>Ga0194124_10000277_pt1 | contig 81229 bp, 77 predicted proteins | sample TA2KigCas0mmetaG_FD_148605 | JGI IMG/M metagenome (GOLD analysis project Ga0194124, IMG submission 148605) | Freshwater microbial communities from Lake Tanganyika, Tanzania - TA2015031 Kigoma Deep Cast 0m | ecosystem: Environmental > Aquatic > Freshwater > Lake | place: Tanzania: Lake...
CGTTCGGTGCAATCGGGAACACGTCATTCCACGTTCCCGCCGCAGCCCACACTTCGTTGTATTGCAACAAGTCCGGATCTACGAACACACGCAGTTGACTTGAGTGACCGAAGGGAGGCACGCCACCAATCGGGAATCCAGTGGCTGCGCGAACAGCATCCGCATCGACCCGTGAGCACTTCGCTCCCCCTGCGGCTGCGGCGAGCTTCTTCTCGTCCAGTTGGTTCGAGCCCGAGACCAGGGCCATCACCACTTCGTCGTCCACGGCAAACACCAGACTCTTGACGATCTGGCCGACTGTGACACCGATCGCATCGGCGGCGTCCTGGGCGGTCTTGGTGCCCTCGGAGAATCGTCGCGTGGCGATCCTGAGATCCGAAGCCCTCGCTGCCTCCACGACCTTCATCACATTGGGATGGACATCGCCCGACACCTCCTCAACATTACGGAATGTGCGTTCGCGCACACCAAGCGAGCAAGCACCCCGATCCACTGGGAGTGGCAACCCACACAAGCCACCCGAGTCTCAACGAGGTGACTATCCCGTCCCTGTGACAGTAGTCAAGGAGCTCGGGGGGGAAATCCCGCACGACATATCATTCAAATGTGTGGACACGTGGGCCGCTTCGGTTGCTCTGTCGCTCCCGTGATGAACGCGAGCGACGGGATGCAACTCGACTGTTGCCTCCGGCACCGGTGTGCAGCAGGATCGGGGCGAACCCGACATGCTGATTGAGCACCCGACGGGATCTTCGATTTCGGTTGAGCAGCACCGCGACACAGAGGAGTTACGACGATGTTCAAGAACACGATGAAGACCACGGTCCTTCTCGCCGGTCTCGGCGGACTGATCGTCGGTGTGGCCTCGATCCTCGGCGGGGGAAGTTCGGGGGCCGTGATGATCGGCCTCGTGCTCGCCCTCGTCATGGTCGGTGGCTCGTACTGGTTCAGCGACCGTCTCGCGCTCGCGTCTGCACGCGCCCAGGTGATCGCCGAAGCCGACCATCCGGAGTTTTACGGCATGGTCCGCGATCTTGCCGCACGCTCGGGTCTTCCGATGCCGCGGGTTGCCGTGTCCCCCAGTGATCAGCCCAACGCCTTCGCCACCGGTCGCGGTCCGAACAACGCGGTGGTGTGCGCGACGACCGGGCTCCTCCAGTCGCTCACGCGCGAGGAGGTGGAGGGTGTCATGGCGCACGAGCTGATGCACGTGAAGCACCGCGACATCCTCATCGGATCGGTGGCGGCCGCCGTCGCCACGGCCATCTCCTCGATCGCCCAGATGGCGATGTTCGCGACAATGTTCACCGGCGGCGGTGACGACGAGGATCGCCCGAATCCTCTCGCGATTCTTCTGGTGTCGCTGCTGGCACCGCTCGCCGCCAGCCTGATCCAGATGGCGATCAGCCGCAGCCGGGAGTTCGAGGCCGACCGCGGGGCGGCCGAACTGCTCGGCACCGGCGAGCCACTCGCCCGCGCGCTCGAGAAGATCGAGGTGCTGGCCACGCGCCACCCGATGATGGTCTCGCCCGCCCAGGCCCAGGCCTACATCCACAACCCTCTGTCGGAGATGCACCACAAGCGCCGCACCGGAGTCGACGTGGGTCGGTTGTTCTCGACCCACCCCGCGACCGACGAGCGCATCCGGCGCCTCCGGTCGATGTCGTTCTGACTCCGGGCCAGAACCGGTTCAGAGTCGGGTGCGGGACCGGGCCGGGCGCGCCTCGTCGCCCACCTCGGCAGGCCCGCTGAAGGCGAACAAGCCGGCCCCAACGAGCGAAACCAATCCTGCGATGAGGTACGGCACCGCGTAGTTGCCGGACGCGTCACGAATCGTACCGATGAGGATCGGGCCGATCGCAGTGCCGGTGAGTGAGATCAGCCCAGAGCGCGAGGAGATCTTGGCGTAATCGCGAACTCCGAACCTCTGGGCGATCAGGAGCGACTGCATCATGAGCACGTTGCCCACCATCGCTCCGAACAGACCGATCGAGAGCATCAACGGAAGAGTCGAATCCATCTGCCCGATGATCACGATCGCCGATCCCTGCACCGTGGCCACGAACACCATGAACTTCGCCAGCGGGAACTTTGGGATGATGCGCCCACCCATCAGACGGAAGACCACGCTCGCCCCGGAGAGCACGGAGGTCGCCAGCGCCGCGGTGCCGGGCGTCGTTCGCTCCTCCACCAGCTTGACGATCTGCTGGATCGCACCGACTTGTGCCCCCATGACGAGCACGTATCCGAGAGTGACGATCCAGAAGAATCGTGTGCGCAGGGCATCGGCGAGCGACACCCCGGGCAGGTCGACGACGTGGTTGTCGGGCCGTGGTTCACCGTCGGGCATCCAACCGAGCGAGTGCGGATCGGGACGGATCACGAGGAACGTCGGCACGCAGATCCCCACGAACCAAATCAGGGCCATCCAGTGACTCGCACCGGAGAGTTGTCGGGCATCGATGAGGCTCTTGATGATCGGGGTGAGGATGATTCCACCCACGGAGAGCCCCGACGATGCGGCCGCAATCGCCATCGAACGCTTGGCGTGGAACCAACGCGTGACCACCGTGGTCGCGCCTGTCAAACTGCTCGCGGACCACGCGATCGCAAAGACCCCGTAGACCGCGAACAACTGCCAGCGCTCGGTCACCCGACCGAGCCACCACAGAGAGAGCGCACCGAGCGCGGCCCCGCCGTACATCACGATGCGCACATCGTGACGGTCGATCAGGCGCGCCACCACGACATTGAACAGCCCACCGACCAGGAAGAAGAAGGTGGTCGCGATCGACAGACTGGAGATCTCCCAGCCGAACTGCTTCGAGAAGGCGTTCAGGTACACCGACATCCCGTAGAAGCCCAGTGCCGAACTGACGAAGAGCACCATGAAGCATCCACCGACCACCCACCACCCGGGGAAGGTCCCGGACTTGGCGAGATGGACGCGACCCGATGGTTCCATCCCGAGCCCCCTTCCCGGGACCAACCTAGACGAGGGTCCCGGTGCTGACCGTGCCCGTGCGCGCGACGGACACCGCCGCGATCGGTGCGGTCACAGGAGTGTGTTGATCCTCTCCGCGAGTGCGATGTCCCGCTCGGTCACCCTCCCGACATCATGGGAGATGAGCGAGATGGACACCTTGTTCCACGAGTTGCTCCAGTCGGGATGGTGGTTCATCGACTCGGCGACCGCAGCGACGGCGGCCATGAACGAAAACGCCTGCTCGAAGTCGACGAAGACGAGTTCCCGGTGCAGCGCACCGTCGCGCAACAACCAGCCGCTCGGGAATCCGGTCGACACGTGCAACTCAGACGAACGCGCCGTAGCCGTCGCGCTCGAGGCGATCGGCGAGCTCGGGTCCGCCGCTCGCAACGATGCGCCCGGCAACGAGGATGTGGACCATGTCGGCCTTGAGCTCCTCGAGGAGGCGCACGTAGTGGGTGATCGCGAGCACGCCGAGGCTGCTCTCGTGGGTGGCGGCCTCGACGCGGCGGGCGCAGTCGCGCAGCGCGTCGATGTCGAGGCCCGAGTCGAGTTCGTCGAGGATCGCGATCCGCGGTGCCAACACCGCCATCTGCAGCGTCTCGTTGCGCTTCTTCTCACCGCCCGAGAGGTCGACGTTCAAAGCACGCGTCACGAGTGAGGGGTCGAATCCGATGCGGGCGGCCTCGCGGTCGATCTCGGCGCCCAGGGACGCGGTGTCGCGACCGCGCGACCGCAGAGCCTCGGCGAGGACGTCGTCGACGTGCACCCCGGGCACCTCGGTCGGGTACTGCATCACGAGGTGGAGCCCGGCGACTGCCCTCTCCCATGTCGGCATCGCGAGCACGTCGGCACCGTCGAGGGTCACCTTTCCACCAGTGACGCGATAGCCGGGCTTGCCCATGATCACAGCCGACAGCGTCGACTTGCCCGCACCGTTCGGACCCATCACCGCGTGCACCTCGCCGCTCGAGACGACGAGATCGACCCCCTTTAGGATCTCGCGTCCCGCGACCTCTGCGCGCAGTCCCTCGATCCTCAGCGTCGTCATCGCGCACCACCCTCGTCGCCCGCGGCGCCCCGTGCCCCGCCACGATCATTGGCACGGCTCGCGACGTCGACCTCGACTCCCCCGTCCACGATCCGCACCGCGTACACAGGCACAGGCTGGGTGGCCGGCAGGGTGTCGGGGACCCCGGTGACGAGGTTGAAGGCACTCCCGTGGCGGATGCACTCGATCTGGCGCGTCTCGCACCAGACCACCCCGTCGGAGAGCGCGACCTCGGCATGGCTGCACACGTCGTGGATCGCGTGCACGTCATCACCGATCCGCACAAGCGCGACCGGCAGGCCGTCGACCTCGAACCGGCGCGCCGCACCATCGGCGAGATCGGAGAGTTGGCAGACGCGGCTCATCGTGCGACCTCGGCGGTCAGCTTGTCGGCCACGGCGGCCCGCATTGGCGAGACATCGACGCCGCGCGGCAGGCGATCGAGGACATCATCGAAGAAGCCGAGCACCACCAGACGCTCGGCCACTTCGGGCGGCACTCCCCTGCTCTCGAGATAGAACCGGTGCTCCTCCTCGATCGAGCCGACCGTGGAGGCGTGGCTGCACTTGACCTCGTTCGTCTCGATCTCGAGGTTCGGCACACTCTCGGCCCACGCACCCTCACCCAGGGTCAGGTTGCGGTTCGTCTGGAACGCCTCGGAGTGGGCGGCGTTCTTCGCGATCTTGATGAGGCCGGTGTAGACGCTCCGCGCCGACCCACCGACGGCACCCTTGAACAACAGCTCCGATCTCGTGCGGGGCGCCTCATGGATCTGCAGTGTCCGGAAGTCGTGCATCTGGGACCCGGAGGCGAAGTACAGGGCGAGCTGCTGGGCGTTCGCGCCATGCTCGACGAGGCGCACCTCAGCACGCACGCGCGCGTAGTCGCCACCGAGCGCCACGGTGGTCAGGTGAACGTGCGAGTCGCGCGCGCCGAGCGCCACCTGGTGGCCGATCTGCCACGTCGCCGAGCCGAGCTCGTTCACACCCACGTAGTTGACGCGCGCCGACCGTGCAGCGCGCACCTCGAGGACCGGCACCACGAGCGAACGCACGCCCCCAGCCGAGACGAAGCGCTCCACGACCGTGACCTCCGAATCCTCGCCGGCATCGATGACCAGGCGCGGGCGCACGAGCACACCGTCGGCATCGACATGGTGGACGATCTCGACGGTGTCCTCGACGACCCTTCCGCGCGGCAGGACCAGGGTTATTTCCTCGCCCGCCTCACGGTTGAGTCCCGCGAACACATCGGCCGGGTGCGCCATGGCGATCCCGGGAAGCGCCGCAGTCGAACGGAGTGACTCGGCGCCGATCGTCTCGGTGCGCGCCGAGGCAGGCGCGAAATCGACGAGGCGCAGTTCGCCGATCCGGCTGTAGCGCCAGATCTCCTCGTCGGTGCTCGGCATGAGGGGGGTCGTGTTCATCGGGGTCCGTTCAGTCGCGTCGGCGCCACCAACGCCGCTTCCTCTTGTCTCTCTCGACGTCCGCGAGCACGTCGGCTCCTATCGAGTTGATGATGTCCTCGGCCGCATCCAGCACGGCGGCGGCGGAGCCGTCGCCGAGGCCCGGAACCTCCGGCGGCGTGGGCGGTGCGATCGCAGTCCCGTGCACCCATGCGACGTCGGCCAGTCGCCGCTCGTACCCCGTGCACGGTTCCGGGCAGCGCCACGGAGCCTCGGGAGCGAGGTCGAGATTGCACTTGCGCACCGTGTCGCCGTTCGAATACGTGCGGCTCTCGTAGTGCTTGCACTCCGTGCGCATCGGCATGGTGGGTGCCCCGCGGCTCGTCAGCCGACGGAACCCTCCATCTGCAGATCGATCAGCCTGCTCCACTCGACCGCGTACTCCATGGGGAGCGTGCGCGTCACGGGCTCGATGAACCCGTTCACGACCATGCTCATCGCCTGCTCCTGGGAGAGGCCTCGCGACATCAGGTAGAAGAGCTGCTCGTCGGCAATCTTGGACACCGTGGCCTCGTGACCGATCTCGGCGTCCTTCTCACCCACCTCCATGTAGGGCAGGGTGCGGCTCTCGGAGTCGCCGTCGAGGATCAACGCATCGCATTGCACATGGCTCTTGCAACCGCGGGCACCCTCGTCCACGCGCACCAATCCGCGGTAGGTGGTGACACCGCCGTCCTTGGAGATCGACTTCGAGACGATCCGCGACGAGGTCTCCGGTGCGGCATGCACCATCTTTGCCCCTGCATCCTGGTGCTGACCGGCGCCCGCGTAGGCGACCGAGAGCACCTCACCAGTGGCCTTCGGTCCGACCAGGTACACACTCGGGTACTTCATCGTCAGCTTCGAGCCGATGTTGCCGTCGATCCACTCCATGTGCCCCTCGGCCTCGACGCGCGCGCGCTTGGTGACGAGGTTGTAGACGTTCGGCGACCAGTTCTGGATCGTCGTGTACGTCACGTGGGCCGAGGGCTTCACCACGATCTCGACAACGGCCGAGTGCAGCGAGTCGCTCGTGTACACCGGGGCCGAGCAGCCCTCGATGTAGTGGACCTTCGAACCCTCGTCGGCGATGATCAACGTCCGCTCGAACTGACCGGCATTCTCGGAGTTGATCCGGAAGTAGGCCTGCAGCGGCATCTCGCACTCGACGCCCGGCGGCACGTAGATGAACGAGCCGCCCGACCACACCGAGGTGTTGAGCGCGGAGAACTTGTTGTCACCCGGGGGGATGACGGTGCCGAAGTGCTGCTTGACGAGATCGGGGTATTCACGGAGCGCGGTGTCCATGTCGCAAAAGAGAATGCCCTGCTTCTCGAGGTCCTCACGGTTGCGGTGGAACACGACCTCGGACTCGTACTGCGCGGTCACTCCGGCGAGATACTTGCGTTCGGCCTCGGGGATGCCGAGCTTCTCATAGGTGGCCTTCATCTGCTCGGGCAGGTCGTCCCACTCGTCGACCTGCTCGGTGGCGGGCTTCAGGTAATAGAAGATGTCCTGGAAATCGAGGTCGGGCATGTTCACCGAGAACCAGGGCGCCATCGGCTTGCGCTCGAAGAGCGACAGGCTCCGGAGTCGCAGCGCGGTCATCCACTTCGGCTCGCCCTTCCACCACGAGATCTGCTCGACGACGCGATCGCTCAGCCCCTTCTCGGGTTGGAAGGCGTACTCGACATCGTCACTCCAACCGAGGCTGTACTTGCTGAGATCGAGATCGAACGTGGTCACGCGATGTCCTTCTTCTCGGGCCAATCTGGGGGGTGGAAGCTTTCCCGGACTCCCGGGGATTTGCACTACCGCCATAGTAACAATCGACCTCCCCCGTTCCACGGGGCGGTTGGCACAGGCCCTGCCCGCCGACCCCTCCGGGGCCCACCGCTAGCGTCGTGCGCCTCATGGAACGCTTCGGCCTCGTCGGCCTACCGAACGCCGGCAAGTCCTCGCTCTACAACGCGCTGACTGGCGGAGGCGCTCTCGCAGCCCCCTATGCCTTCGCCACGAAGGACCCCAACATCGGGGTGGCCAGGGTTCCCGACACCCGCCTCGACCGCTTGGCCGAGATGTCACGGTCCAAGAACGTGGTGCACGCCGCCGTCCAAGTGGTCGACATCGGCGGACTCGTCGAGGGTGCGAGCAAGGGAGAGGGACTCGGCAACAAGTTCCTCGCCAACATCCGCGAGGTGGATGCGATCGTGTTCGTGCTGCGCGCCTTCCGCGACACCGACGTGCCCGGACCGGACGATCCGCTCGAGCACCTGCGCGTCGTGGAGCTCGAACTCGCGCTCGCCGATCTCGAGACCGTCGAGGCCCGCCTCGCCAGGGTGGCAAAGGCCGCCCGCGTCGACAAGACCGTCGGTGAGGAGGCCGCCTCACTCCAGCGCGCCCTGGATGTCCTCTCGGAGGGTCGACCGATCTATCGCGCCGGGCTCTCTGCAACCGACCGCGAGGTGCTCGCGCCGCACTTCCTGCTCACCAACCGCCGCGTGCTCGCGGTCGTCAATGTGGGCGAGGACGAACTGGACCGGATTCCCATCGAGGTCGCACGCGTGAGGGCCGAACTCGCCCCACCCGGGTCGGCGCACGAGTCCGAGGTGGAGGTCATCGGTATGTCGGTGCAGATCGAGGCCGAGGCCGCCCAGTTGGACGCCGCCGACCGCGCCGAGATGCTCGAGGCACTCGGGCTCGGCGAGGGGGCACTGACCACGATGGTGCGCAGCGCGTACCACCTCCTCGGGCTGCGGACGTTCTTCACCACCGGTGAGAAGGAATCCCGCGCCTGGACCTTCCGGGCCGGGTCGAAGGCGCCCGAGTGCGCCGGCAAGATCCATTCCGACATCCAGCGTGGTTTCATCCGCGCCGATGTGATCCAGGGGGACGATCTGCTCGGGATCGGCTCGTGGTCCAAGGCCCGGGAGCAGGGCAAGATCCGCTCCGAGGGCAAGGACTACGAATTCATCGACGGCGACGTGACGGAGTTCCGCTTCAACGTCTGAGCCATAACCTTGACGGTGATGGCCGTGGGAGCAATGCAACCGGTGTGGTTGGTGAGCGGGGGGCGTGTGCTCGCCTCTGCCCGTCTCGCGACCTCGCGCCGCGAACGGCGCCGTGGTGCGATCGGGCTCACCGAGATCGCCGAGCCGCTCGTTCTGGAGCCTTGTCGGTGGGTGCACACGGTCGGTGTGCGCGTGCCACTCGACATCGCCTACGTCGATGCGACCGGGGCGGTGCTGTCGACCGAGACCCTGAAGCCCTGGCGTGTTGGTGCTCCGGTGCGGGGTGCGCACGCGGTGGTCGAGGCCTCGGCCGGCAGTTTCGAGCGGTGGAACCTGCGCCCGGGCGACGTGGTGGAGGTGCGCAAGCCGTGAGCACCGAGAACCCCGCGACGGCGACAACGATCGAGTCGGGTCTGTGGCTCGTGGCCACCCCGATCGGCAACCTCGACGATCTCTCGACCCGCGCGGTCGCGGTCCTGCGCGCGGCCGATGTGATCTGCTGCGAGGACACCCGCCGCTCCGGGATGCTGCTCAAGCGCATCGGCGCGACGCCCGAGCGCCTGATCGTGGTGAACGACCACACCGAGCACGACGCGCGCGCAGAGGTGGTGAGCCTGCTCGCGTCGGGTCGCACGGTGGCGGTGGTGACCGATGCGGGAACGCCCGGCATCTCCGATCCCGGGGAGCGGCTCGCACGCGCCGCCGTCGAGGCCGGGCATCCGCTGCGCGCGGTGCCGGGACCGGCCGCGTTCGTGATGGCAGCAGTCGTCTCGGCGATGCCCACGGCGCGCATCGCCTTCGATGGATTCCTGCCGCGCTCCGGGTCCGATCGGCGGGAGCGACTCAGCGAGGTGGCGCGGGAGAGACGCACGACGGTGCTCTACGAGGCGCCGCACCGGCTCGCACGCACCCTCGCGGACCTGTGCGAGGCCTGTGGCACGGTGCGCCGCGTGGCGCTCGTGCGGGAGATGACCAAGGTGCACGAGGAGATCTGGCGCGGCACGATGGAACAGGCTCTCGCACACGCGCGCGCCGTGGAGCCGCGCGGCGAGTACGCGATCGTCGTGGAACCGGCTCCATCGGCGACTGCCGAGGTGAGCGATGATGACATCGTGAGCGAACTCGCGAGGCGCCAGGTCGCGGGGGTGTCGACCCGCGACGCGGTCGACGAGGTGAGCACGACCCTCGGCGTGGCGCGCAACAGGGTGTACGGCCTGGCGGTGGGAAGATGAGCGACCAGCCGCGCGGAGCGGCGTTCTTCGACCTCGACCGCACGTTGATCGCGGGGGCGTCGGCATTCGCATTCGCCCGCGCCGCCCGCGATGCCGGTCTCATCCGCACGAGTGACTTCGTGCACGACGCACTCAGCGCGCTGCGGTTCAGGGTCTCCGGGGCCAGCGACGACACCTCCATGGGCGTGCGCGACAGGATCCTGGCCGGTGTCGGCGGGAAGAGACGCGAGGATCTGATCGCCCTGAATGAGATGGTGTTGCCCGAGCTGCTCGGGGTCGTCCGGCCCGAGGCACGCGCGGTGCTCGAGCAGCACCATGCGGCGGGCCGGCGGACGTTCATCGTCTCTGCGTCCCCGGTCGAGATCGTCGAGCCCCTCGCCCAGGCCCTCGGCATGTCCGGGGGAATCGGCACCCGCGGCGAGGTGGTCGACGGGGTCTACACCGGCCGACTCGACGGCCCCTTCTGCTACGGCGAGGGCAAGGCACAAGCGGTCAAGGAGACCGCGGCGCGACTCGCGATCGATCTGGACGAGTCGTTCGCCTACTCCGACTCGGCGAGCGACATCCCGATGCTCTCACTCGTGGGGAACGCGGTGGCGGTGAACCCCGATGCGCACCTCGCACGCGTTGCGCGCGAGAGAGGCTGGCCGGTGGTCACCTTCGCACAGCGCTCGAAGATGCTGATTCGGCGCTCATCCACGGCGACGGCGGTGGCCGGTGCACTCGTGGCGGTGTGGGTGCTCGGCGTTCGGCACGGCCGCCGCACCTGACGCAGTCGGGGCGGCTCGAGCTCAGCGCGCGAGCGGGGCGAGGGCGAGCTGACGACTGAGCGCCACGACCTGACCGGTCGAGTCCCACATCTCGCCGTCCTCTTCCCACATGCCGCCCTGGATGACACGGCTGCGGAACGCACAGATGATCGGGCCCGGCGCGGGCACTGCGCGCACGTGAACCGTCATCTCGATCGTGGGCACCCAACCCTGCATGCCGAAGCGGTTGAACACCACCGGCGGGAACGCGTCGGCGGCGAGCAGCACCGAGAGCGTGTCGCTCTGGCGTCCGTCACGGAACGAGAAGTACCCGCGGCACAACGCCTCGCCCGAGGGTTCACCCCGGGCGAATCCGGTGTCGTCGGGATGGATCCGCATGTCGAGTTTGCTCATGAACCCGGTCAACCCCGCATCCCCCGGTCGGGTCGGGCACTCGTCGAAGGGAGGCACCTCGATGCGGTCGAGGCTCACCGCGTGCGGCGGAACCGAGGAATCGATGTCGCCGAACACCCCGAGTGCCGTCACGAGATCGCGCCCGTCGCGCGAGAGCGTGGCCGCCACGGTGGTGAACCGCCTGCCGTTCTTCATCACCCGCGCCGTGACCGTGCCCTCGCCGGCTGGTGCGGGGGCGAGGTAGTGCACTCCGACCGAGATGGGATGCGCGCGACCCGACTCGGCGCGCATCGCGTTCGCCACGAGCGACATCAGGTACCCGCCGTTCGCGTTGCCGTTGATGTCCCAGCCGTCGCGGACCGGGACGTCGTAGCGGCCGTCCCCGAGCGGGGTGACCGAGACGTCGGTGTCGAACTGGTGCGAGACAGGGGAACTCACGACGCACACCGTAGGGACGCAGGTCGCGGAAAAACGAACCCGGAGTCGGCTCCGTCGCGGACGTAGCCTTGATCCGTGGCCCCGTACTACATCACGACGCCGATCTATTACGTGAACGCGCGGCCGCACCTCGGCCATGCCTACTCGACCATCGTGGCCGACTCGCTCGCGCGCTGGCACCGGTTGCTCGGCGACGACGTGCACTTCCTCACCGGCACCGACGAGCACGGGCTCAAGATCCAACAGGCCGCCGATGCCGCCGGAAAGACGCCACAGCAATTCACCGACGAGATCGCGCCTATGTTCGCCGAGGCATGGCGGCGACTCGACATCTCCCATGACGACTTCATCCGCACCACCGAGGCCCGCCACCGGGCGGGCGTCGAGAAACTGCTCCAGGCCTGTTGGGACGCCGGCGACATCGAGCTCGACACCTATCGGGGCCTCTACTGCGTGGCCTGCGAGGCTTACTACACCGAGGACGATCTCGACGGCCGCGACTGCCCGATCCACAAGAGACCCGTCGAGCAGGTGGAGGAGGAGAACTACTTCTTCAGGCTCTCGCGGTTCGAGGACCGCCTCCTCGACTGGTACGCGCGGCATCCCGGTGCAGTCGTGCCCGAGCACCGCGTGAATGAGGTGACGGGATTCATCAAGCAGGGGCTCCAGGATTTCTCGGTGTCGCGCAAGTCGCTCACGTGGGGGATCCCCCTCCCCTTCGATTCCTCGCACGTGGCCTATGTCTGGTTCGACGCACTCGCCAACTACATCACCGCGATCGGGTACGGGACCGACGAGTCGGGATTCGCGACCTGGTGGCCGGCCCAGCACCATGTCATCGGCAAGGACATCGTCAGGTTCCACAATGTCTATTGGCCCGCGATGCTGATGTCAGCCGGGATCGAACCGCCGCAGGGATGGGCCGTCGGTGGGTGGTTGCTCGTGGGCGGCGAGAAGATGTCGAAGACCTCCGGCAACGTCGTGAACCCGCTCGAGTTGATCGACGACTTCGGCGTCGACGGATTCCGCTACTACGTGCTGGCCGAGACCCCGTACGGCAACGACGGTGACTTCACCTACGAGGGACTCGTCTCGCGCTACAACTCCGACCTCGCCAACAACCTCGGAAACCTCGCCGCGCGCGTGGCGACCGTGGTCGGCAAGAAGTGCGGTGGACTCGGCACTGCGCCCGACCCGCAGAGCGCGCTCGCCGCGCACGCCGCCGAGGCGGTCGCCGAGGCATCGCGGCACTGGGACAAGGTGCAACCCTCGCGCGCGCTCGAGGCGACATGGCAGTTGATCCGCGCGACGAACGCCCACCTGGAGACGCACGAGCCGTGGAGGGCCGAGCCGGGCCCCGAGGTCGATCGCGTGATGGGCGACGCGCTCGATGCACTGCGCATCGTCACGATCCTGGCGACACCGGCGATGCCGGCGACGTGCCGGGAGATCTGGCGGCGCATCGGGCTGGAGGGATCACCCGATCAGTGCCGCATCCCCGTCGATGTCCGATGGGGTCTCTATCCGGCGGGACGCACCGTGGTGAAGGGCGACCCACTCTTCCCGCGGCGCACCGCATGACGAGTCGACGGAGACGATGATGGGCTGGACCGACACGCACTGCCACACGCACGAACAGATGGCCGAGACGGGATCCGACGAATTGCTGCGCCGCGCGCGTGAGGCCGGCGTCGACCGTTTCGTCGTCATCGGGACCGATGCCGACACGAGTGCCCAGGCCCTCGCCACGGCCGCTTCGCACCCCGACGTGTGGGCCACGATCGGTCTTCACCCCCACGATGCGGTGGAGGGTGTGCACACGATCGAGCCGTTGCTCACCGGTGACTTGTCGCGAGTGGTCGCGCTCGGTGAGTGCGGGCTCGACTACCACTACGAGAATTCTCCCCGTGCCGAGCAGCGCGAGGCGTTCGCCCGACAGATCGCACTCGCCAAGGAGCACGGCCTTCCGCTCGTGGTCCACACCCGCGACGCATGGGACGACACCTTCGATGTGTTCGACACCGAGGGGGTGCCCCAGAGCACGATCATCCACTGCTTCACCGGCGGGCCCGACGAGGCACGGCGATGCCTCGACCGCGGGGCGATGATCTCGTTCAGCGGGATCATCACGTTCAAGAACGCCGCCGAGATCCGCGACGCCGCCGTTCTCTGCCCGGTCGAGCGCATCCTCGTCGAGACCGATGCTCCGTTTCTCGCGCCGGTCCCGCACCGCGGTCAACCGAACGAACCCGCGCACGTCGCCGTGGTGGGAGCCGCAGTCGCGGCGCTGAAGGGAATCGAGCCGGCCGAATTCGCCGCGATCACCACGGCCAACGCCCTTCGCGCGTTCCCACGCATGCGGTGATCCCCGCTCTGTTGGAGACCACCGCGCGGGCCGGCCGTGGCGCGACTGACCCGCGACTGCGCCACTGCGCCCCTACATTTGACTCCTGAATGGACTTCTCGCGTATCGACCGCAACAGATTGACCGTGGCGATCGCGCTCACGGCACTCGCCCTGCCAGTGCTGTTCATCGCCTCGGGTCCCACCGACGGATCCGACCGCAGTCCCGGGCCCGACACGACCACGACCCTCGAGACCGGTCTGTCCACCGACAAGGAAGCCGACGCACCCGCGAACCTCGACGGTCCGGTCAGCGCCGATCCCCAGGGCCAGGGTCAGTTGGCCTACCCCGCCGACAACTCCGGGCGCATGGTGCGCGGTGACGCCACCTTCAAGCGCTTCCCCGAGGGCGCCGAGAGGGGATGCTCGACCGCACTCGTGCCACTCGGTGCGGAGATCACGGTGCGCAACCTCAACAACGGTCGCAAGACTGTGTGCACCAACATCAACATCGGTCCGATCTCGTCGACGTTCCAGATCGTCCTCCACACGGGCGTGTTCGAAAGGATCGCCGAGATTGTCGATGCCCCGCTCCCAGTCGAGTTGACCTGGTGACACTCTCGCGACCGGTCGCCAAGGATTTGCTCGACGGGGCGGGCCTGCGCGCCAAGCGCGCGTTGGGTCAGAACTTCGTCGTCGACCCGAACACGGTGCGTCGCATCGCCCGACTCTCCGGTGCGGCCCCGGGAACGCGCGTCGTCGAGGTGGGTGCGGGACTCGGCTCGTTGACCCTCGCCCTCGCCGAGACCGGCGCACGGGTCGTGGCCGTCGAGGTCGACGGTGATCTCGTGCCGCTGCTCCGCACCAACGTGGCCGACATCGTCGGAGTCAGCGTGGTGCACGACGACGCGATGACGCTCGATTGGGGTGCCCTGCTCGGCGAGGGGGAATGGTCGTTGGTTGCGAACCTGCCCTACAACGTGGCGACCCCTCTCGTGGCCGACATCCTCGACTCCGTGCCACAGGTGACGCGCATGCTGGTGATGGTGCAGAGCGAGGTCGCCGAGCGATTCGTCGCGAGGCCCTCCACTGCGGCCTACGGGGCCGTCAGCGTGAAGACCGCATTCTGGGCCGACGCACGAATCGTCGGACACGTGCCGGCATCGGTGTTCCTGCCCCGGCCCAACGTCGAGTCGAGCCTCGTCGAGATCGTGCGCCATCCCCCGCCGGACACCTCGATCGATCCCCAGTCGTTGTTCGCCCTCGTCCGGCAGGGCTTCGCCAAGCGCCGCAAGATGCTGCGCGGTGCGCTCGCCGGCCGCGTGGACGAGACCCAGTTCGCCGCCGCCGGGATCGCCCCCACCGCGCGCGCCGAGGAACTCGGTGTCGCCGAGTGGATCCGTCTCGCGCGAGTCGTCGGGGACCTGCGATGACGCTCATCGAGGCGCCCGCGAAGTTGACGGTGTCATTGCGCATCACTGGCGTGCGGCACGACGGGTACCACCTGATCGATGCCGAGGTGACGAGCCTCGAGCTGGCAGATGCCCTCGAGGTAGCCGAGTCGGCAACGACCAGGATCGAGATCGATGGCCCGTTCGCAGATGGTCTCTCGGGCGGAGACGACAACCTCGTGGCACGCGCGCTCGCACTCGCGGGCCGGACCGCACGGGTTCGCCTGACCAAGAACATCCCGCACGGCGGCGGACTCGGTGGCGGATCGACCGATGCCGCAGCGATCCTGCGCTGGGCCGGTCGCGATGGCCGCGTCGACGACCTGGTGGCGGCCTCCCGACTCGGCGCCGACATACCGTTCTGCCTGCGGGGTGGCCGTGCACGCGTCTGCGGGATCGGCGAGATCGTCGAGCCGCTCCCCCAGACACGCGAGGTGTTGACGGTGTTCGTGCCGCCGGTGCAGGTCTCGACACCGGCGGTCTATGCACGTTGGGATGCGATGGGTGGCCCGGCCGGCGACAACGGCAACGACCTCGAACCCGCGGCGCTGGCGGAGGTTCCCGCGCTCGCGATGTGGCGCGACCTGATCGCCGGTGCGATCGGCGAACGACCTCGGCTGGCGGGCTCGGGTGCGGCATGGTTCGCGATGGGCGACTTCGCAGGGGCGGTTGCCGCGAACGACCCGGCACTGGCGGGGGCGACGGTGATCGTGACGGCAACCCGGCCCGATGCGGGACGGATCACGCGCTCCCGGCCGTGAGTCCGGTCGCCGAGGGCGGGCGACCGAAACTATTTGCGGCGTTGATGGCGCGTGCGCCGGAGCATCTTCTTGTGCTTCTTCTTGCGCATGCGCTTGCGGCGCTTCTTGATCAGCGAACCCATGTGACCGACAAAACTACCGCCGAGCCCAAAAAAACGGGAAATCCGCTACCTTCAGTTTCGTCGATCCGGGATCGTCCAAATGGCAGGACAGCGGGTTTTGGTCCCGTTAATAGGGGTTCGAGTCCTCTTCCCGGAACCATGAGCGCATCAGCAATCGTCCTCGCCGCGGGCGAGGGGTCCCGGATGAGATCGGAGCGCCCCAAGCCGCTCCATCTCATCTGCGGACGCTCCATGGTCATGCACGTGATCCATTCGCTGGCCGAGATCGACCTCGCGGCGACGGTTGTCGTGGTGGGTCACGGCGCCGACCGCGTGACCCGCAAGGTCCGCGACGACGCCCCCGCCTGGGCACACGTGCGCTTCACCACCCAGCACGAGCAGCGCGGAACCGGGGACGCGACCATGGTCGGGCTGTCAGGTCTCGCCGGTGACGACCTCGACGACACCTCCACGGTGCTCCTGCTCCCCGGGGACACTCCCCTGCTGCACGGCGAGACGGTGGCCGCGCTCGTGACCGAGCACGAGAAGGCCGGCAATGCCGCGACGGTCCTCACCTCCGTGCTCGACGATGCCACCGGCTACGGCCGGATCGTGCGCGACAAGTACAAGAGGGTGCAGCGGATCATCGAGCACCGCGACGCCAGGGCGGACGAGTTGGGGATCCGCGAGGTCAACACCGGCATCTATGCGTTCCGCCGCGACCTGCTCGCTCCCGCCCTGCGCCAGATCGGCACCAACAACAGCCAGGGCGAGTACTACCTCACCGACGTCGTGGCGGTCCTCGCCTCGACCGGGCACCATGTGGGGGCGCTCGTCGCCTCCGCCACCGAGACCGCCGGTGTCAACGACCGCCTGCAACTCGCCGCGGCCGAGCGCGAACTCCGTGCCCGCATCAACCGGCGCTGGCTGCTGGACGGGGTCACGATGCTCGACCCGAGCCAGGCCTTCATCGACGCGACCGTCACGATCGGCCGCGACGTCACCTTGTTTCCCGGGGTGATCCTCCAGGGCGACACCGTGATCGGTGATCGCTGCGAGATCGGACCCGACACGCGGCTCGTGGACACGACGGTGGGGTCGGGCTCGACCGTCTCGGTGACGACGGCGACCGGGGCGTCCGTCGGATCTGACGCGACGGTCGGACCGTACGCGCACCTCGCCGCGGGCACTCGCGTGGCTGACGGTCGGACCACCGGGCCGTTCTACACTGGCACTCCATGAGTCCGCGCGCCCTCGAGAGGGCAACCACGAAGCGGCTGTCGCTCTTCACGGGGCGCACCCATCCGGTCCTGGCCCGCGAGGTCGCCGACCATCTGGGCATCGAACTCGGTGACACCAACATCGTGCAGTTCGCCAACGGGGAGATCAGGCCGCGCTTCTCCGACTCGATCCGCGGCGGCGACGTGTTCGTGATGCAGACCCACTACGGCACCGACGCGGGTTCGATCAACGACTCGATCATGGAGCAACTGATCATGATCGATGCGGCCCAGCGCGCCTCGGCGAAGCGGATCACCGCGGTGTGCCCGTTCTACGGGTATGCGCGACAGGACCGCAAGGCAGAAGGACGCGAGCCGATCACCGCACGGTTGATCGCCGACTTGTTCAAGACCGCCGGTGCGACACGAATGGTCTCGATCGACCTGCACTCCGGCCAGATACAGGGCTTCTTCTCCGGCCCCGTCGACCACCTCACCGCACTTCCGGTTCTGGAGCACTACGTGCGCGAGAACGCCGGGCCCGACCTCGTCATCGTGTCCCCGGACGCGGGTCGCGTGAAGGTCGCGGAACGGTTCGCCCAGCACCTCTCCGACCTGAACGCCGACGTCGCCTTCGTCAACAAGCGCCGACCGAAGGACACGGCCAACGTCGCGTTCGCCAAGGAGGTGATCGGCGAGGTCGAGGGCCGCCTGTGCATCCTCACCGACGACATGATCGACACCGGTGGCACGATGACCTCGGCCGCCGAGCTGCTCCGCGAGCGCGGCGCGAGCGAGGTGTGGGCAATGGCCACCCACGGTGTGCTGTCCGACCCGGCGACCAAACGGCTCGCCGAGTCGCCGATCTCGCGGGTCGTGCTCACAAACACCCTGCCCCTGCCGACCGAGCGGATGATCCCCAAGATCGAGGTGCTCTCGGTCGCCAAGATCATCGCCGACGCCCTCGCCGCCGTCTTCGACGAGACGAGTGTGAGCGAGCTCTTCGGCGGGGAAAACCAGCACTAGTTGCCGCTCGGCGGACCCGGCCGGCCCGTGGAATCGGCGAGGGAGCCCCCGTAGACTCGCAAGCCGTGTCGACCACAGCCAACCTCTCCGCCAAGTCGGGACGCGCCACCGGTAGCGCCGCATCGCGCCGCCTGCGCGCCGACGACCACATTCCCGCGGTCCTCTACGGCCACGGGATGACCCCGGTGTCGATTTCGGTGGCGCGCCGCGACCTGCGTGTCGCCCTCTCGGGACCCGCCGGCCAGAACACCATCTTGACGCTCGACGTCGACGGCACGTCGTACAACGCGATCGTGAAGGAACTGCAGCGCCACCCCGTGAAGCGGAACGTCAGCCACGTCGACTTCGTCCAGATCGACCTCAGCGAGGAGATCGTGATGTCCGTGCCGGTGCACCTCACGGGCTCAGCCAAGGCGGTGCTGTCGGCCGGTGGTCTCGTCGACCCCGCCGTCGACACCATCGACGTGCGCACCACCCCGGCGAACGTGCCGAACGAGATCCTCATCGACATCACCGACATGACCCCCGACACCGTGATCCGTCTCGGCGACATCGAGTTGCCCGCGGGAGTGGTCGCTCTGGGCGAGCCCGACATGGCCGTGGTGACCGTGCTGATGTCGCGGGCCTCCCTCGAGAGCGAGGATGCACCCGCAGCTGCCGCCCCGGCGGCCGAGGGTGACGAGACCGCACCTTCCGCGTCCGAGGGCTGAGCAGGACGACCCACCCGGTCGTGTCTCTCGCGATCGTGCGACTCTGAGTGCGGGGTTTCGTAGATGTTCAAGCGCTCCCCCGCACGCGACGGAGACGCCGAGCGCATCCTCATCGTGGGACTCGGCAATCCCGGCAAGCAGTACTCGCGCACGCGCCACAACGTCGGTGCCGAGACGATCGAGGTCCTCGCGGCGAGGCTCGGTGCGAACCTCAAGGCGGGACGAGACCGGGCGCGCACCGTGGAAGTGCGGATCGCCGGCGTCGCAGCGGTTCTCGCTGTCCCGACGACCTGGATGAACGAGTCCGGCGAGGCGGTCGGCCCACTCGCGCGCCGTTTCAAGGTCGTTGATCCGTCAAGGATCGTCGTCGTCCACGACGAGCTCGATCTGGAGCCGGGCACGGTGAAGCTGAAACTGGGCGGGGGTCTCGCGGGTCACAACGGGTTGCACTCGATCTCTCGGATCCTGCGCACCGACGACTACGCCCGCGTGCGCATCGGCGTGGGCAAGCCGCGCAGCAAGGACAAGGGCGCCGAGCACGTGCTCTCGCCGATCCCGTCGGCCGAGCGCGCGGTGCTCGACGTCGCGGTCGCGACCGCGGCCGATGCGATCGAGCGCATCGTCGCCGCCGGCATCGCCGAAGCGATGCAGGACTTCAACGGCCGGTGACCGCACCGACCGCCCCCGCCCTGGCGGCTCTCGCCGACCGCGTCGCGGGCGATCCGGCACTCGCCGCGATCGCCGGGCGCGCCTCGTCGGTGCTCGCGGTCCCCGATGCGGTGCGCGCCGTCGCAGTGGCGGCCCTCTCCGGGCGATCTGGCAGGACCACCACGCTCGTCGTGTGCCCGACAGGCGAGGAGGCCGAACGACTCCTGGACGACCTCGCGGCGTACGTGAGGCCCGGCGACCTCGCGCTGTTCCCCGCCTGGGAGACGCTGCCCTTCGAGCGGGTCAGCCCCGCGGTGCACACGATGGGAACGCGCACCGAGACCCTGTGGCGACTCCGCGCCGACTCGCCGCCCATGATCGTGGTCGCGAGCACGCGAGCAGTCCTCCAGAAACTGGGGCCCGGTGAGGAGGGGCTCGGCCCGATCGTGATCGCACCGGGTGCGCGCTTGGACATCGACGGTCTGTGCGCCGAACTCATCCGCGTCGGCTACCGGCGCGAACCTCTCGTGGAGCACCGCGGCGAGTTCGCTCGACGCGGTGCCATCGTCGATGTCTGGCCCTCGACGGCCGACGAACCCGTGCGCATCGACACCTGGGGCGACGAGGTCGACCGGCTCGTGCGATTCGACCCCGCCGACCAGCGCGGCACCGACAGTGTCGCGTCGGTGCGGATCTTCCCGGCACGCGAACTCGTGCTCGACGCCGATGCGACAGCCCGTGCGGCCGCTCTCGTGGAATCCGAGCCATGGGGACGCGAGCAGTGGGAGCGGCTCGCCGAGGGCCAGATCTTCGACGGCATGGAGAGTTGGCTGCCGTGGCTCGTGGGAGCCGACCGCACGGTCATGGATGCCGCCGGCAGCGATGCGTTGGTGGTCTTCATGGAACCGAGGCGCGTCCTGGACCGGGGACGCGAACTGATCGCCGACGAGGACGATCTCGCACGCGCACTGGCCAAGACGTGGGACCGCGACGAGACCGTCCCGTTCCCGCGACTGCACGTGGAGCCCGATGCGCTCGCCACGACGGCAGCGACGGTGGTGAACATCGTGCATCCCTCGACCACCGCCGATGCCCCGGCGATCGTGGCCTCGTCGTGGGCCCCCGTCGTGCACGATCCCGGTCCGTTGCTCGCGCGGGTGAACGAGTTGCTGTCGCAGCGATGGACCGTGGTGGTGTCCGCCGAGACCCCCGAGTCGGCCGGGCGGATCTGTGAGAACCTGCGCGCGCTCGGCGCTCCGATGGTCGCCGACGACGGATCGAGGCTAGATACCCCCGGTGCGTGGGTCGTGCACGCGCCACAGTCGCGGGGCTGGTCGATGCCGTCTGCGAGGGTGGCCGTCATCTGCGAGGCCGATCTCGCGGGTCGCCGACGTGCATGGAGGACGTCACGGTCGCGGGCCAAGTCGTCGGGAACGGTGTTCGAGGACCTGCAACCGGGTGGCTACGTGGTGCACGCCCACCACGGCGTGGGCCGCTACGAGGGGATGGTCACCCGCGCCCTCGACGGCGCGGAGCGCGACTACCTGTTGATCTCCTACAAGGGTGGCGATCGTCTCTGGGTGCCGGTCGACCAGATCGGCTCGATCCGTCAGTACGTCGGCGGCGAGGCTCCGGCGCTCAGCAAGATGGGCGGGGCCGACTTCGCCCGCACGAAGGCGCGCGTGCGCTCCGCGGTGCGCGAGGTGGCACAAGAGCTGGTCGTTCTGTACCAAAGGCGCGTCACGGCCACCGGCCACGCGTTCGCACCCGACTCGCCGTGGCAGTGGGAGATGGAGCAGCGATTCCCCTGGGTGGAGACGCCCGACCAGGACGAGGCAATCGCAGCGATAAAACTGGACATGGAAAAGCCCGTCCCCATGGATCGACTGCTGTGCGGTGACGTCGGCTTCGGCAAGACCGAGGTCGCGATCCGTGCGGCGTTCAAGGCGATCCAGGACGGACGACAGGTGGCGGTGCTCGTGCCGACGACCCTGCTCGCCAACCAGCACGGCCAGACCTTCGCCGATCGCTTCCACGGCTATCCCGTGCGGGTCGAAGTTTTGTCCCGGTTCCTCTCGGCGACCGAGGCCAAGAAGGTGGTGGCCGGGCTCGCCACCGGCGAGGTCGACTGCGTGATCGGCACCCACCGCCTGCTCTCCGATGGAATCAAGTTCAAGAACCTCGGTCTCCTGGTGGTGGACGAGGAGCAACGATTCGGCGTCCAGCACAAGGAGGCGATCAAGCGACTGCGCCACGACGTCGATGTGCTGACCATGTCGGCGACACCGATCCCACGCACGCTCGAGATGAGCCTCGTCGGGATCCGTGATCTGTCGTTGCTCCAGACTCCCCCGGCCGACCGCCAGCCGATCCTCACATACGTCGGCGAGCAGAGCGACCGCGTGGCCGTGGAGGCGATCAGGCGTGAACTGCTGCGCGAGGGCCAGGTGTTCTGGGTGCACAACCGTGTGCAGTCGATCGAGGAGCGCGCCGAGGAACTGCGCAGGCTCGTGCCCGAGGCCCGCATCGCCGTGGCCCACGGGCAGATGGACGAGGCGCGACTCGAGCAGGTGGTGCTCGACTTCTGGGAGAGGCACTTCGACGTGCTGGTGTGCACCACGATCATCGAGTCCGGGATCGACATGCCATCGGTGAACACCCTGGTGGTCGAGCGCGCCGACCTCCTCGGCCTCGGCCAGATGCACCAGTTGCGCGGCAGGGTCGGTCGCGGCCCCCAGCGCGCCTACGCATACCTGTTCCACCCGCGCGAGCGCGCCCTCGGCCAGGAGGCACACGAGCGGTTGCGCGCGATCGGCGAGGCCACCGATCTCGGGAGCGGCTTCAAGCTGGCGATGCGCGATCTCGAGATCCGTGGCGCGGGAAATCTCCTCGGTGAGGCCCAGAGCGGCCACATCGCCGCCGTCGGGTACGACCTGTACTGCCAGATGGTCACCGAGGCAGTCGCCGAGATGAAGGGGGAGGCGCCACCACCGGACCGCACCGAGATCACGATCGACTTGCCGATCGATGCCCACATTCCCGCCGATTACATGCCCACCGAGGAGTTGCGACTCGAGGCCTACCGCAGGCTCGCGGTCGACCCGATCGCAGCCACGATCGACGATATCGAGCGCGAATGGCGCGATCGGTACGGACCGGCTCCGGCGCCGGCGGAGAACCTGCTCGCTGTCGCGCGCCTGCGCGCGCGGTGCGGCGAACTCGGCATCACCGACGTGGTCGTGGACCGCGGCGAGCTGCGCATCTCACCGGTCGCGTTGCCGGCGAGTCTCGCGATGCGCCTGCGCCGCGTGGCGCCGTCAGCCAAATGGGACGAGGGTCGTTCCCGACTCACCGCGACAGTGCCGCGGGGCACCAATGCACTCGATGCCGTGCGCGGCCTGCTCGAGGACATCCACGGCGACGACTGACACGACCCCGCGCGTGCCACCGCGCCGGTCAGTGAACCGGGTGCCCCAGTAGTCTTGGCGCGTGAGACGCCGCCTCCTCCGCACAGCGCGCCGCCTCGTCGTCGTCTCGGTGGTCTCGCTCGTGGCGGTCTCGTGCTCCGCGGTGCCACCGACCGGCGATGCGTTCCGCGTCAACGGTGTGGGCTACCCGGACGAGAAGTTCTCGGTGTTGCTCGAGGCCCTCTCCGGCGGCGGCCAGTTCCAGGTCACGAACGGCAAGGTCAATGCCGAGACCTACACCTCGATCCTGTTCACGCTCGTGCGCCACGAGTCGTACCGCCAGTGGGCATCCGAACTCGGCCTCGCCGAGAACACGCAGGACCGCACCGCGGCCGAGGCCAGAGCGGCGACGACGCCGAACTGGGACTCCATCCCCCAGACGATCAAGGAGTTGATCATCGAGCTGAACACGGCCGAGCGCGTCATCGCCCGTGCCTCCGTTCCCGCCGGGGACCAATTGCGTCGCATGTACGAGACGGCTCCTGCCACGTCGGGGGTGATGTGTGCGAGCCACATCATCGTCACGACCAGGGCCGAGGCGAAAGCCGTCATGGCGCGACTCGATGCGGGCGAGAAGTTCGCCGACCTCGCCCGCGAGGTCTCGATCGAGCCCATCGCCAAGGACTCGGGCGGCTCACTCGGGGCCTCACCCGACGACCCGTGCCAGCGCGTGCAGGACTTCCAGGTCAGCCTCGACCCCGCCTTCGTGACCGCGATGGTGAACGCACGCGTGGGCGTGCCGACGGGTCCGATCCAATCGTCGTTCGGGTGGCACGTGGTGTTGAACCGGCCCTTCGACGAGATCGGGGACGCGTTGCGCACCACGATCTCCGACAAGACGGGAACCTCGTTGTTGGCCGGGTGGATGACCGGTGCCGACATCGTGATCGACCCGAAGTTCGGCACCTGGAACACCGCCCGGAGCGCCATCGAGTGACAAAGCAGGCGCGCCCCGTCGTGGAGATCGTCGGTCTCGGCCCCGGGGACCCCGACCTCGTGACGGCGGGAGTTCTCCGACTTCTCGCCGAGGTGCCGACACGATTCCTCCGCACGCGGCACCATCCCTCGGCCGACCTCGCCGGCGACTGCGTCTCCTTCGACGATCTCTACGACTCCCTCCCCACGTTCGAGGAGGTCTACGACGAGATCGCACGTCGGATCACAGACGCCGCCCACGCGCACGGTCGGGTCGTGTATGCGGTGCCCGGCTCCCCCGTGGTGCTCGAGCGTTCGGTCGCGCACCTGCGAGCGCGCGGCGACATCGACACGAGGGTGCACCCCGCGGTGTCGTTCCTCGACGAGGCCTGGCGCGCCCTCGGCATCGACCCGCTCGAGTCGGGGGTCCGCCTCGTGGATGGGCACGGGTTCTCGATCGAGGCTGCCGGGTGGACGGGACCGATGCTGGTGGCCCACACGCACGCCAACTGGGTGCTGTCCGACATAAAGCTCTCGATCGATGAGCCGGCCGACGGGACGACGGTGGTGCTCCTGCATCATCTCGGTCTGCCCGACGAGCGGATAACGACCGTTGCGTGGCACGAGATGGACCGCACACTCGCGGCCGACCACCTCACCTCGCTGTGGATCCCCGCACTCGCCGTGCCCGTCGCCGCCGAACTGGCGAGGTTCCACGAGCTCGCCCGCACGCTGCGCGCTCAGTGCCCCTGGGACATCGAACAGACCCATGCGTCGCTCGTGAAGTACCTGCTCGAGGAGACCTACGAGGTGGTGGACGCGATCGAGCGCCTCGACCCCGCGGACCCTGGGACGGACCGTGATCTGATCGAGGAACTCGGCGACCTGCTGTACCAGGTGGAGTTCCATGCGGCGATCGCCGAGGAACAGGGGCGCTTCACCATCGCCGACATCACGCGCACCGTCCACGACAAACTGGTCGCGCGCCACCCGCACGTGTTCGGTGACGCATCGGTGTCGGGCGCGGGCGAGGTCGAGGCGAACTGGGAGGCCATCAAGGCCGCCGAGAAGCCCCAACGCACGGGCATCTTCGATGGACTCGCCTCGTCATCACCGTCGTTGCTGCTCGCCCACAAGGCCCAGCAGCGCGCGGCCCGTGTCGGCTTCGACTGGCCCGATGTCGCCGGGCCCCTCGCCAAGGTGACCGAGGAGACCGCCGAGGTCGTGCGCGCCGGGCAGCAGGGCGACCCCGAGGCCATCCGCAGCGAGGTCGGGGACCTGTTGTTCGCGGTGGTGAACGTGGCGCGCAAGCACGACATCGACGCCGAGTCGGCACTGCGCGCGGCAGTCGTCAGGTTCCGCGCGCGCGTCGAGGCCGTCGAGGAGCTCGCGATTGCCGAAGGGCGCGCAATGTCGGGGATGACGCTGGATGAACTGGATGCGCTCTGGGAACGGGTGAAGTCGCGCGCCGTTCGTTAGCGTTGTCGGCGTGAGTGAAATCGTCGAGGTGCTGGGCCGAGAGGTCCTCGATTCCCGCGGGAATCCGACGGTGGAGGTGGAGGTCGTGCTCGACAGCGGCGCGACCGGCCGTGCGATCGTGCCCTCGGGCGCATCGACCGGCGAGCACGAGGCGGCGGAGTTGCGCGACGGTGGCGAGCGCTACCTCGGAAAGGGTGTGCGCCGTGCCGTCGACAACGTGAATTCGGCGATCGCCCCGGTTCTCGTCGGCATGGATGCGACCGCCCAGCGGGAGATCGACCGGGCGATGCTCGACCTCGACGGCACCGAGAACAAGTCACGACTCGGGGCCAATGCGATCCTCGGTGCGAGTCTCGCCGTCGCCCATGCGGCAGCGTCGGAACTGGAGTTGCCCCTGTTCCGCACCGTGGGCGGCCCGCACGCCCACGTGATGCCCGTGCCGATGATGAATGTGATCAACGGCGGAGCGCACGCCGACAACAACATCGACCTGCAGGAATTCATGCTCATGCCGGTGGGCGCGGCGAGCTTCGCCGAAGCCCTGCGCTGGGGTGTCGAGGCCTACCACACGCTGAAGAAGCTGCTCGCCGAGAGGCACCTGTCGACGGCGGTCGGCGACGAGGGAGGATTCGCACCGAACCTCGACTCGAACGAGGCTGCGATCTCGATCCTGGTCGAGGCGATCGAGAGAGCGGGCCGAGTCCCGGGCGAGGAGATCGCGATCGCACTCGACCCCGCGATGAGCGGACTCTTCCGCGACGGCAGGTACCACCTGACCGGCGAGGGAAAGGTCCTCGACTCGGCCGGTCTCGCGGCGTGGTGGACCTCCCTCGTGGACCGCTACCCGATCGTGAGCATCGAGGACGGAATGGCAGAGGACGACTGGGACGGGTGGGAAGCATTGACAGCCGCTCTCGGCAGTCGGATCCAGTTGGTGGGCGACGATCTGTTCGTCACCAATTCGCGCCGCCTCTCCATGGGGATCGAGCGCCGGGTCGCCAACAGCATCCTCGTCAAGGTGAACCAGATCGGAACGCTGTCCGAGACTCTCGACACCGTCGAAATGGCGACGCGCCACTCGTACACCTCGGTGATGAGCCACCGCAGCGGCGAGACCGAGGACGCAACCATCGCCGATCTCGCCGTGGCGACCAACTGCGGCCAGATCAAGACCGGAGCACCGGCCCGGAGCGACCGGACGGCCAAGTACAACCAACTGCTGCGCATCGAGGAGGCTCTCGGCGATTCCGCACGGTTCCGCGGACGAGCGGCTCTGGCTCCACTGAACTGACACGCCTCATCGCGACGCGCCAGCGAACACTCGTTCGTGTGCCACGGTTTTCCACAGGCAGGGGGCCACAATGTCGGCGTGCCCGCGTCGAGTCTCCCCCCATCGACTCTCCCCCCGACGACTCACAGAGGACGAGTGAACGACAAGAAGCGTCAAGGTGTCCGCGATCTGACACGCGACCTCGCGAGGCCCGACCCCGACACGATGCGTCTCACCGGCAACCGCGCCGTGCGCTGGACCATCCGCGTCACGGCGACCGCCGTGGTGCTGGCGTTCCTCCTGGCGGTCGTGGTGTTCCCCGTGCGGGACTACTTCATCCAGAGCTCGATGCTCAGCACCAAGAGGACCGAATTCGCCACACTGGCCGATGCCACAGAGGAGCTCCAGAACGAAGTGAACGCGCTGGACACGCCCGAGGGCACGCGCAACGCGGCCCGCGACCAGTTGGGGTACGTGGTGCCCGGCGAGCAGAGGGTCACGGTGTTGCCACCGGTGGCTCTGCCAACCGACCTGCCCGGTGTGTGGCCCTACACGATGGTCACCGACATCCTCGTTGCACGAGCAAACGAGACCGCCGCCCGGGACGGCGCGCTCGATCCCCTCGTACCCTGACTCGCCCCGAGGGCTCGTCCTGCTCCGGCCCGTGCCACCGGAGTGACGATTCCCACACTGTCCACCATTGGTAGGGGATGCCAGAACAGGGTTAGTGTCTGGTGCCAGTCGACCGAAGGAGCGTCACGTGGGCGGAAGCATTCTCGGCAATCGAGTCCTGCGCAAGGAGGACCCCAAGTTCTTGACCGTCGGGGGGACGTACGTCGATGACCTCCTCGATGAGCCACTGCTCGACGGAGCCCTGCATGTCACCTACGTGCGCTCCACCGTCGCCCACGGGGTCATCAACTCGATCGACACCTCCGATGCGCTCGCTATGCCGGGTGTGCGCGCGGTGTTCACCGGTGCCGACTTCGGTCTGGAGCCCGTGCCGTCCAACTTCAACCCGATGGTGACGCGCACGCTGCTCGCCATGGACAAGGTGCGCTATGTGGGCGAGCCAATCGCGGCCATCGTGAGCGAGACCCGGGAGCAGGGTGAGGATGCCGCCGAGACCGTGATCGTGGATTACGACATCCTCGAGGCCGTTGTCGACATGGAGGCCGCCATGGCCACCTCCACCCTCATCTACGACTCCGCCCCCAACAACGTGGTCTTCGACACGCTGGTGCTCGGCATGCCCGACAACACCGGCGAGGCCTTCCTCGCGGGATGCGAGGTCGTGGCGCGCGGCAAGTTCCTCAACCAACGGGTCGCGCCCTGCCCACTCGAGGTGCGCGGCGCGGCGGTGGCATGGGCCGCCGACGGTCGCCTGCACCAGTGGCTCTCCACCCAGCACGCGCAGGGTGCTCACGGTCCCATCGCTGCGATGAACGGCGTCGACCAGGCGCAGGTGCGCGTGCGCACACCCGACGTCGGTGGAGGTTTCGGTGCCAAGATCGGCATCTACCCCGAGGAACTCCTCCTCGGTCCCATCTCCAAGCGCGTCGGCACCCCCCTGCGCTGGCGCGAGACCCGCAGCGAATCGATGATGGCCCTCGGTCACGGTCGTGCGCAGGTGCAGCACGTCGCGATCGGTGGGAAGCGGGACGGCACCGTCACCCACTACCAGTTGTGGGCGATCCAGGACTCGGGTGCATGGGTCGACATGGGTGCGATCCTCGCTCCGTTCATGACCCGGCCGATGGCGTCGGGGGTCTATGCGATCCCCAACATCGAGTGCCGCACCACATCCGTGGTGACCAACACCACCCCGATCGTGGCGTACCGCGGGGCGGGTCGCCCCGAGGCCACGGCAGCGATCGAGCGCGCGATGGATCTGTTCGCCCGCGAGATCGGCATGGACCCCGCCGAGGTGCGCCGCAAGAACCTGATCCCGAAGTTCATGGAGCCGCACACGACCGCGGTCGGACAGACCTACGACGTGGGTGACTACGAGACCGCGCTCGACAAGACCCTCACCACCGCCGACTACGCGGGCTGGCGGGCAAAGCAGGCCGAGCGCCGTGCCAGGGGCGATGCCCGTCAATTGGGCATCGGTGTGAGCGTGTACGTGGAGATCACCGGGGGTGTCGGCAGCGGCGAGGAGGCCGAGGTCGAGGTGCTCCCGAACGGCAAGGCGGTCGTCTACACCGGCACCTCGCCCCACGGCCAGGGACATGTGACTGCCTGGGCGATGCTCGCGAGCGAACAGACCGGCATCCCGATCGCCGACATCGACCTCGTGTGGGGCGACACTGACCTCACCCCGGTGGGCTCGGGCACGATGGGATCGCGCTCGCTCCAGCAGGGCGGCAATGCGGTGTTCGTCGTGGCGGGCCAGCTCGTCGAGAAGGCCAAATCTGTCGCAGCTCGCCTGCTGGAGGCGAACGAGAACGACATCGTTCTCGACAAGGACGCGGGTGCATTCCACGTGGCGGGCACACCGGCTCTCTCGAAGACATGGGCCGACATCGCATCGGCCGAGGGCGGCATCTCCGCCAAGGACAACATCGCGGTGCCCGGGCCGACCTTCCCGTTCGGTGCGCACGTGGCCGTGGTCGAGGTCGACACCGAGACCGGCAAGGTGCGACACATCGCGCACGTCGCATGCGACGATGCGGGGACGGTGCTGAACCCGATGCTCCTCGAGGGTCAGATCCACGGCGGCGTCGCACAGGGCGCCGCACAGGCCCTCCTCGAGGAAGTGCGCTACGACTCCGACGGCAATCCGATCACCTCGAACCTCGCCGACTACGCGTTCATCTCCGCGGCCGAGTTGCCGAGCGTGACCGTGGTGCACATGGAGACACCGACGCCGCGCAACTCGATCGGCGCCAAGGGCATCGGAGAGTCGGGGACGATCGGTTCGACTCCGGCCCTCCAGTCGGCGGTCGTCGACGCCGTGTCGCACCTGGGCGTCAGCCACATCGACATGCCGACCACACCCGAGAAGGTCTGGGCGGCGATCCAGTCGGCCCGCTGAGACCGAGCGCGCGACAGAACGAACACACACCAACGACACGGGGCAGGACACAGATGAAGATCACCGTCACAGTCAACGGCAAGACCCGCGAGGGCGACGTCGAGGCGCGCACACTCCTCGTCCAGTGGGTCCGGGAATCACTGGGCCTCACCGGCACCAACATCGGATGCGACACCTCGAGCTGCGGTGCCTGCACCGTGCACGTCGACGGCGAATCGGTCAAGAGTTGCACGATGCTCGCGGTGCAGGCCGACGGCTGCAGCGTGACCACGATCGAGGGGCTCGCCAACGGTGACACGCTCCACCCGATGCAACAGGCCTTCATGGACAACCACGGCCTCCAGTGCGGGTACTGCACGCCCGGCATGGTCATGGCGGCGATCTCGCTCCTGCAGGAGAACCCCAGCCCCACCGAGGAGGATGTGCGCATCGGACTCGAGGGCAACCTGTGCCGTTGCACCGGCTACCACAACATCGTCAAGTCGGTCCTCGCGGCCGCCGGCAAGTGATCGGGGCCCACGATGATCCCTGCAGCATTCGACTACAAGCGCGCCGGATCGGCGGCCGAGGCGATCAGCCTCGTGTCCGAATACGGTGAGGATGCGAAGTTCCTTGCCGGTGGGCACAGCCTGCTGCCCCTGATGAAACTGCGTCTCGCCCAGCCCGCCGTGCTCGTCGACATCGCACGACTCACCGACCTCTCCTACATCCGCGACGAGGGCAACCATGTCGCGATCGGTGCGCTCACTCGGCACCATGATGTGGAGAATTCCAGCGTCCTGCGCCAGCACGTGCCGCTCCTGGCGCACGCGGCCTCGCACGTGGGCAGCCCCCAGGTGCGCCACCGCGGCACGATCGGCGGATCCATCGCCCACGCCGACCCCGCCTCCGACCTGCCGGCCACCACGCTCGCGCTCGGGGCGACATACGTCGCCCAGGGTCCGAACGGCACGCGTGAGATCGCCGCGTCCGACTTCTACACCGGTTTCCTCGAGTCGGCACTGGCTCCCGACGAGATGCTGACCGAGATCCGCGTCCCGAAGACCACCGGGGCGACCTGGGGCTTCCAGAAGTTCAACCGCCGCGCCCAGGACTGGGCGATCGTGGGTGTGGCCGCATGGCGTCGCGGCAACGAGTGCGGCGTCGGGCTCGTGAACATGGGGTCGACCCCGGTGCTCGCCACCAGCGTCGCGTCCGCGATCGCCGGCGGTGCGTCGGTTGCAGACGCCGCGCGCCTCGCCAGCGAGGAAGCCGAGCCGCAGGCCGACATGAACGCGACCGCCGAATACCGCAGGCACCTCGCCTCGGTCCTGGTGCGTCGCGCACTCGAGTCGCAGTCGGCCTGACCGACACCTTCCCCGTTGGCGACCCGCACGACCACGGCGCACGACACTTCCATCTCGGCCCCTCGCACGCTCGATGCGGCGAGGAAGTGGTCGCTTGTGGCCTTCGTCGCGGTGTTCCTCTGGAGCGTCCTCGTCTTCGGCATCCCCGTCGATCGGATCGCCATGCTGATCTGGATGCTCGCGGGCTTCGCGGTCGGCTCGATCGGTCGTTCCGGCGCACAGATTTCCCAGATGTTCCGTGACTGGCTGGTCCTCGTGGTGATCTGCATGGCCTATGACTACAGCCGCGGCACGGCCGATCAATGGGGAATTCCCGTGAACTTCACGGGACCGCGCAACCTGGACGCGATCCTCACCCTCGGCCACGAGCCGGTCTCGGGATTGCAACGCCTCCTCTACACACCCGGCGACGTGAAGTGGTACGACGTCACCGGTTCGATCATCTACATGACCCACTTCGTGCTGCCCGTGCTGCCACTCGCGGTGCTGCGCATCAGGAATCGCCCCGAGTGGATCCGCTACGTGCGCCGGTTCTCGGTCACGCTGTTCACCGCGGTGCTCATCTTCATCGTCTATCCCGCCGCCCCGCCGTGGATGGCGAGCAAACAGGGATTCATGCCCCCACTCCAGAGGATCACCGGCCGCGGATGGGGCGAGGTCGGACTCGACTCGGTGTCCAAGACCTTCGACCGGGGTGTGGCGGTGCTGAACCCCGTCGCGGCAGTACCGTCGTTGCACGCGGGGCTCGCTCTTGTCGTCGCCTTGTGGTTCACCCGCAACTCGGCGCGCTGGGTGCGCGGTCTGGCACTCCTGCACCCGTTCTTCATGATGGTCACACTCGTCTACTTCGGCGAGCACTACATCGTGGACTGCCTCGCGGGCTGGTTGGTGGTGCTGTTCGCCTTCTGGGTGTCGGATCGCTGGGAGGGCAGGCGCACGGAGCACACGCCCGTGGCCGACCCAGGAGGCTGAGTCCCGAAAGGGTCAGGCCTCGAACTGGATGACCGCGCGGGAGGCCACGTGTGGTGCGAACACCTCGCGACGGATCCGGTTGTGCTCGTCGGCGGTGTCGTAGGCACGCCACGCGGCCTCGTTCTCGAACACCGCGACGATGCCGAAATCAGCCGCATTCTCACTGAGACCGAGGGTCGGTCCGCAGCGGTACGACACGAGTCCCCCGAGGGTCGCGGCATAGGCCGTCAGTTCCGCACGCGCGGCCTCGGGGTGACCCGCCGGAACGGACTCGTTCCATGTGAAGAGAACGACGTGATGGAACATGGTGGTGGATCCCTCCCCTTTGCGCCTCAGATCAACCCCTGGTACGCCCCGCCGTCGACGTTCACGTTGACCCCGGTCATGAACTTGGCCGACTCCGAGCACATGAAGGCCCCGATCCGCCCGAAGTCGCCCGGATCGCCGATGAACCCCGCCGGGATCCCCATCGACTTCGCATCGGGGTTGGGTCCGGCCAGCTGCGTGATGCGGTCGGTGAGATGGATGCCGGGCTGGATCGTGTTCACGGTGACCCCGTCGCCCGCGACCTCTCGCGAGACCGTCTTGAGGTACGCGGTGACGCCGGCACGCGCGGTGTTCGACAAGATGAGCGTGGGTGAGGGCTGCCGAACGGTCGACGAGGTGATCGCGAGCACGCGACCCCATCCTCGCTCACGCATCGGCGGGATCGCGATGGTGCACATCGCCACGATCGAGAGCAGATTCTTCTGCAACGCCTCGACATACAGCGCCTCGTCGGTCGAGGCAAACCCACCCGGGGGCGGTCCACCACCGTTCGCCACGAGGATGTCGACACCGCCGAGCATGTCGATCGAGCGGAGGACGAATTCGCGTCCACCTGCGTCCGTGGCGACGTCGCACGCGAATCCCCTCGCACCGTGACCGATCGAATCGGTTGCGAAGGACAGTCTTTCCGCGCTCCGTCCGCACACCACGACCTGGCACCCTGCCTCTGCGAGTGCAACCGCGATCCCCAGCCCCAGTCCGGCGGTCCCGGCTGCGATCGCGGCGCGCTTTCCCTCGATTTGCAGGTCCATCCCATCCACCGTATTGCACGTCGGCCCGAGGTCGTGCGCCGCCCGGTAGACTGGGTTTCACACGAGGTGGTGATCAACAATGGACGCCGGATTCGACGCGCGTCACCTGGAAGCGGTCGCGGACGCCGACACATACCCCTACTGGTTCGAGGATGCTGACGAACCGGAATCGAACCCGACGCTGGTGCGAACCGAGACGTGCGACCTGTGCGTGGTCGGTGGCGGGTACACCGGACTGTGGACTGCGATCCTGGCCAAGGAACACGACCCCTCCCGCGAGGTGGTCCTGATCGAGGCCCACGAAATCGGGTCCGCCGCGAGCGGACGCAACGGGGGTTTCCTGGATTCCTCGCTCACCCACGGTGTCGCGAACGCGCAGAGCCGGTTCCCCGACGAGATCGCCGTGCTCGAGGAATTGGGCGTGCGCAACCTGAACGAGATCGAGGCTGCGATCGCCCGCTACGGCATCGACTGTGACTGGGAGCGCACCGGCGCGATCGATGTCGCGACCACGACACACCCGGTCTCCTACGTCGAGGAGCTGCGCGACGACTACGCGGACCTGCGGCGCCTCGGCCAGAAGGTGGTGTGGCTCGACCGGGATGCGATGCAGGCACAGGTCCACTCGCCGCTCTACACGGGGGGACTGTGGCGCAAGGAGACCGCCGCCGTGGTCGACCCGGCGCGTCTGGCGTGGGGATTGAAGACGGCCGCGATGTCGCTCGGCGTGCGCATCTACGAGGACACCAAGGCTCTCTCGATGGATCGCGACGGTGTCGGGGTGCTCATCAGCACCCCGCTCGGACGCGTGCGCGCCGGCAAGGTAGCCCTCGCCACGAACGCCTTCAAGCCGCTCCTGCGCCGACTGTCGAACTACATCGTGCCGGTCTACGACTACTGCATGGTCACCGAGCCGCTCACGCAGGCCCAACTGGAGTCGATCGGATGGGAGGGTCGCCAGGGACTCTCCGACATACCGAACCAGTTCCACTATTACCGACTCACCGCCGACAACAGGATCCTGTGGGGTGGTTACGACGCGGTGTACTACTTCGCCGGTCGTGTGCGCGCCGAACTCGAGTCGCGGCCCGAGTCGTGGGCCTTGCTCTCCAAGCACTTCTTCGAGACGTTCCCCCAGCTCGAGGACGTGCGATTCTCCCACGCGTGGGGAGGGGTCATCGACACCTGCAGCCGCTACTCGGTGTTCTGGGGTCGTGCACTCGGGGGACGCGTGGGCTATGCGCTCGGCTACACGGGGCTGGGGGTGGCGGCCTCGCGCTTCGGAGCCGAGGTCATGCTCGATCTCATCGACGGACGGCGCTCGCGCGCCACCTCGACGGACTTCGTGCGCACCAAGCCCATCCCCTTTCCGCCCGAGCCGTTCCGTTTCCTCGGTATCCAGGCCACCCGTTGGTCGCTCGGCCAGGAGGACCGCACGGGCAAGCGGAACATCTGGCTCCGCACGATCGACCGCCTCGGGCTCGGGTTCGGGACCTGAGGGTCGCGCCCTACGCTTGACGGCGATGCCGATCGAGCCCCGCAACCCCTCCGACGTCGCCGACGGGCTCGGTGCCCACGGGTACCTCGCCGACGAGGGACTCGTGACCGCGGTGTATCTCGCGGTGTCGCTGCGTCGTCCCTTGTTCCTCGAGGGAGAAGCGGGCGTGGGCAAGACCGAGCTCGCCAAGGCGGTCGCGCGCTGGCAGGGGACCGAGTTGATCCGCCTGCAGTGCTACGAGGGAATCGATGTGGCCCAGGCCGTCTACGACTGGGACTACTCGCGCCAGCTGCTGCATCTCCGTGCCGCCGAGGCCACCGGCGATGCAGCCAGGGCCGGCACCGAGGGCCTCGAGAACCAGTTGTTCTCCGAGCGGTTCCTCCAGCGGCGCGCCGTGCTGCGCGCGATCAGCCATGCGGCGGCGACGAGGCCCGTGCTGTTGATCGACGAGATCGACCGCGCCGACGACGAATTCGAGGCATACCTGCTCGAGGTCCTCTCGGACTACCAGGTGACAGTGCCAGAGCTCGGCACGTTCCGCGCCGACGTGCCCCCGATCGTGGTGCTCACCTCCAACCGCACGCGCGACGTGCACGACGCCCTGAAGCGCCGCTGCCTCTACCACTGGGTCGAGCATCCCGGGTTCGAGCGCGAGGTCGCGATAGTGAGGCTGCGCGTACCCGGGGCGGACGATGTCCTCGCGCGGCAGGTCTCCGGTGCGGTGGAGGCCCTGCGCGGTTTGAACCTCTACAAGCCACCGGGTGTCGCCGAGACGATCGACTGGGCGACCGCGCTCGGGCGTCTCGGTGTGACTGCGATCGATCAGGCGGTGGTGGAGCGCACCCTGGGCACCGTGCTCAAGTACCGCGAGGATCAGAGCCGCGTGCGCGAGCACGGCATCGCAGCAGTCGTGCAGCAGGCGCTCGACCGCGGGCTACTGCACGGGTGACCCGATGAGCACACCGCTTCGTGCGGAGTCGAGCGCCGAGCAGATGGCGGTGGGCTTCGCCCGCTTGCTGCGCAAGCTCGACATCCCCACCCCCCTCGACGCGGTGCTCACATTCGTCGATGCGCTCGGCCTCGTCGGACTCCGCGACCGTGGAGCGGTCTACTGGGCGGCCCGGGCCACCCTCGTGCGCAGGCCCGAGGACATCGGGACCTTCGACCGCGCGTTCGCCGTGTTCTGGGAGCACCTCGAGAGCCCCGAGGCAGTCGACCCCGAGGAGATCTCGGTCACCCTCGCCATCGACGATGGCGCCGAGGGAGTCGACGACGGCGAGTCGGCAGCCGGCCACGATCCAACGATCACCCTCCGCTTCTCCGGCGTGGAGACTCTCGGCGACAAGGACTTCGCCGACTACACCGATGAGGAGATGCGTCTGGCGCAGCGTTTCATGGAGACGCTGCGCGTCGCTGGTGCCCCGCGCCCCTCGCTGCGGCGCACCACCAGCAACTCGCGCACCGGGCGACCCGACATGCGCCGTACGGTGAGGGCATCGCTCGCCGCAGGGGGTGAACACGTGCGCCGCAGGTTCACCGAACCCGGGACGAGGCCGCGCCGGATCGTGTTCCTCCTCGATGTGAGCGGATCGATGGAGCCGTACGCGCGGGCACTCGTGCGGTTCGTGCACGCCGGAGTCGCGGGTCGAGAGAGGGTCGAGGCCTTCACGATGGGCACCCGGCTCACCCGTGTGACCCGCGAACTCTCGTCGAAGGATCCGGACCGCGCGTTGCACCTCGCCGGACACAGGGTGCGCGACTGGAGCGGGGGCACCCGGCTCGGAGAGACCCTGCGCGCCTTCAACGACGAGTGGGGCGTGCGCGGCATGGCACGATCGTCGATCGTGGTGATCCTCTCGGACGGTTGGGACCGCGGTGATCCCGGGCTGCTCTCCGAACAAATGGAGCGCCTCACGCGCGTGGCGTGGCGGATCGTGTGGGTGAACCCGCTCAAGGTGACACCCGGATACGCGCCGCTCGCCCGAGGAATGGCCGCGGCGCTGCCCTATGTTGATGACTTCGTGGAGGGACATTCGCTCGAGGCGCTCCAGACCCTCACCAGGGTGATCAACTCCACGGGCGACCGAAGGACCGAGACGGACAGGAGCAACTGACGTGCGCGAGATTCTCGACGACATCGACAGATGGCACTCGGCGGGCAAGAGGGTGGCCGTCGCGCGAGTGGTCGACACGAACGGCTCCGGACCCCGCGAACCGGGGGCCGCGATGGCCGTCAGCGAGGACGGCGAGGTCGCCGGCTCGGTCAGCGGCGGGTGTGTCGAGGGTGCCGTCGTGTCCGAGGCCCTCGCGATCCTGCGCGGCGAGGCCGAGAGCCGTATCGTCACGTTCGGCTACTCCGATGACGAAGCTTTTGCGGTCGGGCTGACGTGCGGCGGTACCGTGCACCTGTTCATCCAGCCGCTCGAGTGGTGAAGGGCATGCGCCGGGGGGACGAGTCGCGGTGACCGCATGAGTGTCTACGAGAAATTCTCCGCACTCGTGCGCGACGACCAACCGATGTCGTTGCTCACCGTGGTTCGCGGACCCGGGACGGGGCGCGTGATGCTGGTGGATCCCTCCGGGACGCTGGACGGATCCCTCGGTGATCCAGACCTCGACCGCGTGGCCTCGCGCGATGCGATCGGGGAGCTCGAAGCGGGTCGCACCGGAGTGCGCCACTATGGACCGAACGGCCAGACGACACCCGAGGATCTCGCCGACGCCGAGACAGTCGAGGTGTTCGTGGAGAGTTTCGCTCCCCCGCCGCAGATGTGGATCTTCGGTGCCGTCGACTTCACCGCCGCTCTCGCGCGGGTGGCCAAGGTCCTCGGGTACAAGGTGACGGTGTGTGACGCGCGCGAGGTGTTCGCGACCAAGCGCCGTTTCCCGATGGCCGACGAGGTCAAGGTGACCTGGCCCGGTCCCCAGTTCACCGACCACGGAGGTCGGCTCGGTGCGCGTGACGCTGTGTGCATCCTCACCCACGACCCGAAGTTCGATGTGCCCGCGATCGAGGGGGCACTCGCGACAAGGGTCGGCTACATCGGCGTGATGGGCAGCCGCAAGACCCACACCAAGAGGCTCGAGCGACTCGCCGAGGTGGGAATCTCGTCGGCGGCAGATCTCGCCCGGCTCCACTCACCGATCGGGCTGGATCTCGGAGGGCGCACCCCCGAGGAAACCGCGATCTCGATCGTGGCCGAGATCATCGCGGTGCGCACCAGGCGAAACGCGGCACCCTTGGCCGCGAGCGACGGTCCGATTCACTGACGACCCCGGTCGGGGCACCACGACCCCGGCACCGACCGGAGTGCCGCCGACCTCAGAGGCGGTACGTGGCGATGTTGGAGGGGTTCGCCCACATTGACCTGGCGAGCTGGGACTCCGACATGTGCTTGAGCCGCACCGCCTTGCCGCTGAACGGCGCGTGGATCATCGCGACATCGACGCCGAGGTAGATGTGCACGTGGGTCCCGTACCCCACGACGTCACCTGCGAGGGCATCCTTGCGCTCGATGCGCATGCGCGGGTCGATCTGCGACAGTGCCTGGCGGGGCATGTCCAGACCGGAAGCACGCCACGCGAACCACAACAGACCCGAGCAGTCCATCTGCACGTACGACGACTCGGTCCCCTCCGCGTAACGCACACCGATCTGGGTCATCGCGGCGAGCACGGCGATCTGGTGGTCGCGCGGGGACTTCGACCACGCGGCATCGAGCTCGACAGGATCGAGATCCATGCGCACCGCGACATCGTCGGACACCATCTTGCGCAACCTCAGATACGACGGAGTCCTGACATCGGCGGTGACGAACAGGATCGACAGAGCGGCCACGGAGTTGTGCACGATCGCTGGTCGTTCCATGAACCGCGCACCCGGGGCCCTGCCCGAGCGGGGTGCCACCTTCGTGGCCGTGTCCGTGGGCGGCTGGGCCGATCCCGACAGCACCCCATCGGATCCGGTCGCCGAGCCGTGCGCGGGAATGACGAGAACCGCAAGCAGGCACGCCACGCCCGTGGCGCGCACGAATCCCCTCGCTCCAGACATTTCAGGCAGGCTATTGGAGATGTCCCCGGCGAACACCCCGACGATGTGCGTGCTCCTCGCCGCCGGCGCCGGAAAGAGGTTCCTGGGGCCCGTGCACAAGTTGCTCACCTCGATCGAGACAGAGCGGGGCTCTGAGCCGGTGGTGCTGGCCGCGGCGCGGGCCATGGTCACTGGCACCGTCGCCGGTCCTGTTGTCGTGGTCGAGGGGGCCGTGCCTCTCGCCGATGCCTTGGCTCCTCTCAGGGGCGACGGTCTCGTGATCGCACACAATGCGGGGTGGTCCACCGGGATGAGGTCCTCTCTCCTTCTCGCGGTCTCGCTCGCGCGTGGGGCGGGCTGCTCGCGACTCGTCGTGGGCCTGGGTGACCAGCCGTTCGTGGAACCCTCGACGTGGGCCGATCTCGCGATGTCGGTCTCCCCCGTGGCAGTTGCCACCTACGGAGGTCGTCGCGGAAACCCCGTGGCGCTGGGCCCGATCACCTGGGATGCAATTGAGACCGAGATGGACGACCCCGATACCGGTGCCCGTAACCTTGTGTCCCGACACCCCGAATGGGTCGCAGAAATCCCCGCACGGGGCAGCGACCGCGACATCGACACGCTGGAGGACCTCACGGCATGGAAGCACTGAACCACACCTTCATCGTCCCGGTTCCCGTCAGCGATGCCTGGCGGATCCTGACCGATGTCGAGCGCATCGCGCCGTGCTTGCCGGGTGCCCAACTCCAAGAGATCGAGGGTGACACCTACCGCGGCATCGTGAAGGTCAAGGTCGGCCCGATCCAGGCCCAGTTCAAGGGGCAGGCCCAGTTCATGGAGCGCGACGATGCGAACCATCGCGCCGTGCTCAAGGGCGAGGGTCGCGACACTGGTGGCAAGGGCAACGCATCGGCTCTCATCACTGCCCAGATGACATCGCTGTCGGCGACCCAGACCAAGTGCGACGTCACCACCGACCTCACCATCACCGGCAAGGTCGCCCAGTTCGGTCGCGGTGCGATGAAGGACATCAGCGACAAGCTCCTCGCCCAGTTCGTCGAGAACCTCAACTCACTGATCGCCACCCAGCCCGCGTCTCCCGCACCCGCCGCCGATGCCGCCGTCGAACCGGGAACAAGCCCGCCACCCCCGGCTGGGCAACCCACCGGCGTGCGCACCATCGATGCTCCCGAGGCCGCCCCGATCAACCTCCTCTCCACTGCCGGGGGCACCATCGCCAAGTTGGCACTGCCCGCCGTGGTGGTGGCGGTCGCGATCGTGGTGGCCGCATTCCTCGTCTTCTAGGTTCCACGGCGACACGTGTGATGATGCTCGACGGTCACCCCGCCACGGATGCCGACCGCGAGCAGGTGGTGCGCCTCATCGGCCGCCAACCGATGGGCGAGTTCCAGGTGGTGGTGCGCGATGCCGACGGCGAGCCGATGGTCCTGCGCAACGCTCCACTGCTCGCCGACGGCACCCCGATGCCGACGCTGTACTGGTTGGTGGGCTCCGACGCGGTCGCAGCCGTCGGGCGGCTCGAGGCCGGGGGCGGAGTCGATGCCGCCGAGCGCGAGGTCGGACTCGAGGTGATCGACGAGATTCACGCGCGGTACGCCGCCCTGCGCGACGCGCTGGTGCCGCCGTCCCACGACGGTCATCGACCGTCGGGCGGAGTCGGCGGCACCCGGCGGGGTGTCAAGTGCCTGCACGCTCATTATGCGCACCACCTCGCCGGCGGTGACGATGCCGTGGGCGCATGGGTGCATGCGCGTCTGGCGATGGCCGGGGAGTGATGAGCGGCGCCATTGCGGCCATCGACGTCGGCACGAACTCGACGAACCTGCTGGTTGTCGACGCGCACGACCGCATCCTCGCACGGCGATACGCCTCGACGAGGCTCGGCGAGGGACTCACCGCGACGGGTCGACTCGGCGATCCGGGAATCGAGCGCACGATCTCTGCGATCGAGGCGCACGCGCGCACCGCGCGCGAGTTCGGTGCGGGCACGATCACGGTCGTGGGCACCGCGGCCTGTCGGCGCGCGGGCAACACCGATGACCTCGCGCGCGGGGTCGCCAGCACGGGACTCTCCCTCGAGGTCCTCTCCGAACGCGACGAGGCACGACTCTCCTTCGCGGGTGCGCTGTCGGGACTCGGGGCACTCGACCTCCCGACATTGGTGGTCGACATCGGTGGTGGCAGCACCGAGTACAGCGTCGGGGTGCGCGAGGCCGAGCAGTGGGCCAGCATCCCGTTCGGTGCGGTGCTGTCCACCGAGGCCCACTTCGACTCGGATCCACCGCGGCCCGAGGATCTCACCAACCTGATCGGTGCCGTCGCCGACGATCTCGAGGAGCTCGGTCGCTCGATGCCCGCTCTGGCCTCGCCGGGGCGCGTGGTCGGTGTCGCCGGGAGCATCGTGACGATCGCGGCCGTGGAACTCGGCTTGCCCGACTTCGACGAGTCGGTGCTCCACGGGATGGAACTCACCCGGAGCGCCGCCGAGGACGTGTTCCGCACCCTCGCCACCGAGTCGCTCGCCGACCGGTCACTCAACCCGGGTCTGCCGGCATCGAGGGCCGACATCATCGTGGCCGGTTGCTGCATCCTCGTGGCCACCATGCGCCGGCTGCGTTTGGACTCGATCACGGTGTCCACACGAGGCCTGCCTGACGGCGCCGTGCGCCGTGGGAGACTGGGGCCGTGACATCGACGCACCCGGCCCGACCCAGCACCGTGGGGCTGCGCCTCTACGGGCGACGAATCGTGCTGCGACCGCTCGTTGCCCAGGACTTCAACCAGTGGAGCGAGGTGCGCAGGCGAAACGGACGATGGCTCACCCGGTGGGAGCCGATGCGGCTCCCCCACCATCCCGATCCCGAGACCAGCCGCGACGTGTTCGCGGCACGGTGCAACGCGCGCGAACGGGAGCGGCACGCGGGCAGCCAGTTCGCGTTCGGGATCTTCGTCGACGGCGCGTTCTCCGGTGAGATCAACCTGAACAACGTGGTGCGTGGCGCCTTCCAGTCCGCCACGATCGGCTACTGGATCGACGAGGCCCGCGCCGGGCGCGCGTACGTGGCCGAGGCCGTCGCCGTGCTCGCCCAATGGTCGTTCGAGGAACTCCAATTGCACCGGCTCGAGATCTGCATCATCCCGCACAACACGAACTCGCGTCGCGTGATGGACAAACTCGCGATCCGGGCCGAGGGTTTGGCCGAGCGATTCCTCGAGATCGACGGGATCTGGGAGGACCACCTCCGCTACGCGATCACGGTCGAGGAGTGGCAGGAACGTCGCGAATGGTTCGCGACGCATTGGCTCGCCTGACGGACCCCGTCGGAACGATCCCGGCTGGTCCGCGACTCAGGCGCCCTTGGCCAACTCGGTCCAGACAGTCGCGCGCTGACGGCGTGCGGCTGAGCGTCGCTTCCACGCCTTGACCTTCCAGTGCTTGTACTGATCGCTCCTCTGGCGCCTCGGAGAACGCCCCGATAGTTGATGGTGCTGGACCTTCCACTCCGGCCCGGGTTCCTCGACGTCGAGTGGTTCCAGCCCGTGCTTGATGGCCTCGGTGACGAGATGCAGTTCGCTGTGCACGCGGTGTCGCTCGTTGTGGGCATGGGCCCTCAGTTCGGCGCGCGCGATCGGCGCGAGGCTCTCATCGCGATGTCGTTTGCTCATCGCCGCCTCCTTCACGGAGCCCCGTTGGGGTCCCGTCCTGGTTCCCTTGTGGTGACCGTACAGAAGGAATCGTGTTTGAGGAAGTATGTGGATAAATCTGTGGGAACCCGTGTGGAAGAGGGGCCGTGTCTGTGGACGGCGCCGACGACGTCAGGGACTGACGCGGAGGGTGCGCACAACCGCGTCCTGACCCGAGAGGGTGCGCAGACCCACCCGGCATGTGCCCGACCGCAACAGTTGGAGGCGTGACGGTGCAGGCAGGAGGCGGCACACCTTCTTGGTCCCCGCCGACGTCGTCCACTTCAGATCGAACCCCCCGTCGGTGGTGCCGAGCCCCGCGACCGGGATCGTCTGGCCCGCCCGGTACCCGCGCACCTCGGGCGAGGCGAGTCGCTTGGTTGCGATTCCCGCTCCGAGGGCATTCTCTGCCTTCACGACCACCCGGTACCGGACCCCGGTGCGCAGACCCCGCACTCGCACCGCGGTCTTGTCCGGTGCCACTGTCTCACGGGCCACGACCTTGCCGTCACGCACCACCGACACCACGGTTTTCGTGAGCGGTGATGCTCCGTCACAGGGCCGATCCCAACTCACGACGAGCGAATTCGCGTCGGGCGTCACCATCACGTGCGAGGCGCGACCCGGCGGCCCCGGAGCGACCGGAGCGGGATCAAGGAACAGCATGCGGTTCGCCGATGTGGGCCCGAGGCCCGTCACCACACCCGCAGTCGCACGCAGGATCACCGCCTCGTTGACGGCGTCGGGGCAGATGCCCGGCTGCTGACCAGCCAGCTGTGCGACATAGCCGGCCACGAGGGGCGACGCCATGGACGTGCCGATGTCGAGGCCGTAATCGTCGGCGGTGTCCTTCCAGAGCGACTCGATCGCTTTCGCGCGGTCGCCACCGGGGGCCCAGAGATCCACGCACGAGCCATAATTCGAGTACGTCGCGGGTGCATCACCCACCGTCGTGGCACCCACCGTGAGCGCCCGCTCGACATTGCCCGGCACGATCTCGCATGCGTCGAATCCGCGCCCGCTCGAATCACCGTTGCCGGCGGCCACCGTCACGACGATCCCCTCGTCGATCATCGCCTCGACCTGCTCCTTGATGGCGGTGCCGTCGTCACCGAGGTCGACACCGAGGCTCAAGTTCGCGATCGCGAGCCGGCCGCCGCGGTGATGTGCGCGCACCCACTTGAGCGCCTCGACCACCTGGTCAACTTCGCCGTCACCGTTGCAGTCGAGGACACGCACCGAGATGATGCGCGCAGCCGTCGCCACCCCCACCGAGGTCCCGGCGGCAAGTCCCGAGACATGGGTCCCGTGACCGTCGCAATCGCTCGCCGGTGGGTCCACCTCGGAGGTCTCCCTCAGGGTCGGCACATCGATACCCGCGAGCGTCCGACCGGAAAGTTCGACATGGTCGAGGCGCAACCCAGTGTCGACGACGTAGATGTCGATCCCCGCGCCCGAGAGCACGCCACGGTCGGTGTTGTTGTCGAGCGGGAGCGTCCGCTGATTGATGCGATCGAGGTGCCAGGGGGGGGTGAGCGGCGCCGACTCCACCGGGAGAGCCGTGAGACCAACGGAGATCGTGCAGGCAACCGCAGCAACACGTGCCCTAGAAACGACGCCCACAATTCATTAGAGTACCGTTGAGAATTGTTCAAAAACTTTGGACCTGGACAGTGGAGGTTCGTCATGACACCATCATCACGTCGCATTGGTGTGTGCCTGATCGCGGGGATGCTCGTCTCTGTTCTCGGACTGTCATCGCCCGTGCGCGCAGCTGTGAGGGCGGCGGGCAAGAGCTACTCGGTGAGTGCGACCGTGAAGGGCGGACAGAACCTGACCGTGCTTCTCGTCTCGGGCACGGGTCGCACACTCGCCACACAGAAAGTGTCCAAGGCCACCCAGAAAGTCACGCTCAAAACGCCCAAGATGTCCAGTGCCAAGGGTGCCACGCTGCAACTCGTGAGCGGAAGCGGCGGCGCGAGCAAGGGCACCTACTTCGGGCCAGTGGTGCTCGGTTGGAAGGGCAAGAGTTCGTCGGCGGCCTCGAAGGTGTACACCAAGTTGAAGTCTTCGGTCAGCACGAGGCTCTCTCTGGGCACGATGACGATCAAGAAGGTCGGCGCCAACAAGCAGGGGTACGCAGTCCTCGCCGCCAGTTCGAAAGCCGCCGACAGCGCGCCGGCGTCCCAGATCTCGGCCTCCAAGGGTCGTCCGAAGGGCGTTGGCAGCTACGGCAAGACAGCCTCGGTGGCGGGAGCCGAGTACGGCGTCAGCGCGACAGGTTTCGTGCAGACCCCGAACCCGAATCCCAACCCGGCACCGGGCACGCCGAGCCAACCCGGCACGCCGAGCCAACCCGGCACGCCGAGCCAACCCGGCCAGTCCACGGCACCCGGCCAGTCCACGGCACCCAGCCAGGACGAGACCCTCGGCGGTGACAAGGATGACGACGGGTTGCCGAACGCCTTCGATGTCGACGACGACGGTGATGGCGTGATCGACTCGGCCGACTCGAACACCCCCACCCCGCAAGTCTCGGCCGACAACGGGAGCGCCGATTGCGGCGCCATCACCTGGCGGATCTTCACCAACTACAAGGCAACCGGCAATGCCTACGCCGGCACGATCAATGCCTACGGCACCGGCGCGTTCGAGGCCACGTCGGCCTCCATCGCCTCCACCATCGGCTCGACGATGTCGATGGTGTTCCAACCGATCGTCTCGGTGTGCGGGTCCCAAGTGACCAAGTCCTACATCAAGGGCAACGGCGCGCCGTACGCCCCGGCCGACTATGTCGAGGTGGGCAAGACCTGCAACACCGGCGACTACCAGTGGCTGATCGGGGCGGGTCGGATGTGCTCGACCGACCAGACCGGCTACGACTTCGGCTCCAAGTACACCTTCACGGGTTCCGACCTGCCCACCGGACAGGACACGTTCACGATGAAGGTCGAGACCGCCGACGGCAAGTCGTACGAGTTCACCTCCAGCCCCGGGTTCGTGTTCGTGACGCACCCGATGGTCATCTCCTACAACGACGGCACCGGAGAGAAGCAGGTGCAGTACGGCGCCCCGTCGGTGAACATCTCGGTCGCCAAGTCGACGGTGCTCACCCTCAAGATGTACCGGCCGCAACGGCTGGCGTTCGACGGCGAGACGGGCACGTTCTACGACCTCGGCGGATTCAAGGTGACCCCCGACATCCCGAACAGCATCTCGACGGTGCAACCGGGTCAAACCACGCCGTCCGGATCCCAGCCGAGCCAGGGTCCCGGCAAGTGCGATGCCCAGTCGGTGACCGACACCGAGATGACCTCGGACCAACCGATCAACACGACCACGAAGCCCACGATGACCATCAGGTGGGAGATCGGCAAGTGCTTCGAGGGCAAGTCGATCGCCTGGTCGGCGGGATCGCTCTCCGTGGACATCCAAGTCGAGCCCTCCGGGCCCGGCGGCAACTCGGCGCAGAAATTGTTCCTGACGACGACCTAGCGAGCAACCGGACCACGTGACATCTCCCGGGCCCCGGCCCGGGGTTCGGTGTTCCCGGGGCATCGAGACCACGGCGGGATCACTGCTTCGAGGAGATCTTCTTCTGCACCGCACCGATCATCTCGGCGAACCACGGTTGGCGGGTGCTCCACAACTGGGGTTCCAACTCGCGCGCCACGGCATCGGGATGGGTGGTGATGTCGTGCATGTCGCGGATCGTCCTCTTCGTCACCTCGAGCAGCTCACGGGGCCTGCTCGCAGCACGCGCGGCCATGGTGTGGGCCACCGCGAGCAACTGCTCGTCGTCGACACACTTCCATGCGAGCCCGATGCGCTCGGCCTCGGCGCCGTCCAACACCTCACCGAACAGAACCGCGGCCATCGTCGCCTGGGGGCCCACGATGCGCCGCATCATCCAGGTGTGTCCCCCACCGGGATGGATGCCGATCTGCAGGAACCTCGTGTCGAACTTGGCGCGTCGCGCCGCGATCCTCACGTCGCACCCAAGCGCGAGGTTCATCCCCGCGCCCACGGCGGCCCCGTTGACGGCCGCGATCGTGGGGAGCGCGCTGCGGGCGATGCGCAGGAACCCCTCGTAGATGTTGCCGAGCGAGTCCCCCGATGTCCTCTGGAGGTTGCCGAGGTTCGCCCCCGCGCAGAACGCGGGCGCCGCGCCCGTGACCACGAGGGCACCGATGGAGCGATCCCCCTCGATCTCGTCCATCGCAGCCGTGATCTCCGCCACCATCGGGGCGGTGAGGGTGTTGCGTTCGTCGGGATTGTTGAGGGTGAGAGTGGCGACCCCATCGATCACCGAGACGAGAACGAGGCTCATGACCTGCAGTCTCCCACACCCGTCTCGCCGGCCCGCGAGCCGGTGTCCTAGCGTCGGTTCATGGCCACAGACGACGTCGTCCTTCTCGAGGTGAGCGAGCGGATCGCCACCATCACCCTGAACCGCCCCGGCAAGCGCAATGCGCTCTCGTCGGAGGTGCTCTCACTCCTGCCGCGAGTGATGCAGCGGGCCGAGACCGACGAGAGCGTCGACGTGGTGATCATCACCGGCACTGATCCGGCCTTCTGCGCCGGACTCGACCTCGGGGAATTGGGCGACACCGGCCGCAACCTGGGCGGCAACGGGGCCGATGGGCGCACCAACGCCACCGGTGCGCGAGGGCCGTTCCCCTCCCTCACCAAGCCATTGATCGGGGCCGTGAACGGAGTGGCGATCACGGGTGGGTTCGAGCTCGCGCTCAACTGCGACTTCCTCGTGGCATCAGAGCATGCCAAGTTCGGCGACACGCACTCACGCGTGGGGGTGATGCCGGGCTGGGGTCTCACCGTGCTCCTTCCCCAGGCGATCGGCGTGCGCCGTGCACGTGAGATGAGCTTCACCGGGAACTTCATCACAGCGCACGAGGCACTCGCCCTCGGGCTCGTCAACCACGTCGTGCCCCACGCCGAGTTGATCCCCTTCACGAGGAGACTCGCCCTCGACATCGTCGGCAACGACGCCGCGGGTGTGCGCCAGATCAGGGCGACCTACGCGGCGCACGTGGCCGAGACCGGGCAGTGGGAGCGCGAGGCGGCCGACGGGGCCGAGTGGCGCCGAGCACGCTTCTCGCCCGAGGAGGTCGCCCAACGCCGGGCACGGATCATCGAGCGCGGTCGCACCCAGTAGATGGCCGCACCCGGCGCCGTGGCGTCAGGGAAGTTCGGCGATCGCGGTGACTTCGATGCCGCCGCGTGGTCTTTGCACCACTTCCACCCGCACGCGATGGGGCCGGGCGCTCGCCATCACCTCGTCTGCGATCTCGGCGACGAGGGCCTCTGCGAACACAGCCCGGTCACGGAAGCCCCAGAGGTAGAGCTTGAGGCTCTTCGACTCGATGCAGTGTGCTGCCGGTTCGTACTCGATCACGAGTCTTGAGAGGTCCGGCTGGTTCGTGACGGGGCAGACCGAAGACAGCTCCTCTGTGGTGAAGCGCACGGTCGTGACATGTTCGGGAGCGGGAAACACCTCGACATGGGGGATCGGATGCTGCACAGGGGCCCCCAGCACCGTGAGGCCGTCGGTGAGGTTCGGCTTGTTCATCACCCCGTGACGCTACGGCTCATCGGAGGTCGTCGGACAGCAGGCTCGTCAGATCCATCGGGGGGCGCGGCCCCACGTGTGAGATGACCTCGGCGGCAACGATCGCACCGATCCGCGAGCAGGTGGTCAGGTCACGTCCGCGGGTGAGACCGCGAAGGAACCCAGCCGCGTAGAGATCGCCCGCGCCGGTCGTGTCGACGATCCGGGCGACGGGATGGGCGGGCACCACCCCGATGTCGTCGCGCGTCACGATGACCGCACCCTTCTCGCTGCGGGTCACGGCCGCGATGTTGCAGTCGCGCCGCAGCAACGAGACGGCCTCGTCGAAGTCGGACGTTTCGTAGAGCGAGAGCAGTTCGTCCTCGTTCGCGAACAGCAGGTCGACCTCGTCGGTGACGAGACGGCGGAAGTCGTCCCGGTGGCGATCGACGCAGAACGAATCCGAGAGTGTGAGCGCCACGACGCGACCGTGCCCGTGGGCGAGGCCCGCCGCCTCACGGAAGGCGGCCTTGGCCTCGGGACGGTCGAAGAGATAGCCCTCGAGGTACAGGATCGCGCCGCCGCTGACGAGTTCGGCGTCGATGTCATCGACGGAGAGCATCGTCGAGGCGCCGAGGTAGGTGTTCATGGTGCGCTGGGCGTCGGGGGTGACCGCAATGAAGCATCGACCGGTCGGCTCGGTGCCGACCGGTCCGCCCGAATGGAAATCCACCCCGAGACGCGACATGTCGGCAGCAAACGCGCGCCCCATCTGATCATCGGCGACCTTGCCGATGAAGGCGACCTTGCTGCCGAGACTCGCGATGCCCACGATCGTGTTCGCACCCGAGCCGCCACCCGACAGAGTGGTCTCGCCGAGGATCGAGGTGAGATGCGTCGCGCGGTCGATCTCGATCAACTGCATCGAACCCTTGGTCATCCCCTGCTCGGCCAGGAACGAATCCTCGACCAATGCGATCACGTCAACGAGCGCGTTGCCCACCCCGATGACGTCGTGGCGGATCCCCTCGCGATTGCGGAGACCGGGCACGTGGGCCGTGAAGGGATGGTTTCGTGGCAAGGAGCACCAATTTAGTGCGGCGATGCGAGCAATTAGCCTTCTGCACCGTGACCCACCTGAATGATCCCCACCGACTCCCCCGCACCGTTCTCCCCCGTCGCTACGAACTCTCCCTCGAGCCAGATCTCGATGCGGCCCGCTTCGCGGGCTCGATTTCGATCTCTGCCACTGCCGCCGCGGGCACCGTCGAGGTCGCACTGAACGCGTGCGAGCTCGAGATCCAGTCGGCCACGATCGATGGCGTCCCCACCACCTACGAGTTGCACCAATCCACCGAGCGCCTCGTCCTGCAACCCTCGGCTCCGCTCATCGGCGGAGACATCACCATCCGAATCGGGTTCACCGGGACCCTCAACGACAAATTGCGCGGTTTCTACCGCTCCACCTACACCGACGACGCGGGCACCGTGCGCACGATCGCCACCACTCAGATGCAGTCGACGGATTGCCGCAAGGCCTTCCCCTGCTTCGACGAACCCGACATGAAGGCGGTGTTCGCCGTCGACCTGACCGTGGAGCACGGACTCCTCGCGATCTCGAACGGTCCGGAGATCCGCCGCGAGACCCTCGGGGGCAAGGAGCGGATCTGGTTCGCCGACACCATGCCGATGTCGACCTACCTCGTCGCCTTCATCGTGGGGCCCCTCGAGACCACCGAGCCGGTGATGGTGAACGGCATCCCCCTGCGCATCGTGCACGTGCCGGGAAAGTCGCACCTCACCGATTTCGCCGTGGAGATCGGGGCGTTCGCCCTCGACTGGCTCGCGACCTATTACGAGATCCCCTACCCGAGCGACAAGGTGGACATGGTCGCCCTGCCGGACTTCGCGGCTGGTGCGATGGAGAATCTCGGGTGCATCACCTACCGCGAGGTCCTGCTGCTGGTCGATCCCGCAACCGCCACGCAGGTGGAGAGGGAGCTCGTGGCCGATGTCGTGGCCCACGAACTGGCCCACATGTGGTTCGGCGACCTGGTGACCATGGGTTGGTGGAATGGGATCTGGCTGAACGAGGCGTTCGCGACGTTCATGGAGATCGCCGCCTGCGACGCGTTCGCCCCGGAATGGAAGCGCTGGACCAGTTTTGGCCTCGAGCGAAGCGTGGCGATGGAGGTGGACAGCCTCCGTAGCACCCGCAGCGTCGAGTTCCCCGTGCGCGCCCCGAACGACTGCGAGGGCATGTTCGACGTGCTCACCTACCAGAAGGGCGGATCGATCCTGCGCATGCTCGAGCAGTACCTCGGTGCCGAGCGGTTCCGCGCCGGAGTTGGTCACTACCTGCGCAAGCACTCCTACGGAAACACAGAGACGAGCGACCTGTGGGACGCGATCGAAGAGACCGTCTCGGACGATGGTGGCGAAGCGGTGCCCGTGCGTGCCCTGATGGACAGCTTCATCTGGCAGCCCGGTTTTCCCCTGATCTCGGCACGACTGGACGGTGACGATCTCGTGCTGGCCCAGTGCCGCTTCACCTTCGACAACGACCCCGATGCGACCCTGTGGACCGTCCCGGTGCACGTGCGCAACGGCGGCACGGACTCGAAGGTGTTGATGACCGGCGACGAGGCGCGGATCCGTCTCGCTGATCCGCTGGGGCCAGCCATCGTGAACGCCGGGGGAAACGGCTTCTTTCGTGTGTCGTACTCCCCCGAGCTCCTCGCGCGCATCACCGGCGAGGTGCTCGCCAGCATGCAGATCATCGAGCGCTACAACCTCGTCGATGATGCGTGGAACGCCGTGGTCTCGGGGAGGCTCGCCGCGGCTGAGTTCCTCGAATTCGCCCGCCAGTTCAGCGACGAGCGCGATCTCGCCGTCTGGCAGGCGCTCGCCATCGGCCTGCGGGGAATCAGCCGGCTGCTCGACCGCGACTCGCTCGGGGCGTTCGCGGGACGCGTGCGTGCACTCGCGACCCCGGCCCTCCACGATCTCGGGATGTCGGCCATCACCGGAGAACCTGATCTCACCGCCAAGTTGCGGGGTCTCCTCGTGGTTCTGGTGGCCGTGCAGGGACGTGACGCCGGTGCCCAAGCGCTGTGCCGGACACTCCTGTTCGGCAACGAGCCCGCCGACGCAGAGCTCTTGGCGGCCGCCACCACCGTGGTGGCCTCGATCGGGGGCGCCGAGGACTACGAATGGTTCCTCGGGCGGTTCCGCAACGCCGACACCCCCCAGGAGCAGATCCGGATGCTGTACGCACTCGCCGAGTTCGACGATGCAGAGCTGATCGTGCGCACGTGCGAGTTGGCCTTCTCCGCTGAGGTGAAGACACAGAACGCCCCCTTCCTCCTCAACCGGTGCATCGCGAACCGTTTCCACGGCGAGACCGCGTGGTCCCTCGTGCAAAAGCGGTGGGCCGAGGCGAACGAGAAGTTCCCCGTGAACACGATCGTGCGCATGGTGGACTCGGCCAAGATGCTCAACAGTGACAGCGCCGAGGCGTCGGTGCAGGCCTTCTTCTCCGAGCACGGCATCCCCCAGGCCGTGCAGTCGTTGCAGCAGGTGCTGGAGCGACAACGCGTCAACACGGCGCTCCGCCGACGCGAATCGGCGTCGCTCACCGGCGTCCTCGGGGACTGATCCATGTCCGGTGTCGCCACCGATCAACCTCCCGAGGATGCGCTGGGCCGGCCCTGATCAAATCCGGCGAGGAGTCCATCCAAAAATGGATTTCGCATAGCCGTCGAGAAGAGCGTTGGAGCAGTGCAGGCAACGACGCCGACGCAGTTCGGCCGCGCTGTCGCCGCCCGCCTGTTACTTTTCGCCCATGCGCCGGGGGGTGACGAGGGCTTTGTTCGGCAGCGCCGTCGCATTGTTCGTCCTCGCACCGTTCACCACGGCTCACGCGCGGGTTCCCGGGGTGCTCCCTTCTCCCTGCGTGCCGACCAAATCCACCATCGGCAGCCAGACCGTCCTCATGTTCTCCGCCACCGCGCAGTGCACATTCGATCCCGAGGCCGAATTGGACGGTGCCTCGTACGACATTGTCGCCGTGGGAGGCGGCGGGGGTGGCGGCGCGTACCGCGGGGGTGGCGGGGGTGGCGGGGAAGTGCGCACACTTCTGGGATACACCGCGACACTGAAGTCGAAGTTGGTCATCGTCGTGGGGGCCGGCGGCACGGGAGGGATCAGAACCGCCACCGGGGTCTCGACCAGCCCCGCCGCCGGGCAGTCATCGTTGGTCTGGACGGTTGATGCCGCCGCAACATCACCCTCGAGGTCTCCCTTGGTGGAGGCCAAGGGCGGTGGCCCCGGGGGGGCTGACGGTTCGGGCGGCGCAGCGGGCACCGGTGGATCGGGCGGGAGACCTCTCGCGACGGGTCAGGGAGGCGTGGCCCAGACGGCGAAGTCGGATGGGACACCTGGGGCACCCGGCGCGCAGTGGTCGTCGTCCAGTCCGTACTTCGGCGGCGGTGGTGGTGGCGGCATCTGCGCGCACGGCACCCTCACACCGGACATGATCGAGCCGCTGGGCGGCGGACGCGACGGAGGCGGGGCGAGTGCGGGAAAGCGGCCCGCCCCTGTCGGCTCGACGAGTGAGGGTTCTGATGCTGTTCCCGGCAGCGGCAGCGGAGGAGGTGCCGGCGCGGGGTGCGCGAACGCTTTTGCCGGCAGGGCTCTGAACGCCAACGGCGGTGCGGGCGGGCGCGGCACCGTGATTCTCGTGGTCACCAAACCCACCGAGAGGTCACGCACCACGACCGGGGCCACCAGCAACCCCGTGGTCACCAAACCCACCGAGAGGTCACGCACCGCAACCAGTCCCACCAGCAACCCCGTGGTCACCAAACCCACCGAGAGGTCACGCACCACGACCGGGGCCGGTCCGCCGACATCGACGGACGGCACTCGTGCTTCCAAGACGGTCGCCACCCTGCCCACTGCCTCGCCCACCACTGCAACCGGGGGCAGGCTGCGCGCCACCACACCCACTCTTTCGTCAACCACCCCGAGCGCCACTGCGCCCACCACCACCTCGAGCCCTCCCGAAGTCACGATTCCCGCGCCACCCGAACTCGTCCCCGCGAATCCGGTGTTCTACGGAACCGAACGGGCCCCATCGGACTTCTTCAGGATCGACGTCGGGGTCACCGAGGGCCGGCCCGTCCGCGGGTCACGGATCGGGGCACGGGCCACCAACCTCGCGCCTGCGAGCACGGTGAGGGTGGTCCTGCGCCCCGAGCTCCTCGTGCTCGGCGAGTTCGCGGTGGGGCCCGACGGCACCGTCACGATGAGGCTCGTGCTGCCCGACGACATCGGGGAGGGCGACCACTCGCTCACCTTCGAGGCAGTGAGCCTCGGCGGCACACCGATCTCGTCGGTCACGGTGTTCTCGGTCGACCGATCCGGCCGTACCGAAACCGTCGTGGCCCCAGCCGAGGCGGTGGGTGCCCCCCTCGACCAATCAACCATCGAGCGGTCGGCGGTGGCGGCGGTGGCGGTGTACGACACCGAGCGGCACGTGGCCCGCACCGCTGCGATCACAGCGACTGCCGCTGTGGTGACCAGCCTCGCCGGCACGGCCGTCGCTCAGACCACCGGTGGCCTCGGGACGTCGATTCAAGGATCCGGTGGCGGACCAGCGACCTCGCCTTTGAGCCCATCCCCTGTCGCCCCCGGCTCGGTGGGGGGCGACATGTCGGGCCTGGCACCTCGGCGCCGCGAGGACGAGCAGGGCCTCGCAACCGCATCCGCCGGACCCTCCCCAGACGGTGACGACGGTGAGTTGGACCGTGGGGACAAGGAGGCCAACCTCTCGGGCACGGAGGCCAATCCCGTGGACAACGGCACGGACGGCAGCACGGTCCGCGCCGACCGCCGCGGTCTGTGGATGTTGCCCGGGTACGGGGCGGCCGACAGATTCCTGCGACGAGCGGTCACGGTGTCATCGCGGTGGTCTGTGCTCGCCACGCGCATCCTCCAAGACGGGCACTGGCTACGAGCGGCGGCGGGCGTGGTGGCGCCCGTTCTCTGGGCTGTCGGATTCCTGCTCGGTGCTGGGACGGCACTGGGCCTGCCCGGCCTCGTCGTGGCCCCCGAGCCAGGTGTCGTGTTTGCGGTGGTCGCACTCTCGATCCTCGATGCGATGGTCGGGGCCTCGGCGTGGCTCGGGTTCACCGTGGTCGCCCTCCTCACGGGGAACGTGACGACCCTCTTCGACGCGCGCACCCTGCTCGGGCTCGGCGTCGTGTTCGTCGCGCTCCCGTCGATCGGCAGCAAATTCAGGCCGTTCAGCCGTGCCGCGATCAGAGGTGACGACTCATCGTTGCTCGACCGGGTCGGCGACTATGTGATCATGCCAGTGTTGCTGGCCTACACGGCGTCCGCCGCGTACTCCGCCCTGAACGGACTCTCGGGTCTCGAGATGGTGCAGGCTGCCGACACCTCGACGATGCTCCCGGTCGTGCTCGCTGCCACGTACGCGCGACTGCTCGGCGAGGATGCAACCCGGGCCTGGTACCCGCTGAGGTCCGTCGCGGTGCGCATCCGTGTCGCCTCCGGGCCGCGCCCCGCGGCGCGGGCCGGTTCCGTCGCGCTCGGAGCGGGTCTCTACCTGCTGGTGGCTGCGCCGTTCTTCGGGCTCGGCTGGCGCACGTGGTTGATGGTCGGCCTCGTCACCCTCGTCCCCCTTCTCGGTCTCGCCAGGGAGCGGTTCCCGAACATCTCCGTGGTGCACCGCTTCTTCCCGCGCGGGCTCCTGCGGTTCGTGGTGATGATGTTCCTCACCGCCTGGTTCGGCCGGTTCGTGCTGTCGCTCTCGGACAATCCCGTCGACGCGCAGCCGGTTGCCGTGTTCATGCTGTTTCCCGGGGTGCTCGTCGGGATCGTCGACCTCGTCGGCCGCGAGGGCGGCGAGTGGCGCGACAGCTACCCCAAGCGCATCGCGGGACTGGCAGTGTGGCTGCTGGCCGTGGCCGTTCTCTCGGGCCGGATCGCCGTCTGAGCCGGTGATGTTGCCGCGCTAGCGGCTGGTGGGTCGGAGCGTGCCGTTGGCGACACCGTCGCGCAGCGCGGTCTTCAGGAACTTGCCGGCCGCGTTGCGCGGCAGGGGCTCGTTGATGATCACGACGTGGTTCGGCACCTTGAACGACGAGATCTTCCCGTCGAGGAACTTCCACAGGTCCTCGGCGGTGAAGGGAACCCCGTCGTTGGGCTTGATGGCGACCGCGACCTCCTCACCGAGACGCTCGTGCGGCACACCGAACACGGCGGCCTCGTGCACCGCCGGGTGCTCGTAGATCGAGCCCTCCACCTCGGTGCAGAACACGTTCTCGCCGCCGCGCAGGATCATGTCCTTGATGCGGTCCTTGATGAAGAGGAAGCCGTCGTCGTCGATGTAGCCGCCGTCTCCGGTGTGGAGCCAGCCGTCCTCGATCGTCTCGGCCGTCGCATCGGGGCGGTTCCAGTAGCCGCGGATCAGCATCGGACCCGACATCATGATCTCGCCGTATTCGTTCGCTCCGAGCGGCTTCTTGGTCACAGGGTCCCACACCGCGAGCTGCATCGGTCGCGTGGAGCGCCCCGTGGAGGTGGGTCGCGAGGTGTAGAACTTGCCGGCGTTGCCGGGCCCGAAGGCGTTTGTCTCGGTCATGCCGTATCCCAGTTGGGGGCCGCCTCCCCGGATCGACTTTGCCACCTTGTCGACGAGCGTCGCCGGTGCGGGTGCGCCACCACCACCCACGGCCTTCAGGGACGACGTGTCGAACTTGTCGAAATCGGGATGGTTCACCAGGTCCCAGCTCTGCGTCGGCACGCCGACGAAGTTGGTGATCCGCTCCCCCTCGATGATGGGCAGGGCCTTGCCGGCGTCCCACTTGTACATGATCACCAGCTTCAGACCGGCCACGAAGCACGAGAGCATCACCGGCACGCAACCGGTGACGTGGAACAGCGGCACGATGAGGATGAACGAGGTCGGGTGCGGACCGGCGGCGAGCATCTTTTCGTCCGGATCGCTCGCGAGTGCGAGCACCTGGCTGCGCGCCGAGAACGCCAGCAGCGAGCTCACCACGGCGCGGTGGGTCGAGACGGCACCCTTCGGACGCCCCGTGGTGCCCGATGTGTAGAGGATCGTGCAATCGTCGTCGGGTCCGATGTCGGCCACGATCGCCCCCATTCCGGGCTTGACCACGCTGGACCACTCGTCGATGTCGGGTCCGACCTCGCGCTCGGGGCGGGCGACCAGCATCCGCACCCCGAGTTCGCGGCACGCATGGTGGGCGGTGTCGATGCGCTGTTGGTCACCGATCAGGACCGTGGCCCCCGAGTCCTTGAGGGCGAAATCCATCTCGTCCTCGGTCCACCACGCGTTGAACGACACATTGATCGCCCCGATCGACACGATCGCAGCGAACGAGATGATCCACTCGGGGTAGTTGCGCATCGCGACGGCGACGCGATCACCCTTCTTGACGCCGTAGTCGTGGACGAGCGCATGGCACAGACCATCGACCTCGTCCATGACGCGCGAGAAGCTGTAGCGCTCCCCCTCATAGATCAGGAACGTCGCATCACCGTGGCCGCGCGCCGACTGCAGGGCGAGTGCGAGATTCGGGGGTGCACCCTTGAAGACCTCCATGGGCACTCCGCGCACCTGGGTCTTGGTCAATTCGAACGGCGTCCCCGACCCCGGGTCAAAGACGGCTTTTTGTGCGTCGATCCACGACAACGGCATGCTGGGCCTCCGGGACCGGGTCGGGTGCGGGTCGGTCCTCGTGGAGCTGAGGGGAATTGAACCCCTGACCTCTTCATTGCGAACGAAGCGCTCTGCCAACTGAGCTACAGCCCCGAATACGGGTGTGAGGCCCCGAGCCTAGGGGCGCACGGGCCGAGTCCGAATCTCGGCTCAGGCGGCGCGGCGGCCCTGCAAGTAGCGGCGCAGGTACTCCTGGTTGCGGAGCTGCACGAGCACGTAGCAGTAGGCAGCCAGCCCGAGGAAGGCCGCCGAGAACGCATAGACGATGACCGCCGAGCCGGTGGTGAACGCCAAGAACAAGGTCACGGCGTTGGTGGCCACGAGTCCGTAGAGCACGTTCACCCGGCGGCGACGCACCGCCTCGCGGGGCGTCAGGTACGCCACCTCGGCGGCGACGTGGTGGCGGGGCAACTCGGCCGTGTGGTGGGCCCGACGGTGCCGGGCCTCTGCCTCGACGACCCCATCGGAGGCGACCAACCGCGGACGCATGTAGGCGCCACTCCCGCCAGTGGCACGCCCGGACCCGCGTGTGGGCCGATCTGACGGCGCGGGCATGCGCGGGGGTCTGGTTGGCACCGAGGGAGCCAGTGGCCGGGACATGGCCCGCATCGGAGCGTGGGTACTTGGTCCCTGGGCACGTTGGAGCGAGGTCAACTGGCGACGGAAATCGGACACCGAGGAGGTCGAGCCCTCACCGAGTCGAGCCCGCACGAGGGGTGGCAGGAGCACCGCCATCCACGCTGCCGCAACGATCAAGAGAACCAATTTGCTCATGTACCGAAAGTCATCCTCAGAGTTGGCTGGAGCCGGCGTAACACGTCCGGAAAAGACTAACGAGGCATGTCCCGGGGCCCGCCGATTTCGGGCCCGGCGTGGGGGGACTGACCCACAATGTCCATGCGTGGCAAGGGTTTCAGAGATACTTGCTATGGGTCACATTTCTTGACGAACCGAGCCCGTTCCCCCCGAGAGCCGCCTTCGGTCATCTGGAGGCTCGGGGGCCTCATCGGGGCCGCTCCCGGGGTCAGACGGGGCGTGTGTAGGTCCCGGACCGTCCACCTGACTTCTCGACCAGCATCACCTCGCCGATGACCATGTCCCTGTCGGCGCTCTTGCACATGTCATAGACGGTCAGGGCGGCCACCGACACCGCGGTGAGGGCCTCCATCTCCACGCCGGTTTGGCCGGTCGTTTCGACGGTGGCGGTGATCTCCACCCCGTCGGCGACCACCACGAGGTCCACCGACACCGCCGAGACCGCCAACGGGTGACACAGGGGAATCAGTTCTGCGGTCCGCTTGGCGGCCTGGATGCCGGCCACCCGTGCCACCGCGAGCACATCCCCCTTCGGGAGAGTTCCGGTCCCGACCGCCGTGGCCGTCGAGGCAGACATCGAGACCCGGGCCGTGGCCACCGCCCGGCGCCTGGTGATGTCCTTGGCGCCGACATCGACCATCCGCGCACGACCCTGCTCATCGAGATGGCTGAACTGGGGCTCGCTCACGGCGACTCAGCGTAGGCCCGCACGGCCCCCGTCGGACCGGTGGGAACGGGCACCGTCAGCCCCGGACCCGCCGCCAACCTGGTCAGCCGCGGCGCCAGGGCCAGCGGGCGGCACGCGCGGCGAGGAAGGCCGCGACGCCCTCGCGCACCTCGCCCGAGCGATCCATCTCGTCCTCCCACTGGCGGGTCGTGGTCGGCTTCACACGGCCGTCGCGGACGATCTCGTCCACCATGGCCTTGGTCGCGGCCTGCGTGAGCGAGGAGCGCGCGAGCAGGACGGCGACGAGCTCGGCCGCGCGGTCCCCGAGTGCGGCCTCGTCGTGGCTCTCGTCGACGAGCCCGATCCGGAGCGCCCGATCCGCGTCGATCATCTCGCCGGTGTACATCAGGTGCTTGGTCGCCGACGGACCCACGAGGCGCACGAGGCGCTCGATCGCATTCGTCGGATAGACGATCCCCAATTTGGCCGGGGTGACCCCGAAGGTCGCGCCGTGCGTCGCGATCCGCAGGTCGCACGCCGTCGCGATGCTGACACCCCCACCGATGCAGTTGCCACGTATCACCGCGACGGTGGGACCGGGGAACGACGCGAGCGCCTCCTCGGCGGCCCAGTTGATGCGCCTGTACTCCGCGCCCGGGCCGTTGGTCAGCTCTGAGATGTCTGCGCCGGCGCAGAAATGGTCGCCGGACCCGCGCACGAGCAGCACCCGCACCTCGGGCCGCGCCGCCAGTGCGGAGACCTCGGCCTCGATCGCGGCCCACATCGCCATCGTGACGGCGTTGCGCTTGTCGGGCCGGTCGAGCACGAGGGTCGCAACTGCTCCGTCGACCACGACGCGCACCGGTGCGTGCGCGACGATCTCACCGGTGGTGTCGTGCGACACCTCAGCCGCCGATCTGGCTCATCGAGCGGCTCGGGCGCACGAACTCGATCTTGCCGATCTGGTGGCCGGCCCACTTGGTCCCCACGGCCGACTCGATGATCCCGGCGAGCTCATCGTCGGACGCACCCCGTCGCATCGGCCCCTTCAGGTCGAACTCGTCGGTGGCGAAGAGGCACGTGCGGAACTGACCGTCGCTCGTGAGTCGGACCCGGTCGCAATCGCCGCAGAACGGATGCGTCACGCTGGGGATCACGCCGATCGTGCCGGCCCCGTCGCGGTAGCGCCACCGGTCCGCCGGCGCCGCCCCGCGCGCGGGCACCTGCTCGAGAGGGAACACCTCATCGATCGTCGAGACGATCTCGGCCTGACTGACGACCTTGGCCCTCTCCCACTCGTTGGTCGCATCGAGGGGCATGAACTCGATGAACCGAACCTCGACACCGATCCCGCGACCCCATCGGGCGAGATCGAGGATCTCGTCGTCGTTGGTGCCACGCTCGATGACGGCGTTCACCTTCACCGGATCGAATCCGGCGCGCTTGGCCTCGACGATCCCCTCGAGCACGTTGGCGAGTTCGTCGCGACGCGTGATCGCGAGGAATCGATCCGGTCGCAGTGAGTCGAGGCTCACGTTGATCCGGTCGAGCCCGGCCGCGCGAAGCTCGCCCGCGACGTTGCGCAACGTCGCTCCGTTCGTGGTGAGGGCGAGGTCCACCTTCGTGCCGTCGGCGAGCCGGAGTGCGGCGAGACCCTCGATGAGCCGCGGCAGATGAGCCCGCACGGTCGGCTCCCCGCCCGTCAGGCGGATCGACTCGATCCCGAAGTGCCCGACCGCGATGCGTGCGATCCGCTCGATCTCGTCGTAGGTCAGCAGCTCGGTGCGGTCGAGCCAGACCATGCCCTCCTCGGGCATGCAGTAGGTGCACCGGAAATTGCAGCGGTCGGTGACCGAGATGCGCAGGTCCCGGACGGTGCGCCCGTGCGGGTCGACCAGATCGACCGGAGTCCGCCGCACCGTCATGTGGACGAGCCTACACAGTGGTCAGGAACGGACTACTTCGAGCCCCACCCGCTGCCGGCGCGGCTCAGGCCGCCGGGCCGGAGTCGGGTCCGAGGAACGTGCACTCCACTTCATCACCCGAAGCAATCCCCTCACCGTCGGGAACCGCGATGATCGCATTTGCGATCGCGGTCGATGCGAGTTGGTGGCTCCCCTGCGGGCCGGTGCGCACCACGTGCACGCGGCCATCGCTGCCCCATCGTGCGTGCACACGATCGAAGTGCACCTTGCCATCGGGGCGACGCGCGAGTGTCTCGTCGAGAACCGCACGAACGACCGGCCGGAACGGCTCTGGGTGACCCATCATCGCGCGCAGTGCCGGCCGTGCGATCAACTCGAAGCTCATCAGCGACGAGACGGGATTGCCCGGCAGGCCAAAGACCGGCACGATCCGCCCCGACACCGAGACCAAGGTCCCGAATGCGAAGGGCTTTGCGGGCTTCATCGCCACCTGGAACCACGACATGTCGGCGATGCGACCGAGCACGGTCTTGACCACGTCGTAGTCACCCATGCTCACACCCCCGCTCGTGACCAGCACGTCGCACCCTCGCTCATCGACCGCCCCGCGCAGCGCGGACTCGAGCAGCGACTCGTCGTCGCGCACGATTCCCAGATCCAGCGACTCGGCACCGGCCTCGGCGATGATGCGCACGAGCATCGCACGGTTCGACTCCCGGATCTGCCCGGGTGCGAGCGGGCCGCCGTTGTCGACCAGCTCATCCCCGGTGGAGATCACACCGACCCTGACCCTGGGGAATGCCTCGAGTGCACCGGCGTTGACACTGGCCAGGACGCCCTCGACCATCGGGGTGACGACGGTGCCCGCACCGAACAACGACGCCCCCGCGACCACATCGGAGCCGGCCCCGCGGATGCCATCGCCCACCTTGACACTGCGCCCGATCATCACCCGGTTGCCGGGGAGTCTCTCGGTGTCCTCGACCATCACGATCGCATCGCACCCCTCCGGCAGCGGCGCCCCGGTCATGATCCGGATCGCCGTGCCCGGTTCGACACCGCGGTCGCTGACGGCACCGGCCGCCACCTCGCCGACCACCGGCAACTCGACCGGTGCGGCCTCGGTGTCGGCGGCACGCAGCGCATACCCATCGACAGCGGCGTTGGCGAACGGGGGGACACGCTCCTGGGCGATCACCGGACCCGCGAGCACCAGACCGCGAGACTCGGCCCGCGTCATCGCCGTCGGGCGCGGCGCGGGACACCGCGCCATCACCAGTGATCTCACCTCTTCCAATGGCACCACGGCTCGTCACGGTATCGGGATGCGGTAGACCGTCTCCATGGCGAACTACCGGGCCCTGCCCGCCTCGGGGCGCCGAGTCCGCTGGACGACATGGGACGGCACGCCCGCCGGTGGGGTGTCGCTCCGGTGGGAGAACGAGGGGTGGACCGCCGAGGTCGCACTCCTGGCCGATGTTGCCACCGTCGTGCTCCGTCTGTCGGCCAGGTGGCACGTCCAGCAGATGCTGCTCTTTCGCGACATGGCCGAGCCAGATCTGTGGCTCGCCACGGACGGCCACGGCCGCTGGGGCGAGATGAACGGTGCGCACCGAACCGAAATGGACGGTTGCATCGACATCGACTTCGCGGGCACCCCGTTCACGAATTCGATCATCACGCACCGACTCCCCCTGCACGTGGGCGACAGCGCCGATCTGCAGGTGGTGTGCATCGATGTCGAGACACTCGCGGTGGAGACCCGCCCCGTTCGCTACACGCGCGACACGGAATCGGTGTGGACCTACACCTCGCTCGCCGGCGGTGGCCAGCGCACCGCGACGGTGGACGAATTCGGGTTCGTGGTCGACGAGGACGGGACCTTCCGGCGCGACACGTCGACCTGAGGCCTCAGGGATCCACCCTCTGGCGCAACCATGCCCCGAAAGCATTGGCCACGTCGGGGCGCTCGAGGGCGATGTCGACCACCGCAATGAGCCACCCCATGGGCGTGCCGGTGTCCCATCGCTTCGAGCGGTTCAACAACCCCGTCAATGGCGACGTAGCCGACTGGGAACGGAGTGCGTCGGTGAGTTGCATCTCGCCGTTCGCCTGCGGCGAGAGACGGTCGATCTCCTCGAACACGTCGGGTGTGAGCACGTAGCGACCGATGATGATGAGGTTGCTGGGGGCATCCTCGCGTCGGGGCTTCTCCACCACGTCGACGATCTGGAAGGGGCCCTCGTGGGGTGATGCCGCCGACGGCGTGACCACGCCGTAGGCGCTGACCTCGTCGGCCGGGACGCGCATCAACCCCACCGCGCCGACCCCGGTCGCGTCGACCGAGTCGACGAGCGCGACGAGGAGGTTCGCATCCCCCATCAGTTCATCCGGCAGGAGGACCGCGAAGGGGTTTCCACCCACCGCCGCGCGCGCACACCCGACGGCGTGTCCAAGTCCGCGGGGTGCGTCCTGGTGGACCACCGTCACACGCACCTCGGTGCCGATGCACGCCAGCCGATCGGCCATCTCGGTCCGCCCGGAGTCCCGCACCTTGGCCACCACGGTCGCGTCGGGCGTGAGGTAGCGCTCGATCGGTCCCTTCGACGGGTGCGACACCACGACGATGTGGTCGCACCCGGCGGCGATGGCCTCGTCGATGACCAACTGAATGGCGGGCACGTCCACGATGGGGAGCAGTTCCTTCGGCACGGCCTTTGTCACCGGATAGAAGCGCGTCCCGAGGCCCGCGGCGGGGATCACTGCGGTCGTCGCCCTCACGAAAGACCACGCTACCCCGGTACCATTTGGCGCTCGCAGGACTGCCCGTTCCGACCCCCGGAGACAACGATGCCCACCTACGTCTACAAGTTCGCAGAGACCGGCGAGACCATCGAGGTGCAGCAGGACTTCACCGACGACACCCTCACCGAGGCCCTCCATCCCGTCGACGGGACGATGCGACCCGTGAAGAAGGTCTTCCTGCCAGTGGGCATCACCTTCAAGGGCGGGGGCTTCTACAAGACCGACTCCAAGTCCGGCGCATCCTCGGGCTCGTCGTCGAGTTCATCCTCGGGCTCGTCGGGCTCGTCGTCGAGCGAGACCTCCTCATCGGACACCTCCTCGAGCACGACCCCGCCGTCGAGCACGACCCCGTCGTCCAACACGACCTCATCGGCGAACACCGCGTCGTCGGCGGACTGATTCCCCGGCACCCCGAGCGATTCGAGGGCTGCGTCGGGCGGCTCCCGCCATCGGCAGGGACGCACGCACACACCGGCCACACCAGGAGGTGCAGCCCAGATGCGTGGACGAGTCCCCAAGGGTGCGAGGTGGCGGCCGGGGCCGCTCATCGAGCGCCTCATCACCCGACTCGAGCGGCGCCGAGGCACCCAGATGGTGGCGGTGCTGACGGTCTCGGTCGGGATCGGTGCGTTCACCGCCCATCTCGTCGGGTCCGCCCACGCGGCACGCGAGCAATGGGCGAGCGAGGTCCCCGTGCTCCTCGCCGCGCGCACGATTGATGCCGGCGAGGAGATCGACACCGACGCCGTCACCTCGGTGTCCCTGCCCCGGGCCCTCGCGGCCGAGGATGCGCTGTCGGCCCTGCCGAGCGGCGCCCGGCTCGCCGTCAATGTCGCACCTCGGACCATGATCACCGACGGCCTGCTCGCAAAGGATGTTGCGGTCGTCCCGGAGGGGTGGCGCACCGTGGCGATCCCCGACGACGTGGTCGCACCCCCGCTCTCGGTGGGCCAAGGCGTGGACGTGGTGGCCAACGGACTCTCCCTCGCGGAGGGAGCGGTGGTCGCCTCGCTCGATCCACTCACAGTCGCTGTCGACCCCGCAGCCGCCGCGGTCGTGGCGGCGGCATCGCGAGCCGGCGACGTGTCGTTGGTCGCGGGGGGTTGAGGGCCGGGGCTGAGAACCCCGTCAGCGGGGCCCCTCAGCCCTGCTCGGACACGCTCGGGACGATGCGGGGCGACCAGGGTCGTGCCTTGTCCCAGTGGTGGCCCACCACGCGCCCCTCGCGCAACTTCAGGAGAAAATCCGCGGGGCTGTCGAAGTCGGGCATCTCGACGAACGCACTGCCGAGCGCATCTGGGACGTGCGCGTCGCTTCCCGACCCGAGCGCGAGACCGTGCGCCTCGCCGAACTCGAGCGCGCGGCGATTCAGCGAGGCGAGCGAGGTCTTCGAGTTGTGCGCCTCGATGGCGTCCACGAGACCCGCGGCCGTCAGTGAGACGAGCGAATCCTCGGTGATGTTGCGGCGCATCGGGTCGAAGGGGTGGGGCACGTAGACGATCCCGCCCTGGTCGCGGATCTGGCGCGCCGTGTCGTGGGCGTTGGCGCCGAAGGGGATCTTCTCGGTGAGGAACAACCCGATCACCTCACCGGTGTGGGTGCGGACCTCCTCCCCCACGATCACGCGGCACAGCCCGGCGAGAACCTTCTCGAGTCGCACGGCACCCTCGATCGCGTTGTGGTCCGTCACGCACAGCACGTCGATCGCCGACTCCTCCACCGCGGCACGGATCTCCTCCAGGGTCGTGGTGGAATCGCCCGAGAACATCGTGTGGGAGTGCATGTCCACGCGCACCCATCCCGGTCGCCTCGGTTCAGCGAGGTGCGGATGGCGCGCGATCGCCGCCGGGGAGGGAGCAGGCATCGTCAGGCGCCGCTCATCGTCACGTCGGACACCACGAGACTCAGCCCGGTCGCGCGCATCGGGAGCCAGTCGATGTCCCCACCGACAGCGACGACATCCTGGAGCATCCTCTGGAGCGTCGAGGCGATGGTGAACTCGCGCACCGGCTCGGCGAGACGACCGTTGCGGATCATCACACCCGATGCACCGGTGGAGAAGTCGCCCGAGATCGTGTTCACGCCCGAATGGAGGCCCTGCACCGAGATGATGAGGACTCCCTCGTCGATCCCGGCGATCAGGTCCTCTTGCGACGCAGTGCCGGGGGCGAGCTGCAGGGCGAGGCAACCGACCCCCGCACCGACCGCGTTGCCGGTGCTCGTCGTGCCGGCGCGACGGGCCGAGTAGCTGTTGTGGACGAACATGCCGAGCACACCCCGGTCGATGAGCACGTTTCGGCGCGCAGCCAGGCCCTCTGAGTCGAACTCGGATGCGGTGTAGGCGCGCGAATCGGTCGGGTCGTCGACGAGGGTGACCAGGGGGTTGGCCACTTCCTCTCCGAGGCGGTTGGCGAACAGACTGCGGCCCTTGACGACGCTCTCGCCGTTCAGGGTCGAGCCGATGATGCCGAGGAGCTGGGCGGTCACCATCGGGTCGAGCACCACCGTGGTGCGTCTCGAGGCCGGCTTCACCGCACCCAGCAGGCGCGTCGCACGCTCTGCGGCCTTGGCGCCGGCGGCATCGAGGTCGAACAGCGCGGGGTTCTTCCCGATCGCATAGGCCCACCCGGTCTGGGTCTCCCCCGCGTCGTCTGCCAACACGCTCACCGAGGCGTGGCACGAATTGGAGCGACCCGACGACCGGATCCCCTTCGTTGTCGCGAAGGCCTCCTCGCTCGACCAGTCGGTGTAGTTCGAGTCGTCGATGCGCACGCGGCGATCGACCCCCACCGCGACCTGCTCGAGTCGCTTGGCAATCTCGATCTTGTCGGCGGTCGCGAAGGCGGCGAGCGCGTCGTCCCAGAGCACCTGCTCGACGATCGGCACTCCATCGGGCTCGGCGAGGCCGGCCCACTCGTCGACCGACCCGAGCGTGGCATTCTCACGGGCCTCGGCGAGCACCTCGCGCCACGATCCCTCCTCGAGGGTGCCGGATCGCGACGACCCGGTGCGTCCCTCGACGATCACGCGAACGCTGATTCCCTGGCTCTGGGCGGAGACGAAATGCTCGACATCACCCTGGTACACACGGATGTCGGTCTCGCGCGACCGCGACACCGACACCTCGATCTGCTCGCCCTGGCGCGCCTCACCCACGATCGCATCGGCGATGCACTGGAGATCCTCGACCACGTGGCGGCTCATGCCGCGGTGCCGCCGATCGTCATCGAGGTGACGCGCAACGTGGGTTGGCCGTCACCGACGGGGACGCCCTGCCCATCCTTGCCGCACGTGCCGGGATTGCCCATGGCGAAGTCGTTGCCGAGCATGTCGATGTCGGCGAGCACCTGGGGACCGTTGCCGATCAGGTTGCCCTCGCGCAGCGGCTCGGTGATCTCCCCGTTCTCGATCAGGTAGGCCTCGGTCATGCCGAACACGAAGTCACCGGTTGCGGTGTTCACCGACCCTCCGCCCAGCTTGGCGACATAGACACCGCGGTCGGTCGCACGCACGATCTCGTCGGGGTCGCTCCCCCCGTTCATCACGTAGGTGTTGGTCATGCGCACCATCGGCAGGTGCTCATAGCTCTGTCGGCGGCCGTTGCCGCTCGGGCGGCGACCCTCCCGGCGCGAGCGGATGTGGTCCCACATGTAGTCGGTGAGGATCCCGTCCTGGATCAGCACGTTGCGCTGAGCGGTGTGGCCCTCGTCGTCGATCCCGATCGCGCCCCACTCGCGACTCATCGTGCCATCGTCGACGAGGGTGACGAGTGGTGAGGCGACGAGGTCGCCGACGCGATTCGCATAGACGCTCGCGCCGCGCGCCACGAGATCGGCCTCCAGTCCGTGGCCACACGCCTCGTGGAAGAGCACCCCCCCCGTCCCGTGCTTGATCACGACCGGCATAGCGCCGCTCGGTGCGGGTCGTGCGCGCAACTTGGTGACCGCCTGGCGCGCGGCGCGCTCGGCCAACTCGGCGACACTCTCCTCGTCGAAGAGTTCGAACCCGATCGTGTGGCCGAGCGAGTCGTAGCCCGTCTGCATTCCGGTGTCACCGTCGGCGACCACCGAGACGCGAAGGATCGTGCGGACCTGTTCATCCGTGGCGAAGACTCCGTCGGAGTTCGCGACGAGGATCCGGCGCGTCGCGTCGGAGTATCCGGCCGAGACCTGCACGATGCTGCCATCGACGGCACGTGCGGCCTGATCGGCGATCATGAGGAGTGCGACCTTCTGGGACTTCGGCACGCCCTGGGGCGCGATCCGGACCTCGTTCACCTTCTGGCGACGCAACGGGCCGAGCGACACCGTGTGCACGGCGCCATCCCCGCGCGACGCGGCGGCCGCGGCGGCCTCGGCGGCGGCCACCAAACCGGCTTCGGAGAGATCGGCCGTGTGGGCGTATCCGGTCGTCTCGCCGCTGATCACACGGATGCCCGCGCCGCGGTCACGGGCGCTGGTCACCTCCTCGACCCTGCCGTCGTCGAGACCGGCTCCGGTGGAACGTTTGTCCTCGATGAAGATCTCCGAGAACTCCGCTCCAGTGGACCTGCCCGTGGCGAGCACCCTCGCCAGCATGGTCGAATCGATTTCGTGCGACAGATCGGTGATGCTCATGTCGGCCAGAATACCGAGTCCCGGCGGTGCGGCACGGGGCGGCGACGGACAGCCCCACGGCCACCCGGGGGCACCCTACGATTGCGGAGGTGATGCCCGAGACGGTCTCCACGTCGACGACGCCCCGCGTCCGCGAGCACCACACCAAGTGGTGGAAAGAGGTGCTGGTCATCGGCTCCTTCTACTTCCTCTACACGCTGACGAGGAACCGGTTCGGTTCCGTCAAGGTGAGCGACACCGACGTCCCACTCCACGCGTTCAACAACGCCGTCAAGATGATCCGGGTGGAACGCGCGGTCGGGCTGTACCACGAGGAAACCATCCAGGAGTGGTTCCTCGCGCACGAGTGGTTCCTGAAGGTGCTGAACACCTACTACGGGACGGCCCACTTCGTCGTCACGATCGGGGTGTTCATCGTGCTCTTCCGGCGCCGCAAGGACGTCTTCCCCCTGTTCCGCAACGCCCTGGCGGCGATGACGGGGTTGGCCATCGTGGGATTCGCACTCTTTCCGCTCATGCCGCCGCGACTCCTCGACGCACCCTGCCCCCCGGCAGACTTCGGTGGAGCCTGCATCGAGCACGAACTGCGCAATTACAACGGCGCGACGAACTTCGGCTTCGTCGACACGATGAAGGACGTAGGCGGTCCCTGGGACTTCAGCGATTCCAAGGTCGCCTCGATGTCGAACCAGTACGCCGCGATGCCGAGCCTGCACATCGGCTGGGCGCTCTGGTGTGCGGTGGGGATGTTCCCGCTCACGCGGAAGCGATGGACCAAGATCGCCGTGATGGTCTATCCGGCCACGACGCTGTTCACGATCATCGCGACCGGGAACCACTACTGGATCGACGGCGTGGGCGGCTTGATCGTGCTCGCGCTCGGATTCACCGTGGGCGGCTGGATCCACCGCTTGAACCAGGCGCGACTCGATCGCAAGTTCGCCGAGCACATCGCCGGCCACCCGGCCTCGGGCGCCTGAGCGGCGACCCTCTCGACCACCACGAGGGTCGATCGGGGGCGAGGACTCAGAACGAGTGGTATCCCCCGTCGATCGTGATGACGTCGCCCGTGTGGTAGCGGCTCGCATCACTCGCGAGGTAGACCGCGATCCCCGAGAAGTCGTCCGGGTCGCCCCATCTGCGCAGCGGCACCCGCGGCAACACCTTCGACACGAAGGTGTCCCACCCGAAAGCAGGTGCGGTCATCTCCGACTCGATCCACCCTGGCAGCACCGCGTTCGAACGGATGCCGTGGCGCGCGTGTTCGACGGCGATCGCGCGCATCATCGAGATCATCCCGGCCTTGGAGGCTCCGTAGTGCTGGCCGCGCTGTTGTCCGAAGTAGGCCGACCCCGACGTCGTGAACACGATCGAGCCACCCTCACCGCGGGGCACCATGTGGCGCACCGCCTCCTGGGCCGTGTAGAAGGCGCCGTCGAGATTGACGCGCATCACGCGGTGCCACTCCTCGTCGGTCATGGTCGCGAAGCTCTCGGCCCTGCCGCCCACGCCGGCGTTCGCGAACACCGCGTCGACATGACCGAGTGCATCGATGACGGTGGCGAACGACGTGCGCACCTGCTCCTGGTCGCCGACATCACAGACCATCTCGACCACGCGCACACCGAGGGCCCCGAGTTCGGCCTTCGCGGCGGAATTCTTCGCGGCGTTCGTGCCCCAGATGGCGATGTCGCAGCCCTTTCCGGCGAGGCCCCTCGCCATCCCCAGGCCGATGCCCCCATTGCCGCCGGTGACGAGAGCCACCTTCCCGCTGAGATCAAAGACGTCGCGCGCCACGGGGCGACCGTAGCCTTTCGACCGTGGCTCTTCTCGAGGGAATCCAGGACCCCGCCGACCTGCGGGCCCTGCCAGCCGAGAGGCTCGACGACCTCGCCGCCGAAATCCGCGACCTGATCGTGCACGCCGTCAGCAACACCGGCGGTCACCTGGGCTCCAATCTCGGTGCGGTCGAGTTGTCGATCGCGCTTCATCGGGTGTTCGAGTCACCCCTCGATGCCGTGCTGTGGGACACCGGCCACCAGGCCTATGTCCACAAGATCCTCACCGGCCGTCGCGCGGGGTTCATGAGGCTGCGCCAGCGGGACGGGCTGTCCGGATACCCGAGCCGCGAGGAGAGCCGGCACGACTTCATCGAGAACAGCCACGCATCCACGGTGCTGTCCTATGCGCACGGCCTCGCCGTGGCGCGCGATGCCGGGGCGGCCAAGCACCGCCACATCGTGGCGGTCATCGGTGACGGGTCGATGACCGGTGGCATGGCGTACGAGGCCCTCAACAATCTGGGGCACTCCAAGAGTCGCGTCATCATCATCCTGAACGACAACGGGCGCTCGTACGCCCCGACCGTCTCGAATCTCACGGCGATGGCCTCGGCCCCGCGGGACGAGACCGGCGAGTTGGAGCGTGTCGCCGACAAGGCGGTGGGCAGGCTCTCCAGCGCCCTCACGAACATCCGATTGAACCCCGTGTATGTGCGTCGCCAGCGCAGGATCGAGTCGTTCCTGCGCGATCTCCCCGTCGTTGGTCGTCAGGCCGAGCAGGGACTCGAGGCCGTGAAGGCAGCGGTGCGCGAGTTCCTCCAGCCGCCGGGGTTCTTCGAGGCGCTCGGAGTCCAATACGTGGGTCCGGTGAACGGACACGACATCGGCGAGTTGGAGCATGCGCTCCGGGCCGCGATCGCGCGCGAGAGCGAGGGACCGATCATCGTGCACGTGCTCACCCAGAAGGGTCGCGGGTATCTCCCCGCCGAGGACGATGACGAGAAGCACCTCCATGACACCCCGACCTTCGACCCGATCGCGGGTCCGTCCAAGGCCGGTCCCGCGGGTTACACCCAGGCCTTCGGTGACGCGCTGCTCAAGCTCGCCGACGAGGATCCGCGTGTCGTCGCCATCACGGCTGCGATGCCCGGGCCGACCGGACTGCTCCAATTCCAAGCACGGTTCCCCGACCGCTTCTTCGATGTCGGCATCGCCGAGCAGCATGCGGTGACCGCGGCTGCGGGGATGGCCATGGGCGGGTTGCGTCCGGTGGTTGCGCTGTACTCGACGTTCCTCAATCGTGCGTGGGACCAAGTGGTCTACGACGTGGCATTGCACCGTCTGCCGGTGATCTTTTGTCTCGATCGGGCCGGCATCACCGGCGACGACGGACCGAGCCATCACGGCATCTACGACATGACGCTGCTCGCCAAGGTCCCCGGGATGCGCGTGCTCGCCCCGTCATCGACCGAGGACCTCCAACAGATGCTCCGCGACGCGATGACGCTCGCTGATTCTGGTCCCGTCGTGATCCGTTACCCGAAGGGCCAGGCACGCCATGTCCCCGAGGGTGATGTGGGATCCGGGCTGTCGGCGAGATCCATGACGACGGGCGACGGCTCGGTCGCCATTTTGGCCATCGGCAAGATGGTGGGCGCCGCCGAGAGGGCCGTCGCCGACCTCGCGTCCCGGGGCATCTCGGCCACTTTGTGGGACGTGCGGTGCTGTGCCCCCCTTGATCCGGAGATGATCGCCGATGCGGCGCGCCACCGGGCTGTGGTCACCTGCGAGGACGGCTTCCGCGAGGGTGGCATCGGATTCTCGATCTCAGAGGCGGTGCGCGAGATCGCCCAGGTGCCGGTGACGGTCCTCGGGGTGCCGACCAAGTTCATCCCCCACGACAAGCCCGACGTGATCCTGGCCCAGTTCGGCCTCGATGCCGCCGGAATCGCCGACGCGGCCGCCTCGCTCCTCACCTAGCGTTGCGCTCGTGAGCGACCTGCGCGACGAGTTGACCTTTGCTCTCGGGCTCGCCGATCTGGCCGATGCATTCACACTGCCCCGGTTCCAGGCCCGGGAGTTCTCCGTCGAACTGAAGGCGAACGCGACCGAGGTGACCGAGGTGGATCGCCGAACCGAGACCATCATCATGGATGCAGTGCGTCGCGAGCGCCCCCACCATGCGTGGCTCGGCGAGGAACACGGCACCGGTGGCGATTCTGAGTGGACATGGGTCGTCGACCCGATCGACGGGACCAGCAACTTCGTGAGGGGTGTGCCGGTGTGGGCCACGATGATCGCGCTCGTGCATGGCGACGCGGGACCCGTGGTGGGTGTCGTGTCGGCGCCCGCGATGCACACCCGCTGGTGGGGTGGACGCGAACTCGGCGCCCACTGCAACGGCTCACCGATCCGGGTGAGCGAGGTGAGCGATCTCTCGGAGGCCTCGCTCTCGATCACCGAGAACGCTGCGTGGCGCGAGGCGGGGTACGGCGAGTGGATCAAGAACCTGAAGAGGTCGGTCAAGCGCGTGCGCGGATTCGGCGACTTCTGGCAGCACATGCTGGTGGCCCAGGGCGCCGTCGACATCGCCGTCGATGCGATCGGGCTGGAGCCCTACGACATCGCGCCGCTGATCCCGATCGTGGAGGCCGCGGGCGGCCGGCTCGTGGACCGAGAGGGCAGGGTCAACTGGCGCGGCGACACGGCGGTTTCGTCGAACTCACACATCGACTCTGTGCCGGTGCGACACAGATGACCGTGGTCACGCCATCTCACAACCCGAGGTAGTTCACCACTGATCAAAACTCTTCCGGAACGTCGCCCGGCGATGTGCGTTCGTTGACATCGGTCAACAGCTCCATGACCTCGAGCAATGTGAACTCCGCGATTTTTACGAAGAACGGTTTCTCTGGATCGTTCCCGAACATCCAGACATCGTGCCGATCGATGCCGTCCTCATCGTGATCTTCACTCTCTCCGACCACGATCGACGTGAAGGCAAGATCGTTCATCTGCCATCTGTCCGGTGGATAACGAACAAAACGTTGATCGCGCTGATGGTTGCGACAGTGCTGCTCAAGTCTGGCCTTGAGTGATTCATCGTTTGCCATTGCCACGATAGATTTCGAGGTATCAGAAGAGAGCAGTTCGGAGTCAAGCGACTTCCCGTCAGTCCCTGTCAGAATCACCGACCCGGCGATCAACAGTCCGCTCTTCACCGAGACGAACGCGTTGATCGGGAGGTGTGCGACGCGATTCATCTGGTGGACGTGAATCTAGAATGCGCCGCTCGCCGCGTCGACTGTCAGGCATCTGCCCACTTACGCGAGGGAGAACGACAGCCTTGTGGCCTGTCATTCTGCTCACGACTTGGCCGTCCGGCGCGCCCAGAAGGGCTTTCGTCGTTCCGACGCGAGATGGTCAACCTTCTGCGAGGCCATCTCTAACTTCCCTTCGACAACGATCACTTTCTTGCCCAAGTCACTGACCTGAGAGTTCACCTGCTTGATAACCCGGTTCTGGTCGTCGATAACCGTCTTAACCTGCTTGATGGCCTGATTCTGCTCGTCGATTCGCCGCAAGATCGCTGTCGTCTGCTCCATCAACAACTTGACTGGCTGCCTGAGAGCATCTGAGGCAGCCCTCTCGAAGCTCGCAGCCGCATCCGACACGCTCTTGTCCAGCGTTCGTGGCAACCGGGTCAGTGCCTCAGTCAGGGCCTCTGAGTCGTGCCTCATCCGATCAATCACGTTCGCCTTGAGCTCAAGCGTCACCTGTCCGAGCTGATCTGACGAAAGCTTCAGCGACTTTGTCGCAGACTTGCTCTCCTGATTCATGGTGTCCAACAACTCGAGCACTTCACCGAAGTCGTGCGAAAGAATCTGTGCGTCATTCACCAACGTCTGTGTTTGCTCCAAGACAGCGGTCAATGTCGTCGCCATGAGATGGGCGACAGACGCGGTCTGGCTCACCGCCCCGCCGATCTCCGTGGCACGCTCGCCCACCACGCGCGCCCACTCCTCCCTCACTTCGGCAGCTTTGGCAAGCGACGCCGACGACTTGATCACTCTGTCGAGCAAGCGCGCAACTTCATCGATTTCCGTCATTATTGGTCTCCTTCTTCCACTTCACACTCACGACCAGCTGTCCTGCAACTCGAGAACAAGATCATTGATTCGAACTGCAGCGACCCGGAGAAGCGCCTTCTCCGCGATCGAGTCTGGTTCTTCGAGGGACCTCCTGAACGTCTCACTCGCCACACTGGGATTCGCCGCAATCGAGTCACAGATCGCCTCCCAACGCATCATCACCTCTCGGTCGCTCTTGGCACCGTCCAGGCCCAGATTGCCGATGAGTGAATCGGGCACCCACGTGAACCCGGTGTAACCCCGCAACAGACCCGAGAGGAGCTTCTCTTTCTTGTCTCTCAACGCTGGCGGCAGGTTGAACAGGAGCCTGAGTGCTGCTGGTCGATCATCACCCAGGAGTGTCACCAGACACCGGAGATACACCCCGTCCGTCGCGCCGAACGACTCGATGAAGACAAGGTCCTGTTCATCAAGGTTTCTCGCCAGACGGTGGTCACCCGAGAGCATCCTCTGCTCCATGTCGGCGACAGCAACAGAGGCCATGTCGGCGAGCTCAGCGAGAACCTTCGCAGGCAGGTCTGCCTTGGTCGACACACCCGAACGAAGCAGTGCCTTGATCCACGACACAACCTCACCCAAATCTCGTTCGGTACGACGGAATCTCATGACGAGCGCTCCCGCACACATCAACTTGCTCGCGCCTTGATGGCTCACGGCATCGAACGCGCTCCATGCTCTGTTGTCGATCATCAATTCGACAACTCGATCAAGAAACATGTTGGGGACGTCGTTGAGGAGGACATGGGGCGTCTTTCCCTCGAGAAAGTCTCCGATGGCATCGGCAAACTCAGCCATTGCGAAGTCTTCGATCTGGAAGTAACGGGTAGAAGCTGTGCGACAACTCGCCACCAGTCTCGGACGATCGGAATCCTTGTCGGCGAAGACCGACCGGAGAAGTCGGTTGGCCTCCGCCACGACCGCCGAGTCGGACTGCTTCATTTCGTCAAGGATGAACTTGTTGAGGACCTTGACCTTCTCGAAGAACTGCGCCGGACTGCGACGGTCAGTTCCCTTCCAGAACCACTCCTCGTCTGCCTCGTCTACCTCGAACCACACCGCACTGTCGCGAGCTCGTGAGGCGGCAACATAGGTAACCTGCCGGGCATAAAGATCGCCGAGTCCCGGTCCCATCGACCGGATGAATGCCCCGAACCCTAAGAGCACGGCGGTGGCGAATTCCTGACCTTTCGACTCGTTCGCGGTGATCAAGCGGTCGATCAACGCACGAGTCTGTCTGGTATCGAGATTCGCGGATGTGACCGAATACATCTCACGGAGGAACTTTTCAGCCGACGTCATACCGTGGACAATGTCGAACCCAGGGGGAACGATGATGCGCGCTGCAACATTGAAAAGGCGGTTCGTGTTCTTAGCCGTGTGGCCGAATTTTCCCGAAGGACCCGAGAAACCCCCCTCTCGGAGCGGCAGAGAATGACTCGTGCGCGACGGGTCGATCCAATTGCGAAGTGCGGTCGCCGTGGAACACACTTCGGCACGCATCCGAAAATTCGATTCCAAGGCGTACTCCACCGGCTCGATGGGCCCACCACCCATGAGTCTCGATGTCTCGGAATAAAAGATCGTCTCGAATGACTTCCACGAAAACCCCGACGGGTTGACGGTCTGTAGATCGTCGGCTGCGAAGATCAACGGCAGAGAAACAACAGACGTGTCGTCGGCCCTCAGGTCGTACCCGAAGGCAGCACTCGATCTCGTGATGAACCTGATCATGTCGGGCGTCAGATCCTGCGCTTCGTCGACAATCACGAGATCGACCCTCTTGCCTCTTCCCTCGACTTCCAGGGCGTCGAGCGCTTCTCTCACCAGGTCAGCCTCATCCCAGAGACCATCGATTCTCTTCCATTCGCGGTACGCACCGAGAAGTTCGAGAGTCACCGTGAACACATCTCTGTCAATCCGATGTTGGCGTGACTCTGGCAGTTGGTCGAACCAGTCGGTCAGGTACTCGATGAGCTTCCCTCGCCCATGCCGAATGTCTGGGTCGCGCCGGTCATCTGTATCGCCGAGAATCAACACTCGTAGTGCGCACCATGCTTCGTGCACTCCGACGTTCGGACGAAACGGAGCACGAAGCCCGTTGAACCATTCATGAAAATTCGCCCAACGAACCCTCTTGTCGTCTCGAGACAGGCGTCGACGTGTCTCGTCGTCGAGGAACTCTCTCAAGTAATCATCGAACGTTCTGCACACTTCCCTCGAAATTTCCTGGGCAAGGTGACGATCTGCTCCATCGACAAGATGGAGATAGTTGGCGAGTGCGGTCTGCATGTTCCTGGTCAGCGCATCGCTGAGGGTCACCACTCTCATGCACGTTGGCGGCGAATATCGGTTGATGTCACCGAGAACACCCTTGGCGATGGTCTGGAGAAGCGCCGTCTTTCCGCTTCCGCCTGGGCCGTCGAAGAGCGCAGGCAGGGGCTTGTGGCTCGTCTCGAAACGCTCGAGGACCTTGTTTTGATCTCGATCGAGAATCAGAAAGGGATCCACGGACGCGATCGAAGCCTTGAGAATGGCCATCTGTCGTTCGACGTCGATGTCGTCCTCGTTGATGCTGTATCGCCGGCGCCATGTGACAGGCTGCGGCTCGTCCGGCAGCGATACCCACAAACCGTCAGACTGCACCTCAACCTTCGTGTCGTCGGTGAGCAGGCCGTCCAGAGTCGTGTCTACGTCGAAGAGCACGCCGATCAACTGCTCGAGACGTGCCCTGCAGTCGTCGTCGCTTGCCGACGTCTCGATCAACGGTATGAGTGTTGTCTCTACCCATTCAGCCGACTGAGTGACGAGCAATCCATCAAGGGCAGGCCGTGGAACCGAGAATCCCTCTCGCAGGCCAATGTAATGATCAGGGATTCGTGGGACAGGATGTTGAATGTGGTCGAGCCTCGCAACAAACTCGGTGACGTCAGTTCGACGTCGGCGCTCGCTGGTTTCACGCTCGAGTGCCGCAGCATCACTGATGTAGCGCTCGTAGTCGGCATGGTTACAGACATGATGAACGATGACGTAGGGAACCCGTTGCTCTGGAGAGTGAGAGATGAAGAAAAGCGCACGTTCGCTGATGTTCCCCCGTTTCCACTTCCAGATAGTGGTGTCCTTGACCACACCCGTCCGAGATCGTGCGATGCAGATGTCTGCATATGTCACGGCTCCTCGCACATAGTTCACGAGGTTGTCGAGTTCTCGCTTCAGAGAATCACTGCGGTGGATCTCAGCATCGACCTCCTCGAGAACCAAGATCTCCACCGTCAGAGTCCTTTCTCGGCGAACTCGACACGACGAGCAAGGGTCTCCTCCTGCGCTGCCAGATCACCCCATTCGTCGCGAATTGTGAACACCCCGTTCACCGTCGCAACCGAGAACATCGACCCGATCATCGTCACAGGCAAGGGCACCCCTGCCCCTTGGAGAACAACCGCCGCGCCGTACGCCACGCCTGACCTCGTTGCGTCGCGATACGTCTGAACCTTGTTCTCCCTGAACGACATTCCGCCACGGTGACGTCGTACCGACCGGAATGCCAGCAGCCCGGCAGTGACCCATGGAACGCTCTCGAGCACGCCCTCACCATCGAACCAGCCCGCGAGGCCGGAGTGCTCCGGAGCCATGAACTCAGCGAGGTCGGCCCGGTACTCGCCGTCAGACACTCCGGTCCGGACGACGATCGGCTGGTCGGTGACGGGGATGACACCGTTGACGCCGTCGACAACCGTGTACCCGGCTCGCGCCGCAGAGTCGGCAGCCTCGCTGGTCACATAGACGTAGTTCACATCGGGATGTGCCTCGAAATGTCGTGCGATGATCTCGTGTGACGAGCTCGCCTTCGTGTTCATCAGCCCGATGACCTCGCCAGTGTCGTTCGTGAAGCGAAAGTCGAAGCCTTCATTCGTGCGCCCCATCAACTCGACTGATGCTGTTCCCTCCGGGACGGCCAGTTCACCCCGCCTGATCAGATCCTGGACCTCGAGTTCGAATGTGTCACCAACTGCCTTGTTCGCCGCAATCAAGGCGGCATCAGCATTTGACGACATCAACTGGTCGACCGAAACCGAACCGCGTTCGATGCCGGCGGCAAGATCTCCCGACAACTCAGCCGAGCTCGAAACGAAGTTTCCTCCGGCACGGACAACATCGAATGAAGCCGCGAGCGCAACAGGAACCGTTCCTTTCCAGTCCCCCAGCGGTGCGGATCGGTACGCAGATGAGCGACGCGCAAGGTGCTCGTAGTCTTCCACCAGACGTCGACGTTCGTCGAGAATCGCACGGTCGAACGACTCATTCACCCGGACCTTGTCGTCAGACACGGCGTTGGCCGTCCTCGAGTTCTGCGATTCGCGCCTTCAGTCGGGTGATTTCCTCATCGCGACGCGCGATTGCATCTTCGAGGGAAACGACGGCGACTGCCAGCCGTCGATTCACGTCGAGCGCCTTCTCTCGGTACTCGCCACTGCCCATCATCTTATGGACGCCCGATGTGACCGCAGTCTGTGTCTTGTCGACCGCCGGTTTGACTTTCTCGATCACCGTGTCGGTTCGTCGACGCAGATCACCCCACATCTTCTTTGCGCGCTCGGAATCAAACGGGGCGTTCATTCCGAACCGTCCCCGAACAGGGCCATCAACAGATCCTCGATGAGATCCCACAACCATTCGAACATTTCGCCCCCCGATTGTTGTCGTACTGTGACGATACCCACTATCGGGTGTGACCGTAGTTGCTGTGTGTGTCCCAGTTTTCCGAACGGTTCCGCACTAGCCCGCGACCGCGGGCTGGGCCGGGAACAACTGGAGACTCACACTCCCCGGCGGGAGTTGAGCGGTGTCTCACTGAACGAAGTAAGTGGTTCCCTTCACCACCTTGTTCCACCGTGCCTCGAGTTTGGCGACGACCGCTCGGGCGAGTTCTGAACCGACACTGCGGGCGACACCCCTCGAGCCACCGTTTCCAATCACAACCAGGTAGATCTCTCCCGACCTGGACGACTTGTTCTCGAGACGAGCGAGCTCGCGCTCGACCCTGCCGAAAATGGTCTGCGCCGATGTTCTCGGGGTCGCAGTGATCGTCACCTTGTACGGCTGCGGCCGCGCACCGGAATTAGCCCCCGGAGAACCCGAACCGATGGGAGGAAGTGTCGTAGTCGTCGACGTCGTCGCGGCGACTGCGGTTCTCCTGACGCCTTGGCCGACACTCGTCGAATCGAGGAACACGAAGGCCAACACCAACGCAAGATCGGCGAACAGCCGGCTCGCCAGGGCACCGGCACCGAAGGGGAGCGTCTACCCCTTGTTGACATCTTCTGTCCACTTCTGGAGTTGTTCGCTCATGTGCTGAACGGCACCGACCATCGTGTTGGCCGACTCCGCCATGTGTGATGAGTGATCCTGCACAGCAAGAACGTACGACTGGACCTGCGGTGAGTCGGCTGACTCCGCGACCGAAGACAGCGTCTTGGCCGCCGCTTCGACCAGATTGACCGACACCCGACATTTAAGAAGCCGTCTTCTTCACTGCGTCGATCGCACGCTCGAGCTCGCGAGTGGTCTGGGCGAACGACGATGAAATGCCGATGGAACTGTCGACGACGTTTGCGAGGCCACCGGTTGCCTGCGAAATCAGCGATGCTGCCGACTCGGCCCCCAAACGGACCGCCGCGTTGGCGTCGGCGCTCCCCCTCACGCCCGCCGTGAGCAGTTGACGTGCCTCCGACAGAACTCCTGCGTTTTCTTTCGTTCCTTCTGCGAATGCCCTCTCGGCCTTGTCGAGCGCCGACACAGCATTGAGCAGTGTCTTCTCGGCACTGTTGGCGGCCTCCGAGAACGCCGCGGGCGGCCGGCTCGTGGACCGAGAGGGCAGGGTCAACTGGCGCGGCGACACGGCCATCACCACGAACACGGGACTGTCAGCCGTCGCGAGACCGGTGGGGAGTCACTAGATTCGCGACATGGACCGCACCAGCCGGACTGTCATCCGCAACGCCCGTGTGGTGGACGGATCGGGTGACCCGGCCCGGGATGCCGATGTCGTCCTCGCCAACGGTCTCGTCGCAGAGGTCGCCGCACCCGGACGGGCATCCACCGCCCACGCCCATCGGGTCATTGATGCCGATGGTCTGCTCCTCACCCCTGGCTGGGTGGACGTCCACACGCACTACGACGCACAAGCCACGTGGGATCCGTGGCTCACACCGTCGAGCTGGCACGGGGTCACGACGGCGGTGATGGGCAACTGCGGTGTGGGATTCGCACCGGCCCACGAGGAGCGCCACGAGTGGTTGATCGAGTTGATGGAGGGTGTCGAGGACATCCCGGGCTCGGCGATGACCGAGGGTCTCACATGGGGATGGCGTTCCTTCCCCGAGTACATGGACGTGCTCGAACGACAGCGACGCGTTCTCGACGTGGGGGTGCAGATCGCGCACGGGCCCCTGCGGGCCTTCGTGATGGGTGATCGCGGGGCCGCGAATGAATCGGCGACCGACGACGACGTGTCGCTGATGTCCAAATTCGTCGAGGAGGCCCTCGAGCAGGGAGCACTCGGATTCTCGACCTCGCGCACACCGATCCACCGCAGCAAGAGTGGCGAGTTGGTGCCCGGCACCACCGCCGACGAGCGCGAACTCCTCGCAATTGCCGACGCGATGAGCCGTGCCGGCGGTGGTGTCTTCCAGTTCGCTCCGGAGCACGTCCGCCTGCTCGAGGACGAGTGGCCGTGGATGCGCGAGATGGCTGCTCGCGACGGCGTGACGGTGAGTGTCAATCTCAATCAGGCCGACGAGCGCCCTCACCTGTGGCGTGATGTCCTGCGGGAACTGGACCGGGCCCACGACGACGGTCTCTCGATCGTGGCCCAGGTGGCGGGTCGTTCGATCGGGATCCTGATGTGCCTCGAGGGATCGTTCCAACCGCTCGCCTTCCATCCGGCATGGCAAGAGATCGCCCACCTCCCCCACGACGCGCGCCTGAGGGCGCTGCGCGATCCGGTTCTGCGCGCCCGGTTCATGGAGATCCCCCGCGACGGGGGCTTCTTCGAGCGCTTCGTGGTGTCGCGATTGTGGAAGATGTTCGCCGTCACCGGCGCGAACATCGACTACGAACCCGATCCGAAGACGGACTCGATCGAGGCGGTGGCCACCCGGAATCGGATCCCCCCGATGGAGATGGTCTACGACCAGCTCCTCGCGCGCGAGGGGCGGGGGATGATCTACATGCCGTTCTTCAACTATGCCTACGGTGACCTCTCGATGACGCACGATCTGCTGAGTCATTCCCGCACGCGCAACGGTCTGTCCGACGCGGGTGCCCACTGCGGTGCGATCTGCGACGGCGGGATGCCCACGTTCCTGCTCACACACTGGGCCAGGGACCGCACACGGGGGCCGAGGCTCCGCCTCGAGGAGATGGTCGCACGTCAGACTCGACGCACCGCAGAGTTGCACGGATTGAGCGACCGGGGACTCATCGCACCCGGGATGCGCGCGGACCTGAACCTGATCGACTTCGAGCGTCTCTCCTTCGAGTTGCCCGAGATGGTCTATGACTTCCCGGCGAACGGCCGGCGCCTCATCCAGAAGGCGAGGGGATACGTCGCCACCTTCTGCAACGGACTCCAAACGGTCGACAACGACGAGTTCACCGGGGATTTGCCCGGACGACTCGTCCGTGGCCGGCGCTGATCGTTACGACGCCGCCCTGAACTTCTCAAATCGCTCTGCGAGCAGGGGG
>Ga0194124_10000284_pt1 | contig 80714 bp, 63 predicted proteins | sample TA2KigCas0mmetaG_FD_148605 | JGI IMG/M metagenome (GOLD analysis project Ga0194124, IMG submission 148605) | Freshwater microbial communities from Lake Tanganyika, Tanzania - TA2015031 Kigoma Deep Cast 0m | ecosystem: Environmental > Aquatic > Freshwater > Lake | place: Tanzania: Lake...
GCGTAGAGCTACAAGGCACACCCTGATCGCAGCAGTCGGGAACGCCGTTGTTGTTGGCATCCGGGAATGTGCCATCGAGGATCTGGCCATAGTCAACGATGCCGTCGTTGTTGCAGTCGGCGGACCATTCGAGGGCGACGCGGGGATAGGGAGTACAGCAATGAATGAGGGACGTGTCCCCCAGCCCGGTCCCCCAAATTGACTGACGAAGGAGGTTTCCGACCGGCTCGTCACATGGACCGCACGGCTGGCTGTTGGCCCACGTGTTGTTCCCTAGCGCGACGCCGTTGCTCCATTTCCATCCGTCAGCTGTTTCGATCAAACCGATCCAGGTACCGGAGCTGCCTGAGGGGAAATCACTGCGGGAAAGCAGCCAATCCTGCTCGACCTGGGTCTCAAGGTATGCCAAGTGAGCGCCGACGCCCACGGCGGCAAGGACCGCGTCCGCGTGCCGCTGAATCGTCGCCGAACTGATCTGATACCAATGCCCGTTGCCCCCATCCTCTACCCGCCACTGCATCGGCGGCTCGGGCGGCATCGGCGGCCCGTCCTGCGCCTGCGCTGCTGAAGATGCGATGAGGGTGACAAGTGCTACGGCAACATTCTTGATGTTCATTGGGGTCGACTCTTTCTGGGTACCCGAGTTCTGCCCCGAAACCCAGTGACAAGGTACCCCCGATTCGTGCCAAATCCAATGCTGGCCCACACTTCGCATATGCGATTCTCAGCATGTATGGGGCTGGGAATTCATCACCGATCCGTATCCGCCAACGATCACAGCCACCCACCGCAGGTGGCCGCGCTCTCGAACGGAATGGGCGAAACTGTACTCGAACACCCCCGGTTTTCTGCGGGGAATACGTCGATTCCCAAATCGGGCGGCAGCAAATACGGCAACATTGGGGCTGGTTTCGCTCCCCTGATCCCCTCGGCCAATCCCACCGCTCCCGAGCTGGCGGCGGTAGTCGCGGCATGGCCCGACCTACCCCCGGCGGTGCGGGCGGGCATCGTGGCGATGGTGAAGGCGGCGACGCCCCCCACGGCCCCGAGCGGATCGGCTAGTGGGGCGAGCGTCTCGAAGACGTGAAGGTACTCCCGACCGACCGCTCAAGGTACGGGCTAACGGGGTCTGGGACTTATTCTCGAGGTCGCGTCGATCTGTTATTGGGCGGAGTGATTCGAGGTCTCCATCGTTCCCCGAACCTACTTGGGGATCTGGGGCTTCCCCCGCTTCCGACCTTATTCCTTTGCACTCTTGACGATCAAGAACGCCTCGAAAATCGGAAAAGAGGAAATGGAAAATTAAAGATTGGAGATGGAATTCACGGAGTCCTGGAGTAGGCTCCTTAAATGACTCGGTCGCTCCTTCCCGTCACGACTCTGCTCGCCATGGCCACCGCTGCCTTCGCCCACGACGGCATCGAAGAGCACGGCCACCGCCATCGGCTGCCGTGGTTCCATACTCAGTCGCAGCAGGAGCGGGTGTACGGCCAAGGTGGCGAGGGCGGCCGCATGGACCAGGGATCGCTCGCAGGCTTCTCGCTGCTACAGGATGGCTTCACGGTCATCGGCCTGCCCGACACGCAGAACTACTCGAGCGACTTTCCGCAGATCTTCACGGCGCAGACCAATTGGGTCGTCGCCAATCGAGATGCGCTCGACATCCGATTCGTGTCGCACTACGGCGACATCGTCAACAACGCCGACCAGGTCCTGCAGTGGGATCGCGCAGACATGTCGATGCGCGTGCTGGATGACTCGGGGCTTGCCTACGGCGTGTGCCCGGGCAACCATGACCTGACGCCCGGCGGCATAGCGGGCCAGCCATTCATCCCGCAGGAGTACGTGGCGCGCTTTGGACCCGCGCGCTTCGCTGGCGATTCGTTCTTCAAGGGTTCGAGCGCCAGCGGATTGAGCAGCTACCAGTTCTTCACTGCTGGCGGCATGGACTTCCTTGCACTCCATCTCGCCTGCGATATGCCGATCGAGGAACTGGCCTGGGCGCAGGGCGTGCTCGATGCGAACAAGCGTCGATGCGTGATGGTCACCACGCACCGCTACCTCCAGGATGCAGAGGACTACACGGCGGGCGTACCGCTGGTGTCGTCGGGACGGTATCCCCCGATCTGGTACGGCGTTGAAGGCACGTACCACCCTCAAGGCATCCAGAGCGACGAGGCCTGGCAGTGGTTCCTGCGCAAGAACACGAACATCTTCCTCGTGAACTGCGGGCACTTCCACGAGGAGTTCCGTCAGGTCAGCCAGAACGTGGCGGGCAAGCCGGTGCACGAGGTGCTCGCCGACTTCCAGGACGATCCCAACGGCGGCGATGGATGGCTGCGCATCATGAAGTTCGACACTGTCAGCGGCACGATCGACGTGGACACGTACTCACCGACCCTGCAGGCGATCCGCACCGCCGACGAAAGTGACTTCACGCTTGCGGTCAACTTCGCGGACTACCGGTTGCCGATCGACCGCGGCTTCAAGGCCTACCAGCAGGGCGTGAATGGCTATCAAGGCACGCAAGACACCTGGGTGAGTCAGCAGAATCCCAACACGAGCTACGGCAACAACGACACGCGCGTCTCCGACGACGACACCGCCAACTCGATCTTCACCGACTACCGTGGCCAGGCCCTCGTGCAGTTCGATGGCATCATCGGGCCGGGTCAGGTGCCCGCGGGCTCCACGATCACCAACGCGACCTTGGTGATCGATGTCTCGGATGACATCGACACGCCGCTCTACAACCCGTCGTTCTTCGTGTACGAGGTGATCCGCAGTTGGGACGAGTCATCGACCTGGAATTCGCTTGGTGGCGGTCTCTCGCCGGGGAATGACCTCGGGGCGCAGATCGGCTCGTTCCTCGGCGACAGCGTCCCTGCCGGTGACTCGATGCGCCGCATCAACGTCACGGCTGCCGTGCAGGCCTGGGCGAACGGTTCGCCGAACTTCGGGCTTGCGATACTGCCGCAGATCATCAGCGGCAACGACGATGGCATCGAGATGCGCTCGAGCGAGAACGGCAACACGATCCTCCGTCCTCGACTTGAGATCACCTACGTCGTGACGCCGACCGGTCCTGACCTCGACGGCGATGGCGTGGTTGGCGGCTCGGATCTGGCGATCCTGCTCAGCGCGTGGGGAGGAAGCGGCGCGGCCGATCTCGATGGCAACGGCGTGGTCGACGGCGGGGACCTGGCGATCGTGCTCGGCTCGTGGGGCTGACCGGATCGGCGTGTTGCGTCGCGGGCCGATCCCGCGGATGATCACGACATGCAGCGCCTCACGAACCTCGTGACGGATGTCGTGGCCGGCACGATCGAGCCGCGGACGGTCACAGTGCGATCACAGCCACCCACCGCAGGTGGCCGCGCTCTCGAACGGAATGGGCGATACTGGATTCGAACCAGTGACCCCACGCGTGTGATGCGTGTGCTCTAGCCAGCTGAGCTAATCGCCCGACGTTGGCGATCATAGCAGCGGCGTTCAAAATGCTCGTCGAACGGGCTCGGGGTGCGTTTTTTTGCTGCCTGCACAGCAGCCACCGCAAGATTTCCGCGCGTTTACTTCGACCTGTTGGGCCAATGGCTCGATGTCACAGGGCCGGTCGGAAGTGCAGCTGCACGCATGCGTTGAGCATCGGATCGACAGCCGACCTGACCGTGGTGCTGGCTGCTTGGGGGACCTGAGCGTCGAAGCGCCGCCGGCGCAACCGCTGTGCTGCTCACGCGCGCTGCGACGCCGCCGCCTGATCCACGCACGATTCGAGGAGCGCGCGAAACTCTGGCGGAATCGCGGCACCGCGCAGCGTTCCCTTCGCCATTTCGCAGCACGCGACGGTGACCGTGCCCCGCGCCGCCACCGTGCCGCCGACGGCAAAGTCGATGGCATACTCGACCGAACGGTCGCCGACACGCAGAACGCGCAGCGACAGATCCACCGAGTCACCGAAGCGCAGCGGCCTCACAAAGTCGCAGGCGCACTGCACACGCGGCCAGCCGATCGTGGACTCTCCGACTGTCGTCAGCGGTTGCAATCCTCGCGCACGCAGGAACGCATGCTCCGCGTCCTCCATCCAGCGGAAGTAGTTCGAGAAGTGCATCACGCCCGCGAGGTCCGTCTCGCTGAACTGCACGGTGCGGTTTGACTGAAACACGGTCGCGGTCATGCCGCATCAAGGGTATGCGGTAGACGGGCGAAGAGGCACATCAGCCGCCGCACGGACCCCACGCGCTGAGCAGCTGTGCCAGATCGTCCCCTGCCACGCTGCCATCGCCGTTGATATCGCCCGTACCCGATTGCCCCCAGTTTGCCAGCATCATGGCAACATCTGCCGCATCGACGGCACCGGAACTGTTGATGTCTGCCGGTTCATCACCCACGCGGACGGTGCGCTCGACCCGCATCGTGATCAGGTTCACCATGCTCACCGAGTCGCTGAGCTGGTTCACGACCCACGCTTCGTTGTCCCCACGCATCCGCACGGAGATGGGCTCGAGTCCCGTGAAGACCGAGCCGCGGCGAATGGGCAGACCGCTCTTGATGTCGAAGACTTCAAGGTGGTTGTCTGCGGTGTTGACTGCGACGAGCACTTGACCAGACCGGCTCAAGGCGATCGGATGAACCTGTGGTGTCTCGAAGTTGACGAATGTCTGGGTTTGAGCCTGCGCAGGCGCTGTGATCTGCACCAACCCTGCCATGAGGATCATGGTCGCGAACACGGCGCCGCCGCCACATGGAGTCACGCACCTGCTCATACGGAGTCATTGTGCCACCGAATCCCTGCGGGGGGACGGGCAAATCTCAAACCCTCCCAACTCTTTTTTTCATTTGCGGATTCAACCGCCCACCGAGGGCGCGTGTGGCGCGGCGCCATACCGCGCGCGGTAGGCGGCGATTCGCGCACGATCCGCATCGGTCAGCCGCGCCCCAAGGTGCGACACAACCTCATCGATGGTCACGATCGCCGCGGTCGGCATGCCGAACTCGGCCCCGACCTCCTCGAGTGCCGTGCGCGTGGAGCCTTCGCCCGCCCGCTCCTGTCGATCCACCGAGACGATGAGTCCTGCAAGCGTGATGCGTGCCGCCGCGCGAAGCACGGGCACGGTTTCGCGGATCGATGTGCCCGCGGTCGTGACATCTTCGATGATGAGCACGCGGTCACCATCTTTCAGCGTGCGACCGACGAGCACCCCGCCTTCGCCATGATCCTTCGCTTCCTTGCGGTTGAAGCAGAACTCGACCTCGCGCCCACGCTCTGCGAACGCCATCGCCACCGCAACGACAAGCGGAATGCCCTTGTATGCCGGACCGAACAGGCAATCGAATCCCTTCGGGAAGGACCGCTCGATCGCATCCGCATACGCGCGCCCGAGTTCCATCAGATGAACCCCCGAACGGTAACGCCCCGTGTTCACGAAGTAGGGAGTCTGTCGCCCGCTCTTGGTCGTGAAGTCGCCGAAGGTGAGAACCCCAGCATCCACCATGAAGTCGACGAATCGCCGCTGGCTTGGATGCATGGTGCAATCGTAACCAGCGTCTTGGATGGGGTCGCACATCAGCGGGGTCGCCGTGGACTTACCATCTGTGAATGACCCGCCGCGCAGCCGTCATCGCAGCCGTTCGCACACCTGTCGGGCGTTACGGCGGAACGCTGTCGTCTGTGCGCCCCGATGATCTCGCTGCGCATGTGATCCGCGCCGTGCTTGAGCGCGCGAAGGTCGATCCCTCGCTGGTGGACGATGTGTATTTCGGTGCCGCGAATCAGGCGGGCGAAGACAACCGCAATGTGGCGCGCATGGCTGCACTGCTTGCGGGGCTTCCCGTGCGCGTTCCTGGCGCGACCGTGAACCGCCTCTGCGCATCAGGGCTCGAAGCGGTGCATGTCGCTGCGCGCATGATCGAGTCCGCATCGGCCGATGTGATCGTTGCAGGTGGAGTCGAGTCGATGAGTCGTGCACCGCTCGTGTTGTCGAAGGCGGACCAGCCCTTCGCGCGTGGTCAGGAAATGCACGACACCACCATCGGCTGGCGCTTCGTGAACCCGCGGCTGAGTGCGCTGCATCATCCATTCTCGATGGGCGAAACGGCGGAGAATGTCGCGCGTGCGTTCCATGTGAGCCGCAGCGACCAAGATCAATTCGCGCTCGAGAGTCAGCAGCGCTGGGCCGCTGCCCATGCTGCGGGACGGTTCCGTGATGAGATCGTGCCCGTGGAGATTCCGCAGGGAAAGCGCCCGCCGCTGGTCTTCGACACCGATGAGCACCCGCGCGCCGACACCACGCTTGAGAAACTGGCGGCGCTGAAGCCCGCGTTCACCAAGGCGGAGGACGGCACCGTCACTGCCGGCAACTCATCGGGCGTGAACGATGGCGCGGCGGCGCTGCTGCTGATGGATGCGGCGAAGGCGGCGAAGTTGGGATTGACGCCGCTTGGCTTCGTCGGGCGCGGATGCGCGGTCGGCGTGGACCCAGCGCAGATGGGCATCGGTCCCGTACCCGCCATCCGAACGCTGCTCGAGCGCACGGGCGTTGCCGCAGCGTCGGTGGATCTCTACGAGATCAATGAGGCGTTCGCCGCCCAAGCGGTTGCATGCGTGCGGGAACTTGCCCTTGACCCGGCACGCGTGAATGTGAATGGCGGCGCGATCGCGATTGGGCATCCACTCGGCGCGAGCGGTGCGCGGCTGGCGACAACACTTCTGCATGAGATGAAGCGGCGCGGCGCGGACCGCGGCGTTGCGGCACTGTGCGTGGGTGTTGGGCAGGGTCTCGCGCTGCTCTTGGAGCGAAAGTGATCCGCCGCCTGCGGATGCGCTGCCGAACTTCAGTTCATTGAGGCGATGCGGCGGAGTCCGCCCTCGACTGCGTCCACGAGCGCATCGATCTCCACCTCGGTCATCGGCGTCGACAGCGTCGCCGAACAGGTATTGATCATCAGGAATCCCTCTTGGAAGAGATGCTCAAGCAGCACCTTCAGCCGCTTCGATTCTTCCGCGCTGAGGAACTGCTGGCGATAGTCAAGCGGTGCCGTTGGCTTCATGTGCACACGGAACATCGATCCCGTTCCTGTGACGCATGCCTGCGCATTGGTGCGACCGATCGCCTCACGAATGCCGTGCATCGCGCGCTCCGCGAGTGCGTTCAGTCTTGCAACTGCTGCGGCGTCGTAGTGCTGCATTGCCGCGAGCCCGGCGGTCATCGTGACAGGGTTCGCCGAGAACGTTCCTGAAAGCGGATAGAGCAGCTTGCTCGCCTGCGGGTTCATCACATCCATCACATCGGCACGCCCTGCGAGCGCACCAACGGGGAATCCGCCTCCGATGATCTTGCCAAGCGCGGTGAGATCCGCCTTCAGCCCGTACCGCTGTTGCATCCCACCGACTTCCGTGCGGAAGGTGATCACCTCATCGAGCACCAGCAGTGCCCCGTGCCGTGCGGTCCACTCGCGAATCGCGGCAACAAACGCGGGATCCGCAGCGCGCAAACCCGCGCGGTGCGGCATCAGATCGAGCAGCACACACGCCACTTCACTGCGGTGCGCATCGAGAATCGCGATCGCGCGGTCCACGTCGTTCGCGGGCATGATGAGCACGTCTTGCAGCGCCGACTGCGGCGATCCATGCGTCAACGGCACGCTGTTGGGATGATCGATGCTGCCCCAATTCTCCGGCTTGGGCTCTTGACTGACCTCGGCGTAGTCGTAGCCGCCGTGGTACGCGCCTTCGACCTTCGCGACCTTGGCACGGTTGGTGAACGCACGCGCCGCCTTCAGCGCGGCCATCAGCGCCTCGGTGCCAGAGTTAACGAATCGCAGCCGCTCGAACGCAGCGCTGCGACTGGCGAGATGCTCCGCGTAGCGCACCTCTGCTTCGGTTGCCATCATGAATGCCGAGCCCCGCTGCAACTGTGACGTCACCGCCTCATTGATCGGTCGGAACGCATGTCCGTGGATCAGCGATGCCATGTTGTTCGAGAAGTCAATGCGCGAAATGCCGTCGAGATCGGTGATGCGGCAGCCCTGTCCGTAGTCGGCGTATGGAGGATGTGGTCCGCGCAGAACCGTATTGCGGCTGACTCCGCCTGCGAGCACCTTCCTCGCACGCGCAAAAAGACTCTCGCTTCGGTTGGTGGCTTGTTCGGTGGTCATCGTGTGCACTCCATCAGTCGTCTGCTTGAACGCGCCGCGCTTACACGGCGGCGGTGCGCTGGATCGGCGGCAGGAGCGTCGCGCCCGTGCGCTCCTGCACGAAATCGAATCCGACACCTGGCGCGAGCTCCACCACACGGAAGCCATCGGCCGTAATGTCGATCACCGCGAGGTCGGTGTAGACGCGGTCCACAACGGCTCGCCCGGTCAAAGGGTAGGTGCACTCCCCCACCAGTTTCATCTCGCCCTCTTTTGTGCAGTGCTGCGTGATGACAAAGACGCGCCGAACGCCAGCCACGAGGTCCATGGCGCCACCCACCGCAGGAATCGCATCGGCCTCGCCTGTCGACCAATTGGCAAGGTCGCCGGTCTGCGAAACTTGCAGCGCACCGAGCACGCTGAGGTCCAGATGGCCGCCGCGAATCATCGCGAAGCTGGTGGACTGGTCAAAGAATGCCGCGCCCGGCATCATGGTGACCTGACGCTTGCCTGCGTTGATGAGTTCGGGATCGCCAGCGCCCGCCGCAGGCGATGGACCCATGCCAAGCAGTCCATTCTCCGTGTGATAGATGAGCGTGCGTCCCTCCGGAACGAAACGCGCCACGAGTTCGGGAATGCCAATGCCAAGGTTGACATACGAGCCATGCGGAATGTCCTGCGCGAGTCGGCGCGCGATGTCGTCGCGGCTCCATCCAATCGCGGCGGATTCGTCGGTCGCGGGTGGCGTCATGGGTAACGAGCTCCTGCAGCGATCAACGCGGACTCCTGCTGCGGCGACGGCACATGAACGATGCGGTCCACGAAGATTCCAGGCGTGACGATCGCCTCGGCGTCGAGTTGCCCGGCATCCACCACTTCCGAGACCTGCACGATGGTGACACCGGCGGCGGTCGCCATCGGCGGCGCGAAGTTGCGAGCAGTCCGGTGGTAGAGCACATTGCCATGCGTGTCGGCGCATCGGCCTTTGATGAGCGTGAAGTCGGCGCGGATGCCGTACTCAAGCACGCACTCGGTGTCCCCGAAGAGACGGTGTTCCTTGCCTTGCGCGAGCGGCGTACCGACGGCTGTTGGCGTAAAAAATGCGGGAATTCCAGCGCCGCCTGCACGAATGCGTTCAGCGAGGGTGCCCTGCGGAACAAGTTCGAGTTCCACTTCGCCGCGGCGGTAGAGATCGGGGAAGACGGTCGAGTTTGCTGTGCGCGGAAAGGAGCAGATGACCTTGCGCACACGCCCCGCCTTCAGCAGTGCCGCAAGTCCAACCTCGCCGCTGCCCGTGTTGTTGCTGACAACCGTCAGGCGTTTCGCACCTTGGTCAATCAGCGCGTGAATCAGTTCAATGGGACTTCCCGCTTCGCCAAAGCCGCCAATCATGACGGTGGCGCCATCGTGGATATCCGCCACGGCGGCCGCTGGGCCCGCCACACGCTTGTCGATCATCGGCAGACGGGCGGCGGGGCTGCGTGCGTGATGCGGGCGCTCTTCACGCGCGAGTAGTCATACAGACCCGCCTCGTCGAAGAGCACACGGTCGTTGTAGCCATCGAACCAGAGCGCGTTTGGATTGCGTCCCACGATGCACACCTTGCCGCGATCGGCGGCAAGACCCTGGTTGCGAAGGATCTTGAAGATGACCACACCATTCTCGCTCCCCTTCAGACCCGGGATCGGCTCGCTCGTGACCGCATTGACTTCGGTCTTGCCCTTGTAATGCGTGATCGAGAGTCTGGCGTGATTCTCCACGCCCGAGAGCCCCTTCTGCGACTCATTCAGCAAATGCCATGCGCGCTCGATCGGCACGTTGAAGGCTCGATACGCAACAATGTCTCGCCCGCAGAAGAAGTAATGGTTCTCGCCGCCTGCACGCTTGAATTCACGCTGCAGAATGCGCAGCGCATCGGCATCATCGTTGATGCCCTTGATGATCGGCGTCTGATTCTCCACACTCAGCCAACCGCGCTTGTTCAGGCGGCGCATCGCAGCGCCCGTCGCCGGAACCCACTGCAGGAATCCCTGCCCGTTGCGCAGGTAGTGCCCTTCGGGATCCTTCGCAAGGAACTCATCGGGATGCTCAAAGTGCACAACGATGTGCAGGCCAACTTCCGGGTACATCTCGTGGAATCGATCGAGCATCGCACAGAAGGCGTCATCGAAGCGCTCGGGATAGAACGCCATCTCCTTGGTGCCGATGCGGATGGACTCGATCCCCGCCTCCGCGAGGGCACCAAGCCACGCGGCGATCTTGGAATTGTTGAGCACCATCGGATCACCACCCGACATCAGGATTTCTCGGAGCTTTTCACGCCCACAGACTGGATGGCGACCGCCGTTGTCTCGCACGGCCTTGTTGAATTGGTTGATATAGCTGATGACTTCGGGAATGTTCGCCAGCCCCTTCTTCGCGACGGTGCCGTCCTGGCGCTTCACTTCCTTGCGCGCGATCAGCTCTTCGCGGTAACAGAATCGGCAGTGCGCTGAGCACGTGGACACCACATACAGCAGTCCCATCTCGTACTTGTGCAGCATGCCCTCCACTGGGCTGTAGTCCATCTGAAAACCAGGATCCTCGGAACCAGCCAAGTCGTAGGTTTCGGATGGATCCGCCTTCACAAGCCGGCGAATCGGTGCGCTCTGCTTCGCAAGATCGAAGTAATGCCGCGTGATCTTGACGGGCATGCGCTTCTCGACATCGCGCTCGCCACCCTTCAGGACTCGGAGCTGAACGAGTTCCTCGCCCGTGTAGAGCCCCTTCATATCTTCCGGGACGTTCGTTTCCAGGAACGGCGCAAGTCCGTTGATGATGTTGCGCTCGTGGCGGCCGTCCTCCACGTTTGCGAGAAATGTGCGTTCCCTGTCCGTTTGGGTGTAAGTGAGTTCCATAAGGGTGGTTAGAAGTGTAACACTCCGTGCTTGATTCGCCGAATTTATCTGCCGCAGTTTGCACATCGGCGAAGTGGTGTAACACTCTGTAGTGATGAGGCATATACGGACTGTTTGGACAGCAGTTTTTGCCCTTTCCACGCAGATCGCGCATGGCGCGGTCATGCTGACGACCACCTTCAATACCTACACCAGTGCGCCGCTGTCTGGGCAGATCGCATGGGGTGGCGGGACGGGCACATGGTCTGTTTCTGGATCGGTCAATTCGCCGCAGATCGCCGCACTGGTGATCGGTGCGGGCGTTGACCCTGCCACGAATCCCTTCGGCGGCACCGGCAAGATGGTCCGCCTCTGCACGGAGAAGTTCAACAACGGGCGCACAAAGGCATATCTGAACCTGATGAGTACGGGTCAATGGGTGACGGCATCCGCTGGCGGCCGAACGGTTCTTGAGACACGCATCAAGGTGTTTCTGCCCGCTGCGCAAGCCCTTCCCTCCGGCTTCGGCATCATGATTTCAAAGAGTGCCTCCGAGACATCGGGTGGCTTCGTGGTCAGCGCGCAGAGCGGAGAGATCTCGCTGCTGAACGGCGGCCATGTGCCTGCCAACCGAACGCCAACGGGGTTCATCGTGCCGCTCGGTCAATGGAATGATTTTGTGTATCGATGGAATGTCGCCACGGGGCTCGGCGAGTTGCGCGTGAATGGCCCGCTTGTTGCCACGCATCAGACCACGCTGTTCGGAACTGTGTATGCATCGAACCTCCTCGCGGTCACCGACGCGACTCCAGACGCGCTCAACGCATTCGGCTATTTCGACAACTTCACGATTTCCGCAGAATTGCCGACACCCCTATGCCCAGCGGACCGCAACGGCGACGGATCCGTGGACGCCACGGACCTCGCATCGGTGCTCGCAGGCTGGGGCGGTCCTGCCGGCGATGTGAACAACGACGGCACGACGGATGGCACGGACCTCGCGGCCTTGCTTGGCGCGTGGGGATCCTGCGGCGGCTGATCGCGTACCGTCCGCAGCCATGAATGCCACTTGGCAGCGTGCCGCATGGCGCGCCGTGCTGCTTCTGCTGCCCGTTGCGCTTCTCAACTACCTCGATCGGCAGATGCTCGCATCGATGAAGTCGTCGGTGATGGGTGACATCACAGATCTTTCAACGGATGCGCAGTGGGGCATCATGCTCGGGCAGTTCAAGTGGATGTACGCGCTGCTGAGTCCGCTCGGCGGATGGGTCGCGGACCGATTCGGTCGGCGCATCACGATCGCGTGCAGTCTCTTCGCGTGGTCCGCCGTGACATGGACCACAGGCAGTGCCACCAGCGCGAACGAACTGCTGTGGACGCGGACGTTGATGGGCGTAAGCGAAGCGTTCTACATTCCTGCTGCGCTCGCGCTGATCACCGACCTGCATGGACCGCGCACTCGATCGCGTGCCATCGGACTCCACCAGACCGCGATCTATGTCGGCATGATGGCGGGCGGATTTGGTGGCTACGTTGCGGATGCGCCTTCGCTCGGGTGGCGAAGTGCATTCCACTTTGCGGGGATCGTCGGCATGCTCTATGCGCTGCCGCTGCCGTGGCTGCTGCGCGCGAGTGCCCACGCAATGCCTGCGCAAGCTCTTGAGCGCCCGCCTGTGCGCACGGCGCTGCGCGAACTTCTTGGCAGCGTTCCATTCCTGCTGCTTGTGGCATGCTTCACGCTGCCCGCGATGGCCGGGTGGATTGTGCGCGATTGGATGCCTGCCGTCCTGAAGGAGCAGTTTCAGATTGGACAAGGGATGGCTGGTGTTTCAGCAACGCTCTACACGACACTCGCGATGCTTGTGGGTGTCGTGATCGGTGGCTGGATGGCGGACCGTTGGAGCCGAACCACTGGACGTGGTCGTGCATGGGTGAGTTGCATCGGCATCGTTGCGCTCGTGCCTGCGCTGTTTGGGGTTGGCAACGCCGGAACGCTGGTGCAGGCGGTGGTGTTCCTGTCGCTCTTCGGACTGGGTTGGGGGCTCTTTGACTGCAACAACATGCCGATCCTTTCGCAGATCGCGCGTCCGCATCTGCGAGCGACGGGCTACGGCATCATGAACTTTGTGAGCATCAGTTGTGGCGGTCTCGCGGACTGGACTTTTGGTGCGCTGCGCGACGCAGGCGCACCGAACAACGGCATCTTCGCCGCCTTCGGCGTGATCGCGCTCGTGGGCGCGGGTCTTATGGTGCTTGTGGCGCGGAGCCTGCCGCGGGAACCGCAGGCTGTGCAAGCGGAATGATCCACTCGCGCATGAACAGTTGCTCGCGCGCGCGTCCGTGAAACATTTCCAGGATCTGCGCGCCCGTGTGTCGGCTCGCCATCTGAATGCGCGATGCGACGGCATTCGCAGGCATGGGCGCATCGATCGCGCCAACCACGCTCACCCAGTCGCCGCTTCGAACGCGATCCGCGGGCGGCGTGCCATCCGAGATGGGAAATCCGATGACCTCGGACTTTGGCAGCAGCATGCGGTGAATCTCCGCAACGCTCCGGAAATTCTCGGGTACCCAGATGCGTTGACCCGCGAGCTGTTCCTGCTGCGCGGTGGTGAACGTGCCGAGGGGCGCATCGAAGACGCTGAGAAAACTGGTGAGTGCTAGCAGCACGGCAAGTGCCGAGGGTGCAGCCGCCAGCCGAGTCCAGCGCGGCGTGAACAGCGCCCACAGCGCGAAGGCGACCGTTGCCGCCAGCAGTGGCCAGTGCCACCACGCGAATGCGAGTCCTCCCAGATCACGTGCGAGCATGAGCGAGAGCCACGCGATCGGGATGACCGCGATGATGGCGCCGATATGCGTGAGCATGAACGCATTCCGCCCCACATGGTGCCCGCGCGTGGCAAGCAGCACAGCAAGCGCAGGCATCGCTTCCAGCAAATAGCGCCCCGAACGTTGGGCGGGCAGGCAGAACACCACGAACATCACCGCAACCCAGAGGAGCAGCAATCGCTCGGATTCGGTGAGGTCTCGGCGGTGCTTCCAGCATTCGACAAGCACGCCAAAGAGTGGAAATGCCAACAGTCCTGCATGCAGAAACGGCGAGGCGGCGAGCGACCACACACTGAACCCGCCCCAGAAAAATCCTCGCACCCAATCGCCCACTCCGCCCGCCATCTTGCCGACATTCTCACCCACGACGAACTCACGCCAGACAGCTGCAGGATCGGGATCGAGGGCGAACCACAGGCTGAAGAGGGCGAGTGAAACGACTGCAACGGTGCCGCAGACCAGAATGCTTCTGAACACGCGTGCGAAGCGAGTGGTGGCAACGGGCGCACTCACACCGTGCCACTCCACCAGCGCGAGCCACAACAGGATGGGCGCAAGCAGAGCGAAACTTCGGAACAGCAGTGCCACGCCGACCACAACACCCAGCAGCGGCAACCGCCAGCCGCGGGTGACGCGCGTCGGTGCAAGCGTCACCCACGCAACCGAACCAAAGAGCCAGAACGTCTCGGGCGCGTTGGTGAGAAACGGTCTGCCGTAACGGAACGTGCCGAGGAAACCCAGCAGTGTGAGTGCCGCCGTGATCGCGACCGTTGCAGTCCGACCGCTGATGCGCCACGCAAGCAGCGCAGCAAGACCCGCCACCCCGAACGACCAGACGATGCTCGGCCAGCGCAGCGCGGGCAAGTTCCACCACGCTCCCCAATCGGAGGAAAGAATTCCCTGCCAGAAGAGCGGCGGTGGCTTCGTATTGCGCATCTCTTCCATCCCGCTCACAAGCGGGAGCCACTGCCCGCTCGCGGCCGTCATGCGCGTGATCTGCAGATACACCCACTCGTCGCCATTCGTTGGCGCCTGCACCGATCCGATGCCATGGATGTAGGTGCAGAGTGCGAGCGACAGACCCAGCCCGCCGAGCAGCAGTGCGGTGCGTTCCTCGCGCACCCGCTCCGCTTCAGGATCGATGCCCTCAATGCGTACATGGCGATAGGTCCAAAGGTCGTTCATCACAAAGTTGATGAGACTTGCGACCGCAATGCCCATGAGGTTCGCGACGAGATAGGGAACGATCGCGACAAGCATGTTGGTGAGCGCGATCTGCACAAGAATGCCCGCCCAGTTGGCTGCCGCATACTGGACGTACTGCTGCACGATCGGTACATCGCGAGTGCGATCACGGTCTCGCCACGTCCAGAGGCGATTCCACCAGAAGTTGTTGGTCATGCCAATGACAATGCCCGTGAACATCGACAGATTCAGCCGAAGCGACTGATCTGTGACCGCGCTGTAGAGCCATTCGAAGCAGATCCATATGACGATCTGGTTGATGGCGACCCCAGAGACGCCAACAGTCCCGAACCGCATGAAACGACCGCGCTGTCGCCACGACCATCCGAGTACCGCATGGATCATGCCAAGCGGCGTGCGTGTGGCGGGGCTGCGCTGTTGGGGCTTCATGCGCTTTGCGAAGCGGCAGCGAGCGCTTCACGCGCTGCGGCGAGGACCGCATCGGGTGCGATGCGCTTGAGACATTGGTTGTCGCCATCACAGGGCGAGTTGCGATGGTTGTACGCGGTCACGCAGGGTGAGCATGCAATCGGCTGCCAGAATGCGCGCATACGCGGGCTCCAACTTGAGTACAGCAGCGGCGTTTCAGGGCCGTACATCACAAGCGCGTGGATGGGCGTCATCGCGGCAAACTGGACGGGGCCACCGTCGTTTGTGATCAAAAGTTTCGCGCGGTGAAAGAGGCACATCAGATGGCGAACCGAACGGGTTTCGCCGGCAAGGTTGACGATCGCTGGGAGGAAGTCGCAGGCGCGGCGGAGATCATCGGCCAGCGGACGATCCTCCGGCATGCCGATGATCCCGACCGCATGGCCGTCGGCGAGCAGTGCGCGCGCGACCGATGCATAGTGGTCAAGTGGCCACGCCCGAATCGGCAAGAGACCTCCGCTTGGATAGAGAAGCACGAGCGATCGCCCCTCGCACGCGGGATGGTCACGATGCAGTTGGGAGACTTCTCGTTCCACCTCTCCTGTCTCCGGCTCGAAGACGGGCGGCGTGAATCGCTCGGCAATCGGCGCGTTCTTGCTTGGTGGTGTAGTCGGTGTGCCGATCGCCTCGACGAGTGCGATGAGTTGATGCGACAAATGTCGATACGGGTTGTATGGCACGGGCGCGGTCATGAACGATCCGCGGTAGAGCCCCTCCTGCGTTGCTCGGTGAAATCCAGCGCGGTGGCGTGCACCCGAAACGCCGCTGAGGATCGCGCTGATGCGCGCGAAGAGTTCGCAGTCCACGACCGCATCGAAGCGTTCCGATCGCATGATGCCGACCGCGCGCAGCAAGTCCCCCGCCAACTGTGCAGGCGAGCCATCGCGCAGCGTGATCACATGCGCGGGATCCACCACACGAAGCAGGTCGAGCACCGACCTGTTCTTCCGAAACACCATCGCATGGATTTCCACGCCGGGGTGTCGCTCACGAAGTCGACGGAACATCGGCTCGGCCAACACCAAACTTCCCATTTCGCTGAGCAAGATGACGAGGACCCGCCGAAGCAGCGGTCGATCATCGGGCAGTGGAACGACACCGAGTGCACGCTGCGCCGCGTGCCATGCCGAGAGCGCACCGCACAGCGGTACGCCCACCCATCGATCCACCAGCCTTTGAAGATGGATGTCCATGCGCGTCCTTGCGGCGGGCGATGCTACGCTCGCCCTGCCCTCACGGCGTCTGCATGCGCGCGCTCATCCCCTTTCGCGTTCTGGCGGTCATCATCTTTGTGCTCGCATGGCTTGCGGCATTCATTCAGGCGCCGCGCCCGACCGATGTGCGCTTTGTCTTCATGCCGCCGCGGGCGTCTCCGACCGCGGAGAGCCTTCACTCTGCGTCAATGGATCTGCCGCGTCCAACGCCCTCGGCGCACGCGTCATCGGTCACGACGCTGCCGGATGGAGCGCTGCTTGTGGCATGGTTTGCTGGCGCGCGTGAAGGTGCGTCAGACGTCGGTATTGAGATGGCGCGCGTGCGCGCGGGCACGGTCGAGGCCACCTGGACATCACTGACGCGCGAGCAACTCCAGGGAATGGTGCAGCGGGTCATCCGTTCACTTGGGAATCCGGTGGTGTGGGTGGACGCACAGGGACTCGTGAACATGCATGTCGTGAGCGTCAGTTACGGCGGCTGGTCGGGTAGCGCGATCAATCACCTCGTGTCCTCGGATGGCGGCGTGACGTGGCAATCGGCACGGCGTCTGGTGGTTTCGCCGTTCTTCAACTTGAGCACACTCGTTCGCACACAACCCGTCGCCATGGCGAACGGCACGTGGGGACTGCCGGCCTACCACGAGTTCATCGAAAAGCACGCGCTCTTCCTGCACCTGCGCGCCGATGGTGCGGTGGGTTCTGCGGAACGCATGCAGAAGTACGAGGGCGGATGGCTGCAGCCTGCCGTGGCTGCGCTCTCGCCTCGAGCGGCGATTGCGCTTCTTCGGTCAGCCAGCCGAAGTACTCCTTTCATTGGCGTCAATCGGTCGACGGATGGCGGAGCCACCTGGCCGATGCAGCACGCCCTCGACATCCCGAACCCTGATGCGTCCGTTGCGTTGCTGCGGCTCTGTGATGGAACACTGCTGCTCGCAGCGAATCCCACGCGCAGCGGTCGCGGCACGCTGCAACTCTTTACATCGGACGACGATGGCACGACCTGGGCTTCGTCGCGTGTGATCGAACGCGATGACAGCGGCGAGTTTTCCTACCCGTGTCTTGCAGAGTCGGCGGATGGCGTCATTCATCTGACCTACACCTGGCGGCGACAAGGGATCCGCCTTTGCTCATTTGGTCGCGGTTGGCTCCGAGATGACGGATCGACTGCGCCCGCGATCGGAGGCGCTCCATGAGCGCGTGGCCGCTGAGCACATGGATCGGATTCGTGGGACAGGCGCTTGTCGTCGCTGCGCTCGGTCGTTTCGTCCGTGAACGTTTCACGAAGCGCGTACTGAAGCCGCTCGGCCCGGAGTCGTGGCTGCCGATGATCGTGGTGCTGTTCGTACCGCTCGGTGGCATCACACTCGCAGGTCATCTGCGCGGACTCTGGGGCGACTTGAGCATCACCACGCTGGTCATCCTTGCGCTGTACGTGATCGCACCGAGCGCACTGCCCAACCGACCAGCGCGTGTCTGGCGCGTGGCGCTCGTGTTGCTCGTTGCCCTGCCTCTCTACGGTCCGCTGGTGCTGCCCATCCCCCGCATGCAGCGCGATGCCTACTGGCTTGGGTGGCAACCGGAGTCGCTCCTGCTGTTGCTCGCAGTCGTGGCTGGTGCTGCCGCGATGGCTGGTCGGTGGTGCCCGCGCTGGGCACTCGTCGTCACCGCTGGGCTGGCCGGCTACTCGTGCGGAATTCTAGAGTCGACCAATCTTTGGGATGCACTGGTTGATCCGCTCCTGCTTGCAGTTTTCGCTTGGATTGCACTCTTTCCAAACTCATGCTGCAATGAAAGCCACGCGGTAAGCGTTGCGGCGAAAGACCAGCCACACAACGGACGAGGAGCACACTGACATGAAGACGCAGCCATGGGAGAACACATGGAACCCCGTATCAAAGCGCCCTGCCTTTGGCATGGTGCCATCTCTCGCATTGCTTCTTGCAGCGAGTATCGCATCGATGGCATCGGCGCAGGCGGTGACAGGCGTCGGCGGATCACCGCGTATGCCGATCACTGGCGTCACGCTGTACCGCAGCGGTGTTGGGTCCTTTGAGCGGCAGGGTCCCATTGCCGCAGGCGACACGGTGTCTTTGCGCTTCGCGCAGGACGGCATCAACGACCTTCTCAAATCGATGGTCATTCTGGATGAGCAGCAGGCACTGAGGGGTGTGTCATACGAATCCAATGAACCACTGACGCGGCAACTTGCGAGTTTCGGCATCGACCTGTCGGGGAATCCATCGCTCGCCGACCTGCTTGGTCGTTTGCGTGGCACTCGGATCACCGTGAGCAGTGATGACGGTCCCATCTCGGGCACGATCCTCGGCAGTGAGACGCGCGAGCAAGCCGTCGGCGAGTCGAAGGAACCCATCGCGGTGCCGTATATCAATGTGCTCACCGATAGCGGCATCCGATCGGTGAACCTGACGACCGTCGGATCCGTGCAGTTGCAGGATGCGGGGCTGAACGCCGAACTCGGGAAGGCGCTTGCTGCACTCGCCGCACACACAACCGATCGATTCAAGAGCGTGTCGATCTCCTTCGCAGGACAAGGCAGTCGCACCGTGCGGATCGCTTATGTGGGCGAAATGCCCGTATGGAAGACCAGTTACAGATTGGTGCTGCCGAGCGCGGAGAAGCCGAAGGATCCGTCGCTGCTCTTTGGCTGGGCCATTGTCGAAAACTCCACCGACGACGACTGGAGTGATGTGCGGCTGTCCCTCGTCGCCAGCCAGCCCGTCAGTTTCGAGATGAACCTCTCACAAGCCATGCATATCGAGCGCCCCAAAGTGCCCGTACCGATGGTGGCCGGTGCAGCGCCACGGGTCTACGGCGACAGTGCAGCCTTCGAGGCACAGCGAGAATTGAGCGTCGCTGCAAAGCGGAAGGCGGGAGGTGGCGGCGGAGGGGAGATGGGACGCGAGCGAACACCAGCACCTGCAGTTGCTTCGGCACCCCTTCCGCGCGCGGTGGCGTCGGACGCGGCCGGTGTGTTCGGCGGCACCGAGGGCAATGAAGAACTCTCATGGAAGATGGCGGCGACTGCGCAGGCGGAAGGCGGTTCGGTCGGTGAGTCCTTCCAATACACGCTGCGGAATCCTGTTTCGATCGCACGCCAACAGTCAGCCATGCTCCCGATCATTTCGAGTGACGTCCAGGCGCGCCGCATCAGCATCTTCAGCGCGTCGGACGGGATCGACCATCCCATGCGCGGCGTCGAGCTCTCGAACTCTAGTGGGCAGCAACTGATCCCAGGACCGATCGCAGTCTTTGATGGAAACGCCTACGCCGGGGACGCGCAGATCGCATTCATGGGGGCAGGTGACAAGCGGCTGCTTGCCTACGCGGTCGATCTTGATGTGGCGTGTGCGGTCACGAACGACTCAACGACGGCAATCGTTTCTGTGCGAATCGTGGATGGCTCCATTGAAGAGACGCAGAAGGTCCGCAGTTCGGTGACCTATGCATTCAAGAACAAAGATGCGACGCGTGGGCGCACACTGCTTGTCGAGTCGCCGAAGTCGGCGGGTTGGGATCTGATCGAGCCAAAGAAGCCTGCATCCGAAACTGCGCAGGTGTACCGATTCGAGTTGGAGATTGCCGCGGACAAGACTGCGTCGCTGAGTGTGGTCCAGGAAGTCACCACGCGCCAGCGCTTCGCTGCAACCGGGTACAGCCTCCCCGACCTGCTCGCCCATGCCAGCAGCGGCAAGGCGTCATCGGCTGTCGTCGAGGCTGTCCGCAAGGTCGCAGCCATGCAGTCAGCGATCGCTGATGTACAGCGCAAGTTGGAAAGCGACGCAGCGGAGCGCCAGTCGATCGCATCCGACCAAGAGCGCGTCCGACAGAACATGGGTTCCATCGAGAAGGGAACCGAACTTTACCGGCGCTATCTCGCCAAGTTTGACGAGCAGGAGAATCGCCTCGCCGAACTGGAGAAATCTTCGACCGAATGGAAGCGCCAACTGCAACAGCTGAATGAGGAACTCAAGCGATATCTCAGCGGGCTGAATATCTCCTGATGGCCGTTGGGCGTGCCCGCGATCGTCAAGGCTCTTGCTTGGACGGTTGGGGAGAGATGAAAGCAATCGCCATGCGCCGCGGCGGCAGCGCTGCAGTGGTTCGCAGCGGCAGATCGAAGCGTTCGACCACACTGTGTGCGCCGAACTGATCCACCCACGGCGGGTCGGAACCACCATCCCAGACAAGCACGGCACCCTCCCGCCCGATCCGCTTCGTATCGATCCACGGCGATCGGATCGGCACACCATCAATGATGAGTTCTGGGTGGCTGGGGTGGTACACACAGACGCTGCCAGCGACGAAATGTGGACCGATCACCAGCGTGAGCGGTGCATCGGGAAAGCGCGCGGCCCAGCGTGCGCCGACTTGCTCAGCAAGGCCTTCGCCGTCGAACAGCACGTTCGGTGCCCGCCCGCTGATATGCGGTCCCGCCGACATCTTCACGACGACAAAGATGAGCGTGCCGATGGCTTGTACACACCACGCGATCCAGAATGTCCGCAGGCCACTCCAGCCAATCGGGCGTTCAATCCAAAGCAAGACCGCGAGCCCTGCGAACGGCAGCCATGCCATCGCCCAGAGCGAGTTCATGTGCAGGTTGACGATCGCCGACAGCACCGCTGCAAACATCACAGGAAACGCCGTGCACCAGGCGTAGTAGCAAGCGGCAGGTCGCATCTGCGATCGTGGGCGGACATGCTCGATGGTCGGCTCGCCAGGCCGTGCAAACAGCAGGAACATCATGATCCAGACGCCAAGGAGCATGAGGAACTGCGCCGCAACAAACTCCGCAGGGAACGCGATGCGCCCCCACCACGGCTCCGCTGCAACACTCTCATGGAAACCACCGTCGTGATCCAGTGTGGCGGTGCGCAGCGGCGTGAAGCCGATTCGCCACATTGCCCAGAGATGCGGCAGCACGGTGAGTGTTCCTGCAAGCATCCCAAGCCAAGGTCCGCGCGAGAGCCATTGCCGCCGCGAGTCGCGGATCAGTAGAGAGAACGTCACCACACCGATCGACGAGAACGCGGCCGTGTGCTTGCCGTAGATAGCGATGCCTGAGATGACACCGAACGCGATCCATGCACGCGCCGATCCGCGGACCGCATGCCATCCTGCCCAGATCAGTGCCGCGATGAAGGGCAACTGAATCAAGTTGTGGTTCAGAACATCGCTCTCGTAGTTGTAGTACACGCAGCCTTGCAGCGAGAGCGCAGCGAGCAATGCCCGCCACTGCCCAACGAGGTCGAGCGCCGCGCGCCAGACAACCCACGCGGTGATCGCGACCAGAGCTGGTGCGATGAAGAACTGCGGCCAAATGGCGCGCCCCGTTGCGACAGAAACTGCCTCTGCGAGCCATGCGGGAAGTGGCGGGTGCTTCCAATACGAAAGCTGCCAGCCCCGCCCCCACATCAGCATTTCCACATGGTCGAGGGCAAGATTTCCCTGCAGCGCGAGTGTGGCGAGGCACCAACTGAGATAGATGCCGATCGTGGCGACCCAGAAGATTCGCCGAGGCGTCCACCACTGGCTCGCGGCGTTCACCGCTTCACTCTTCACGCGGTGGACGATACCCGCCACCGTACTGGCGGTAACCTCTCGCGCCATATGAAAATCCTTCACACCATTGCCCTTGTGTGCATCTCCATCGCATGCGTGTCTTGTCAAGATCAGCCCAAGACTGTGACTGGTGGAACGCCCATCCTCCCCCAACGGAGGATGATCTGCCGCATCCGCGAGGCAGTTGCACCAAGCACAACCACGGGTCCAGTGGACGAGATCCTTCTCGATGCGACCTCTTCGATGACCGCGAACGCAGGCGACACGGTGCGCGTCGAACTCAAGCGCAGCAGTGGTACTGGCTACGAATGGCAACTGTCGAAGGACTCAGGGTCGTTCGCGCCCATTCTGAAAGCGAGCTTCGACGCCGCGAGCGGCAAGGGCCAGGCGCAGCCGCAGACGAATGGGATGCCGGGCGGTCCTGTGCTCGACGTGTTTGACTTCACCGCAAGTACGGCGGGCTCGACGCGACTCGTCTTTGTACTCGTTCGCCCTTGGGAGATGGACAAGCCGAGCGATCGCCGTGAGTTGCTTGTCACTGTTGTGGGTGAAGCCCCGAATTAACAGCGCGCCCCAAACGCACCCCCACAAACGACCCGGGGTGGACTCGAACCACCGACCTGCGGATTAGAAATCCGCTGCTCTATCCAACTGAGCTACCGGGACTCCAGACCAAGCGGCGCAACGCATCGCCGCACCGCCAAGTCTATTCGCAGAAAGTGGTTGGTCGCACCGCCTCCCAACCGCCATCGGGGCGATCGCAATATGGAGAGAGCGCGGTGCGTTACAGTAGTGACATGGACGAACCAAGCACGACACTGCGCCGAAAGGCGTTCACCACGGTTCTTCTTGCGGCATCGGGACTCTGGTCCGCGATGGGCTGCGCCAACACGGGTGGAACAATCCCGGGTGCCATTGTTCCATCGCTCGTGGCGACGCAAGCGGCAGCCGCACGAAACAGCATCGTGAGCGCACACAGCGATTCGGGAAAGTTGCCGAACAACTCCGCGGGTGAAGAACGGATACTGCAAGCAATCCAACAGCGATCAAAGACAGCCGATGAGATGGATGGCGGTGGGAATCCAATCAAGTTGACTGAGACGATTGATGGAATCGCGTACGACTATCTCCCCGCCCGAAACCGTTTCCTGATTGCCTGGGCGGGACGCGTGGTGCGTGCGCCCGAGGATGGCAGCACGCCGAGTTGTACGTGGTACTGCTTCCGCGGCGTCTACGAGCCCAATGGATCGCTCGTGCGGGACAAGTCGCAGTATGTGGAGAACTCCAGACTGTTCCTTGCCGCCATGCGAAACACCGCGAGCAGTGTGCCGTGGAACTGCGAGGCGTGGGCGATCACGGAGATCTATCGACAGTCGGTGAAACAGTCGGGTGCTGCACAGGCTGACGCGATGGTGCAGGACTTCATCGATCAAGCGTTGGCAACGGGTCAGGCGCGCGTCCTTCAACAGAAGACACCGCGCGAGATGGCCTTTGGCGGGAAGGGTGGCGGCACGCCCCCGCCCGCACCAAATTGACCACTCGACAGCGCCGTCCATGATCCCACGGACGGATCCATCCTTCATCGCCGTCGCTCGGGGCGAAGCCACTGCGGATGCTGCCATCGAATCGGGACTGATCGTGGATGTTCATTCGCGGCGACTCCGTGCCGCAACGGTCGTGATCCACGGTGGGCGCATTGCCGCCGTGCTCGATCCGACGATTGCCGTAAAGGCAGTTCAGCGCATCGACGCGAGCGGGCTTGTGGTGATGCCGGGGCTACTTGATGCTCACATGCACATTGAGAGCACCATGCTGCCGCCATCCACGTGCGCACAGATGATGTTGCCGCATGGCACCGCGGGGATCGTTGCGGATCCGCATGAAATCGCAAGTGTCACCGGCGTTGCGGGCATCCGATGGATGATGGAGGATGCTCGCCGTGCTGCGATGCACATCTGGTTCACGGCGTCGAGTTGTGTTCCAGCGAGCGGACTTGAGAGTGCGAACGCCACCCTGTCCGCCGGCGATCTTGATCCTCTCTTCGACGACCCGCGCATCATCGCGCTTGGAGAGTTGATGAACTTCCCTGGGACGATTGCTGGCGACCCCGATCTGCTTGCAAAGAGCGCGCTTGGACTATCGCGGCGCCATCGGGTCGATGGTCATGCGCCCGCCCTGTCTGGGCAGCGGCTGCAGGCGTATGTCGCTGCAGGTCCCTCCAGCGATCATGAGTGCTTCCGTGCCGAGGAGGCAATCGAAAAGCTGGAGTCCGGCCAGCGCATCTTCATCCGCGAAGGCAGTGCCGCACGCAATCTCCGCGATCTGCTTCCCGTGGTGACGCAAGCCAATGCACATCGCTTCTGTTTCTGCACGGACGATGTGCATGCGTGTCATGGGTTCGAGGATGGACATCTTGATCGGGTCATTCGCAGAGCTGCACAGATGGGATTCGATGGTCCGACAGCCGTTGCGATGGCGTCGCTGCATGTCGCGGAGCACTACGGACTTCGGGATTGGGGTGCCATCGCGCCTGGCTTGGCTGCGGACATCGCGATTGTGCGACTCGGGCATGATGGATGGTCGTCGATGAAGGTCGAGCGGATGTTGATTGCGGGAGGCGAGGTGGCGCGTGATGGTGTGTGCACTGTGAAGTCTGAGCCTGTCGTGATCCCGCCATTTCTCCGATCCACCGTTCACCTGCCCGCTTCGCTGAGTGCGGCGGCGTTCACATTGCAGGGAGATCCATCGAAGCCGGCGCGCGTGGTGGGTGTAGTACCCGGGCAGATCGTGACCGAGCATCTGTGGGAACTGCCGCGCGTTGTGGGAGGGCGTGTCTGCGCGGACCCCGCGCGTGATCTGCTTCTGCTCGCGTCGGTCGAAAGGCACGGTGGTGCAGGTGGGATTGGTCGTGGGCTCGTGCGCGGCTTCGGCATGCGCCGTGGTGCCATAGCGAGCACGGTCGGCCATGATGCTCACAACCTGAGTGTGGCTGGCGTCGATCCGGCGGACATGCTGCTGGCCGTGCGGCGACTCGCGGAGATTGGTGGAGGACAGTGTGTCGCCGATGGTGGACGCATTCTCGCCGAACTCCCCTTGTCGATCGCGGGACTCCTGTCCGACCGCTCTGTCGCCGAGGTCGCAGCTGCACAGTTTGCCATTGATGCCGCATATGTTTCGCTCGGAGGCACTCTCGAAGACCCGTTCATGCAACTATCGTTCTTGCCTCTGTCCGTGATCCCCCACCTGAAGGTTTCTGATCAAGGCATCATCGATGTCCAGGCGTTCGCTGTGGTACCGCTGCAAGATGGAGTAACACCATGAGAGTGCCTCTGTCGTTTCTGGTGAGCGCCCTGTCTCTGTGCGGACCGTCGGGCTGCGCAAGCAGCGCGCTTCAAGCCGAGCCGGCACCACCAAGCCCCGCGCCTCACTCGGAGCCCACTCCGCCGCCACCAAATTCAGGCCTCGGGGTAGCGCGTCCGCCTTTGACCGTTGGCTCTGCCGCACCTCGTTCGGACATCTCCCACTGGCTGCAAGGGCAGGAGCCCGACTTTGCCGACAGCAGCAAGACATGGATCGTGCTGTTCTGGTCCCCAGCAGTGACACCCGCGCGCGACAGTCTGCCTCGACTTGCGAAGGTGGCCCAAAGGAACCGCGACAAGGGTGTCGAGGTGGTGGCAATCGCGTGCGAACCTCTCGATGTGGTGGCACCACTCTTGGAAACACCCCGCTTCAAGGACCGTGTCGACATTGTCATCGGCTGCGACCCCGATCGCAGCGCATGGAACGACTGGATGAAGCCATCATGGCAGACAAGTGTGCCCACCTGTTTCATCGTCCATCAGGGGAACATTGCGTGGATCGGTGATCCTCGTGAAGCTGGCGCCGTGGTGGAGGCTGTTCAGAGCGGACGCTGGTCACGCGAGGGACGCCGCGCTATGCACGAGGAGCGTGCCGCGGTACTGCAGCGCAGCGCAGCCTTTGCCGAACGCACGCAGATTGCGATCGACCGACGCGAGTGGGACACCTTGCTCGACATCTGCCGCGAAATGTCCGCCGACAAGAATCCGTCGATCGCCCGCGAAGGCAGGCTGCTCGTCATCAGCGCACTGCAACAGGCGGGGCGAACGGAGGACTCGTTTGCGGCAGCCGACACGATTCTTCGCCACTCGACCGATTGGGACACCTGTGCGGAGCTTGCGACGACGCTTGTTTCGAAGCTGTTCGAAAAGCCTGACCTGCAGCGCGCGACCATGGCGGCGCTGAAGGCAATCTCCCTATCGAAGCAGCGCGAGGGATTGGCGTACGCGGCGCTCGCGGACGTTCAACTGCGAAGTGGACAGGTCACTGCGGCACGCGCAACACTCGATCGCGCACTGGCGATCATCGACCCGTGGGATGAGGAAGCGTTGCGCGCACGGATCGATGCGCTGAACGGCTCGCTCCCTCCGCCGATCGAAGGACTCCCCCCTGCTCCACCGGGTCCCTAAGGCACCCCCCCGTTTTTGCGAACCAATTCGCATTTACAACAAGGATGGTCAGAAATTCTGGCCCTTTGGAATTGCTTTTGGGATTTGCGGGTCTACCCTTCCCTATTGCCGATGCGGTCGTTCCTCTCCATCTTGACTGCGCTTGTCCTTTCCGTGGGCGTCGCCGGTTGGACTGCAGCGCATGTGCATCTCTCCCACGGCCAGAACCGTGGTGACGAGGGGGCATGTCGGAGTGAGCACGCGGATCCTTCTTGCGACAGCCACTCCTGCTGCGACGATCACGACGAGCCAACGGAAGAGCCGACTTCCACGGATCACGACTCGGGCTGCCTCGAATGCTCGTTGCTTGCGGTGGTGGTGATGCTCTCCACCACGGTGCCGCCCGTGGATCAGATTTCTCTGGTCGTCAGTGCTGAGCTGGAGAATCGTCCATTCAGCATCGCACTACCGAGCCCTCGGGGGATCTGGGCTCGACCGCCACCTGCGTTCAACTGAAACACGCTCCATCGCGCTCCGCGATGACACGCAGTCGTTCTGCGCCGTGATGACCCTCAGGGAGGGTCGCTTGGCGCAATCAAGTTCCTCCGTTCGACCGTTGCAATGCCAACACCTCGCTCGATATCGCCACCATCCGCACGCAGCGCCTTCACACTTGTGGAGTTGCTGGTCGTAGTTGGCGTGATTGTGATCCTCGTCGGGCTTCTTGTGCCCGCGCTCGCTGGTGTGCAGCGGCAATCGCGAACCGCGAGTGACTTGTCTGCGCTGCGATCGTTGTCCATGGCTCACACTGCCTACATGAATGTGCACAAGGAGCACTTTGTTGATGCTGGGCTCCCGCACGGTGGCGCCGGAAGTCCGCTGGCATCGTTTGTCACGACGCTGCGTCCGTACCTCGATCATCCCATCGCACTGCGCGGACCACTCGATCAGTCGAGTCGCTGGCCCGCGGATCAGGGTGGTTCCGCCGATCCTGCACTCGGTCCCGTTCGAGTCACCAGTTACGGTCTGAACAACTACATCTCGCGCAACTACTCGCCCGCAGCCGCCTTGGATGGACCGGGCGCGGGCTGCGATCGGCTGACAGAGGTGCGCAAGGCAGACGAGACGGTGTGCTTCCTCCTGATGGCCGAGGAGGGTGACTTTGCGCTCGCCGATCATCCCCACATGGAGACGTGGTGCGGTCTTTCTGAAACATCTGTACCGACCATGGCCGCGACACAGGTGTCGATCAACGCAGTCGATCGGTACAAGCCCGCGCGCCAATCACTCTCCAACTACTCCTTCCTGGATGGTCATACACGCACGCATGAGTTCGATGACGTGTGGATCGACTGCAACCGAAATCTCTTTGATCCTGATCCCCAGGCCCCCACATCATGAAGATCATCTCCCCCGTTCAGATGCCCCTCTCCAACCGATGCGCGCTCTTCGCCATCGGCACGGTCATTGGAGTGCTCTCGCCTGCCACTGCGCATGCGCAGGGTCATATCGGCGATGTCGGACTGGATGTTGCGACCAATGGACAGATCACGACCCACGAAATCACTTCGGGCGGAATCGGATCAGAAAGACGTGTCTTCCGTGCAAACTTCGGAGATACGGGCATCGCGGCATTCACATCGAATCCTGGCTTCGATGCCCTGCCAAGCACCTTCAGCACCGGGTATCGGATCGGATTCAACATTCGAACGGCACTTCTGGTTTGGAACGGCACTACGTTCGAACCGACCGATCCTGCCGGGCCGCTCGCAGGCGAGCGTCTGAAGATCTCGTTCATCACTTCCAATGTCACGAGCAACGCGGGAAGCGTTCCGGGTTTCTCGCTCGCCGTGCAGTCGGATGGAGGTTGGCATCGGCACCTCTCGTTCAATCTCCTTGCCGCAACGGGCACATCTGCGCCCACCCCTGGCATCTACCTGCTCGAACTGGAACTGTGGTCCAACGACCCGGGCGTTCTGCAGAGCAAGCCTCTTTGGATGGTCATGAACCATGCGTCCACAACAGACGCACACGACGCTGCGGCAGCTTGGGTCATCGATAACTTCCTCCCGAACCCCTGCCCCGCAGATGTGCAAACGGATGGCGTCGTGAACGGACAGGATCTTGCCGTCGTGTTGAGCGGTTGGGGCGGATCTGGTGCGGCCGATATCGACGGCAGCGGCATCGTCGACGGCAGCGATCTCACCATCTTGCTCGGCGCATGGGGAGAGTGCCCATGACCGCTTCTCACTTCAATCCCTTCTGTGACAGTCGTAGCGCACGGGCGAATGCTGCGATTGTCTTTGTCCCTTTCGCCCAAACCATTTTCGAGGAGTACCTTTCATGTCTCTGCGTTCTATCTCAATTTGTTCCCGACTCGCGGCAGTAGCCGCGGTGGGGCTTCTCTTCTGCGAGTCGCACGCTGCCGCTGACGAGGGTGAAGTACACCCTGATGCGTTCGTCTGGCAAAGCGGTGGACAACTGCGAACCGCGTCGTGGGATCACGACACCGGCGAAATCATCGATTCCGCCGCGCGCGTGTTCTCCGCCGAATTCGGCGAGGATCCCGAGTTCCCATTCAGCAGTGATGAGCCAGGATTCGGCTCCAATCTCGTCGGCACGACGCTTTCCATCAACGTGCTGAGTGGCCTGTCCAGATGGACTGGCAGCGAATTCGCGTCATTCGCTGGCGCGGCGATCAGCGGCGAGTACGGCGGATCAAGCGGCTCTTCCGCGTCAGGTGGGAGCTTCAGCTTCCTCGTGACGGAAGGACTCGATCTGCATCCCAACTTCACGATCAGTGGTGATGCGGGGAACGATCCGATCGCGGGCATCTACTTGCTGGCCATGCAGGCCTCTGCCTCGGGATTCAATTCGAGTGACACCTTCTGGGTCGTTTTCAACCTAGGCTCTGATGAGGCGGACCACGATGCGGCGATCGACTGGGTGCAGGGCAATCTTGTTCCAGCGCCAGGTGCGGTTGCGCTCTTGGTTCTTGCAGGAGCCACTCGCGGACGCCGTCGGCGATGAGGATCCCAGCAGACGGAAGGAACTGATCAGCGCGTACCGGATTGGTGCGCGGGTACATACGCCTTGCGTGTGTATTCCGCCACCATCCGGTGCGAGTTGAACTGCAGCGGAACTGTCGCGGCACTTTGAAGGGCCCGCTTGATCCAATTCATTGGCAGCCCGCTTGCATCGCGCTCATAGAACAGCGGCACCACTTCCCTCTCCAACTGCTCGTACATGCTGTTGGCATCGAAGGCATCGCGTTCGGCATCGGTCGCGCCGTCGACTGCCGACTCAATCGACCATCCGTTGGATCCGTTGGCGCCCTCAGGCCACCAACCATCAAGAATCGACAGATTGAGCCCACCATGCAGCGGCGGCTTCATGCCGCTTGTACCGCTTGCCTCATACGGTCGAATCGGATTGTTGAGCCAGACATCGCAGCCTGAAACCAGCATGCGCCCCACATGCATGTCGTAGTCCTCGATGAGCACCACCTTGCCGGCAAAGCGGGGATCGCGTGCCATGTCAAAGATTCTCTGGGCGTACGCCTGCCCGCCCTCATCGCGCGGGTGCGCCTTGCCGGCAAAGACGATCTGCACTGGGCGCGCAGCGTTGCAAAGAATGCTCGACAGGCGCGCGGGATCTTGGAAGATCAGCGGCGCACGCTTATAGGTGGCAAAACGTCGAGCGAAGCCAATCGTCAGCACCTGATCATCGAGAAGTCCATATGTGGCTGCCACATCGGACTGCCCATCGCCGCGACGCTTGCGCTGGAGCGCCACTCGATCACGGAGGAAGTGAATGAGCCGCTTTCGTAAGCGACTCCGAAGATCCCAAAATGCGCTGGGATTTGCGGATCCTGCACGCTTCCAACCCACTGCCTTCGGCGCTTGTTTTCCAAGCCGCAGCCCGATCTCTGCCTGCCAGAACCGTTCCGCATCAGGATCGATCCATGTCCGTACATGAACGCCATTCGTGATCGAACCGATCGGCACCTTCGCCGCAGGTAATCGGTAGTGATCCTTCCACATTTCGCGACTCACCTCGCCGTGCAGTTTCGCGACACCATTCACTCGCTCTGCCATCCGCAGGGCAAGGACGGTCATGCAGAACGGTTCTTTCGCGTTTCCAGCTTCGATGCGCCCGAGATCGAGCAAATCTTGATCGCTCATCCCAAGCCGCGCGACGGCGGGAGCAACCTCCCGCACGAAGAGCGCGGGGTCATAGCGATCGTGTCCAGCAGCGACTGGAGTGTGGGTCGTGAACACGGTCGACTGCTTCACGCTGTCCATCGCCGCAGCGGCAGACATCCCCTGCCCCAGACAGTCCGCGACTCTCTGGAGGGGCGCAAGCGCTGCATGACCCTCGTTGAGATGCATCACACTGGCATGCTCACCGAGCGCACGGAGCGCGAGTGTTCCACCGATGCCCAGAAGCACCTGCTGCCGCAGGCGAAGTTGTGGCTCGCCTTTGTACAGGCCCTCGGTGAGGCGACGATCCTCGGGAGCATTCGCCATCAAATCCGTATCCAGCAAGTACAGCGGAACTCGCCCAACCCACATCCGCCAGATACGCGCAGTCACCAATCGATTGCCGATCGGACAGGCGATTGTCCGGTGCGTGTCCTCCATACCCCAGCGGTGGAAGTCGTAGTTTGGATAGAGCACCTGTGTGGTTCCGTCTCGCGCCAGATTCTGAATGTAGTACCCATGGCGATAGGCCAGCCCCACGCCAACGAGTGGGATACCCAGATCCGAGGCGCTCTTCAGATGATCGCCGGCGAGGATCCCAAGCCCACCCGCGTACTGCTGGATCGACTCATGCAAGCCGTACTCGCTGCAAAAATATGCCACACGAAAACCGCGAAGCCGAGCCACTGCACCGCGCTGAAACCAGGCCCGCTCTGCGAGGTAGGCAGCACGCGCGGCAAGTGCGTCATAGACGCGCTTGACGAAGAGCGGATCGGAGGCAAGCGCTTCAAGTCTCGCTGTTGTTGTTCGCTCAAGCGTGGCGAGCGGCGAATGATTGGTCGCTCGCCACTCCACGGGGTCAAGCGTCTGAAAGACGGACCATGCCTCCTCATTCCAGCACCACCAAAGGTTGGATGCAATGTCGCGGAGGTGCGTGACGAGATCGTCACTACCGATCGATGGATGACGTCGCTTGCGAGCCATGGAGCCTCGTATTCCTACCAACTCTGATGACTTCTGGGGGGTGCTGCGAACCCGCAACTACCTACGCCCCGTCGCCTGCGCCAAAGCGCGGAGTCGATCCGCACAACTTCGGCGCACAGCAGACCAGTCCGATCCGATCCGCCATGTCCAGTTGCCCAGTGCAACACCCGGAACATTCATCCGAGCACTCGCGCCAAGCCCCAGCACATCCTGCATCGGCACAACAGCCAACTGGGCCGGAGAGGCGAATGCCATTCGGATGAGCGCCTGTGCAGGATCTCGAAGCGCGTCGGGTCCCCCGATGGTGCGCAGCCGTGCTCGCTCTTCGGGCCGACGCGAGCGAAGCCACTGCACAGTGGTCTCGTTATCGTGCGTACCCGTGTAGACCACACTGTCCAGTGGATGGTGATGCGGCAGCTCCCCAGAGTCATCGCCGCCGAACGCATTGTGCAGAACCTTCATACCCGGCAACTGGAATGCCCTCCGAAGCGACACAACCTCTGGCGTGACGGCACCGAGATCCTCCGCGATGAGGGGGAGCGCACCGAGCTTCCGACGTGCAGCGGCGAGCACTTCCCGCCCTGGCTGCGGACGCCACACCCCACGGCGTGCCGTTCGAGCACGTGCAGGAATCTCATAGGCGTGGTGAAAGCCAACGAAGTGATCAATACGGACACCATCGAAACGCCGCAACGCGCTTCCAAGTCTGCGGCACCACCAATCGAAGCCCTGTCGACGATGCGCCTCCCAGCGATAATGTGGATGGCCCCACAACTGGCCGTCCGCGGAAAAACAGTCGGGCGGCACCCCTGTCACAACGCGCGGGCGTCCACGCGAGTCGAGACGAAACAGTCCTGGATCAGATGTGACATCTGCGCTGTCAAGCGAGACGAAGATCGGCACATCACCAAGGAGGCGTACACCCCGACGGGCAGCGTGCGCGCGCAGGCGTTCCCACTGACGATCAAACTGAAACTGCAGGAAGGCGTGATACCCATGGGCATCCTGCTGATAACGCGACCAACCATCAAGCCATGCCCGCTCGCGACGCACAAAGGTTCGATACGCGCCGCCCTCGAACCCGCGTCCGAGACGGAACATTTCGAATGCCTCAAGAAAGGCCGGCTCCTTCGCGGCGCGCGCAGCGTCAAAGTTGCACCGGGCATGAGCCCCTCGCGCCGTCAGCGCCTTCCCGCCAAGACGCGCGGCTGTTCGACGCGCTTCACGCAGCGCTCGTGCGGAGATCAGTCCGTCATCGCGAAGTCCCTCAAGGGAAATGAAAAGCGGTTCGCCGGCGAAACTTGATGTGCTCGAATAGGGCGATTCACCAGGTCCAACGGGTCCCACCGGCAGCATCTGCCACCAGCCCGCGCCAGCATCTGCGCACCAATCGATGAACGCCAACGCACTCGGACCCGCATCACCGATGGCACAGCCGCCATCGAGACTGCTGATGTGCGCAAGTACACCGAAGGCGCGGCGATCAAGAATCGGGTTGGTGCCTTGCTTCACCGCTGCAGCACCCATACGCGACCCGATAATGGCGGCACAGAGATACGTGGGAAAGCATCATCGGAGAGTGAGGCGCCTTCGCCGCCGAACACCGTTTTCCACGTCGCACCGAGCCCTGCCACCGGCAAAGATGACAAATCGAGTCTCGCCTCACGCGGTGACGCATTGATCGCCACAAGCAGACACTCCGCAGGCAGCGATCGCATGAACACCCAGACATCCTGTGCATCATCCGTGGTGACCGTCTCGAAGGATCCTGTCCGCAGCGCAGGATGCGCGTTGCGGAGCGCGATCACGCGGCGATACCAGTCGAACTGTTCATGATCGACCGTATTTTCCTCAGGCTGCTCGTAGGGCTGCAGATCCTCCCACAGCATCGGCTTGCGATTCGTGGGATCATCGGCACCCCACATCCCGACTTCGTCTCCGTAGTACACCATCGGCGCGCCGACGTACACCATCTGCACGAGCGCAAGAAGCCGCGCGCGTCGGTACTCCTCGGGTCCCGGCTTCTTGCCGTTGTAGTTGGGATTCTCCTGTTCCCGATTTCCCTTGTCGTACTCGCAGTCTGGATGCAGAAACTTCGACACGATTCGATCCGTGTCATGGCTGTCGACAAGATTCTGCAGGACATACGTCGCTTCCGCCGGATATGCGCGCCGCAGTTCTGCCAGTCGCCGGTCCATTTCGCTCGCCGAAATCTTTCGTTCCTTGTCTCGCATCCATTGCAGCATGGTCTCTGCGAACGGATAGTTCATCACTGCGTCGAATGAACGGCCATCCAACCAGTCATCCGCGCGTTTCCAAATCTCGCCGACGATATATGCGTCGGGATTGATCGACTTTACGAGATCGCGCCATTCATGCCAGAACGGCATCGCAACCTCGTTGGGCACATCGAGACGCCATCCGTCGATGCCATCCGATGGATCACCATCGCCGTTGGGGTCCATCCATCGGCGTGTGACGGCAAAGACATGCTCCTTCACAGCGTCGCAGGAGAATCCTCGTTCGTTCTTTCGGAACACGGGAAGTTCTCCGAACCCTGCCCAACCGTCGTACTCGAAGGGTTCCCATGAGCGCACGCTGAACCAATCCTTGAATCGGCTGCGTTCTCCCTTCTCCTTCAGATCCCGGAACGCGGGATGGGAGGTACCGACATGGTTGAAGACACCATCCAGAATGACTCGAATCCCAAGCCGCTTGGACTCACGAAGGACTTCGAGGAACAACTTGTCCGTTGGTGTCCACTGCCATGAACGCGGATCGAGCAGATCCTCTGCTGCCTCCGCCTTGGCATAGTCGCCCTTGGTGCCAAAGTGCTCGTCGATGTGAAGAAAGTTTGTTGCGTTGTACTTGTGATGGCTCGGTGCCTGAAAGACTGGGTTCAGATAGATCGCATTGATCCCCAACTGCTTCAAGTAGCCGAGCTTCTCCCGCAGACCAGCGAGATCGCCGCCGTAGCGCCGCGAGAAGACATCCCACTTGAAGAAGGTCGCACCGTTCTGCCCCTCCCACGGACTCAGCCCATACCACTCCCCCGTCCACGGCCGACAGGGATCGGGATTGTTGAGCGGATCACCATCCCGAAAACGCTCGAGCATGATCTGGTACCAGATCGCATCCTTTGCCCATGCGGGAGTACGAAACAATGCATCCGGTGCAGTATTGAGTGAATAGATTCGCTCGTCTTTCAAGCGCTTTGCTCCATCTGAAAAGAGGAATGTGTAGGTCAACGTCGACCCGCTATCGGCAACTTCAATCTCCCACCAAGAGAAGGCTTCATCCGCCCCCGAATCACGCATGGGTTGACGGGGCTTGCCTTGCATGGCGAGTTCACACCCCTCGACATCGTCGCGGAGGGTTCGAACACGGAGCAAGACGGAGCCACTGGGCAGTCGCTGCGCGAACGACGCACGCTCAGGGTCATGGAGGATCGCTGCCCCCTCCACCTTCCCATCACCACGCTTCGCTCGGACCGATCCAAGATTGGCTTCAGCCCCAAGGCGCAGCACGCTGTTCTTGCCACCATGGCCATCCAGTTCCGTGAACGGGTTCCGAGGATCGGCCGTCCACTGATCGCCATCCACGACAAACTTATAAAGTTGCGCGCCCGCGGGAAGTGTCACCTTGACCCGCCAAACACCGTCATCACCGCGGGAAAGCGGTGTGCCGCTCATGTTCCAACTGTTGAACGAGCCGGCTAGGCACACGCTTCGCGCAGGCTTCACCGGCTGATAGGCGAATGTGCAGTCGAAGCGTCCCACGCTGCTTTCACGGATGTCCACCGATGGAACACTGGCAAACTGGTTTCTGGGGAGCGACGACTGGATGGTCGGTTCGCGTGGCGGCCATGACCGACTGGTGGCGTCCTGATGACTGGCAGCCGCCAAGCATGAAGCGGCGACAACACTTGGCAAGAACAAGCGCAAGGGCGCCGCGAAAAGCATTTCGGAAGTGTAGGCAGATCGCTGAAAATACTGTGACCCATCTATGCTTCATCGAATGGTGCCCGCGGTCGGACGAACTTTCCAATGGCTGCTCGCCGCATGCGCCGTCCTCCTGATCGCTTGGGCGTTTCTCACTGTTGGAATTCGCGAGCTTGGACGGTTGCTGTCGACCGATGCCCGTACCGAAATCGTCGTCATGCACTGGTCGGGCGAAGGTGGACAGGAGGAGGACGCGATCGTGGAGGCAGCGCTCGCACGATTCACCGCTGAGAATCCCGGCATTCGCGTTCGGCGCATCAACCCTGGTGATGCCGGGAGCTTTTACACGAAGCTGCAGACCATGATGGCTTCCGGGGATCCGCCTGATGTGTTCTATGTTGGATCTGAGCGAGTCCCATCCTTTGTCGACTTGGGGCTGCTGCTCCCCGTCGATGACTTTCTTGCGGCCGACGTGGAGCAGAAGGTCTCTGATCGACTCGACTTAGACGGCTTCTATCCCGCGACTGTCGCTGCGTTCCGATTTGACGGTGAACGGTCTGGGCAAGGCTCGCTCTACGGCATCCCGAAAGACTTCACGACAGTCGGTTTCTATTGGAACAAGGATCTGTTTGCAAAGGCAGGTGTCTCTCCACCACGAGATGACTGGACGTGGGACGATTTCATCGCAGCCGCACGGCGGATTGGCACGCTGCCCGACTGCACCGGAGCCGAATTCGTCACCTGGCCAGCGATGGTTCGCGCGTATCTGATGACCGACGGGCTCGACATCAAGGGCACCTCATTCGAGATGCTGCGCACGGGTGAACCCGCCGTCTTCGAGTCACTCGATCGTCTGCGAGGATGGAGGCATGATGAGCGAGGCGCGCTGACGAGTGGGAAGAGCAAGATTGCAAGCGGTTCAAGCGTCTTCCTGTCGGGGAAGGTTGGCATGGCAGGTCCGTTCGGTCGCTGGGTCGTACCGAGTTACCGAAAGATCCCTCCACCGTCGCAAGGCGGCTTTGATTGGGACTTCGTACCGCTGCCACGCGGCAAGACCGAAGCGAATATTGTGCTGACGGTCTCTTGGAGTATCTCAGCGCAGACAGCGCATCCGGAGGAGTCTTGGCGGCTCGTGCGATTTCTTTCTGGCGAGCAAACGCAGCGGGATCTCGCCAAGCTGGGTCTGGCGATCCCCACCATCCGCGCCGCCGCGGAGAGTTCCGCCTTTTTGGATCCATCCCTCCCACCTGCAAACGATGCCGGCTATCTGCGCGCCGCGGAAGTCGCGCAGATCGTGGACTGGCCTGTCAACCCGCAGTTCGAGGCACTCATGGGATCGCGCCTTGATCAAGGACTGAAGACGGCTGATGTTCCACTGCCGGAAGCGATCGCCAACTTCGAGCGAGACTGGAACGCCGAATGCGCGAGCCCGCTGAGGGGTGCATCGCTTGCGCCAATGCCGTGGGATGCCATAGGTCTTGCAGCGATTCTTCTGTTCGTGCTCGTCGTGGGTGTGTGGATGGTTCGGCTGAGAAGCGGCTCGCTGACGGGTCGCGAGCGGGAAGATGAACGGGCCGGCTACGCGCTTGCTTCACCGTGGATCGTGGGGTTCCTGCTGTTCATGGCATTCCCTGTGGCCATGAGTTTGCTCCTCGCATTCGCGCGGTGGAAGGGTGTATCACCACTTGCACAGGCAGACTTCGCAGGAACCGCCAACTTCGAGCAAATCTTCACCTCGGATGCGCGCTTCCGCACGAGCATGCGGGTCACCCTTTGGTACGCGCTGATCGCCGTCCCGACAGGTCAGATTCTGGCGCTTCTCGCAGCGCTGCTTATGAACACGAAGGTACGGGGCATCCACCTCTTTCGCGCGGCGTGGTACCTCCCGAGCGTGCTTGCGGGGGTGGGAGTCTCCGTGCTCTGGCGCTGGGTCTTCGATTCCGATCACGGTCTGATGAACATGGCCCTTGAGCCGCTGCTGAAGCCGCTCGGCATCGTCCCACCAGAGTGGTTCGGTGCGGATGCCGGAGTGTGGGGCGCGCCCGCGTTCGCCATCATGAGCCTGTGGTTCGTGGGCGGAACGATGATGGTTTACCTCGCAGGATTGCAGCAGGTACCTGCGGATCTGCTCGAGGCTGCGGCGATCGATGGTGCGGGTCCACTGCGCCGATTCTTCTCCGTCACGCTGCCGATGCTGTCGCCGGTGATTCTGTTCAACACCATCATGGCCGTCATCTCCAGTTTTCAGGTCTTCACACAGTCCTTCGTGATGACAGGCGGTGAGCCCGGCGATCTCACGCGCTTTCTTGTGCTCTACATCTTCAACCAAGGCTTTGAGTTCTACGAGATGGGATATGCAAGCGCGCTGGCGTGGATCCTGCTTGTCATCGTGCTTGTGCTCACCGCCATCGTGCTGCGTACAAGCAATCGATGGGTGCATGTCGAAGGGGGTGCCAAATGAACGCGCGTGGTCTTGCCCGATCACTCGCGTTTCTACCCCTCACCATCGGCGGCGCCGCGCTTCTCTTCCCGCTTTGGTGGATGGTGGTCGTCAGTCTTGAGACCCCAGAACGCGCAGGTGCGGCCATCACGGGCGGAACAGGCCTGACGCTGTGGCCGCCGAGTCCCCAGTGGCATAATTATCCAGATGCGCTGCGGGAAATGGGCGGTGCAGAACCATGGTCGGGCTTCACCAATGCGCTTGCGAATTCCGTGGTGGTCACCGTGCTTGTGGTGATCGGCACCATCCTGTCAAGCAGCCTCGTCGGCTATGCGTTCGCGCGCGTGCGCTTCCGCGGGCGGGAGGGTCTCTTTCTGATCATGCTCGGCACCATGATGCTGCCTGGGCAAGTCACGATCATTCCGCTGTTCCTGCTCTTTCGGTCACTCGGGTGGATCGATTCGCTCCTACCGCTGGCAGTCCCTGCATTCTTTGGGAACGCGTTCTTCATCTTCATGTATCGACAGTTCATCGCACAGCTTCCCGAGTCGCTCTTCGAGGCCGCGCGCATCGACGGCTACGGTCACATTGGCATCTGGCTCCGCATCATCCTTCCGCTTTGCAAGCCAGTGAACGCCATCTGCGCGGTCTTCACATTCGTCGCGGTTTGGAATGATTTCCTTGGGCCACTGGTGTATCTGCATTCAGACGAGCAGGCGACGCTTGCCGTCGCGCTCAATTCCTTTCGAAATCAATATGGCGGCCTTGAGGATGTCCATCTGCTGATGGCCGCAAGCCTCGTCACGATGGTGCCATGCATCCTGCTGTTCCTCGCGGCGCAGCGGCAGTTTGTCGAGGGGCTCTCGCAGGGTGCCGTCAAGGGGTGAAGCTGCAATCGACTGAGCGCATGGATCCGAGGCGAGTCCGCGACAGAAGAATCAGAACACTGGGCTGCTGCGATTCGCACGCAGCCACTCGATCTCCTGCCGCGCGCTGTTCCCCTTGACATCGAGCATCGGTCCCTGCTGCAAGAGAGCATCGACCTCCGCCTGCAGCGCGGTGATCTCGCCACGCAACTCCGGGTCGATCTTGGCGGAGTCTGACTCCGCCAACTTCTGTGCGATGAGTCGTGCTTGGCTTGTGGCGGTGGAAGCTTGCGTATACATGTTCAATACCGTCTGCCATGCCGTGATCGATGCGTCCACATTCTTCTGCCAGGCAACGGTCGTGACGCGGGTGAAGCTCCACCGACTCGAGTTGGATTGAGACCCCGAACCGTTCGTCCACTCGCGAGAATAGGAACGACGGTACTGCTGCCTGCGTGGATCGCTCGCGCGCGCGATCGACTCAGCTTCCACCATCGCAGCCACGATGGAGCGCGCATCCTTCACGGAACGGAATCCTGTGCGCAGAGCCTCGGTCGCCTGCTTGCTCTCCATGGCGAGACGCGACTTCACCTGCGTCAGGATTTTCTCTCCAATACCGGGAACGGCGATCCATTTCTCTGCTCCAAGTGCCGTACCAACGCTGTCGATGCCACCTTGCCCTTGCAGTGCGAGTCCCGATGTGATGAGCTGATTTCCAGAGAATCCAGTCAATGCATCGGTGCCACTCGACAGCTTTACCGTTTCGATGTCCGCGGGTGCACTCGTCCCAAATCGCAAACAGTTGTCGGGCGTTCGCCAAAGAAAGAGGTCGAGATTCGGATTGCACATCGCTCGAATCACTTCACCCGTCGACTCAGGCGAGATCGTGAAAGCCTGGAACTTCTCGAAGAACTTGCCGATATCCGCCGAGATATTCGCTGATGACATATCAACGCCAGGAGTCCAGTCGACCAGCACCTTCTCACTCGCAGGATCGAGGATCACCAAGTAGTCGCAGAGCAGCGGCAGCATGGCTCCAGGGCCGATGGCACTGCCAAGCACACCGATGATCGGCACGCGCTTGCGCATCAGCGCAATCTCCGCAGCAAGAGCGAGCGTCTCCTCCTGATGACCGCCCGTGATACCAAAGTCGATCACCAGCGCATTGAAGTTCGACGTGCGAGCGTGACGACCGTTGACTTCCTTCATCGCGATGCTCATGCTCGGATCGATGATGTCGCCGTGCAGCGGCAGGATGGTGTATCGCATCGTGCGCGGCAGCTTGCGATCTGTCGGACAGAGGCGGTTTGGCGGCAGCAAATCAGGTGTTGCCTCATCCACCACCGCTTCGGCTGGCGAAATGGGTGCGTCTTGTGCTGCGGCACCCACCGCAGAATCCAAGCAGAGCCCGAGCAGCAAGAAAGCCACGCCAATCGACTGGTGCATGGCATAGTTGTACCCGAACCAAGGTGTGGGCTAGCCTTTCGCTCCCACCATGGCACCCGTGATACTGCAGGGCGTTTCCAAGGTTTATGCCAACGGCGTCAAGGCCGTTGACTGTGTTTCACTCTCGATCGCTGACGGTGAATTCGTCGTTCTTGTCGGCCCATCAGGCTGCGGCAAGAGCACCACGCTTCGCATGATCGCCGGACTGGAGGAAATCTCCAGTGGATCGCTGATCGTCGGCGAAACACGGATGAACGATGTTCCTGCTCGACGCAGAAACATGGCGATGGTTTTCCAAAACTACGCGCTCTATCCCCATCTCGATGTACGCCGCAATATGGCCTTCGGTCTCGAACGACGCAGATCGCACGGCAGTCTGCTGAAGGCACTGCTGAACTCTACGTACCGGGACAAGCGCACCGCCGAACGAAAGGCGATCGATGCTCGTGTGTCGGCAGCTGCAGCAACGCTTGGCATCGAATCTCTGCTCCACCGCAAACCCCGCGAGCTTTCGGGTGGACAACGGCAGCGCGTGGCAGTCGGGCGAGCGCTCGTGCGCGATCCTGTCGCATTCCTCTTTGATGAACCGCTTTCGAATCTTGATGCGAAGTTGCGGGGTGAGATGCGGACGGAACTGCGGCTGCTCCATCAGCGCCTTCGTGCCACCATGGTGTATGTCACGCACGATCAGGAAGAGGCCATGAGCCTCGCGGACCGACTCGTGGTGATGAAGGACGGTGTCGTCCAACAAGTGGGAACGCCGACCCAGGTGTATGGCCGCCCGGCAAACCGTTTCGTTGCAGGGTTTGTGGGCACCCCCACCATGAACTTCATCAACGGGACAATCGAAGCAGGCGGAGTCTTCCGCTGGTCCGCAGGAACGCTGCAACTGCCCCAAGCACGATGGGTTGGACTGTCAGGGTGGCAAGGCAAGCCATTGGAACTCGGGGTTCGTCCCGATCAGATCCGCGTGGGAACTGGCTCCAGTCGCGGGCGAGTGATCGCCGTCGAAAACTACGGAGACAGAATGGACGTGGTGATCGAGAGCGGTGGGCTCCGTCTCACAAGCCGATCACCGACAGCCCCCCTCCGCGAGGGCACGGAGAGTTCCTTTGAACTCCTCCTCGAGAGTGCACACCTGTTTGACCCAGCTGCGGCAGGGAACTCGCTCCCCCATCTTTCACCGACGAGTACGGCGTGAGCGCGGCAACCTGAACAGCACAGCGGCCAAATGGTTCATTGCCAAGCGGCAAGTACGCGAGACAAGTCGGGACCGCCCACCGTGCCATCGCCATCAATGTCACCACCACCGCCCGATGTCCCCCACTGCGCCAAGACGACTGCCAGATCAAATGCGTTGACTGAACCATCTTGGTTGGTGTCCTCGGGCGCATAGACGATTCCCTGCGACAGAATCACTGCCGAGTAAGCACCCAGATTCACCAGAGCACTCTGCGAAAGTCCATCCCACGCCACGGGCGATGTCGATGTCGACTGACAAAGCGTGTTGCCGAAGTCGGATGCATAGCCAGTCCAGTCGCTGTTGAAACGGCAGTACCAGGTCCCCGACCGCGGCATTCCGATTCGGTAGTTCATGCGCGGCGTGGCGGAAAGGTTGATCACCACTATCGTGTCGTCGAAGTCGCCACCATTCTGCCACCGGTGATACGCCAGCACCTTATCCGTATTGTTCACATGAAAGGTGTTGGTGCTGAAACCAGAGAGGCCGCGCGTCACGCCCGTTGTGTTCTTGCGCAGTTTGATCAGATCCTTGTACATCGCGTAAATGCCCGCGTACGTGGTCTTCCTGGACCAGTCAAGCGGCACATCGTCACGGAAATACTCGTCCTCCAGGAACTCCTGTCCCTGAAAGATCATCGGAATGCCAGGAGCAGTCATGACGATCACACCGCCGAGCGTTGAACGCTTCCGAGCCCAGTACGACCCGCTGTTGCCGGGCGAAATCTCTTCGGGAACCCGCGAGCGCCCGTTTGCCACCTCGTCATGGCTCTCGGTGTAGATCACGCGCTGCTGCATCGAACCGTTATACGAGAACGCGATCGCATCACGGATCTCCCCCATGTTTCGGTTGGCATCGCTCGACGTGATGAGGTTGCCGCGGATTCTCGGGTAGAAACTGGAGTCCCACTGGCTGTCGAAGCCAGCGCCGCCAGCACCCGTTGTCTTCGTGATCCATGGGTCCACATCCATGTCCTCGGCGACGATCAATTTGCCTGGGAACACCGCGTCGATGTCATTGTTGATCCACTGCAGGAAGGTCCAGCCATCGGGATTGTCAGGCCCCGTCAGCCCGATGCGGCGGACGAACTTGGTTCCGTCAACCCGGAGTCCATCGGCACGGTATTCCTGAAGCCACATGAGCGCATTGTTGCGCAGGTACGTGCGCACCTCGCCACGGCCGAAGTCCGGGCGACTATTCCCCCACGGAGTGACGACGCGCTCATCGTTGTAGAAAAAGATGCCACCGCCTTGAACGCCGTTGATGTTCTGGTACCAGCCATCGAAGCGCCACATATCGAGATCATTTGGTCCGAGGTGGTTGTAGACGACATCGATATTCACGCCGATGCCCCGCGCATGCGCCGCATCGATGAACTCCTTCATATCGTTGGGAGTTCCGTACGCACTTTCGACCGCGTAGGGGTAAGACGGGTTGTAGCCCCACGACCTATCGCCTGGGAACTCCGCAGTCGGCATCAGAACGATCATGTTCACACCGAGATCTTGCAGGTGATCAAGTCTGGCGGTGCATTGATCGAAATTGGCTGGTGGCGTGCCGGACGAAGATGTCCCGAAAGTGCCAATATGCATTTCGTACATCACTTGCTGGTCCCACTGGGGTACCTGAAAGTTGTTCACCTGCCAGGTGTAGCTCGCAGGGTTGTAGATCACCGAGTTGCCCACGGAACTTGTCAAGTCGCGCGCCCATGGATCATTCTTCCAAAGGGTCTGGCTCCCATTCTTGAGAACGAACTTGTACTGAGAACCAGCTTGCAGGTTTGGCGCGTCGACTGACCAGTAGCCGTTTCCCTCCGCATACAGGGGCATCGAGGTCGTGCTCCAAAAGTTGAAGGAGCCAGCGACATTGACCCCGGTCGCATTGGGAGCAAAGACACGAAAGGTCACTCCGAACTGCGTTCCCTGAACGTAGGGAACGGCACCGTAGCCAGGCCGCTGTGACACTTGCGCAGACGCCGACGGCGCAAGGCCAAACCCGAGCCACAGCGCCAAGAGCCCGCAGGAGGAGGTAGTTCGACCGCCCATGCAGGAAGATTAGCTCCAACTACGGCTCTTGCCCAAAATGTTCAACATTTTTGCCGATGCGGCATGCCGGATTCGGCACGCCAACGACTGGTCAGCCCTTCCCGTCAAGTTTGTTTGCGAGTTCCATGCCACCAGGCGGCATCTGGTACTTGCCATTCAGGATGTCCGAGGTGGTGGCACCCTCGCCGTAGGTCTTGGAGTTCACCTGATCCTTGATCAGGATGCCCATACCACCGATCGACGCCCCGGCGTAGAGACCCGCCGCGTTGATGTATGTCTTGACGGTCGGTCCGCTCGCCTGAGTCGTGCCCGTCGTTGCAGCAGCTGTCCCCTGCGCTCCCGCATAGAAGTACGAGCCAGACTCCACGAACTTGTCGAACGTCGCCGGGTCGTTGAACACCATCACGATGTCCACATGCTGCGCGCCGATCAGCGGTCCGAAGTCCCCCTTCACAACCCCGATGGCGATCGGCGGCGACCATCCTGATGGAAGTCGCTTCATGGCGACACCATTGCCACCCATCCAACCCAGCACCACGCCCGCCTGAAAGCAGCGCAGCGACGCGATCGCGACGGCGCTCTTGAGTTCCTCTGCCGGTACAGGCTTGCCCGTTGTTTGAACAGCCATGAAGGTCTGCTGTCCATCGGTGATGTACTCGAGCATTGGACTTGTCGACTGACAGCCCATGCCGACAAAGCAAGCGGTGACGCAGATCAACAGCATCCATGAATGAAACACGCGAAGAAATGTGTAAGCCATGAGCCTCTCCTTGACGGCGATAGAACACGCGCATCCATTGCGCGGTGGGGGAAAGGATAGCGCCCCCTGCCAAAGGCAAGGGGCGCTTGAAAAGTCAGGTTTCTTGAGGCAGATTCGGTCGACTTACGGACAGACGCCCCAACCGCCGAGCACCAGCGTAAGGTCGGTGCCGTCAGTGACGCCATCTCCGTTGAGGTCCGACACGCACGCAGGCGGCGCAGGCGGGCACGCTTGCTCTTGCGGATTCACCACGAGTGTTGCGTACTGGTTGCCATCAATGTTCGCCAGGTTAACGGAGCGAGGCTCACCCAGATTGCCGCTGCCCCCGGGAAGTGGCCCCAAAACCTGATTGGAAAGAAAGTCGTGGCCACCGCTATTGATGAATGCCACAAATCGAATGTTCTGTTGAATGGCGGGGTCGTATCCAAGCACTGGCAGCGGGATTGCAATTTCAATGCCTGTATCGACAGCAGCCGCCCCCTTCACGCTGCCACCGTCTCCGCCAACGCCGGCTGCATTGCTGTTATTCAGGGCAACGATGATCCCCAACTGGTTGACGATGGGCGAGGTGCATGGGACACCTTGTCCGAGATATGCCCCGACACCACCCCCTAACGAGAGCAGTTGAGCCGCGCTTGCATACATCGCGGCCGGATCACCTCCGTTGGTGACAGTCAAGTAGAAGTCCGGAGTGACACAAGTATCGAAGGTCAATCCAGGGTTACCGCCCATTCGGTTCAGACCATTGAAATCGACATCTGGATTGTCGGTCCGCAGTACGTTCTGACCACCTTGCTTTGCATCGATGAAAAGATCAAACTTATTGAAATTCGATTCGAGATTTCCGCCAATAAAGATGAAAAGAACGCCGTTCTGCACCGTTGCATGAAGGTTGCATAGTTCCGATCCGCCGTCGGACCGATCACAGAGGGCGTCGGTCGAGTCGCCGAACGTTGTCGTACAGGCCTGTAGTTCTTTAGCCGGTGGATACGTCGCATCACGCACTCCGTCGGCAACTATTTCCGGGAAGCCAAACGAAGCGGAACAGCAGACCAACGCAACAGTGCATGAAAGACGGTTTAACATTGGGTTATTTCTCCTTGATTCAACGGTAGTCTCAAACGAACAAAAGTCAAAAGAAAGTCGTGAATTCTCGTTGCGGTCCCAACAACACTGCAGGATCACTCTGTCTGGCCTCAAGAGCGACTCACCCGAGGTCCGCACTCTTCCGTCCACCGAGCCGAAACGGATTCTGTTTCAAGTTATTATCCGTTCCTGTGAAGGTCATGCTCATCATCATGGGGGTTGCAGGCGCACTCCTGTTTGCTAAAGCGGCTCGTCTTCCTGCCCTTGAGGGCGCCCAACTGGCTCCAATCATCTCTTGGACCGTCTTTGCGGCAATAGCCGTAAGCGCCGTGTGGCTTGCCCGCCAGAAGTTCGCGGCTTGGTCGGCGATCTTCGGCGCAATGGCGGTCGCTCTCAATCAAATCGCCCCGCCCGACATGCCGGCAAACTGGCTGCCAGCGTTTCACATTGCATGCGGCGTGCTGTGCGCCGCATGCGTTGTTCGGAACTGGCAGTAGGCACGGAATCCGTCCGCACGGACCAAACTCGAGCAAAACAAAACTACTTCGGCGGCACGTTCGGCGCGGGCGACGAGGGCGGCGCACTTGGCGCAAGTGGAACATCTGTGGCAGCCACCGCGCCCGATGAGACTGGCGGCGCATCGCGCTGCTCGGGAAGCGTGAACAAAAGCGCCCCACCCGGCATGATGCCCTCGCGCTCGCTTGCCGGGCGTGCCACAAGAACGCGTCTTCCATCCGCCCGAAGCGACACACCCCAACGCGAACTCGTCACGGCCACAGAGGGCTTCAGCCGCAGTGACTCGCCCCAATTGCCCTCCGATGATCGCGCAAACACACCGACATATCCAGTCATCTGTTCACCCGACAGCGCGGTTGGATCGCCCACGACGATACGGCCGTCTGCAATCGCGAGCGTGATGCCCCAACCTGGGCCACGAACGATATCCACCTGCGGCGCGAGTTCGCCGTCATACACCCAGCCAGTCGTTCCCCTTTTGTAGACGAGCACCTCCGCACCTGACCCGCTGATCTGCGCCTGACGCAGGACGATCCGCTCGCCATCCGTTGCGAGGGCTGTGCCGAAACCAAGATAGTCCACCCGATGCGGCGGCGGCGTGAGCTCCCCATCGAGCGCCCACGCACCGTCAGTGCCGCGCCGATAGACGACGACAGCGGAATCTCCACCTTGCACGAGCGATTGATGCGGCGACGCAGGGATGGCCTTTGGGCAACCGATCACGAGAGTGTTGTTTGCGAGCGCCAGCGACGCGCCAAAGAATGTCGGCTGCTTCGACGCGTCTCGCTGAAGAAAACCAAGCCCCTTCCATCCATCCTTGATGCGTTCAAAGAGGAACACCTTCGGCGCGACCTGAACGGTGCGCGGCTTGTCTCCAAGCACACGCATATCGACGGTTGCGATGGCCGCGATCGTGCCATCGGTGGCGATCGATGCACCGAAGGCGGGCTCCGGGGATGTGGCAGGTGATTCGAGTCGACTCAACTGGCGCCACCCCGATGGGCTCGCTGCCGCCTCAAAGGTGACGACTGAGCTGCTTGAACCATCACGACGATCCTCGGTGATGAGCATCTGCTCGCCGGCAAAAGCGAGACGTTGCAACACCATGGCACCTCGGCGTACCTGATCGATGGACTGCATCTCCTTGAAGGTGCTCCACTCACCTGTCGGCTGCAACTGGAAGGTGGCGATCTGCCCGAGCGATCCGCCCTCCTTCGATGGGTCCGGTCCCGTTGCGACGACACGGTCACCGGAAAGACCGATGACCATGCCGAACGTGGGCGATACGGTTGGGCTCGGCGCATCAAGTACAGCCGACTGCGAGAGCGTCGGAATCGGGGGTGCAGCGGCAAGCAGTATGGACAGCGCAATCGGGGTCATGGCGGAGAGCGTAGCCGCTCTTGCGCCTCATCCACTCCGTACGCGAACACACGCACACCAACCGCGGCGCATTGCTCCCTTCGTCAGAAATTGATCGAGAATCGGACGAATCCTGCGACTGCCATCGGCTGCTGTCCGAACTCACCGGGGCTTGCAACGAACTGGAGAGACGGTTCGATCGTCATGTAGTCCGTCACCGCGATCGCGTAGAAGGTTTCGAAGTTCATCTCGTGAAGTCCAGACTCGGCCGGATACACGAACGCTGGGTTGCTGAACCACGCGTAGCCCATGCCCATTCCGAAGTCATCGTTTGGTCGACCTGTCAATGGTCCATCCACGATGAATCCACCCGCGAGCGACCAATTGACTGGGTTGATGCTCGGATCGCCCCATCCCATTTGCCCAAAGACACGGAGCCCGCTCTCACTCTCATCGTGCGCGGCGTGGTCCCACACACGCTGCGTGATCTGGGCATACCACCCGCCGTTTGGCTGCGATGGCATCAGAACGTCTGGGGTGCCATTCCCCGACACAGCGCTTGGTCCTGTCTGAACCCAGCCGCCGACACCAAGGATGCCATCCAACCCAGACTCAGTCTTCCAACTCAAGTTGATCTCGGAGATGAAGAACCAAGAACCTGGATTGTCGAAGAACGTCCCGGGACCGAGTGTGCCGGTCGACTTCACCGGACTGCCATTGTTGGAGTAGACGTTGGTGCCATCAAACCACCCGAACTTGCCTGTCAACCATTCACTCGGTCGAACGACTGCAACAAGCCCCATGGCCTGATTGGGAAAGGTCGGCACCCATGGCACCATCGTCGCAGGCAGCGTGTCGATGTTGCTGAGGAAATACCCCGTCGGTCCAATCGGGTTCAGGAAGTAGTTCAACGCATCCTGCTTGCCAAAGACAAGCGTGAGCGCCTCATCAAAGAGTTTCTGCTGCCAATAGAGTTCCGAGAGCTGGTTCACATCCCCGATGCCACTGGCAAGGTTCTCCCACCCCCAGTAGTCGGGCACGAGTTCCAAAGGTCCCGGGTTCGTTTCATAGTACGACTGCCAACGCGCCAAAAGGAGTCCGCCGTCGACGAGCCCCATCCGCTGAAAATCGAACTGTATCGCCGCATCCAAGAGTCCAGCCAAGAAGCCTCCAGCGCTCTGACCACCTGTCAGGTTGTAGCCGGCATCGATCGTCAGATTGACATTGAAGGTGAATCCCTTTTTTGCAAGAGCCTCACGCTGAGCCTTGAGTTCGGGACTGAAGTCGAACGCTGCCGGAGGCATCGTGACAGGCGTGCCGGGGTCCTGCGGCAGGGCATCGGATGTGTCGTCCGTTGTGATCGTCTGCGCCTCGCGCTCCGTAAAGCTGTCGACAGGGACAGTGTCCTGCGCAACGGCGGTGCATGTGAGGAAACTCAGGGGCAGAAGAATCAAAGCAACATACCTGAGCACCAGCAGAGGGTACTCGCATCGATACGCCGTGATTCGCGGAGCATGTCAACGCGCTTAGACTTCTGCGTGATGACACGGATGGCGATCATCACAGCGATCTCTCTTCTGCACATCGTGGGCGCAGGCTCGACGGCTGCTCAGGATGCTGGTGTTCCACTGGATCCGCGGGTCAATCGATCAAAGGTGACGGAACAACCCACGCCCGCCGAGCCATCGGTGTCTGCTCCGCCGCCACCTGCCGTCCACCGCGTGAGCCAAGTTGCAGCGGAGGTTCCGTGCACCGCACCATCGTGGCAGTCCGCCCGTGATGCGATCACCAAGGGGCTTGAGTTCCTCCGCACTCGGCAGGACGCCAGCGGCGGGTGGCGCGTGTGGAAGGGAAGTTCCGGAACGGATCAGCGTGATCGATCGCTTGCAGCATCGACGGCGATCACCGCACTGGCGTTGAAAGCGTTCGCACAAGTGGGCGAAACACCGACACACTCCTCGACAGCCGCACGCGCGCGTGATTCCATCCGGAGTCGGGTCGGCGGAACGGGGCGGGCGTTCAACCCGGATCCGCAGGGAGGTCTTGGAAATTACGTGGCAAGCGCCGTTGCCAGCGCGCTCGCATCGATCCAAGATCCCGAGGATCGTCTCCTGCTTCGCTCAAGTGTGGAGTGGCTCACGATGCATCAGTGGGATCAGACCGAAGGTGTTTCACCGAGGATGGATTGGTTTGGTGGCGCGGGGTATGGGCGTTCCGGGCGTCCTGACTTGTCGAACACACAGATGATGCTCGACGCACTGCATGATGCGGGTGTTTCTGCAGATGATCCTGCCGTGCGACGTGCACTCGTGTTTCTCACCCGAACGCAGAATCTTGCGCAGACGAACGCAGCCCCATGGGCGAGTAGCGGAACGCGCGACGGCGGCTTTGTTTACACCCCTGCGAATGGCGGCGAGAGTTTCGCGAGCGAAGAGGCCGGTGAAGGACGTTTCGGAGAGAAGGTCGCGGTCGGTCAGCCGCGCAGTCTGCGCAGTTACGGATCGATGACCTACGCAGGGTTCAAGAGCCTGCTGTACGCGGGCCTGTCGAGGGATGATCCACGCGTGCAGGCAGCCTTCGAGTGGATTCGTCGAAACTGGACATTCCGAGAAAATCCAGGACTCGGTGCACAGGGCCACTTCTACTACTTGCACGCAGTGTCGCGCGCCCTGCACGCAGCGCAGCAGCACACGATCACCGATGTGCAGGGCACCACGCACAACTGGCGCGACGAGCTCATCGCTGCGCTCGTGAGCATGCAGGCGAACGATGGTTCGTGGGTCAACAGCGCATCACGCTGGGATGAGGGAGACAACGAACTCTGCACCATCTACGCGGTGCTTGCACTGGAGGAGGCGATTAAGCCTGTGCCAGCGGCAGTCCCTGCGAACTCGCCTGCGGCACCGTAAGCCGACGCCACCACGCGGCAAGCAGCACGCTGGTGGCGAGCAGGGCCGCACCCGTCACCTGATGCAGACTGGTGAAGACGACTTCCCACAGCGGAATCGCTTCGGTCTTTCGCGTGATGACCATCACGAGCGCAAGGATGCCGAGCACGACTTGCAGTCCGACGACCATCAACAGTCCGTGACCGACGGCGCGGAGTGGTCTCAGTGCTGCTGGCATGCGCATGGCGCGCAGTCCTGTCCACAGTGTCGCGACGAAGGCGACCGCAGCAAAGGTCAGATGCATGTGCATCGCCCATGTTGGATAGGTGGGCGCAGCGCCTGCCACTGGAATCTGGAGGTGGCGGTACAGCGCACCCGAAATCAGTTGCACCAACAGAACTCCGACGAGCGCGGTTGGGAGGGTGGCACTAGGAGCCTCCGCGACAGCTTGTGGTGCCATGCCGCTGTTCCAGCGCGTTCCGCACACCACGGCAAGCAAGCAATAGAGTGAAAACACGATCTGCCCAAACACACCGTGTGCGACCGCGAGTCCGACGTTCGGCGCAAGTTCCGACGCCTCCTGCGACAGAGTGAGATTCCCGGTCACGCGGAGCCCGCCCATGAGCCCCTGCACACACACCATCAGAAAGCCAGCAAATGCAAGCGCGCGCACCCAGCTGCGCTGCTCGTTCATGAGCGTGAGCACAAGCATCAGGATGGCGCAGAAGCCCACGAGCATTCCGTAGAGGCGATGTGCATGCTCGTAGTACACGCCATCTTTCATCTCGGCCAGCGGATACAGCAGCATGTTGTGCCCAAAGGAGTTTGGCCAATCCGGGACCGCAAGCCCCGCCTCAAGTCCCGTGACAAGCCCGCCCGTCACGAGCAGGAGAAATATTGCCGCGGCAGTGGTCAGCCCAAACAATCCCGTGGCAGGAACCCGTGCCCGCCAACGCAGGCCTGCGCACCCCCATGCTCCACCGAGACATCCGCACACGATGCTGACCCCGAAGAGACCGGCGCTCCAAAGTGCGAATTGCCGAAGCACCCCCGCTTCACCGCCACCAACAAGACTTCCAATGAGCAAGAGATTCGCAATGGCCGAGAACGCACCCACCTTTGCTCCCGCTCGCATGCAAGCCGCAAGGGTTGGTGCTTCCACCAGTTTTCCACTGATGCGGGCCGCGAGCACGAGAATGAGTCCCATGCACGCGAACAGCACTTCGCCTGCGAGTTGGCCTGGTCGCATCATGGCGACGTATGCCAACGCCCACATCGCCACCGTTGCGGCGAAACCGATGGCGAGATGAAGACCGCGCTGATCCTTCGATTGGTGCTGCATGGCGTTTCTATACTAGGGTCATCGAAACGGTTGAATCCAAAAGCAAGCCGGCTGGGATCCTGCCCACGCTGGGTGCATTGGCGAAGATTCGCCTCAACGCGCTTGTGCTTATCACGACAGCGGTCGGGGGCGTAGTCGCCGCGCCCTCCGCCATTCCTTGGGGGCTGCTGGGTTGGACACTGCTCGGCACGGCTGCCTCAGCCGCCAGTGCATCCATGTTCAACCAATTGCTCGAACGCCGCCGCGACGCATTGATGCGGCGAACGGCATCACGCCCGCTCCCGCAGCAACACATCGGCCCGCTGCGCGTCTTTGTGATTGCGTGCGCGCTCGCCTACGCGGGTTGGGCGCTGCTTCTTTGGAAAGCGGGATGGATTCCGGCCACGCTTGCCACTGGAAATGTGCTCGTGTACGCGCTGCTGTACACGCCGCTGAAGCCGCTGACATCGCTCAACACAATCGTCGGTGCGGTGTGTGGCGCCATTCCACCGATGGTCGGCTGGACTGCGGTCACGGGCTCGGTGGATTCTGGTGCCTGGATCATTGCCGGCATTCTTTTTGTCTGGCAGCTGCCACACTTCATGGCGCTTGCGTGGATGTTCCGCGAGGACTACACACGCGGCGGCTTTGTGATGCTGCCTGCCCGCGATCCGAGCGGCGGTCTGACCGCGCAGACGATGCTGCTCACTTCGCTCACACTTGTTCCGATGGCGCTGCTCGCCACGCTGCATGGACTGGCCGGCATCGTGTTCGCGTTGTCAGCCTCGCTTCTTGGCCTGTGGCTGTCTTGGGAGAGCTTTCGCTTCCTGCGCGATCGGTCTGATGCAATGGCTCGCCGCGTCTTCTTGGTGAGCATTGTGTATCTGCCGCTGCTGCTGCTTGTCATGGTGCTTGACCGCGGTCCCGTCTCGCCAGCCGCAGGCGTCCGAATGCGTGGCGTGATCGACGGCGAGGGTGGCGTTCTGCAGTTGAGTCCCCAGACCGAGTCGCGCGGGTTGCCGAGCGCCACGGGTGCGATGCCATCACCGTGAGTGGCGAGACCCCTGATCCGCAGCCCACTCCGGCGCGACCATCACTTGCAGCTGCGCGCTGGGTGATCGCACTTTCTATTCTCGTTTCACTCGCCGTTGTGCTCTTTGCTCTGTGGGGTCCCCTGCGTGGCATGCAAGCACCCGTCGGCGATGGGAGAGACCCCACCACCTACGGGTTCGATCTCTCCAATCTGAATGTCCCGCGTGAACTCCTCGTTGGTTCTGGTCAGCCGCGCGATTTCCTGAAACCGCTCGACGATCCCAAGACGATCGCTGGCTCCGAGATCGCGCCGCGAAACGCAAGGGAGCGGCAGAAGTATGCCGTCTCGACAGACCGTGTTGTGGGTGTCGTCGTAGGCGGAGAAAGGCGCGCATACCCGCTGCAACTTCTCAACGTGCATGAAGTGGTGCACGACACACTTGGCGGGGTTCCCATCGCCGTCACCTACAGCCCGCTCTGCGATAGCGCGGTGGTGTTCGACCGACGCGTTGGTGATCGCATCTTGCGCTTTGGCATCAGCGGGCTGCTGCTGAACAACAACCTGGTGCTGTACGACGCGGCACCTGATACGAATAGCGCGCAGACATTTCGACCGAGCCTGTGGTCCCAGCTTGCGTTCCGTGCCATTGCCGGTCCGGCAGCATCGGAGAACGCCCAACTCACCGTTGCGTCAGGCACACAGATCTGTACATGGGCAGCGTGGCTCCTGCTCCACCCCGATACGACGGTCGCACTTCCTGACGATACGGATCGCCGCCGCATGAAGGGCACGGACTACGAACGCTACTGGCTCGATGGGAAATTGCAGTTCCCGATCGGCACCATTCCGATCCAATCCCCACGCGAGGGCAGCATCCCATTCGCCGACATTGCACCGACCGTCGCACCCCTGCTGATGCAGGGCCTGGGCGATATGGCACTTGTCATCGCCGTACAGCGCGCGGATGGATGGCGTGTGCTGCCTGTGGCGCAACTCGCTCAACTTGTTGACCCGAGTTCAATGACGGCGGACTCTGCGGCACTCGGCGTGCGTGCGAACTGGCGCGTGGTGCCGCTGCGCGGCGCGCTCATCGCGGACTCCAATTCCGATTTGCCCGTGATGGTCCCCTGCCGATGGTTTGCATGGGAGGCGTTCCATCCATTCCGGCAAAGTGCGCCGTGATGCGCTCGTCAGCGCGATCCGATCCAGAGTGTCGCGTACAGCACCAGCCAGATCGCATCGAGCGAATGCCAATAGATGCCGCACAGCACGATCCCGTTATGGCTGTCGCTGCGGTACTGCCCTGCCTGCGCGCGTGATGCGACAACACCAAGCGCATAAATCCCGCCAAGGACATGAAACACATGGAGCGCTGTCAGGACGTAGAAAGTCCATGCGTACAGGTTGTCCTGAATGCGAACCTGCTGCCACATCGTCCACCAAGCGATGCCTTGCAGGATCACGAACGCAAAACCCAACCAGTACGCGGCGCTCGCGCTGCGACTGCACGCAGACAGACGCCCCTGCCGTACCGCCACAAGAGATCGGTGCAGCGCGAGGCTCGATGCGAGAATCGCAAGAGTGCTCGCGAGCAGTGTCCACGGCAGCCCCGGCGTTCCCTCCGGGCGCCATTCGCGTCCATCGGAGGGACTGACACGCACGACCGCATAGCCGAGTAGCGCCGCCGCAAAGAGCAGCCCAACCACAAGCACGAACAGCCACATGCCCATGCGGGCAGCGCGTTCACGGGACAGCGTGGAATGGAAGGGATCGCGTTCTTCGAGTTCGTCCACGGCGAAAGATCAATCGCGACCGCGGTGCGGTCAGGGATTGATCTCTTCCTTGCGCTGAGCGACCGGTGCGCCAGGCGCATTCGCATCGAGCGTCTGCTGCGCCACCGGCGGATTGCCTGTGTACTGGGTCGCTCGGTACTGCCCTGTGTCCAGCACGCAGAACGCCATCATGAGGATCACAAAGAGCGTGCAGCCGACGAACACGAGGACGTTGAACGGACGGTCCCATCGGAGGTGCATGAAGAACGTGGCCACAAGAGCCGCCTTCACCACAGCGATTCCGATCGCGACCCAGATGTTGAACTCGCCGATATCGATGTAGCGAACCGCCACGGTGATGACCGTCAATATCAACAGACCGGTCGCCGTGAACAGCAGCGTGCTGACGGGAACGAGATGACCAACCAGGGGATGACCACCCGCGTGCGCGTGTGCAGTGCCATGTGCTGGATTCGATGAGTGGGCCATACGTGTGCTCCGTATCTCTGTGCGCGAGTGAATGGATCAGTGGATCAGGTAGAAAAGCGGGAAGAGGAAGATCCACACGAGGTCCACGATGTGCCAGTACAGGCCGACAAGATCGACGGGCGTGTAGTAGTTGGGACCAAAGTCCCCGCGCGTGGCTCGGAAGATCAGCATGCCGATCACGATCATGCCGACCACAACATGGATACCGTGCAGACCGGTCATCGCGTAATAGATTGCGAAGAAGAGGTGCGTATTCGGCGGCAGCTCTGGATCCGCCAAGTGATCCGAAGGAGCCTCTGCCGGGATTGGATCCTGCGGTTCCATGGCGGCGGCTGCAGCGGCTGTGGGCGCGCTCCACACACCAAGACCTTTCGGTCCAGACTGTGCAGGCTTGATCGCCGAAGCGTCTGCGGGAGGACGCGCTGCGAGGGAAACAAGTCCTGTGGCGCTCGGGTCCGTGGGCGCAGGAACTGGATTCACGGCTGGTGCGGGAGCCTTGGCCAGTACGGATGCCTCGACTTCACCTTCTGGACTGTGTGGTGGCACGTAGAAAGACGGGCCCCAGACGAGATTCTCGTGAATCTTGTGGGTGTACTCGAAATACTTGATGACGAGGAATCCGACGGCGCCGCCCATCGTCAGCCACAAGCAAAGGACAAGCGCGAATTTCTTGCCGCGCTGCGCAAAGTAGACCGCCAACGCCATCGTGAGACTTGAAACAATGAGCACACAGGTGTTGACACCACCCATCACCGTATCGAGATAGTGGCTGGCGTACGAAAAGACCTCTGGGAATCGGCTGCGCAGGACCGCATACGCCACGAACAGCGCACCAAAGAACAACACTTCCGTTGCCAAGAAGAGCCACATGCCGAGCTTGGCGCTGTCGAACTGCTGCGCCGGCGTTTCAAAGTGATGCGCGAGGAATGGGTACTTCGCGTGCTCACCCGAGTGGTGATCATCCGCGTGCCCATGCCCGCTCGCATGTCCACTCGTCTGTGGTTCTGCCGTGATCTGTGTCATGCGTGTCCTCGGGCCTGTTCGTTGCGTGCTTCCACTGCGAACGCCGCAGCTTCGCGCACTGGATCAACGTCATAGCCCTTCGTGGTGGGGTTCCACTGCAGCATGGAGAAGTCGTAAGGGTTTCCCACACGCGGCGTGTTCTTGAAGTTGTCGTGTGGCGGCGGCGATGCGCACTGCCACTCGAGGCTTCGTCCACCCCATGGGTTCGCAGGCGCAGGCGCTCCGCTTCGGAGGCTCTGCACGAAGCAGACTGCCGTGGTGAGGAAGCCGATACCCATGACGTAGGAACCAATCGTGGAGATCACGTGATAGATCTGAAACTCCGGTTGATAGTCGTAGTAGCGCCGCGGCATGCCTTGGCTTCCAAGCATGAACTGCGTGAAGAAGGTCAGGTTGAAGCCGACGAAAATGATGATGCAGCCGGCGATCGCCAACTTCTCGTCGTACATCTTGCCCGTCATCTTCGGCCACCAGTGATGCAACCCACCGATCATCGCGATCAGCGCGGAGCCCATCATCACATAGTGGAAGTGCGCGACGACAAAGTAGGTGTCGTGCAGGTGCACGTCCGTGTTCAGGGTGGCCAAGTGGATGCCTGTGAGTCCGCCGATTGTGAACAGGAACAAGAACGCCAGTGCGTACATCATCGGCGCCGTCAGCGAGATGGTGCCCTTGTACAGCGTCATCGTCCAGTTGAAGGTCTTGACCGCGGATGGGATCGCCACGCTGAAGGAGATCAACGAGAAGATGGTGTTCATCAGTCCGCTTTGACCCGACACGAACATGTGATGCCCCCACACAATGAAGGAGAACATCGCGATCGCGATCGATGAAAACGCGATGAAGCGGTAGCCAAAGATTGTGCGGTGCGCGTGCACTGCGATCAGTTCACTGATGATGCCCATGGCAGGCACGATCATGATGTACACCGCCGGATGGCTGTAGAACCAGAAGAAGTGCTGATACAGGACGGGGTCTCCACCCATCGACGGGTTGAAGATGCCGATGTTCAGAAGTCGCTCCACGATGAGAAGGCAAAGCGTGATCGCAAGCACGGGGGTTGCGAGCACCTGAATGATCGCAGTCGAATACAGCGCCCACAGAAAGAGCGGCATGCGGAACCACGTCATGCCAGGCGGACGCAACTTGTGCACCGTCACAATGAAGTTCAGGCCCGTAAAGATCGACGAGAAGCCGAGGATGAACACACCGGTCAGCACGGGGATCACGCCGCCGGTGGTGGTGGTGGTCGAGTATGGCGTGTAGAAAGTCCAGCCGGTATCGAAGCCGCCGGCCGCGAGCGAGTACAGCGTGAATCCCGCGCCCGCGAGCCACAGCCAGAACGAGAAGAGATTCAGCCGTGGGAACGCGACATCCTTCGCACCGAGCATGATCGGCAGCACGAAGTTGCCGAGCGCTGCAGGAATGCTCGGAATGATCACCAGGAACACCATGATCGCGCCGTGCAGCGTGAAGAACTGGTTGTAGGTGTCGGCGCTGACGATGGTGCGGCCCGGAGTGAGAAGCTCAGTCCGAAGCAACAGGGCAAAGACGCCTCCTACAAAGAACGACGCCAACACGGCCCCCATGTACATGACGCCAATGCGCTTGTGATCAAGCGTCAGGATCCACGACAGGAATCCACGCGAGTGGGTCAGGTAGTTGTCGGGCACATCGACATGATCGACGACGTGTGGTCTTGGTGCTGTGACGGTGCTCATGAAAAACCTCTCAAAGTGAAGACGTACTCGAACTGCAACTTACTTCGTCGCCACGGGCACGGACTTGGTCCAAGCGCCCTTGGCATCAAACTCATCCAAATGCTTCATCATGCCAATGACCGCCTCGACGCCGCGGTCATTCAACTGCCCCTTGAACGTCGGCATGACATTGCCGTACGGGGCGATCAGATGCTTGCCAGGGTTGTAGATGGAATCGCGAATGTAATCCTCGGGCGTCGCGTACTCCTTCCCCGGACCAATCAGATCTGAGTAGGACTTGCCATCCGCGAAGGCCACACCGCCGCTCGGATTGCTCACGCGCTCCCAGATGCCCTTCCACGAAGGGCCGAGACCCGCAGTGCCATCGAGCGAGTGGCACTGTTGGCACCGCGCGTACAACTTGGGACCCGCCTTGAAGTACAGCTCTTCGTCGGGGATTTCATCCAGCCAAGCAGCTTGCTTGGTGAGCCAGCCATCGAACTCCGGCTGTTCCAGGACCAAAACCTTCCGATTCATGTTGCTGTGGCCTGTTCCGCAGTACTCGGTGCAGAAGAGGTGGTAGCCCTTCGCCTCGTCGAGCCCGGTCGGCACATCGCTCTGGAACCAGAGCGTGCTGAAACGCCCTGGCACCAAATCTCGCTTCACGCGGAATGCAGGAATGAAGCACGAGTGCAACACATCATTGGAACGCATCACAAGGCGTACGGGTCGCCCGGCGGGAACCACGAGGTTGTCGGACTGCGCGCCGTTGGGATACTTGAAGGTCCATCCCCACTTGAATGCGGTGACGTTCACATCAAACGAGTTCTTGGGTGGCGTCGTGAGATCAACGAAGCCGCGGAAGCCGAAGAAGAAGATGGCGATGCTGATGAGCAGCGGAATGATCGTCCACGAGAGTTCGAGACCCTTGTGGTGTGTCATTCCGTCGAGGCGGATGCGTTCGCCCTGTTTGGCTCGGTACTTCCAAATGAAGACCACCATCATGCCGACAACAAGGACAAAGAAGAAGTAACAGATGTAGTTGATCCAGTGGAACATCGTGTCCACGCCCGCGACATGGTTGCTCGCACCCGAGGGGAGCCAGAAGTCTGCGGGAGTCGCCGTGGGGGCGGCGGCTTGGGCGATCAGGATGGAGGCAATCGACAGCATGGGAAATCCTAGGAGGGACGAGGCGCGGAGTGTTTTGGCAGCCCATTCTCGCTTTGCGGCGCAAGTGCCGCTGCGCGCGAGCCACGCAGGAAGAGGAAAAGAAGCCCAGAGGCGATCACAACGACCGTGATGGCGCCACCGATCTGCATAAGACGGAAGGCGAAGACCACATAACCCTGCGATGACGTGTCGTACTGGTGGCACCAAAGGATGAATCGGTCGAGCGGCGTTCCGATGCGTCCCTCCCCCGCTTCAACGATCGCCATCTTCATGGTGGCGGGTTCAAACTTGACGCCATAGAGGTAGCGCACGATGCGGCCGTCGGCAGCGATCATGGCAAGCATTGCAGGATGCGAGTACTCGCCATCCGGCAGCCGTCGGTACTGGAAGCCCACGGCATCGGCGATCTGCGCGGGAGCGAGCGCACCCTGCTCACTCTGCACAGCTGTCAGAAAGTGAACGCCGCGTTCGCTGCCGGCACGCTCGTACTCGGCAACGTAGCCCTTCTTCTTCGCGCCTGCGAGTTCCCAAGACTCCTGCGGGTTCACGGAGATCGACACGACGTCGAAGTCGCGCCCGATGGAGAGATCGACCTTTTGCAGCGACCGAATCGCCTCATTCAGCACCAGCGTGCACAACATCGGGCACTTGAAGTAGCCCATATGGAGCATCAGCGGTCGCCCTGGCTTCAACAGTTCGCCAAGCGTGGTGGTGGTGCCGTCATCGAGCACCAAAGCGGTGTCCAGCGGAACGCGTTCCCCAAGATGCTCCACGATGGTGACGCCTTCGAGTTCGGGCGCAACTCCATCCGCTGCGATCGGTGCCTGCCCTGGCGCGTGCGCAGGCATGGACATCTGTTGTGCAGAGGCACCCTCGGTCCAGGACGCCACAGCAACAACCAGCGCGCCAAGCGCAGAGCGCATGGTTCGATTGGTGCAAAGATGTGGCGCTCGCTGGTTCATCAGGGTGCGGTTGGTGCGGCGACGCCTCGCTCAGCCACGATCTCCATCGCACGCGAGATCGGGATGCGGATTCTTGGTTGCATCGAGCCATCGGGCGCCGCCACGGAGTACTTCTGGTACTTCGCAAGCTCACCCTCCTGCTCAAGACGCATTCCCTGCGACCAAGCATTCGCAGGCATCACGACTTTCTCATCCACTTCCTTGTTCTCAAAGCGGAAGAAGAAGACGCAGATGGCGATGACCAGAACCGAGAGAATGATGATGCCCGCGAGCGACACCACCCAAGTCTGTCCTGCCTCGGGGTCGTCCATCAACGGTGCTTGAGTGGATTCTGTCTGTGCCATGGGATCGGGTGGTGTGAAGCAGGTGCGGGAGATGAAATCGAGGAGGTCTCGGGCGGAAAGGATCGTTCAGATGTTTTCGAAGCGGAGGCTCTCGTCGAAACGTGGATCGCGTCGGCAGACGAGCGAGCCCTTGGACAGGCGCCGCGCCGTCAGCGAGATGCTCAGTCCAAGCATCGCTCCGAGCATCAGGAAGTTGAGGGGATTCGACAGCCCCGAAGTGGTGCCCGCGTAGGCAGCGGAAAGCGCTTCGTAGGTGGTGAACGTCGAAACATCGGCAGGAACCACGGGCATCACGAGCCAGTAGATGTCGAGCCAAGCGAACGCAAGCATCCAAAGGCAGCCAAATGCGAGGGTTGCTTTCCATCGCTTCGTCCAGCGCGAGATAAAGAGGACGAACGGGATGATGAAGTGGCCGAACAGCAGCGCGACGCTGACCCAAGACCAGTCACCGATTTGCCGAGCAAGGAACCAGACGGTTTCCTCAGGCAAGTTGCCATACCAGATCAGCATGTACTGGCTGAACGCGATGTACGCCCAGAACACGATGCCGAACGCCCAGATCATCTTGCCGAGATCCTGATAGTGCTCGCCGGTGATCACGCCGCGCAAGTAGCCCAGCGACTGCAGACGAAGGCAAGTGAACGCCACCATCGAGAAACCTCCCGCACATGTGCCCGCGAAGAAGTACACGCCGAACATGGTGCTGAACCACGCCGGAGAGAGGGACATGATCCAGTCGAATGCTGCGAAGGTCGTCGTGAGCGCGTACACGATGAGCGCGGGACCCGCCAAGGCACGCATCTTGCGCGAGAGAGCCTGATCACCCGATGCATCTTGAGCGCGCGAAGTCGCAACGAACCAGTGCGCGATACCTGCCCAAAGGGCGAAGTAGACGACCGCACGGATCAAGAAGAACTGCGTATTCAGATAGGCGCTCTTGGCAGAGACGATGGATGCCTCTGCAGGGTGTGCTGCAGCAAGGTGCGCCATATCCGCCCACGGCCAGATCAGCGCCAAACCGTGACCGTAGCCCGCCCACTCGCGGTGCGAGAAGTGCAGCCACAGCATGGGAAGCAGGAGCACGATCCACAACCAGCGCAGATTTGCCGCGTGCGCTTCCGCGACACGCCGCACCGCAATGCCCCAACCGGCGCTGGTGATGTGCTGAATGAGCAGGAAGAAGAGGGAGCCGAGCGAGAGCGTGAGCACGAAGATGCCATTCTGCAGCCACACCATCGCGATGGTGTGCGCATCCACGCTTCGCGCAGCGAAGAGTCCTGCTCCAAGCGCACAGGCGAAGGCCACGACCAGCGCGACTTGCGACACGCGCACGAGGCGCGAATCGCCGAGCACGCTTCGGTCCGAGAGGTCAGCCGTGGGCGCGAACGTCGATGCCATGTTCAGAGACCTCCCCGCTTGTCCGAGGGCACATCACTCAGCGACGCGTTCTGACTGAGCTGCAGCGCACGCACGTAGGCGACGATCGCCCAGCGGTCTTCGGTTGGAACCTGTGACCCGTAGCCGGCCATGTTCCGGACGCCATGTGTGATCGAGTTGAAGATCTGTCCAACGGGTTGGATGGTGACGGTTGGATCATGCAGGCTCTTTGCCGCCACCCACACCGTTCCATTCACAGGCCCCTCGGCATTGGCCACGAGTTCCATCGCGCGCTGATTCACGGTCCCGTTGCCGACACCCGTGTAGCCATGGCATGGCGTGCAATAGATGTTGAAGCGTTCTTGTCCACGAAGCAGAAGCTTCGCATCGAGGGTGAACTGCGAGGGCAGCGTGGTCGCCCACTGGCCGTCCACCACGCCGTCGTTCAGATGTGCGTCGAGATACGCCTCGCCGCGCGCCACGGTGCCCAAGACGGCGGGACGCTGCGAGCGCTTGTCCGCGAAGAGATCGTTCTCGGTTTGTGGAAGGAACTTCGCTTGCAGATCCATGTCCTGAATGATGTTGATCGGGCGGTTGGGATTCGGTCGCGAACGTGCGTTCGCGGCGATGACTGGCGGCAACAGCAGCAGCAGTCCAAGGATCAGCAGGGTGTAAACGATGATCCGCGGCATCAGCGGTCCTCCACCACCTCGACATGCGAGGCACCAAGCGACTTCAGGAACGCCTCCGTCTTCGAGCGGAGGAACTTTGGATCGCGCGCTTCGATCACCACAAAGAAGCGATCATCCGTCGCGCGCCGGAATCGATTGTTCGCCAACAGCGGGTGCGACAGGCGCGGCAGATTGTTCATCAGGAGCATCAGCCCCGCGGTGGAGAGCGCCGAGAGCAGAATCGTGAGTTCGAAAATCACGGGGATCCAGGCAGGTACGGACATCAGTGGCTTCCCCGAAATCAGGAAGGGATAGCCCGTCACCCAGACGAGCGCCCAGACGGAAAAACTCGCCGCATTCGTGAACGCCTGAAGGCAGAAACCGACGACCGCACCCGTGGCGCCAGCGCCAAAGACCAGCACGGGCAGAATCGTGCGCTGCACACCCATCGCCTTGTCAAGCCCATGCACGGGGAATGGCACATGGCAGTCCCAGTAGCGGTAGCCCGCCGCGCGCACGCGCTGTGCCGCCTCCATGATCTCGGCTGGTGTACGGAACTCCGCCATCAATCCATACGGCGCCGACGTTGGCGCCATGGATGGTGCATCGACCTTCGGTGCAGTCAAAGTACTCATGGTTGTCCCTCCGAGGATCGTGGGTCACGGAAGGCTGGCATCGCCCCGCTTGGCACACCATGACCTTCCTGCGAGCCCCCGTGATGTGCGTGGGCTCCATGCGCGTGGGGATGCGGATCTGCTTCTGGCATCACTGCCTTGACTTCGGCGATCGCGATCATCGGCAGATAGCGGCAGAACAACAGGAACAGCACCCCGAACAAACCGAACGCGCCGACCATCGTGCCGATGTCGACCCACGTCGGAACGAACTGATCCCAACTCGTGGGAAGGAAATCGTTGGCGAGGCTTGTGACGATGATCACGAAACGCTCAAACCACATGCCGACGTTCACGAAGATGCTGAGAATGAACATCAGCGGGATGCTCGTGCGGACCTTCTTGAACCAGAACAACTGCGGCGTGATGACGTTGCAGCTGACCATGATCCAGTACGCCCACCAGTACTGCCCGAACGCACGGTTCACGAAGGCAAACTTCTCGTACATCGCACCGGAGTACCACGCAATGAAGAACTCCATCGAGTAGGCGTAGCCCACCATGCAGCCGGTGAGCAGGATGATCTTGTTCATGTTGTCGAGATGCCGAAGGGTGATCAGGTCCTTCAGCCCGAACAGCTCACGCGCAGGAACGGCGAGTGAGACCACCATCGCGAATCCGGAGAAGATCGCACCTGCGACGAAGTAAGGCGGGAAGATGGTGGTGTGCCAACCGGGCACCTGGCTGACCGCGAAGTCGAAGGACACCACGCTGTGAACAGAGAGCACGAGCGGTGTCGCAAGCGCGGCGAGCAGGAGATACGCGACTTCGTAGCGATGCCAGTGACGCATCGATCCACGCCAGCCGATCGCTGCAAGCCCATAAGCGAACTGCTGGAACTTGCCCTTCGCGCGGTCGCGAAGCGTTGCGAGATCCGGAACCATGCCGATGTACCAGAAGACCAGTGACACGGTGAAGTACGTGCTGACCGCGAACACGTCCCACAAAAGTGGGCTTCGGAACTGCGGCCACATCTCCATCGAATTCGGCAGCGGGAACAGCCAGTACGCCAGCCAGACGCGGCCGACGTGGATGCCCGGGAAGAGTCCGGCGCAGATGACTGCGAAGATGGTCATCGCCTCGGCAAACCGATTGATGCCCGTTCGCCACTTCTGGCGGAAGAGAAAGAGGATGGCTGAGATCAGTGTGCCTGCGTGACCGATGCCGACCCAGAACACGAAGTTCGTGATGTCATACGCCCACATCACCGGGTTGTTCAGTCCCCACACGCCAACGCCCGTGAAGATCAGATAGTTCACGCAGACGCCAAGGAACCCGAGCATTCCCAGACAGATCACAAACGCGACATACCAAGCGAGCGGTGGCTTGCTCTCCGCAACGCGGCAGACCTGGTGGGTCACTTCGCCGAAGCGGTGCATGTTGAGGACAAGCGGAGCACGTCCTCCGATGGGCTGCTCCGTGTTGTCGGTCTCGACGAAGCCCTTCGTGGCAGAAGAGTGGTGCATGGATGGCTTGGACGACATGGATGAATGGCTCGCCATGGATCAGCCCTTGGTGTTTCCGTTGCTGTGACCGTTGCTGTGATCCGTTCCGTGATCACCGCCGTGACCGCCGTAGCCGCTGCCTGACTCGCGCGGGAGCGCGGGGTTCGTGACGCGAGCGAGATACTGCAGCCGCGTCTTCGTGTTGAGCTCCTCCAACATCTGATACGAGCGACTGCTGCGGTGCAGCTTGGCGACCGCGCTGTCGGCCACATTCAGATCGCCGAAGGTGATTGCGCCTGTTGGGCACGCTTGCTGGCACGCCGTCTGAATCGTTCCATCCGGGATCGAGAACTGCTTTTGGCCGCTGGCCGTGCCGCCGGCTCGAGCCCATTCATTCTTTGCCTTGATGCGCGCCGCCTGGATGCGTTGCGTGCAGAAGGTGCACTTCTCCATGACGCCGCGCATGCGCACGGTCACCTCTGGGTTGAATTGCATTCGCAGCCACACATCGGGACCCTCTTCGATGTAGTACTCAGGCTTCACTTTCGCGATGCCCTCCTCACGACTGACTTCGCGGCGGTGGTAATCGAAGAAGTTGAAGCGCCGCACCTTGTAGGGGCAGTTGTTGCTGCAGTACCGCGTGCCGATGCAGCGGTTGTAGACCATCGAGTTGAGTCCATCCTCGTCGTGCACTGTGGCCGCCACTGGGCACACTTGCTCGCATGGTGCGTTCTCGCAGTGCATGCATGCGACGGGCTGCAGTGCAAAGCCGTCGGGGCTCGCCGCGTTGGATCCCTTGAAGTAGCGGTCGATGCGGATCCAGAACATCTCGCGTCCACGCAGGACCATGTCCTTGCCGACGACGGGAATGTTGTTTTCGGCTTGGCACGCAGTGACGCATGCGCTGCAACCCGTGCACTTCGACAAATCAACGGCCATCGCCCAGCGGAATTGGGCGCCCTCCAGATTGTTCTCTGACCACAGCGACAGTCGCGACGCGACATGCGTGCGATGCCGAGCGAAATCGGGATGGGTGCGATACTCATCGAGTGTCGCTTCGCGCACCAGAGTCGGCAGTCGCTCTTGGATGCCTTGCAGCGGGACGGCCGTGTTGATCGCATCCGCTGCGCCGTGGTCCTGCGTGTGCGCCACGCTGTAGGTCGCACCCGTGGGAACGATCGCCGTCGCTGTTGTCCAATCTGGAGCATCGGCTGTCCGAATTCGGTTCGCATTGAATCCTGCATCGGACGCGACAAGTCCCACACCTTCGCCGCTTCGCCCGTAGCCGACGCTGATTCCAACCGAGCCGTCCGACCAACCTGGCACAGGCCACGCGACCGCTTCGAGCGTTCGTCCCTGCACAGTCACCGCCGCCATTTGCCCGCGCTTGAGCTTCAGGTCGTCTGCGGTCTTTGGACTCATCAGCAGCGCGTTGTCCCACGTGATCTTGGTGACAGGGTCCGGCAGTTCCTGCATCCAACTGATGCAGCCAAAGCGCCCATCCCACACCTTCAGATCGCGGAGGAACACAACTTCCACGCCCTTTGCCGAATCGCACTCCCACGCACAACCCGTCAAGGTCTTGGCAATCTCCGCTGCGCGCATCGGTGGAGTGGAGACGGCAGGCAGCGCCGAGCCTTCCACGAAACCGCGGTCGAGCGTCTTGCGCCAAACCTCCGCAAAGGCGGGACCGCCCGCATTCGCGCTTGCGAGCGACTCGTGCGTGCTCTTCACGAGCGACTCGCCATCGGTTGGGCCGTCGCCCAAGAGTTCCGCAAGCAGTTCATCGACGCTGCGCCCGCCCTGCCCTTGCCCGAGCATCGGCAGGATCAGCGGCTGCTGAACAGCGATCGTTCCATCGAAGCTTCGCGTGTCCGACCAGCACTCGAGGAAATGCGCCTGCGGGATATGCCACGTGATGGCCGAGTGCCGTGCGGTCTCATCCGCATGCAGCCCGAGGTGAACGACTCGCGCCACCTTCTTGAGCGCGCCAGCGAAATCGCAGTCCGCAGGTGCCGCATACACGGGGTTCACGCCAAGAATGAATAGCGTGTCGACTTCGCCCGCTTGCATCGACTTGCACAACGCTTGCATCGCCGGCATCGATGCGGTCTGCATCTCCGCGAGCAGCATGACAGTTGATCCTTCGTTGCCGAGCGCACGATTGATGGCCGCGACGAGCGCGTGAGTCGCCTCGCACGCGGTCGCACCCGCGGTGACAACCGAGCGTCCACGGTTCGCCTTCAGGTCCGCAATCAGCGCATCAAAGACCTTCTGTCCGCGACCCTCGCGCAGTGCGCTTGCCGCAGCACTTGAGTTCGCCGCAGACAGCGCGGCACGGAGTTCTGCGGAGTCACTGCCCACACCGACCGCTTCAGCGATGATCGATGCAGCCACATGCATGAAGGCAAGGCGCGTCGCAATGCGCTCATCCGCGCACATGCCAGTCGACGTGAGTCCTTGCTCGACCACATACAAGCGAGCCACTTCTTGCGCCTTCGGATCAGCCGCATCGATGGAGCGTCCGACTGCCCAGCGCTTCGCCCACTGCGGCGCGTCAGGGCTGCCATAGAGGAAGTCGTCGCCCAGCGACACGATCACTTTCGCCTTGTCGAACAGGGGCAGCATGCGCATTGGAGCGCTGAATGCAGCTTCCGTTCCGACAATCGCGTTGTCACGCCCAAGCGACTCCCACTCCACAACCGTCGCCTTTGGGAACGCCGCACGAACGCGCGCCATCGTTGCCGCGTGCGTCGGACCGCTCGCTGCGCCACACAGCACTGCAAGCCCCTGCCCGCCCTTCTGCTTCAGTTCGCGCGAGGTGTTCGCCAGGAACGTGGCAAATGGTTCGTAGGAAGACCCAATGCCCTTCGACAACACCTGACGGCTGCGCTCGGGGTCGTACAGCGACAACACCTGCGCCTGCGCAACTGCAGAGATGCCCGCTCCACCCCACGGATGCGCGGGATTCGTATCGAGCTTGATCGGTCGTCCGTCATAACTCTTGACCAGCAGCGGCTGACCGAAGCCCGCGAAATCCCACGCACTGCAGTAGGTCACAGGCACACCCGGGATCCGATTGGCGGGTTGGCTCGCTGCGGGAACGATCTTCGTCTCTGGCCAACGGCGGCATCCTGCGATGCCAAGACCGGCGAGCGCGAACGATGCGCCCATCACCTTCAGGAAGGTGCGGCGATCATCGGCTGGCACATGCTCCGAAGCTCCATCCGGGAACTCGCGGTGCATCCAATCGCGGAACTCAGGCGATCCCGTGAGATCGTCAACGCTGCGCCAGTAGGTCTTCTTCATCGATGACATGTCGAGCAGTTCTCGCTGGGATTGATGTGGTATTGCGTGGCGAGCGCCTCGCGCTCCTCGCGCGTCATTTCAATGCGCTGATCCCACGCCAAGTTGGTGATCTGCGAAACGGGGCGAAGTCGATCGATGGGATCACGATGACACTCCAGGCACCAGCCCATCGCAAGCGGCGAGTGGCGATAGACCACTTCCATTTGATCGACGCGTCCATGGCACTCCACACAGCTGACGCCGCGGTTGACATGTGCGGCGTGATTGAAATAGCTGTAGTCCGGAAGCTTGTGCACCTTGACCCATTCGATGGGCAGTCCCGTTTCGTACGAACTACGCACCTCTGCAAGCTTCGGACTCTCGCGGTGAATCTGCGTGTGGCAATTCATGCAGGTTTGCGTCGGCGGCACTGCGGCGAACGATGTTCGCTCCACCGTTGTGTGGCAGTAGCGGCAATCCAACCCCAGCTTGCCGACATGCGTTGCATGGCTATAGGGCACTGGCTGCGTTGGCATGTAGCCCGCATCGATCGTCTTGGGGCTGAAGCCGTACGCAACGACCAGAACCGCGTACAGGGGCATAATGGCACCCGTCACGAGGATGAATGGCAGGAGGTTGTTCGTCCAGCGGGGGAAGAGGAATCGGCTCATGGTGCGATGACTCAGGCGAGGGATGTGGGGCGGATCAAGAAAGCGTGTAAGAAGAGGTTCACAGAAACGCTACTTTGTGATTTTTTTCACAATGTTTTGACGGAATCAAATGGTAGGGGGCAAGGGGTGGTGCCGCAATGAATGCCGAACCTCACGGCATGGGATGGTGAGTGCCGTTGGGTCCGAATTCGACTATCGGCGAAATCAACGCCAAAGGACGGAAACATGTCATTGCGCCCCACCGCCTAAGGAGCTGCAATCCAAACTCAAGAAAGACCTATAACCGAAACCGTCAAAGTTAGTTTTTATATGCAAACTAAAATTAAGTATGTCGAAGGCGAAAGTCAGATCACAGCGGCACCGTCCTCCACTGGGCCCCCCCTCCCCCGCAGTTTGATCTTCACACACGCGATCGATCCAAACGGTCTCCTTTATCCGCGAACGCGCACAGGGCACTCCCCGCTCGGATGGGATGTTCGGCCGCTCTCTTCGCAGTGAATCTCTCGCGCATGGAGCGGTTGCGATCTGATGGGCGCGGTCGGCCGCGCGGTCGGCGGCTGCCAAGACGGCAGATTCGGCAGCAGGCGCTCGACGCGTGTGAAACCCCGGCAAGCCAGCGCTCGTTGGGCAGTTCCAAGGTGTTTGTTCACAACTCGATTCGCGGCGGCACCACAGCGCGGGCAGAGGGTCGTACCCTCGCTGCATGACGATGCCTTTCACGCGGGTGCTCCTTCTTATCAGTTTGACGGCTGTTTGTTTCGGCTGCGGCGAAGCATCCATGAAGGTCGGGCTGCACACGCGCTCTGCGGTCTATGGCAACTCGCAGCTTGAGCGCGATGGTGGCGCCCGTGCCATCCTCACCGCGAAGCCACCGCGCGTGGGCACACTGCAAGGCGTCTCGCCAGGCGCGCCACTCCGTGGACTCGGGGTATTTGCATCCGATGCCGTGCGGATCGGGCTCCACCGCATATGCCCCGATGCAACGGTGCTGACTGGACCAACAACCACGGCACTCGCGGCGCGCGTGGGCAAGTCACGCGAACTGCACAACTTGCTCGACCGCGCAAACAACACTGGCATTCTCGCTGCCGAGGACTTGGCGGCACTGGGCAAGGCAACAGGACTGGACTACTTCTTCCTGGGCACGATCGCGTGGATCAACATCAGCAACTCGACACGTTTCAATCCGCTTGGGTTGACCATCGTCCGATCTGACTGGACGAACATGAACATGGTGCTGCAGCTGTACCACGCGCCAAGCGGTGAGATCGTTTGGCAATCCGTTGGTGATTGCACGGGCTACACCGAGTCGGCGGCGGCGGTTCCCATCTCGGTGCATGTGGTCACAAGCGATCTTGGCGAAGCGATGCTGAGTGATCTGCTCAAGGGTCGGTCGCGTTCCACCATGTTTGGAACTGGCAGCGAACCGCTGCTCACAGTGCCAGAGCCGCCTGCCACCAGTACCGATGCACAGGGCAACAAGCGCAGTCAGGATGCGGACGCATACGCCCCTGCCGACATGCCGGAGGTTGAGCCCGAAGCGCCTCCAGCGCCGAGTCCGTGAGCATTCGACCTCACGGCGCTGTCACCGAATCACCCCGCTGTAACCGCGCACCTTGACTTCACCGAATGGAAGCGACTGCTCGCCAAGTGCCTCGAGCAACAGCGTCAACATGCGGGTGTCACTGAACGCACTTCGCTCACTGTTGAGCGGAGCGAAGCGCACCGCCACCATGCGCACCGAAGGCACCACATAGAGGCGCTGCTTGCCAAGCCCGGCTGCCATCCAGATCGCAGGCAAATCTTTCGGCGCACCACGCGGTCCAAGCCACCACGTGAGTCCGTAACGCTCGTTGCACTTCGATGGCTCAAAGCATTGATTCAGAAGATCGGCTCGCAGCAGTTGCACATCGCTTCCATCCGCAGCACGAACGCGCCCACCGAGCCGCACAAACTCGCCGAACTTCGCCCATTGCTCTGCACTGAGTGACGCGCCACCCGCAACCTGCGCATGCCCCTGCCGATCGCGACCGATGCGCGCCACCTGCATGCCAATTGGATCGAACAGGTTTTTCGCATACCACTCCCATGCTGTCGCGGGCTGAATGCCGCGCGCACGCAGCGTGCGTTCAAGGAACTCCGTGAAGGCAAAGAAGTGATTGGCGCCGTAGTCGAACCGGGCGCCCGCATCGTGAAGCATCGGTGCCTGAAGCGCTTGCGCGTGGAAGTCATCGCGTGTGTCACGCCCGGCGAGCAGGCGCTCGACCGCATTGCCAGTTGCGATCGTGCGAATTCTCTTTCGGTCCGCCGCGGTATCCGCTTCCAGCCCACTCGACAGTGTCAGGAGTTGGCGAACGGTGATCTCGCGCTTGCGTGGATCGGACTTCCACTCGGTGATCGTGTCGCTCACCTTGTCATCGAGCGTGAACAGTCCCTGTTGCACGGCGAGCATTGCGGCAACACCCGTGAAGCTCTTGGTCCCGCTCGCGAGCGCGTGCGGACGCGAACGACTCCACCCCGCCAGCCCATCTTCGAAGACGACCTTGCCGTCTTGCATCACGAGCAGAAACTCGCCGTCGGCCGATCGCGAGTACTCCGCTGCCGCCCGCCACGCTGCAGAGCGGTCGGGCGGGCTGACATCGCTCATCGACTCAGCAGCTGGTGCCGGAACAGCGGTTGGTGTTGATGCAGCGGTGGCTGCCTGCTCCTCGACTGGTGCTGGGTTTGGCGCAGCAACAGGACCATTCGGCATCGTCGGCGCCGAGGGACCCACGAGCAACAGGAGACCTCCCCCTACAACCGCCGCAGAGAGAACAATGATGATTCCTGTTGTCGCGCGTTGGAGCATCACACGGCATTGTCTCAGAATCGCGCGTAGGGGACAGCCGCGCAGCAGCTTCCTTCTGGCACCCCCTCAACTTCGGGCGATGCCGGTGCTGCTGCATACACTGTGGGGCCCCTGGAACGCATCTGAGGTTCCACGCGTTTCAAACTCAAAGAACAAGGAGAAATGATGCCACACCTATCAAAGCTTGCGATTGCCTCGCTCACCCTGCCCGCACTCCTTGCCTGCGCGAGCATGGCTCGATCGGATGATGCGGCAAAGAAACAGACCGACACACCAGGAGCTGGTGCGCCAGCTGCGCAGACCACGGCCGCGGCGGCACCCGCCGCGCCCGGGCCAGACTCGACCGAGGCAGAGATCAAGCGCCTTCGCCATCAAGCCGAACTTCGCGAGCAGGAGTTGAATGCGCAGCTCGCGAGCCTGCGTGCTGAGAAGACGAGACTGGAAACCGAACTGGCCCTCAATACTGCAAAGCAGAACTCGCAGGCGGAGCCGGACAAGACAAAGCTCGATTCCATGCAACGGGCTGCAGCGCTCCGCGACGCGGCGCTGCGAAGCGAACTGGCGAGCAATGCGGCAGAACTCGAAAGGATGAAGCAGGCACAGGCGCTCGCACAGGCGAAGGTCGAAAGCGAACTCGCCGCGAACAAGGCGGAGATGGACCGCATCCGCTCCGCGCAGGACCTGCTGGACATCAAGCACCGCGCGAAGCTTGCGGACACGCGCCGCGAGCAGGAGACGATTGCATCAGACAACATGCTTGCGGCCGAGAAGCGAAAGGCCGAGCAGTCCAAGATGGCGGACGAGCAAATGCGTGCGGAGATTCAGGCACGAACCTCCGCTGCGCTGCTGCAGGAACGAGATGGCATCGACAAACTGCGCGACTTTGTCACTTCGCCGATCACTTACACGGCTACCCCCTTCGAGAACGGCGTGCTGACGGTGAGCGACCGCAAGATCGCACTCGATGGCCCGATCGTCACAGGCACCGCAGACTATGTGTGCGACCGCATCGACTACTTCAACAATCAGGACCGCAAGGCGCCGATCTTCATCGTGATCAACAACTCGCCTGGTGGCAGCGTGATGCAGGGCTACCGCATTCTGAAGGCGATCGAAACGAGCGACGCTCCCGTGCATGTCGTGGTGAAGAGTTTCGCGGCGAGCATGGCGGCCACCATTGCGACACTCGCGCCGCACAGTTACGCGTATCCCAACGCGATCATCCTGCATCATCAGATGTCGGGCGGCGCATCGGGCAACATGACCGACATTGAGCAGGAAGTGAAGACCATGAAGGAGTGGGAGCGTCGACTGGCCGAGCCGATCGCCCGCAAGATGGGCATCTCGCTCGATGAGTTCAAGGCGCGCATGTATTCCGCAAAGAAGAACGGCGACTGGGATGAATTCGCGGACAAGGCCGTACAACTGAAGTGGGTCGATCATCTCGTGAACGAGATCCGCGAGGAAGGCATCCGCAAGAAGCCAGGTGGCGGCCGACCTGAACAGATGTGGTTCGTCATGATGGACCGCGATGAGCAGGGCAAGCCATTCATGCGCCTGCCACCTCTCGAGCCGTATGACTGCTACTTCATGGTCAATCCACGAGGTTTCTACCGAGTGGATGGCCGCTGAATTCTCTTCTGAGGAGCACGCCCATGAGCACCATCAACGCACCGTCTACCGAAGTCAAGGCAACGGGCGGCACCTGCCCCTTCCGAGGAGCGTTCACACGCGATCCCGCAAAGGCAGCAACCAACCGTGATTGGTGGCCCGAACAATTGGACCTTGCGGCGCTCGCGCGCAACTCCACGAAGTCCGATCCGATGGGCGCTGGGTTTGACTACGCCAAGGAGTTCTTGCAACTCGACTTGGCGGCGGTGTGCGCCGATCTGCGTGTGCTCATGACTCAATCGCAGTCGTGGTGGCCTGCGGACTACGGGCACTATGGCCCGTTCATGATCCGCATGGCATGGCATGCGGCGGGGACCTATCGCATCAGCGATGGTCGTGGCGGTGCAGGTTCGGGCATGCAGCGCTTCGCGCCGACCAACAGTTGGCCGGACAATGTCAATCTCGACAAGGCTCGGCGGCTTCTTTGGCCGATCAAGCGCAAGTACGGCAAGCAGCTGTCGTGGGCGGATCTCATGATCCTCGCCGGCAATGTGGCGCTCGACTCGATGGGCTTCAAGACCTTCGGATTCGGCGGCGGCCGCAGCGATGTGTGGGAGCCGGATACAACGTATTGGGGAAGCGAACGCGCATGGCTTGCGGACGAGCGGTACACGGGTCAGCGTGAACTGGAGAATCCTCTTGCGGCCGTGCAGATGGGTCTGATCTATGTGAACCCCGAGGGACCCAACGGCAAGCCCGATCCACTGCTCGCCGCGCACGACATCCGCGAGACATTCGCGCGCATGGCGATGAATGATGAAGAGACTGTTGCTCTCATTGCGGGAGGTCACACCTTCGGCAAGACGCATGGTGCGGCATCGCCTGCGGCGCACGTGGGTCCGAATCCTGAGTCTGCACCATTGCACCAGCAAGGACTCGGTTGGCAAAGCAACTTTGGAACAGGACACGGGAGCGACACCATCTCCAGTGGGCTTGAAGGTGCGTGGACACCCAATCCGACCACGTGGGACAACGGCTACTTCGACACGCTGCTCGGTCACGAGTGGGAGATCACCAAGAGCCCTGCAGGTGCGTGGCAATGGGTGCCGAAGGGAACCCTGTCCGGGCAGACCAGCGTCACCGCGCCAGACGCGGGCGACGCCTCCAAGCGCCAGACCGTCATCATGCTGACGACCGATCTGTCGCTGAGCATGGATCCCGCCTACGCGCCCATCTCTCGGCGTTTCCAGAAGGATCCAAAGGCGTTTGCCGATGCCTTTGCGCGCGCGTGGTTCAAACTCACGCACCGTGACATGGGACCGCGCTCGCGTTATCTCGGCGCGCAGGTGCCATCCGAGGAGTTGATCTGGCAAGATCCGGTGCCGAAGGCCTCGCATCCGGCATTGGGCGAGCAGGAGATCGCAGCACTGAAGGCGCAGGTCCTTGCATCTGGATTGACCGTGCAGCAACTCGTTGCGACGGCGTGGGCATCGGCAAGCTCGTTCCGCGGTACGGACAAGCGAGGTGGCGCGAACGGCGCACGCATCCAACTCGCGCCGCAGCGCGCTTGGGCCGCCAACAACCCCCCCGCACTCGACATAGTGCTTCGCAAACTCGAGGGTGTGCGAGCCGTCTTCAACGCCAGTGGTCGCGGGCACATCTCGCTTGCGGATCTCATTGTGCTTGGTGGATGCGCGGCGGTCGAGAAGGCCGCGCTCGACGCGGGCATGAAGATCAGTGTGCCCTTTACGCCAGGGCGCACCGATGCCACGGCTGCGCAGACGGATGCGGATTCCTTCCGTGTGCTGGAACCATCCGCGGATGGCTTCCGCAACTTCCTCTCTCCTGGACTCCCACGCCGCGCAGAGCATCTGCTGGTGGAGAAGGCTGATCTGCTGACGCTGACTGCGCCCGAGATGACTGTGCTCGTGGGCGGTCTCCGTGCGCTCGGTGCAAACTGGGATGGATCGGCCCTTGGCGTGTTGACCGCAACTCCCGGTCGGCTCACGAATGATTTCTTCGTTCATCTGCTCGATATGGACACCGTCTGGTCGCCTGTCTCGAAAGATGAGGAAACATTCAACGGACGCTGTCGCACGACAGGGCAATCGAAATGGACCGCGAGCCGCGTGGATCTTGTGTTCGGATCAAACTCGCAGCTGCGTGCGCTCTCCGAGGTGTACGCCAGCGATGACGCGAAGCAGAAGTTTGTACGCGACTTCGTTGCCGCATGGCACAAGGTGATGATGCTCGATCGCTTCGACATGCCCCGACCGTGACGACACGGCGGTATCCGCATGATCGACACGCACTGCCACCTCACGTTTCCTGAGTATTCGGGCCGTGTGGGCGCAGTGCTTGAGGCAGCCCGTGCTGTCGGCGTTCACGGTGCGGTCACAATTGCAACCACCACGGCGAATGCGCTGGAGTGCGTTGCACTCGCTGCTGCGCATGAGGGTGTGTATGCGTCGGCGGGCGTTCACCCGCTGTATTCGGATGCGCCCTGCGACTGGGAGGAGCTGCACCGCGCGGCGCTCCACCCCAAGTGCGTGGCGTGGGGAGAACTGGGGCTTGATCGCCACTACGCCAAGCCTCCATTCGATGTGCAGTGCTCGGTGCTCGATGCACAACTGTCGCATGTTCTTCGGTGGAACAACGAGGGACTCGCAAAGCCAGTGATCGTGCACTGCCGCGAGGCATTCGCAGATCTTGTACCGATCCTCGCGTCGAGTGGTCTGCCGCGCGATCGATTTGTCTTTCACTGCTTCACGGGAACCCCAGCCGATGCGAATCTGGTACTCGACTTCGGCGCCTGGATCTCCTTCACCGGTGTCGTGACGTATCCAAGTGCGCGCGATCTGCGCGAAGTCGCGAAGCGAGTACCGCTGGATCGGATGATGGTGGAGACAGACGCACCATTTCTCGCGCCGCAACCCGTGCGCGGGCATTGGCCAAATGAGCCACGCCATGTGGTGCATGTCGCACATGCGCTGGCCGAACTTCGTGGCGTTGATCCGCACGAGTTGGAGCATGCACTCGATATGAACGCCGAGCGGTTCTTCGGTATCCGGTGGACACGTTGAACGCCACAGGCATGGACTAGGATCGTTCGTCATGCTTGGCGGCGGCGATGCATCACGACCTGAAGCGACCATGAGCTTCGGCGACCACCTCGAAGAGCTGCGGCGCCGCGTCTTCTTGGCGCTTGTGGTGCCCGTCCCCCTCATGGTGCTGCTGTTCATCTTCGGTGCGAATGTGCGGCAGTTCCTCTGCGAGCCCCTGTTGTGGGCGATGCGCCACAACGGCATTCCAGCGCGCGTGTCTGTTCTCAGCCCCACGGAAACGATGATGACGGATCTCAAGCTGTCGATCATTCTTGCGATCGTCGTGGCGGTGCCGTGGGTGCTCTGGCAGTTGTGGCAGTTTGTCGCACCTGGGCTTCATCGAAGTGAGCGCCGTTATGTTCGCTTGCTCCTGCCGGGGAGTGGTGCCTTGGCGCTGACGGGTGTCGCGCTTCTGTACTGGGTCATGTTGCCACTGATGCTGAACGTACTCGTTGGTTTCAGCATTCCACCACAGCAGCTGCTGCCTTCCGAGCCGGTGACGGATGCTGGCGCAAACGCGCTGTCCGAGAAACCTGCGCCCATGGCATTCATCAACGGCAATCCCACGACGCCGTATGCGGGACAAATGTGGATCAATACTGACACGAAGCAGCTTTGCATTGCCATGCCCATCGAGGGCGATGCGGCACAGCTGCAGATCGCATCGGTTGCGCTCGAGAACCCTGGCGATTTAGTGCCCTCCTTTCGCCTGAGCGAGTATCTGGATTTCGTGCTTTTGTTCGCGGCAGGCTTCGCGCTGGCGTTTCAGCTCCCCATCGTGATGTTGCTTCTCAGTTGGCTCGGCATCGTTCACCCCGACATGTTGCGCCGCCATCGACGCTACGCGCTCTTTGGCGTCGTTGTCGTTGCTGCACTCATTGCACCTGGGGATTTGCTGTCGCTGGTCATCGTTGCGGTACCGCTCTACCTGCTCTACGAGTTTTCGATCTGGCTGATCGTGGTGGCGCCCCCATCGAAGGTGTCGGGCGGACGCGTGCTGGCGCAGTTCAGTGAACGCCTGCGCACGGGGCGGACTCGTGAGGGTGACGTAGGCGACGAGTGATAGAGGGGCTTTCAAAGTGAGAGGCAGCGCATCTCTTTTCACATCCTGGCGGCATCGCACATCGCGGCGGCTACGCAGTCTTCCGCGTGGTGCAACACGTGAAGACATCGAGATGATGCGGCGTGCCATCGCGCTGGCGGAGCACGCTGCGACGCGCGGCGAAGTGCCCGTGGGCGCCGTCATCTACCGCGAGGGGGTCGTACTCGGTGAGGCATCGAATGACCGTGAGGCGACGGGCGATCCGACGGGACATGCGGAAGTCGCAGCGCTTCGCGCCGCATCCATTGCCGCCGGTGGTTGGCGCCTCTCGGGCTGCTCAATCGCCGTGACACTTGAGCCTTGCCCCATGTGTGCCGGTGCGCTTGTGAATGCCCGTATCGATCGTCTTGTCTATGGCGCGCGCGATCCCAAGGCGGGAGCGGTCGACACGCTCTATGACCTTTGTCGTGATCCGCGTCTCAATCATCGCATGGAAGTGATTGGCGGCGTCGATCGAATACGCTGCGGCCAATTGCTCACTCGTTTTTTCCGCGCCCGGCGTCAGGAGCGGCGCACGCGCAAGCCATGAGCGACACGAGCGAGATGAACGGCGCACCACGACCACCACGGGTTCTCTGTCTCGACCTCGGTGGTGTTGTCGTTCGCATTTGCAGATCATGGCAAGAAGGCTGTGCCGCGGCAGGCGTACCTTTTCGCGCAGAAGCTGCTGAGAGCGACCCTGTACTCGTGCGCGAACGCGCGCGATTGGTGGACATGTATCAGCGCGGCGCGCTCTCACATACGGACTTCCTTGCGGCAGTTGCCGACGCCTTCGGTGGAGCACACACGCCGGAAGAGATCGACCGCGTCCACCGCGCCTGGATCCTTGGTGACTACTCGGGGATGCGTGAACTGCTTCAGGAAGTGCAGTCGCTTGGCATCCGCGTCGCGTGCCTCAGCAACACGAATGGTGTGCACTGGCAGCAGATGCTGGACACCAGTGATGCGTTCAACACCATTGAGATTCGCCACGCGTCGCATCTTCTCGGCAGGAATAAACCACATGCAGATATTTACCGAGCCTTCGAGGCGGCGACAGGATTCCAGGCGGCTGACATCCTGTTTGCGGACGACCTGCGAGAGAACATTGACGCTGCGCGTGAACTTGGATGGAGCGCCGTGCACATCGATCATGCGGGCAGTCCTGCGGAACAGATTGCGCGCTGGCTCAAGACATGCGGTGTGCCAGTCCATATCCCATCGGCTTCTCCCTTGATGTCGGCAGGTGCCGGCTCACAGTCTGCACCGCCGATACCACGCACACTGCTGAAGGCCGAGGGGCCTCGCGGTCGCATCAAGGTGCGGCCCGAGGACTTTCTCGTGGATGAAATTCCGCTCTACGAGCCGAGCGGCGAGGGTGAACATCTGTTCCTCTCCGTTCAAAAGCGTGACATGACACATGATGAACTCGTGAAGACTGTGGCACGACACTTTGGCGTTCCACCGCGGGACGTGGGCTTTGCGGGCCGGAAGGACAAGCATGCCATCACTCGGCAACTGCTCTCCGTGAATCTGACCGGACCTGAGCCTGCAGCTCAACTGACACACGAACGACTGGAAGTCCTCTGGACCGCACGCCATCGACACAAGTTGCGGCTCGGGCACTTGGCTGGCAATCGCTTCGTGATCAGGGTGCGCGAAGTGGATCCGCTGCAAGTGCCTTCCGTTCATAAACGCCTTCAACACATCACACGCATCGGCATGCCCAATGCGTTCGGGTATCAGCGATTCGGCAACCGACAGGATGGACATTTGCTTGGCGCATGGTGCGTGCTTGAAAAGTGGGATGCGCTCGTGGATCACCTGATCGCGCTTGGTGATGGAGGTACCCCGTTCCCTGCTCATCAGCGGGCCGCACGCGAGGCCTGCACACAGGGTCGTTTCGGGGAGGCTGTTCCACTCTGGGGCGACGAAGATCACGCCGAGAGGCGTGTCACGGCCGCCCTTGCGCGCGGCGCAAAGCCATCTCGTGCTGTCAAGGATCTCGGCGGAGATCATCTGCGATTCTGGACAAGCGCGTGGCAGTCCGCCGTGTTCAACCGCGTGCTGAATGCTCGACTCGATGACGGATCATGGAATATCCCCCGTGATGGAGATGTCATGCAGATCGGCGATTCTTCTCGATGTTTCCTGATCAGTGCGGACGACGACCTCGCCGAGATACGCGCGCGATCCGCAGCATTCGAGACGACAACAACCGGACCGCTACCTGGCACATCCGTGCGCACACCCACGGGCATCACCGCCGATTTGGAGCGTGCCATGATGCAGGAGTGTGGTGTATCGGCGGAGCAACTGGCACGTGCTCCGCACGCTCCAACGGGTGATCGACGGGCATTGCGTGCCACCGTCCGGAGCACGAGCGTGGAATCAGGCGTGGACGAACACGGCGGATTCATTCTGCTGCGGTTTGAACTGCCCCCCGGGTCCTATGCGACCACGCTGCTCACGGAGCTGCTCGGCCCTCTCACAGACTCCGTTCGAGACGCCGACTGATTCGTGGGTCACCGCCGCTGCGGTCCGCGTCAAGACTATTCCTCATCTTCTTCGGACACACCCTGATCCCCCCACCAGTTGCCTTCCGGATCATCCTCATCTCCCGAGACATTCTCCAAATCATCATCCGATTCCGAGTCTTCGTCGACCGCAAAGGGCAACGAGGGCTGTGTTGCCTGCACTGATGCAGTGGCAAGCACGTGTTCGGCGACAAAGATGGGTGCATCGATGGCGACCCCGACGGCGATCGCATCCGAGGGGCGCGAATCGAGAGTGATCTCTTCGCCTCCGCGCCGAAGAACAACATTCGCAAAGAAAGTGTTTTCCCGGAGATCGCAGATCTCGACCCGAGCCACGGTGGCACCAAGGACTCGAATCACGTTGGCGAGCAGGTCGTGCGTTTGAGGTCGCTCTGCTTCCGTGCCACTTCGGCGCCGCTCGATAGCACACGCCTCCACCATTCCAATCACGATTGGAAAGGAGCGCTTGCCGCCGATCTCGGTCAACTCGATGATCTGCAAATCGGTCATCTCGCGGATGTAAATCCGCGTCAGCTCGACAGGAATCAGCGTGACGTTGCCCTTCATGGCAACACGAATGTTAGGAGCCTGACCAGGCTGAGAGGAGCGCGGTCAAGTCAGTGCCATCCACGACACAGTCGGCGTTGATATCCGCGACGCAGTTGCAGCCGGTGCAACTGCCCCACTGCGACAGCAGGATTGTGAGATCCATGCCACCCACCACCCCATCATTATCGAGATCTGCTGGGCCGGGGTTCAGTGCGGCGGCGGCGGCCACACTCGCGGCTGCGTTCACAACACCTGCGCCGGTCATCTGATCGAAGCCAGCTGCTCCAATGTCGCGTGCTTGCTGCATGAGAACGGTGCGGATCAGTGTGCGGCTCATGCGCGGGTAGACGGCACGCATCAGCGCGACGGTGCCCGTCACATGCGGACATGACATGCTCGTTCCCGTTCGAGTGCCGTAACTGTTGTTCACCGCCAGCGAGTAGACGACCTCGCCGGGTGCAGAGACATCCACCTCGGGACCGAAGTTCGAGAGGCT
>Ga0194124_10000285_pt1 | contig 80707 bp, 78 predicted proteins | sample TA2KigCas0mmetaG_FD_148605 | JGI IMG/M metagenome (GOLD analysis project Ga0194124, IMG submission 148605) | Freshwater microbial communities from Lake Tanganyika, Tanzania - TA2015031 Kigoma Deep Cast 0m | ecosystem: Environmental > Aquatic > Freshwater > Lake | place: Tanzania: Lake...
CCCGGCCCCGGCGTCGCCATCGCCAGCGTTCTGGGCGCGCGCTGGCGCCGCCGTGGCCTCCGTCACACCCGGTTCCAGCCCATTATTTCCGTCCATGCTCTACCTCCGTCTTTACGATCGGTAGCGCAGTGCGCTGTCTCAGGAAACCGTGCCCCACCCCATTCGTTTTCTCCCCTCGAGATTATTCACCCTGCTGCAGCAGCGTGCCCTTGCGCCGCGACGAGTTGAAGAACAGCAGGAAGACCCGGAAGCCGATGGCCAGGTAGAGCGCCGCCAGGCTGAAGGCGATCAGCATGAAGTCCCAGCGCACCACCTGCTGCGTCAGAATCGTGCGCATGCCCTCGAAGACATAGGCCGTGGGAATGCACCAGGCGATGTATTGCAGCCAGGTCGGTAACGCCGCGATCGGGTAGTAGACGCCGCTGACCGGCAGCAGGATGAAGATGCCGGCCCATGCGAAGGTTTCGGCGCTGAGCCCCATGCGCATGATCATGCCCGACATCGACAGGCCGACCGACCAGCCAAACATCTGCAGGATGAGGAAGAACGCGACCAGCGGCAGGCCGAGGTCGTAAACCGAGTATCCGAAAAACGCCCAGGCCAGCAGCGACACCGGAATCATGCCGAGCAAAGTGCGCAAAAGCGAGACCGTGACAATGCCGGCGGCCATCTCGATCGGCCGCAGTGGGCTGACGAAGAGATGGCCGAGATTGCGCGACCACATTTCCTCGAGGAAGGCGATCGACAGCGAGAGGTTGCCGCGGATCAGCACCTCCCACAGCAGCAGGCCCGAGAGCAGCACGCCGAAGGCCTGCGCCACGTAGCTGGTCTGGTTCGACAGGAACTGGGTGAGGAAGCCCCACATCACCATCTGCACGGCGGGCCAGTAGATCGAATCGAGGATGCGCAGCCATGAGGTGCGGAAGAGATAAACGTGGCGCAGCACCACCGCGCCGATGCGTCGAAGCGAAGCGCCCATCGCCTACTCCGCCACCTTCTTGAGGTCGTCGAGCCCGCGCTGGCGGCCGCGCGCCATGTCGAGGAAGACCTCCTCCATGTCGTTGCGGCCGAAGCGCGCGATCAGCTCGCCGGGCGCGCCGCGCTCGAAGACCTTGCCCTGCTGCATCATGATCACGTCGTCGCAGAGCCGCTCAACCTCGCTCATGTTGTGCGAGGCCAGCAGGATCGTGGCGCCGGTTTGGCGCTGGTAATCCTTCAGGAGTGTGCGCACCCAGTCGGCGGTGTCGGGATCGAGCGAGGCCGTCGGCTCGTCGAGCAGCAGCACGTCGGGCTTGTTGATCAAGGCCTTGGCCAGCGCCACGCGGGTCTTCTGGCCGGCCGACAGCGCGCCGGCCGGGCGCTCCAGCATGTCGCCGATCTGCAAGGTGTCGGAGATCTCGGCCAGGCGCTTCTTCACGTCGGGCACGCCATAGAGGCGGCCATAAAAGTCGAGATTCTGCCGCACCGTCAGGCGATGCGGCAGGTCGACATAGGGCGAGGAGAAGTTCATGCGCGGCAGGGCCTTGAAGCGCTGCGTCAGCATGTCGATGCCGAGCACTTTCACGGCACCCGAGGTCGGCTCGAGCAGGCCCAGCAACATCGAGATCGTCGTCGTCTTGCCCGCGCCGTTGCCGCCCAGCAGCCCAAGCACCGCCCCGCCCGGCACGACGAACGACAGATCGTCGACGGCAACGATCTTGCCGTACTCCTTGCGCAGATCCGCGACCTCGATGGCGGGAGTCATGGTGACACTCCTTCTCCCCGCGAAGGCGGGGAGAAGGTGCCCGAAGGGCGGATGAGGGGCTGCGCGGACTCGCAACGAACGGTGCGCGCGTTGAAAGGCCCGAAGCCCCTCATCCGCCTCGCTGCGCTCGGCACCTTCTCCCCGCCTTCGCGGGGAGAAGGTTGAAGACGGTTACGCATCAGTTCGCCTTGATGCCCGCCTCGATGCGGTCCATGGCGCGGCTGAGGCGCTCGGCGCCCGAGGCGAAGCACAGCCGGAAATTGCCTTCACCGCCAGCGCCGAACGCCACGCCGGGCGCGATGCCGACCTTGTAGTCGGTCACCAGCTTGGAGGCGAACTTCAGGCTGTCGTCGATGCCGTCGACCGAGAAGAAGGCGTAGAACGCCGCCTCGGGCCGCGCCACGCGCACGCGCGGCAGCGCCTTGAGCCGCTGGTAGACCAGCTCGCCGCCGGCCCGGCAGCGTTCGAGCATCTCCTTCACGAAAGGCTCGCCCTGCTCGATCGCCGCCAGCCCGCCGCACTGGATGAACTCGGCCGTGCCTGAAATGTTGAACTGCACCAGCTTGGCGAGCTCCTCGCCGAAGCCGTGCGGCGAGGTCATCCAGCCCAGCCGCCAGCCGGTCATCGCCCAGGGCTTGGAGAAGCTCTGCAGTGAGATCACCGGGTCTTCCGGGCCGGCGTGCTGGAGAAAGGACGGTGCGTACGGCCGATTGTAGACCAGCCGCGTATAGACCTCGTCGGCCATGATCCAGATGCCGCGCTCGCGCGCGAAGTCGAGCAGCGCCTTCTGCTGCTCGCTGGGCATCATCCAGCCGGTCGGATTGCCCGGCGAGTTCACGAAGACCGCGCGTGTGCGATCGTCGACCGCGTCGAACACCTTCTGCAGGTCGAGCGAGAAGCGGCCATCCTCGGCGCGGTCGAGCGTCACCGGCTTGGCGATGGCGCGGGTGATGTTCACCGCCGCCGTGATGTTGGGCCACACCGGCGAGACCACGACGATGTTGTCGCCGGCGTCGAAAATCAGCTGGCTGGCGAGCGCGATGGTCTGCATGCCCGAGCTGGTCACGGTGATGCGGTCAGCCGCGCAGGAAATGCCGTAGAGCGCGCTCTGGTACTTCGCGATGGCCGCGCGCAGCTCGGGGATGCCGCGCTGCCAGGTGTAGAAGGTGCGACCGGCGCGCATCGCTTTCTCGGCGGCGTCCATGATGAACGAGGGCGTCACCAGATCGCCCTCGCCGAACCACAGCGGGATCACGTCGGGATCGCCACGACCCAAGGCCGCGACGTCGCCGATACGCGAGGTCGGCATGGCCGCGACGTAGCCGCTGACCGAGGCCTTGGTGCCGGGCAGGATGGTCCGCGCGGGGGTCATCACAAGTCCTGATACTTCAAAGAGTTACGGCCGCACGTGGCGGCCGCGAAGAGGCGCACTATGGCAAGGTCGGGCGCGAACCTCAATGACCCTAGCGGGACGGCGTCAACCGCAGTTGCACCCTACTGGGCACGGAAGGCGTCGACGATCTCGCTGCCGGTGGCCTGCCAGACATCGTTAAACTTCGACAGGCGCGCCAGCGCCTCGTCGAGGTAGCGGATGCGCTGCGCCATACCCATCAGCCAGGGGTGCACCGCGAGACAGAAGGTGCGGCCGCCCTCGGCGTGCAAGGTCTCGAAGGCTTCCGAGACGATGTCAGGATAGCGCCAGCTCGGCACACGCCGCAGCCACAGCTGCTGCACGTCGTCCCACTCGGGCTGCGTCGGCAGCGAGACCAGCGGCGGCTTGCCCACCTTCATCGCATAGGGCTCGTCGTCGTTAGGCCAGTCCGCGACATAGTCGAGGCCGGCGTCAGCCAAGAGCACCGGCGTGCGCGCCGACTCGCCGTAATCCTGCCCGTGCCAGCCGCGCGGCCGCTTGCCGGTGGCGCGCTCGACGGCGCCGATCGCGCCGACGATCTCCGCCCTCTGCTCCTCCTCGGTCATCTTCGAGGTCATCATGCGCGTGGCGTGGCTGCCATGGGCGATGAATTCATAGCCGCGTCTAGCGCACTGCTCGACAAGATACCAGTTGGTCTCCGCGACATGCGCGTTGATCGCCACCGTGGCGCGGATACCGTAGTGGTCGAGCCGATCGAGCACGCGGAAGATGCCGACGCGGTTGCCGTATTCGCGCTGCGTCCAGGTGCGATAGTCGGGATCGTAGGACCCGAACTCACCGACATGGCGTGGATCGCGTCTTGCGTCCTTCGGCGGCGACAGTTCCCAGTGCTCCAGGTGCAGCATCACCCAATAGGCGATGCGCTTGCCGCCGGGCCAGCTTATCGGCTTGCGGCGATCGATCGGCGAGTAATTGTAGTGCGGGTTGTCCATGCCCGCGGGGATCGGTGCCGGCATGATCAGGCCTCCGCGCCGATGTGTTGCTGATAGGCCGCCATGCCATGGGCGATGTACCAGTCGGCGATCTCCTCGCCGGTGGTGATCCAGGCGTCGCTGTGCGAGCGGATGTAGGCCAGCGCGCGGTCGAGATGCTTCACGCGATGCGGTGCGCCCATCATGTAGGGATGCAGCGCGATACACATCACCCGGGGCTGCGTCGCGCCCTCGCGGTAGAGCGTGTCGAACTGGTCGACGATCATGCGCGCGAACTCCGCCGCCTCGAAGGGCTGCCGGTAGATCATCGCGTCGTTGATGTCCATCGAGTACGGGATCGAGATCAGCTTGCCCTTGCGCACCTTGATCGGCGTCGGCTGATCGTCGTGATAGAAATCGCAATAGTAGGTGATGCCCGCCTCGGCGATCAGGTCGGGCGTGCGCTCCGTGAACGACACCGCCGGAGAGAACCATCCGCGCAGCTTTCGCCCGGTGCAGCGCTCGTGGATCTCCTGGCAATGAGCGATGGTAGCGCGCTCCTCCTCCTCGCTGTAGCCCCAGTGGTAGCGCGTGTTGAGCAGGCCGTGGCTCATATACTCCCAGCGCCTGGCCTCCATCGCCTCGAGGATCTCCGGATACATCTCGATCACCGACAGCGACAGCGAGACGGTACAGCGTATGTCGTAACGGTCGGTGACCTCGAACATGCGCCACAGGCCGACGCGGTTGCCGTAGTCGCGCCCGCCATAGCCGAGGATGTCCGGATGCGGGCTGCGCGGCCACGGATCGCGCACCCGCACCTCGGCCGGCAGGTACTCGTAGTGCTCGATATTGGGCACCACCCAGACCGCGACCCGCGCGTCGTTGGGCAGTTTCCATTTCGGACGCTCGATGATCGGCGAATAGCGGAAACGGTCGGGATCGGTCACGGGCAACTCCTGCGCGGCAGCGCGCATCGTGGCCCGGACGCCGGTGAATTTCTAGCGCCGCGCGGCCAGCGCCCGGTTTTCCAGCCGGCTCAGCAGCCGCACCAGCGGCCACAGGATGAGGAAGTAGATCACCGCGGCCATGACGATCGGCGTCGGGTTGTAGGTGACGCTCTGCGCCTGGCGGGCCTGGAACAGCAGCTCGGGCACGGCGACGACGCTGCCCAGCGAGGTGAGCTTCACCACCTCCAGCGTGTTGGACATCAGGTCGGGCAGCACGTTGCGCACGGCCTGGGGCAGCACGACATAGGCCATGGACTGCAGGCGGGAGAGGCCGGTCGAGCGCGCGGCCTCGATCTGCCCTGACGGCACCGAGTCGATGCCGGCGCGCAGGATCTCGCCGTAATAGGCGCCGGTATTGAGGAAGAAGGCGATAGCGACGCAGGCGAAACCGCCCAGCTCCAGCCCGGCGAAGGGCAGGCCGGCGAACAGCAACACCAGCAGCACGAGCGGCGGGAAGGCGCGAAAGAAATCGACCCAGGCCATCAGCGGCCAACGCACCAGCGGATGTCGAACGCTGGCGAGCAGCGCCAGGATCAGGCCACCGAGCAGGCCCAGCGGCACCACCAGCAGCGACAACAAGATCGTGTTGAGCAGACCATCAAGCACGATGGGCATGGCGGCGGCGGCGATCTCGGCGTTGAAGAAGCTCTGGATCATCGCTTCCACGCGAATTTGGTCTCGATCCAGCGCCCCGCCACCACGACCGGGAAGAACAGCACGATATAGGCGGCGGCGCCCATCATGAGCGGCGACGGGTTGTAGCTGTTGGACACCGCCGACGACGCCTGGCCGAGGATCTCGGTGACCGCCACCACCGTGCCCAAGGCCGTGCCCTTGGTGATGGCGATGGTGCGGTTGGTGAGCGGCGGGATGGTGAGCCTGAGTGCCTGCGGCAGGACCACGTTCATCAGGGTCTGGCCATAGGACAGGCCGGTCGAGCGCGACGCCTCCCACTGGCCCTTGGGAATGGAGGTGATGCCGGCCCAGAAGATCTCCTCGGAGAACGCCATCAGCACGAAAGCCAGCGACAGCCAGGTCGAGACGAAGCCCGATGGCGAGAGGCCGGCCGCGGGCAGGCCGAAATACATCAGCACGATGATGACGAGCGGCGGCAGCGAACGGAACAGGTCGACGACGAAGACGATCAGCCAGTTTAACGGCCGCACACCCAGGCTGCGCAGCAAGGCCAGCGCGAGGCCGGCGGCCAGACCGGAGATCACGATCAGCACCGCCAGCTCGATGGTCACCACCACGCCGGAGAGGATGTCCGGCAGATAACGCGCCATCACCTTGGCGTTGAAGAAGGTGTCGAGAAACCGCTCCCAGGTCGACATGGTCAATGCCGCTGGATCTGGCTGATGAAGGCGCGCGTGCGGTCCTGGGTGGGGTTCTCGAAGATCGCCGCCGGCGGCCCCTCCTCCACGACCACGCCGTGATCCATGAACAGCACGCGATCGGCCGCAGCGCGCGCGAAGCCCATCTCGTGGCTCACCACCACCATGGTCATGCCGTCGGCGCGCAGATCGCGCATCACGCCCAGCACCGAGCCGACCAATTCAGGATCGAGCGCGCTGGTCGGCTCGTCGAACAGCATCACGCGCGGTTCCAGCGCGATGGCGCGGGCGATGGCGACACGCTGCTGCTGGCCGCCCGAAAGCTGGCCCGGCGTGTGGTCGGCGCGATCCGCCAGCCCGACGCGTTCGAGCGCCTTGCGGCCAATGGCATCAGCCTCGGCGCGCGACTTGCCGGCCACCTTGCGCAAGGCTAGCGTGACGTTGCCCAGCGCCGTCATGTGCGGATAGAGGTTGAACGACTGGAACACCATGCCGATGCGCTGGCGCGCATGGTTGATGTCCGTTTTGGGATCGAGCAGGTCGATGCCGTCGACGACGACGCTGCCCGCGCTGGGCTCCTCCAGCCGGTTCAGGCAGCGCAACAGCGTCGATTTTCCCGAGCCCGATGGACCGATCACGAACACCAGCTCGCGCTCGGCCACATCGAGATCGACGCCTTTCAGCACATGCAGGGCGCCGAAATGCTTGTGCAGGCCGCGCGCCTCGACGATCGTCTTGGCCATCAACGCCCGATCATCTGCACTTCAGCCATCAGCACTTCAAATCGTGCGGCGTCGGATCGTAGCCCGGCATATCCGGCGGGCCGTAGCCCGGCGTGATCACCCGCTCCAGCGCGTCGGCCGGTGGCTCGCGACCGAACCACTTGGTCGACATCTTCACGATCGTGCCGTCCTTCTTCATGCAGTTGATGGTGTCCTGCAGCTCCTTGCGCAAGGCCGGGTTGGTCTTCGGTACCGGCGCCGCCCAGTGCGCGCGCGTCTCCTTGAGCTCAAGGTCAGCGGCGAATTGCGGGTTCCTGCTGGCGGCATAGACGATGGTGGTGTTGCCGCCCAAGGTCGCGTAGGCGCGGCCGGCGATTACCGCCTGGGTAGCGTCGGGCTGGGTGTCGTAGACCTGCACGGTGAAGCCGTGCTTCTAGCCCATCTCCTTGCTGAGCTTCTCGTAGGGCGTGCCCTTGTTGACCGACACGGCCTTGCCTTTGAGGTCCTCCCAGCCCTTGAGCGGCGTGGAGCCCTTCTTGATGCCGAACTGGAAGGCGGTCCACAGATAGCCGGCGGTGAACAGCATGTTCTCGGCGCGCTCGCGGGTCACCGTGGTCGGCGCGGCGATGAAGTCGTAGCGGCCGGCCTGCATACCAGGAATCAGAGTCGAGAAGCTCACCGAATCGATGATGATCTCGCGCTTCATGCGCTTGGCCACCTCGGTGAACAGGTCGATCTGGAAGCCCTCGGTGCCGCCGCCCAGCTTGGGCATGGCGTGCGGCGCGAAGGTGCCGTCGACCCCGGTACGCAAGGGCGGCAGCTTGTCCTGGGCGAAAGCCGGCGACGCCAGGATCAGCGCGGCGGCGGCCGCCGCAGCGAGTCTGTGAAACATGTGTATTCCCCCGTCCGAAACTCCAGGCGGACGTTGCCGCGCCCGCCGGGCCGGCGCAAGCCGACAATGAGCCAACGACGAGCCGACGACGAGCCGACGATTGCAATTCAGGGGCCAAGCCGGGACAATCCCCGCGACGAAGAGAGGCACGCCGATGTCCGAGCGAATCCTGGTCATCAACCCCAACTCGACCGATGCCGTGACCCGCGGCATCGACGACGCCATGGCGCCGCTGCGCATGGCGGGCGGCCCGTCGATCGAATGCATGACGCTCAAGGAGGGCCCGCCTGGCATCCAGAGCCAGGCCGATGTCGAGAGCGTGGTCCAGCCGATCAGCCGCACCGTGTCGGCGCGCGACAACGACTGTGCGGCCTTCGTCATCGCCTGCTTCAGCGACCCCGGCCTTCACGCCGCGCGCGAGGCCACGGCCAAGCCGGTGCTGGGCATCGCCGAGTGCGGTGTGCTCACTGCCATGACGCTCGGGCAGCGCTTCGGCGTGATTGCCATTCTCGACCGCTCGATCCCGCGCCACCTGCGCTACATCAGGCAGATGGGCGTGCAGGACCGCTTCGCTGGCGACCGCGCCATCGGTCTGGGCGTCGTCGAGCTCAGCGACGAGGACCGCACCTTCAACCGCATGGCCGAAATCGGCACCGAGCTGCGCAAGCGCGACGGCGCCGACGTGCTGGTCATGGGGTGCGCCGGCATGGCGCGCTATCGCGAGCGCCTGCAGCGCGAGGTCGGCGTTCCGGTGGTCGAGCCGACTCAGGCCGCCGTCGCCATGGCCATCGGCCAGGCGCGGCTGGGCTGGGCGGGCTGACATGCGGCTGTCGCGACGCGCCACGCTCGCCGGCGCCGCCGCGCTGGCCTCGGGGAGCGGCGTGCGCGCCTGGGCGCAGCCGCGCGGTCAGGTCGGCGAGCGGCTCTACAAGCTGGTCCAGGGCTACAGCACGTGGCCGCACCACCGCAGCGCCACCCCTGAGGGTCGCAACACCATCGCCTTTGTCGATGCCGAGCTGAAGCGGCTGGGCGCGCCGACCAAGAAGATCCCCTACATTTTCGAGCGCTACGAGTTCTTCGTTGAGGTCAAGGCCAAGGGCCGCGTGCTCGAGGCGCTACCGCTGTTCTACGAGGCCTACAATCAGGTCAGCTCGACGACGCCGATCATCCGGCCGGTGACGCTCGAGAACAACGTCGACCGAAAGGATATCGCCGGCTCGATCAGCTCGCCGCCCAACGCCAAGTCGCCGATCGTGCTGCTGCCGACCTTCAGCAAGTTCGGCAGCGAGGAGCCCAAGCCGGCGCTGATCGGCGTCGACTCCGATCCCGCGCGCAAGGGCAGCGGTATTCCGACGGTGATGATCTCGGGCGAGCATCTGGAGACGCTGAAGGCCGGCGGCGTGAACGTCGAGTTCCGCGCGCGCCGTGTGTCGGATCGCGACGAGACGATCATCGCCGAGCTGGGCGCCGGCGGCCTGGCGCCGCTGGTGATCACCACGCCGATCGGCGGCTGGTTCACCGCCGCCGGCGAGCGCGGTACCGGCATCGCGTTGGCGCTGGAACTCGCGGCGCATTTCGCGCGCGAGATGCCGATCATCTTCATCGCCACAACGGGTAACGAGCTGGAGTTCAACGGGCTGAAGAGCCTGATCAAATGGGGCTACAAGGTCGAACCCTACGGGGTGGTCCATGTCGGCGCCGCGGCCGGCGTAGGCGTGAAGAAGCCGGGCGAGCGCGCGCTGTCGCTGGCGACCACACGCGTGGCGATGTCGACCAAGCCGGCCGGGCCGAACACGGGCATGGGGGCGGCGCTGAAACCCGGCGGTTTCGCCGGCACCGAGCGATTCAGCGGCGAGGGCGCGATCTGGCGCGAGTTCCTTGGCAAGGACGTGCCGCTGTTGTCCTTCGACGGCACCTTCCCGCTGATGCGCACGCCCGACGATGTGCCCGACCTGGTCACGTCACCGGCGCTGCTGGACATCGCCTACAAGTCGATGCTCGACGCGACGAGGACGTTGCTGGCGGCGTAGACGTCAACCGTCGCGGCGCGGCCCCTCGGCCGACGGAAACAGCATGCGGTCGTTGGTCCGGCAGTAGCGGTCCGCGAACATGCGGCCCACGGGCTGGTACTTGTCCATCAGCACGCGCATCGCCTTGGGATCCCACAGCTCGTCGCGCACGTGGAAATGCACGCCCTCGCCGATGATCAGCTGGCGGTCGTCCTTGACGTTGATCACCTGCCAGGTCTTGCACTCCAGCGACCACGGCGCCGCCGCCAGCCGTGGCGGCTTGATCGCCGTCGAGGGCGCGAGGCCGAGCTTGAGGTAGTCCGGCTCGCCGATATCGGGCGGAAAGTCGCCGCTCGACTCGTGCATCGCCTGCGCCAGCGGCTCGTCGGTAAGGTTCACCACGAACTCGCCGGTGCGCTGGATATTCACCCAGGTGTCCTTGATCCGCCCGTCCGGCCGCTTGTTGATCGCGAACATGCAGAGCGGCGGGTCCTCGGCGAAGACGTTGAAGAAGCTGAACGGCGCGGCGTTGACCACGCCCGTCGGTCCGATCGTCGTCACCCAGGCGATCGGCCGCGGCAGCACGAAGGAAATCAGCAGCTTGTAGCGCTCGTGTGGCGTGAGTTCGGAAGCGGCGTACTGCATCGGCCCCAGCTCTGATTACTTGCGGGTTGGCGGCGGCGGCTCGGCGCCGACGCGTTCGGTGATGAGCTTATAGTGCTCGGGCCGGCGGTGCTTGGCGAAGTTGAACACGTTCTGCCGGATCGACTCGCCCATCGAGAGATCGGCGTCGAACATGATCAGCTCGTCGTCCTCGCTCATCGCCTGCGCCGCGATCTCGCCGGTCGGCGCCACGATCACCGAGGCGCCGTACATGCCGAAGCCGTCCTCCTTGCCGGCCTTGGCCGTGGCGATGATCCAGGTGCCGTTCTGGTAGGCGTTGGCCTGCACGCTGAGCAGATGATGGAATACGCGGCGATAGGGCGGCTCCTGGAAATAGATGTTGTCGGTGGGCGTGTTGTAGCCCAGCGCCACCATCTCGACGCCCTGCAGGCCCATAACGCGGAACGTCTCCGGCCAGCGCCGGTCGTTGCAGATGCACTGGCCCATGACGACGTCCTCGTCGAACATGCGCCAGACGTTGAAGCCGAGATTGCCGACGTCGAAATAGCGCTTCTCCAGATGCTGGAACGGCGCGGTCGGGATGTGATCGACATGCCCCGGCAGATGCACCTTGCGGTACTTACCGACGATGCGGCCGTCCGGGCCGGCCAGAATCGACGTATTGAACCGCCTGACCTTGCCCTCCTCCTCGGTCAGCTCGGCATAACCGAGGTAAAAGCCAACCTTCTTCTCCCGCGCCAGCTCGAACAGCGGCAAGGTCTCCGGACTCGGCATCTGCGCCTCGAAGAACCGGTCGATCTCGGCCTGATCTGTCATCCACCACCGCGGAAAGAACGTGGTCAGCGCCAGCTCGGGAAACACCACGAACTTGCAGCCCGAGGCGGCGGCCTCGCGCAACATTGCCATCATGCGCTTCACCGCCGACGCCTTACTGTCGGCGAGATGGATCGGCCCGAGCTGGGCGGCGGCGACTTTCAGGTGGCGAGACACGACTAATCTCCTCGTTTCATGCCTTCAGTGGCCTGCCAGCAGTCGCTCGGGGCGACGGCGGCCATCGAGCACGCGCACGACACGAATGCCGGTGGCGATCCGACGATAGTAGATGACGTGCACGCGAAATGGAAAGCTACGCAGACCAGGCGATATATGGTCTCGTGCGATTCCCGCTCCAGGCCTCTCCGCCAGCATCGCGAACCGACCGTGCAGACCGGCTAGGTACCGATCTGAGTGTGGCTTGCCCCATTTCCGCCTGCTGTATCGGCCGATCCGGAGAAGGTCGCCGGCCGCCGTCGCAGACAGCCGCCACGTGTTCACCGCCGCTTCCGCTTGCGATCCTCCGCGTCCAGTTTCGCGCGAAGCTTGTCGAAGCTGAAGTTCTCGTCATCGGGCGCGGCATCACCCTTGGCGATCGCCGCCCGCAGACGCTCCAACGCGCGAGCGTCGGCCGCTGCCCGAGCAGCGGCTCCTTTCCCTGTTGCCCTGCGAGGTCTCTCCGCCCTTTCGGCTTGGTAGGCGGCCGCAGTCTCCTCCAGACCCTTGGAGGTACGCGTGCGCTTTCGGTTCACCGGATCGAGGAGGATCATTTCCCGCAGCGCCTCGCGCACGACCTCGCTGGCGTTGTTGTAGTAGCCAGACTTTACCTTCGCCTTCACATAGCGTTCGAGCTCGGGCGTCAACGAGACGTTCATGGAGCCACCTTTCAAGTATGTCAGACATTAGCAAAGCGTGACATTCTTGGCGAATCTGTAGGCGATAGCCGCGCACCATTCGATGCCTGCTGTCGTCTCACCGACGACGCTTTACTGCCGGATAAGGATCAGCCCCAACGTCGCGACGGCGAGTCCGAGGTGGCCGGCAACTGGTGATCTCCTCTGAGAACGCCGATCCAGCGGTTCTATGGAATCCTGCAACTCCAATGGACCTCGGCTCGCCGATTCTGAGGCTCGTGATCGGAAACAATCAGCCTCTGCATGGCATCACGTCGATAAACCAGTGGCAGGTCGCTGCCGTAGGCGAACGTGTCAATAACTCGGTCAAGGAAACCAAATTTCTGGAGAACATCTCGGACGTTAGCTGCTCGTTGCCGGTCAAGTGCGCCGGCTTTCCCGGCCTTTGCTTCAGCCCCGTCCAAATGGCCGGCCCCACGAATATTGCGGCACCCACGATCCCAGCGTATTGCCGGAATCTCCCTGCGAAGCGTGCTTCTCGCAACTTCGTTCAGGTCGCTGGAGTTTGCGTCAAAGAAAACCTCGATAGATAGCTTTGCTGGTGTCACAGCAGTGGTTGACGCCGGCATCGCTGTTAGTCCTGCCGCGCAAAGCAATCCCGCGATCAAGAGGGAGATCGGCTGCACGAGCGACCCACTAAAACAGCGGCCGCGCGCCAAAGCTCGCCATCTTGGTCATCTCCGGCGCAGCGCGGCCCAGGGGGCGTGAGGCGTCGGGGGTGACACACTTCAGGAATTGCCCGCTGCCCTTCTCAGCGTTCAGCGTCCCGTTCTCGACCACGACGCGGCCGCGGCTGATCACGGTGACCGGCCAGCCGGTGACGCGGCGGCCTTCGTAGGGCGTGTAGCCGACATTGTCGTGCAGGTCGGTCCAGCGCACGGTTACGTCCTTCTTGTCGTCCCAGATCGCGAGGTCGGCGTCGGAGCCCACCGCGATCGTGCCCTTGCGCGGATAGAGGCCGTAGAGCTTGGCGTGGTTGGTGGCGGAGAGCGCCACGAACTGGTGCAGGTCGATGCGGCCCTTCTGCACGCCCTCGGAGAACAAGAGCGGCAGACGCAGCTCGAGGCCGGGCACGCCGTTGGCCATTTCCTTGAACGTCGTCTTCAGGCCCTTGGGGATCTTGCCGCCCTCGTTGAACTGGTAGGGCGCGTGGTCGGAGGAGAAAACGTCGAAGGTGCCGTCCTTCAGCGCCGCCCATACCGCCTCCTGCGCAGCCGAGTCGCGCGGCGGCGGGCTGCAGCACCACATCGCGCCCTGCACGTCGGGCTTGTCGAGATCGTCGGCGGTGAGCGCGATGTATTGCGGGCAGGTCTCGGCGAAGATCTTCAAGCCCTTGGCGCGCGCCTGGCGCACCGTGTCGATCGCCTCGATCTCCGACATGTGCACGATCAGCATCGGCGCGTCGACCAGGCGGGCCAGCGAGATCGCGCGGTTGGTCGCCTCGGCCTCGGCGACGCGGGCATGGGCGATGGCGTGGAACTTGGGCGCGACATGGCCCTGCTCGACCAGATGATGCGCCAGCCACTGGATCATGTCGTGGTTCTCGGCGTGCACCATGACCAGCGCGCCTTCCTTGCGTGCCAGCGCGAGGATGTCGAGCAGCTGGTAGTCGGTGACCTTCAGCGCGTCGTAGGTCATGTAGATCTTGAACGAGGTGTAGCCGTCCTTGATCAGCGCCGGCAGCTCCTGGCCCATCACCTGCGGCGAGGGGTCGGAGATGATCAGATGAAAGGCGTAGTCGATCAGCGCCTTGGGCGTCGCCTCCTGGTGATAGTCCTGCACCACCTTGCGCAGGGACATGCCGCGATGCTGCGCGGCGAAGGGAATGATCGTCGTCGTGCCGCCGAACACCGCCGAGCGCGTGCCGGTGTAGAAATCGTCGGCGCACATGATGCCCATGCCGGATTTCTGCGCGACATGCACATGGCTGTCGACGCCGCCGGGCAGCACGAACTTGCCGCCGGCGTCGATCTCGCGCGTGGCGTCGCCGGAGGCCTTGCCGATGGCCGATATCACGCCGTCCTTCACGGCGATGTCGCCTTCGGTGACGCGCTCGACCGTGACGATGCGGGCGTTGCGGATGATCAGGTCGTAAGCAGGCATGATTCTACTCCGCCGCCAAAGGCCGTGCCTTGCCCGATGCGGCAAGTCGGCGTTCGAGGCGGGCTATCAGATTGTCGAGCTCGACCACGTCGGCGGCCGTCAGTGACGAGCCGGGCGCGCGCTGCTTGGCACTCTTGATCGCGCCGCGACGGCGCAGCACTTCCTTGCGCAGAGCCAGGCCGATGCCGGGCTGGACCTCGTGGCGCACCAGCGGCAGGTAGATGTCGAACAGGTCCTCGCCCTCCTCCACCTTTCCGGCGGCGAAGAGCGCATGCACCTGCACCAGCATCTCCGGCCAGGCGAAGCCGGTCATCGCGCCGTCGACGCCCCGGCGCAGCTCCTGCGGATAGTAGATGCCGCCATTGCCGACCAGGATCGACACACGGCGCTGCCCCTTGGCCTCGGCCTCGCGGATGCGGGTGATCTTGTTGAGCGCCGGCGCGTCCTCGTGCTTGAGCATCACGAGCTGCGGGAAATCCTGGACCATGCGGTTGAACACCGGCACGGGCAGGAACACGCCAGTGGTCTGGGGATAGTCCTGGTAGACCACCGGCACGTCGGGGCCGAGCGCTTCGAACACCTGCTTGTAGTAGCCGTACAGCGCGTCGTCGCCTTTCAGGCCGGCGGCCGGCGCCACCATCACGCCAGCGGCGCCAGCGGCCATCACCTCGTGCGACAGGCGGCGCAGCGGATCGATCGCAGCGTGACTGACGCCGACGATCACCTTGCGCCCGCCGGCGCGCGCGATCACGCGCTTGACCACCGCCAGCGACTCGTCGGGCGTGAGCTTGTGCGCCTCGCCCATCATGCCGAGCAGGGTGAAGCCATGCACGCCGCAGCCGATATAGAAGTCGGTGAGCGAATCGACGCTGTCGTAGTCGACCGCGCCCGAGTCGGTGAACGGCGTGGCGGCGATAATGAAGACGCCTTTGGCGGTTTCGTCGAGACGCGCGGACATCGGATGCTCCATCGAACGGACAGGGCCGATCATGCCACCCGTGGCACACGCCGCCTACGCGTATATCATTACGCCGAACGCCGACCCCGGGAGCGACCATGAACGACAGTATCACCCTGATCCGCGACCTCGATGTCATCGTCGCCTGGGACGAGTCCGAGGGACGGCACGTGTACCTCCAGCGCGCCGACCTCGCCTTTCGTGGCAACGAGATCATCCATGCCGGCCCGGGCTATGCCGGGCGGGTGGACACGACCATCGAGGGACGTAGATTCATGGCCCTGCCCGGCCTGATCAACGTGCATACCCATCCCTTTTCCGAGCCCGGCAACAAGGGCCTGACCGAGGAGGTCGCCAGCGACAAGCTGGGCCAGAGTTCGCTCTACGAGTTCCTGCCGGTCTTCGGCATGGAAGCCGATGCCGCCGGCGCCTCCTCGCGCGTGGCGATCTCGGAGCTGCTCAAAAGCGGCGTCACCACGGTCACCGACCTGTCGATCAGCCGCGATGGATGGATCGACGACCTCGCGTCCACCGGCATCCGCGCCGTGCTCTGCCCGATGTTCCGTTCGGGCTACTGGTACACCAAGAACGGCCACGTCGTGGACTACGCCTGGGACATCAAGGCGGGCGAAGCCGCATTCGCGGCGGCGCTCAAGACCATCGACGCGGCCATGGCGCATCCCAGCGGCCGGCTGTCGGGCATGATGGGCCCCTCGCAGATCGACACCTGTACCGAGGGCCTGTTCAAGGACGCGCTGGCCGAGGCGCGCAAGCGAAACATCCCGCTGCAGACCCATGCCGGTCAGGCGGTCGTCGAGTTCAACGAGATGACGCGGCGCCACGGCAAGACGCCGATCGAATGGCTCGACCAGATCGGCGTGCTGTCGCCCGACCTGATCATTGGCCACTGCATCTTCCTCAACGATCACCCGCAGCTGCACTGGCCGCACAGCGACGACTTCGCGCGCCTGCGCGCATCGGGGGCGGCGGTGGCACACTGCCCCACGGTGTTCGCCCGCCGCGGCATCGCGCTGAACAGCATCGGCCGGTACATGGACGCCGGCATCCCGGTCGGCATCGGCACGGATACCTTTCCGCACAACATGCTCGATGAGCTGAGGCTGGCCTGCTACCTGTCGCGCGTCCTCACCGGCAACTATAGGATGGGCACGACGCGCCACGCCTTCGAGGCGGCCACCGTCGGCGGCGCGAGCATCCTCAGGCGCCCCGATCTCGGCCGGCTGGCGCCGGGCTGCAAGGCCGACTTCTCGCTGGTCGACATGTCCCATCCATACATGCAGCCGGCGATCGAGCCGGTGCGCAGCCTGATCTACTCCGCCGGCGATCGCGCCATCCGACACGTCTACATCGACGGACGGCAGATCGTGCGCGATGGCGAGGTCCTGACAGTCGACATCGCGGCGATGACCGCGCAACTCGTTGAAGGCCAGGCTAAGCGCGTGTCGACCGTGCCGCAGCGCGACTGGGCGGGCCGAACCGCCGAGCAGCTCGCACCGCCGGTCTACGGCAAGCGCGATCGCCTGCCGCAATCGCGACCAGTGCGCTGACCCGCGGACGCTTGAACCATCCGCGAAGCCGGGACACAGTGCGCGCGTCCTGTTGGCTCCGAGGAAACGATCCAATGCCCGCGTTAGACGCCAAAATCCTGAAGACCCTGCAGAAGTTCGACACGCCGACGATCTGCAACGCGCTGGAGATCGTGGCGCCGCAGCGCCGCCTGCATGGCTACAATGTCGAGCCGCTGCAATGCGTCTATCCCGACCTGCCGCCGATCGTCGGCTACGCGCGCACCGGCGCGATCCGCTCCTGCGAGCCGTCGTTCCGCTCGCCCGCCGAGGACCGCGACATGCGGCTGAAATGGTACAAGTACGTCGATCAGGGCGGGCCGAAGCCCTCGATCATCGTGTTGCAGGATCTCGACGGCATCCGCGCCGGCTACGGCTCGTTCTGGGGCGAGGTCAATAGTCACGTCCATCGCGGCCTGGGCGCCTTGGGCGTTGTCACCAACGGCTGCATCCGCGACGTGCCGATGAACGCCACCAACTTCCAGATGCTGGCCGGCAGCATCATGCCGAGCCACGCCTACGTGCACGTGGTCGATGTCGGCGTGCCGGTGACGATCTGCGGCATGTCGGTGCGCGACGGCGATCTGATGCATGCCGACATGCACGGCGCGGTGGTGATCCCGCACGAGGTCGCCGGCAAGATCGCCGGCGCGGTCGACCTGCTGACGCGCAAGGAGAAGGTGATCATCGAAGCCTCGAAGAAGAAGGGCTTCTCCTTCGCCGTGCTCGAGAAGGCGCTGAAGCAATCGGCGGATATTCACTAGGAATTCCTCACATTCCCCGTGGGACGAAGCGGGCGTCGCGTCGGTCCCGCTTCGCTCGACTTCCAAGGCTCAGAATATGAGGTGGACCGCCGCTCGACAAAGGGGTTAGCATCTTGGCGCGGGTGCCGGCGAACAGGCACCGCTCTAGGGGCTTCCATCCGAGCGCCGTCGGGCGCCGGCATAACGACAAAGCCGGCATCGCCGGATGTCTGGAGGAGGAAACGCAAATGACAGCCAGGAAAGTCACGCGTCGGTTCGTCGCCAAGACGGCGGCGGCATCCAGCGCCCTCGTCGCCGCGCCCTTCGTCCGCGGCGCGTTCGCCGCCGGCAAGCTCTCGATCGGCTTCTGGGATCACTGGGTGCCCGGTGCTAACAAGGCCGTCGAGGCCGCCTCCAAAGCATGGGCCGAGAAGGAAAAAGTCGACCTGTCGATCGACTTCATCACCTCGCAGGGCAACAAGCTCATCATCACCGCCGCCGCCGAGTCGCAGGCCAAGTCGGGCCACGACATCCTGGCGTTCGGCAGCTGGGACCCGGCGCGGTATTCCGACCAGCTCGTGCCGGTCGACGACATCATGGCGCCGCTGATCAAGGCGAATGGCGAGGCCAGTGCCATCACGCAGTATCTGGGCAAGATCGGCGGCAAGTGGCTCGGCGTGCCGGGAACGCCCGGCGCGCAGTTCAAGGGTCCGTGCTCGCGCATCGATCTCTTGAAGGAGCACGCGGGTATCGACATCCAGGCGCTCTACCCGGCGGGCGGGCCGCCCAAGGCCGATTCCTGGACGCTCGACGCATTCCTCAAGGCGGCGGGCGCCTGCCACAAGGCCGGCGTACCCTTCGCTATCGGGCTGGGTACCACGGCCGACTCGGTCGACACCTGCGGCGCGATCTTTCAGAGCTTCGGCGCGGCAGTAGTGAACGCCAAAGGCGAAATCACGGTGAAGTCCGACAAGGTCAAGCAGGCGCTGGAGTACTGGAAACAGCTCGTCGCTTTCCTGCCGCCGGACGCGCCGTCCTATGACGACGCCACCAACAACCGCGCCTTTGTCGCTGGCAAGACGGCGTTGATCATGAACCCACCCAGCGCCTGGGCAGTGGCGCGGCGCGACCAGCCCAAGATCGCCGAGCAGACCTGGCACCACGGCATGGCCGCCGGCCCGGCCGGCCGCTATGGCCCCTTCACCACGCCGTTCTGGGGCATCTGGAACTTCAGCAAGAACCAGCCGGCGGCCAAGAGCCTGCTGACGGCGCTGTCGCAGGCGCCGGCGATCGAGGAGATGGTCAAGGCCAGCGCCGGCTACGACATTCCGGCGTTCGCCAATCTGACGACGATGAAGGTGTGGGCCGAGGAAGGGCCGCCGAAGGGTACGCTCTACCACTACCCGAATCCCTTCAACCACCAGATCCTGTCGATCGCCGCCGCGCCGGCGCCGCACAAGATCGCGGTGCAGATCTACCGCCACGGCCTCGAGACGCAGATGGTGGTACGCTACGCCATCAGGGGCGAGCCGATGGACCGAGTGTTGGGCTGGGCGGCCAGCGAGCTCGAAGGCTACATGCGTACCTGACCCACCGGCGATCTCCGGGAGCACCGCGGTCGGCGGTGCTCCCGGACCTGTCGCTTCTCATCAGGTTGTAAGCAAGAGGTTAGGAGCACGCCATGGCCGATACCGCTCTCCGGGTGTCCGCCGCCAGCAGCGCGGACAAGCGAAGCGGCCTGCAGAAACTCATGCAGCGCAAGTCGACCATCGCTTTCTTGATGACGTTGCCGCTGATCGTCCTGATCTTCACCCTGGTCGCCTATCCGGCCGGTTACGCGCTCTACCTCGCCATGCTCAACAAGGCGATGACCAAGTTCGTCTGGTTCAAGAACTTCGACTTCCTGTTCAGCCGCGATACGTTCTGGATGGTCGTCTGGCAGTCCTGCCTGTTCGCCATATCGGCCGTCGTCTTCAAGGCGTTCATCGGATTCGTCGTCGCCCACTTGGTGAACAACATCCCCGGCAAAAAGCAGCGCAAGTGGCGCGGCATGCTGCTGGTGCCTTGGGTCATTCCGGCGGCGATGAGCACGCTGTCCTGGCTGTGGCTGTTCGATTCGTCCTACAGCGCCTTCAACTGGCTGCTCGAGCCGCTCGGCATCGGCCCGATCCCCTGGCTGGGTGAGACCGGCTGGGCGCGCTTCTGCGTCATCCTGGTCAATGTCTGGATCGGCGCGCCGTTTTTCATGATCATGTATCTGGCGGCGCTGAAATCCGTGCCCGAGCAGCTGCACGAGGCGGCGGAGATCGACGGCGCGAGCTGGTGGCAGCGCATCTGGTACATCAACCTGCCGATGATGCGGAACATCATCGCCATCACGGCGCTGTTCTCGACCATCCTCACCTTCGCCAATTTCGACATCGTGCGCGTGCTCACGCGCGGCGACCCGTTGAACACCACGCACCTGTTCGCGACATGGGCTTTCCGGCTCGGCATCGAGAGCGGCGACATCCCGCTTGGCGCGGCGGTGTCACTGTTCATGGTGCCGATCCTCGCGGTCGGCGCCACGATCATCCTGCGCGACATCAACAAGCGGGGGAGTGAAGTCTGATGGCCGACGCCACGATCACCACCTCCCCGGGAGCGCCGACTCGTCCGCGCTACGGCAGCATGAGCCGCGATCGGCGCTGGGCGCTGCGCTGGTCGTATTTCTTCCTGACCCTTTTCGCGATCTTCTTCCTGACGCCGCCGATCTACATGTTTGTCACGTCGCTGAAGAGCAGCGCGGAGATCTCGGCGGAGATCAATCCCTGGTGGGTGTTCGATCCGACTCTGTCGAACTACATCGGCCTGCTCACCGACAATGTCTTCCTCACCTTCTTCCTCAATTCGGCGCTGATCTCGGTCTGCGTCGTGACCATCACCATGATGATCAGCGTCGTCGCTGCCTTTGCGTTGGCGCGCATGAAGTTCTGGGGCTCCGCGACGCTCGCCACCGGCGTCTTCCTGACCTACCTGATTCCCGAGACGCTTCTCTTCATCCCCCTGTTCAAGATGTTCGCCTGGGTGAATGACACGTTCGGCATCCAGCTGATGAACCACTGGTGGACGATGATCATCCTCTACCCGACGCTGACGGTGCCGTTCTGCACCTGGATCATGATCGGGTACTTCGCCTCGATCCCCAAGGAGCTGGACGAGGCTGCCCTGATCGACGGCGCCACCTGGTTCCAGACGCTGACCAAGATCTTCATTCCCGTGGCGCTGCCCGGTCTGATCGCCGCCACCATCTTCGCCTTCACCGTGTCATGGGCACAGTTCCTCTATCCGCTCGCGTTCACGACCTCGACCAAGGAGCTGGTGCTGCCCGTAGGCATCATCACCACCTTGATCAAGGGCGACGTGTTCAACTGGGGCCAGATCATGGCCGGCGCCCTGCTCGGTGCCGCGCCGCCGCTGATCATCTACGCCTTCCTCATGGACTACTACATCGCGGGCCTGACGGCCGGCGCAACGAAGGGTTAGTCGGCTATGGCTCAAGTAACGTTGCGCAAGGTCGTCAAGAAGTACGACGAGGTGCTGGCCGTCCGCGGCATCGACCTCGACATCATGGACAAGGAATTCGTGGTCCTCGTCGGCCCGTCAGGCTGCGGCAAGAGCACGACCCTGCGCATGATCGCCGGCCTGGAGGAGATCACCGACGGCGACATCGCCATCGGCGGCGACGTGGTCAACGACGTGCCGCCGAAGGACCGGGACATCGCCATGGTGTTCCAGAACTACGCGCTCTACCCGCATATGAACGTCTACGAGAACATGTCGTTCGGGCTCAAGCTCAAGCGCACGCCCAAGGACATCATCGACCAGCGGGTTCGCCAGGCGGCGCAGATTCTCGACATCACCGAGCTGCTTGACCGCAAGCCCAAGCAGCTCTCCGGTGGCCAGCGTCAGCGCGTCGCCATGGGCCGCGCCATCGTGCGCGACCCCAAGGTGTTCCTGTTCGACGAGCCGCTCTCGAACCTCGACGCGAAGCTGCGCGTGCAGATGCGCACCGAGATCAAGAAGGTGCACCAGAAGGTGCGCACGACCACGGTCTACGTCACGCACGACCAGATCGAGGCGATGACCCTGGCCGACCGCGTGGTCGTGATGAACGGCGGCAACATCGAGCAGGTCGGCCCGCCCAACGAGCTCTACCACTCGCCCAAGACCAAGTTCGTGGCAGGCTTCATCGGCTCTCCGGCGATGAACATGGTGCCCTGCCAGCTCGAGGCTTCGGGCGACGCGCTGAAGGTCAGGCTGTCGGACACGCTCAGCCTGGCGGTGCCGGCCTCGCGCACGGCCCGCTATCGCCCCCATGTCGGCAAGCCCGGCCTGCTGTTCGGCCTGCGGCCGGAGCATCTCACCGAGACGCGCCCGCACCTCGAGGCCGACATGCAAACCTTCGACGTGAAGCTCGACGTCACCGAGCCCATGGGCATGGAGACGCTGGTCTACTTCGCGATCAACGGCATCGATATCTGCGGCCGCGTCAATCCCAACGCCGGTGCGCGCGAGAGCCAGACGATGAAGCTCTGCGCCGACATGGCCAACATGCATCTGATCGACGACAAGACCGAGCAGGTCCTCTGAGCGTCGTCAGGGATTCGATCGCGGCGCCCCTGCGGCGCCGCTTTCCATTTCAGGCGATCCAATCGAGGGGAGAAACGTCATGGGCGCTTTGAACGGCAAGGTCGCGTGGGTCACCGGCGCGGGTACCGGCATCGGCCAGGCGGCGGCGATTTCGCTCGCCAGCGAGGGCGCGACGGTCGTCCTGACCGGCCGGCGCAAGGCGCCGCTGGAGGAGACGGCGGCGACCATCAAGAAGGCCGGCGGCAAGGCAGTGATCCAGGCCGGCGACATGATGAAGTCTGGCGTGGTCAACCGCATCGCCCAGGCGATCGAGAAGAAGTTCGGACGCTGCGACATCCTGATCAACAACGCCGGCCTGAACATCGGCGACCGCAGCTTCAAGAAGCTGACGCCGGAGGGCATCGACCTGGTGGTCGGCGCCAATCTGTCGAGCGCCTTCTACTGCGTCACCGCGGTGCTGCCGATGATGCGCAAGCAGAAGGGCGGCCTGATGATCCACACTTCGTCCTGGGCCGGTCGCTGGCCGGGCCTTGTGAGCGGCTCGGTCTACAACGCCGCCAAGCATGGCGTGGTGGCGATGAGTCACACCATCAACATGGAGGAGTGCGTCAACGGCATCCGCTCCTGCGCCTTCTGCCCTGGCGAGGTGGCGACACCGATCCTCGACAAGCGGCCGGTGCCGGTGAGCAAGGAAGACCGCGCCAAGATGGTGCAGTCGGAGGATTGCGGCGATCTGATCCGCTACATCGCCTGCATGCCCGCGCACGTGGTGATCAACGAGCTGGTGATTAGCCCGACGCACAATCGCGGCTACATCGCCAGCCTGAACCAGCCGCACGTGAAGGTGTGATGACTACCTTCCCCCGCTGGCGGGGGAAGGTAACTCACACCGCGACCACGTCCTTCATGCCCTCGGGCATTGGCCGCACGATGCGATTGTGCAGCCGGAACTTGCGGCTGAAGAGCACGTGGAACAGCAGCCTGGTCCACGATTTGTGGTGATAGAGGTGGTCGTAGAATTCCGGCGCCGCCGCGCGTACCGCCGGCAGCCTCGACCACGGCACCTGCGGGAAGTCGTGGTGCTCGTTGTGGTAGCCCATGTTGAACGACAGCTTGTTCAGCGGGCCGTAATAGGAATAGGTCTCCTGCCCTTCCTTGAACACATAGTGCTCCTGGATCCAGCGCGCGCCCACCGGGTGCACGCCAAGGGAGAAGATCGTCGACAGGAACAGGTAGGCGACCGGCCACCAGCCGAAGAACCAGACGATCGGCGCCATCGCCGCCGCCATGGCCAAGGCGTTGAACACCACCCAGCCGTCGACGGTGCGGATCGCCTTCACCGTGGTCGGCCGCAGGATGCCCTGCACCGCCCAGAACATGCTGAGCCAGAACGTCTTGCGCCACGGACTATTGCCCACCCAGCGCGCCTCGTTCTGCGTCGGCACGTCGGCGTCGAGGCCGGGGATGCCGAGATACTTGTGGTGCAGCAGGTGGTAATTGCGAAAGCCGATCGCCGCCGGAAAGACGATCGGGACATTGGCGAGGATCGAGCCCAGGCGATTGGCGTTGGCGGTCTTGAAGATGGCGTTGTGCGTGTAGTCGTGGATCAGCACGAACAGGGCATGATTGACGAAGGCGCCGACGACGTAAGCGGCGAGTACGATCGCCCACCACGGCGCGTCGAGCAGCGTCAGCCCGATCGCGACGCCGACCTGCAGCGCCACCAGCAACACCGTCCACAACACCGACCAGGGATCGCGCTCGAACAGTGCGCGCACCTCGGGATGCGCCGCCAGAATCCGCTTCGCCCGCTCCGGGTGCGGCAGCGGCGTGTCGCTGTGGGTGAACGCCGCGTTGGGCGCAGTATCGGCGACCATCCGGTCAGTCCTCTTCAAAGGGGGCTTCCATATAGGCTGAACGCCGTTCAACGTCCATTCACCATCCCCTACACAGTGTGACGAGCCAGGTCCATGGTCACGATCAAGCCTTTGAATCTCAAGGAATTTGTCCGAGACATCTTCGCCACCGCGGGATGCTCGGCGGCCGAGGCCCAACGCATCGGCCAGTACCTGGTCGAGTCGAACCTCACCGGCCACGACAGCCATGGCGTCATCCGCGTGCCGCGCTATGTGAAGACCCTGGTCGACAAGGTGATCCACCCCGACGTCGTGGTCGACGTGCTGGTCGACACGCCGGTGCTGGCGGTGGTCGACGGCAAGTTCGGCTTCGGCCAGACCGTGGGCCCGCAGGCCGTGCGCATCGGCATCGACAAGTGCAAGCGCAACGGGCTCTCCGCCGTGGCCCTGCGCAACGCCGGCCACACCGGCCGCACCGGCGATTGGGCCGAAATGGCCGCGGCCGAAGGGCTGGTCTCGGTGCACTTCGTCAACGCCGCCGGCTCGGTGCTGGTGGCGCCCTATGGCGGCGTCGATCGGCGGTTCTCGACCGCGCCCTATTGCGTCGGCATCCCCCGCCCCGGCCGCGACCCGCTGGTCCTCGACTTCGCCACCTCGATCGTCGCCGAGGGCAAGGTGCTGGTCGCCAGCCAGGGCGGCAAGCCGGTGCCCGACGACGCGTTGATCGACCAGGACGGCAGGGCGAGCGGCGACCCGCACGTGCTCTACGGCGAGTATACGCCCGAGGGTCCGCGCGATCACCGCAAGAGCAAGGGCGCGATCCGCGCCTTCGGCGAGCACAAGGGCTCGGGCCTCGCCTTCATGTGCGAGCTGCTCGGCGGCGCGCTCAGCGGCAACGGCGCCACGGCGTTCGACCGCCCCTTCGCCAATGGCATGTTCTCGTTCTACGTCGATCCCAAGGTGGTCGATCCCAGCGGTTTCTTCGGGCCGGAGGTCGACCGCTACACCGCCTTCGTGAAGGGCTCCAAACCGGTGAGCGCCGACGAGGAGGTGCTGGTACCCGGCGAGCAGGAGATCCACTACCGCGCCAAGCGCAACGCCGAAGGCATACCGCTGCCTGACGATACCTGGGCGAGCCTCGTCGCCACCGCCCGCTCCGTGGGCCTCGACGAACGGCGTATCCAGCGCGCTACTATGCCGTAGGGCTCAAGGGAGGACATCATGGCCAAGGGCACCAAGAAGACGGCCGCGCCCAAATCGGCGAAGCCGCGCAAGAAGCCGCTGCGCAGCCACGCGTGGTTCGGCCATCCCGATCGCGATGGCTACATGCATCGCAGCTGGATGAAGAACCAGGGCTATCCCTCGCATCTCTTCGACGGCCGGCCGGTGATCGGCATCTGCAACACCTGGTCGGAGCTCACGCCCTGCAACGGCCATTTCCGGGCGCTGGCCGAGCACATCAAGCGCGGCGTCTACGAGGCCGGCGGCTTCCCGCTCGAGTTCCCGGTGTTCTCGACCGGCGAGACCAATCTGCGCCCCACCGCGATGCTGTTTCGCAACCTCGCCAGCATGGATGTCGAGGAAGCGATCCGCGCCAACCCGATGGACGGCGTGGTGCTGATGGTGGGCTGCGACAAGACCACGCCCGCTTTGCTGATGGGCGCCGCGAGCTGCGATCTGCCGAGCATCGCGCTGTCGGGCGGGCCGATGCTCAACGGCCACTACCGCGGCGAGCTGATTGGCTCGGGCACGCATGTCTGGAAGTTCAGCGAGATGGTGCGCGCCGGCGAGATGACCCAGCAGGACTTCCTCAACGCCGAGGCGGCCAACGCGCGCAGCGCCGGCCACTGCATGACCATGGGCACGGCCTCGACCATGGCCAGCATGGTCGAGTCCCTGGGCATGGGCCTGCCGACCAACGCCGCGATCCCGGCCGCCGATTCGCGCCGCTCGGCGCTCGCCTTCATGGTCGGCCGCCGCATCGTCGAGATGGTCAAGCAGGACCTCAAGATGTCCAAGGTGCTGACCAAGGCGAATTTCGAGAACGCCATCCGCGTCAACGGCGCGATCGGCGGCTCGACCAACGCGGTGATCCATCTGCTGGCGATCGCCGGCCGCATGGGCATCGACATCACGCTCGACGACTGGGACCGGCTGGGCCGCGACATCCCCTGCCTCGTCAACCTGATGCCGTCAGGGGAGTACCTGATGGAGGACTTTTACTACGCCGGCGGCGTGCCCGCGGTGGTGCGCGAGCTCGGCGAGGCGGGCTTGCTCGACAAGAAGGCGATGACGGTCAACGGCGAGACGCTGTGGGACAATTGCAAGGACGCCGAGGTCTGGAACCGCAAGGTCATCTTCCCGATGAAGAAGCCGTTCAAGCCCAATGGCGGCGTCGCCGTGCTGCGCGGCAACCTGGCGCCCAATGGCGCCATCCTCAAGCCCTCGGCCGCCACGCCCAAGCTGATGAAGCATCGCGGTCGCGCCATCGTCTTCGAGAGCGTCGAGGATCTGCGGGCGCGCACCGACGATCCCCATCTCGATTGCGACGAGAACAGCATCATGGTGCTGAAGTACTGCGGGCCCAAGGGCTACCCGGGCATGGCCGAGGTCGGCAACATGCCGCTGCCCAAGAAGATCCTCGAGAAGGGCATCAAGGACATGGTGCGCATCTCCGACGCGCGCATGAGCGGCACCGCCTATGGCACGGTCGTGCTGCACGTCGCGCCAGAGGCCGCTGCCGGCGGCCCGCTGGCGCTGGTCAAGACCGGCGACTGGATCGAGCTCGACGTCAAGAAACGCAAGCTGCACCTCGACGTGCCGGAGGCCGAGCTGGAGAAGCGGCGCAAGGCGTGGAAGGGCTTCACCTCGCCCCATGCCAGCGGCTACGCCAGGCTGTACGTCGATCACGTCACGCAAGCCGACAAGGGCGCCGACCTCGATTTCCTCGTCGGCAAGCGCGGCGCCGCCGTGCCGCGCGAGTCGCATTGAGCCCTACCTTCCCCCGCCAGCGGGGGAAGGTAGTCAGGCAGGCGCGGGCATCCGCCGCGCCTTGACGATCTGGCTGATCAGCACTGGCGCGCCCGCGGCCAAGCCAACGAGTGTCGGCGTCAGGCCGGGCGCGATCACCGGGATGGAGGCCAGCCCGATCAGCCATCGTTCCCATCGCGACATGTGGGTCAGCAACCACCCGGCAAAGGCGGACGAGAGCATGACGATGCCGATCAGGCAGCCGCCCACCGTGACGGCGAACTCACCCCAGCTGAAACCTGGCAGCACCAGCAGCATCACCGGCGAGTAGACGAAGACGAAGGGCACCAGCGCCTTGCCCAGCGCCAGGCGGAAGGCAGTGTTGCCCGTCTTGAACGGATCGGCATTGGCCATGCTCGCCGCCGCGTAGGCGGCGACGGCCACGGGCGGCGTGATGTCGGCCAGCACGCCGAAATAGAAGACGAAGAAGTGGCCGACGAGGTCGGGCACGCCCAGCAGCTTCAAGGCCGGCGCCGCCACCGCGACCATGATGATGTAGGTCGAGGTCGTGGGAATGCCGCAGCCCATCAGCACGCAGACGATGGCCAGCAGCACCAGGGTGAAGAACAGCACCAGCGCCTGCTCGCCCGAGCTGTAGCCCAGCAGGCCGGCGACCGCGGTGACCGGCCCGCTCTCCGACAGCGCTTTGGCCGCCTCGACGGTGATGAAGGCGATCTTGAAGCCGACGCCCGTGAGCGTGACGATGCCGATGATGATGCCGACGCAGGCGGCCGCCGCGCCGACCGCCAGCGCGTACTTGGCGCCGACGACGAAGCCGTCGACCAGCTCGGTCCATGGCAGCTTGGGTGCCTTGTTCAGCCACCACAGCGCCAGCAGCAGCGCGATCATCAGCACGCCGCTGATCTGCTCGAAGTTGTCGACGAAGAATGGCGGCAGGAACGAGCGACCCTTGAAGAAGAACACGAACCACAGCGCGACCAGCACGGCCTCGATGATCGGCGGACGGCCGGCGGTGCGCCGCGCCAAGCCCACGACCAGGCACAGCAGGATGCCGGTGAAAGCCGCGACATAGGGCGTGTAGTCGGCGAACAGCACGATCAGCAGGCCGAACAACGGAATGAGCGTCGGCCAGTCGCGCCGCAGTGACTGGCGCAGATTCGGCAGATCCTCCGGCGCTACACCGCGCAGGCCATAGCGCTTGGCCTCGAAATGCGTCTGCACGAAGACGCCGAAGAAATGCATGAAGGCCGGCAGGATCGCCGCGACGATGATCGTCTGGTACGGCACGCCGAGATACTCGACCATCAGGAAGGCCGCGGCGCCCATCACCGGCGGCGTGATCTGTCCGCCAGTGCTGGCGGTCGCCTCGACCCCGGCCGCGAAGTGCTTCCTGTAGCCCAGCCGCGTCATCATCGGGATCGTGAGCGAGCCCACGGTCACGGCGTTGGCCACCGACGAGCCGGAAATCATGCCGAACAGCGCCGAACCGAAAATCGAGACTTTGGCCGGACCGCCGGCATAGCGGCCCGCCACCGCCATGGCGAGGTCGAGGAAGAGCTGGCCGAGGCCGATGCGCATGGCCAGCACGCCGAAGAGCACATAGTGGAACACGTAGGTCGCCACGACACCGATCGGGATGCCGTAGATGCCCTGGCTGGTGAGGTAGAGGTGGTTCACCACCTCGTTCCACGTCGCGCCGGGATGCACGAGGATGCCTGGCATCGACGGCCCGACCAGCGCATAGACGATGAACACGCCGGCGATGATCACCAGCGGCCAGCCCATGGTGCGCCGCGTCGCCTCCAGCACGGCCACGATCAGCACCGTGCCCATGATCACGTCGATGCTCAGCGGGTTGCCGACGCGAAACGCCAGGTCGTGGAAGACGAAGGGGATGTAGAGCGCCGCCACGACCGTCGCGACCATCAGCAGCCAGTCGAACAACGGCACGCCGCCGGGCGACAGCAGCGAGGACCGGCGCGCGTCGTCGGCCTTGCTGCCGACCAGGGCGAAGACCAGGAAGATCAGGCCGATGACGAAGGCCATGTGGATGCCGCGATGCGTCGTCTCGCGCAACAGCCCGAAGCCCGCGGTGTAGAAGTGGAAGCACGACAGCGCGAACAGCAGGCCGGCAACAATCCACGACGCCGGCGGCAGGATGGGGCGGAAGCGGACCTCGGAGTCGAACTTGCGTTCGAGCGCCTCCGCCTTCTTGAGATCGATATCGGTGCTCATTGAGAATTCGTGAGAGATGAACCAGCGCATCTTCCTGGGACCGCCGGCGTCCCGCCGGCGGTCCCAGGAAGAGATCCCTCGCTGCGCTCGGGATGACGGAGAGGTGGCGGCGCCCTACTTCAGCATCCCCTTCTCCCGGTAGAACTTCTCCGCGCCGGGATGCAGCGGGATGCCGATGCCGGTGAGCGCGGTCTCGGCCTTGATCTCCTTGCCCTTGGCGTGGCCGGCGTCGAGCAGCTTGCGCGTATTGGCGTTCCACAGCGCCTGGACGATGCCGTAGACCAAAGCCTCAGATTGCCTGGTCGAGGTCAGCCATTGCGCGTTGACGCTCACCGTCTTGACGCCGGCGACGCCCTTGTAGGCGTTGTCGGGGATCGCGTCCTTGGCGAAGAAGCTATACTGCGACAGCAGCTTGTCGACCGCCGGCCCCTCGATCGGGATCAGCTCGATGCCGGAGGTCGCCGCCAGCTCGGCGATGGCACCCTGCGGATAGCCGGTGACGCTGATGAAGGCGTCGATCGCGCCGTCCTTGAGCTTGTCGGCGGATTGCTGCGGCTTGAGGTACTCGGCCTTGAGGTCCTTCTCGCTCATGCCGAAGGCGGCGAGGATCAGCCGGGCGTCGACCAGGGTGCCCGAGCCCGGCTCGTCCAGCGACACGCGCTTGCCCTTCAGATCGGTAACGCCCTTGATGCCGCTACCCTTGCGCGCCACGAGGTGGAAGCTCTCCGGATAGAGGTTGGCGATGGCGCGCAGCCCTTCGACCTTGGGCTTACCCTCGTAGATGCCGGTGCCGGTGTAGGCCCAGTAAGCCACGTCGGATTGCGAGAAGCCCGATTCGAGGCTGCCGCCGGCGATGCCGTTGACGTTGGCCACCGAGCCGTTGGTGGCAACGGCCGTGGCCACCAGGCCGGGCACGCCGCACGAGCCGCCGGCGTCGCAGGCGCGGCTGCCGGGCGGGTTGGAGACCGCGTTGGCGATCACGCCGGCCAGCGGATAGTAGGTGCCGGCCGTGCCCCCGGTGCCGATCCGGAAGAACTGCATCTGCTGCGCCGACGCGCCGGCGCTCATGACGCCGATCGCCAGCGCGGCGATCGCGGCGGTGGCCCATTTGCCGATGGACATATGGCTTCTCCCTGCGTGGTCAGGTCTGTGACGGCGACTCTAGAGCGAGCCGAGGCGTCGTGTCGCCATCAATTCACAGGCCATACAATTGAAGCGTCATCATCGCCCGGGCATAACTCGAGCGACCACAGTCCTCCGGGGGACCTCATCGATGGCTGGACACGGGCACGCGCCCCACGAACAAGCGGAGCACGCCGAGCATCATGGCGCCAGCAACAAGCAGATCGCGCTGCTGATCTCCGTGCTCGCCTTGCTGCTGGCGATCTCCGAGACGCTCGGCAAAGCGGCACAGACGACGACGCTGTCCCAGAACATCGAGGCCTCGAACCTCTGGGCGTTCTTCCAGGGCAAGACCGTGCGCCGCACCGTCGTGCAGTCGCACGCGCGCGAGCTGGAAATCATGCTGCCGTCCTTCAGCGATCCCAAGCAACGCGAGGCGGCCGAGACCATGGTCAAGCGCTGGAAGGAGGAAGCCGCGCGCTACGACACCGAGCCGGAGACGAACGAGGGCCGCAAGGAACTGGCCGCGCGCGCCAAGAAGGCCGAGAAGAAGCGCGATGACGCGGCGGCCGCCCACCACCACTACGAGGTGGCCTCGGCGGCGCTGCAGATCGCCATCGTGCTGGCGTCAGCCACCATCATCACCGGCATCGCCATGCTGACATGGTTCTCGGCCGGGCTCGGGATCGTCGGCGTAGCCTTCACCGGCATCGGCCTGTTCGCGCCGCACGCCATCCATCTGTTCTGAACCGGCTCACCTTCCCCCGCCAGCGGGGAAGGACTCCTAATTCACCCCCACCGCGCGGCTCATCGTCGGGCCGATCTCGTCGTGCACCACGAGGTCGGCGATGCGGTCCTGATCGGTGGGATCGCGGTTGATGATCACCAGCTTGGCGCCGTTGCGCTTGGCCATGGTCGGGAACGCCGCCGCCGGATAGACCACCAGCGAGCTGCCCAGCACGATGAACAGGTCGGCCGCCATGGTCTCCTCCTGGGCGCGCGCCATGGGCACCACGGGCATCGCCTGGCCGAAGGAGATCGTCGCCGTCTTGACGATGCCGCCGCACTTGGCGCAGTCCGGCAAGGTCTCGTTCCTGGCGAAGGTCGCCTTGATGTCGTCGAGCTCGTGCCGCTCGCCGCAATCGAGGCAGGTGGCGTAGGTCGAGTTGCCGTGCAGCTCGATCACCTTGGAGTCCGGCACGCCCGAGGCCTGGTGCAGGCCGTCGACGTTCTGGGTGATGATCGCGCTCATCTTGCCGGTCTCGACCAGCCGCGCCATGGCGCGATGGCCGGCGTTGGGCGTCGCCTTGCGCATCACCTCGTCGGTGGCGAATTTGCGCCGCCAGGATTCGCGGCGCATCTCCTCCGACGCCATGAAGTCCTGGAACTGGATCGGCTGGTAGCGCGTCCAGATGCCGCCGGGCGAGCGGAAGTCCGGGATGCCCGACTCGGTCGAGATGCCGGCGCCCGTGAAGCCCACGATGCGCTTGGCCTGGTCGAACAGCTTTCTGAGATCGTCGTGCTGGGCCATGGCGGCAGTATAGCCGCCTTAGGCCCGCTTCACGAGAGCCAGCGCTTGCGCCGACGGTAGTGCTTGACGTCGCGATAGGACGTCCGGCCGCCGACCTCGTTCAGGCCGAGGTAGAACTCCTTGATGTCGGAGTTCGAGCGCAGCTTCTCGGCGTCGCCCTCGAGCACGATGCGGCCGTTCTCCATCACGTAGCCGTGCCGCGCGATCTCCAGCGCCAGGGTCGCGTTCTGCTCGACCAGCAGGACCGTGAGCTTCTCCTCCTTCACCAGCTTCTGGACGTTGGCGAAGATCTCCTCGACCAGCATCGGCGCCAGGCCCAGCGACGGCTCGTCGAGCAGCACCACCTTGGGATCGCTCATCAGCGCCCGGCCGATCGCCAGCATCTGCTGCTCGCCGCCCGACAGGTAACCCGACTGCTGGTCGCGCCGCTCCTTCAGGCGCGGGAAGTAGTCGTAGACCATGCCGATGCGCTCGCGCACGCGGCGCGGCTCGCGCTGCGTGTGGCCGCCCGCGATCAGATTTTCCTCGGTGGTCAGGTGCTCGAAGACGCGCCGGCCCTCGAAGACCTGCACCAGCCCGAGCCGGGTGACGTCGAAGGCGCGCAGGCCGTCGATGCGCTTGCCGCCGAACTCGATGGAGCCCTTCGTCACCTCGCCGCGCTCGCTGCGCAGCACGCCCGAGATGGCCTTCAGCGTCGTCGTCTTGCCGGCGCCGTTGGCGCCGAGGATGGTCGTGATCTCCCCCTCGCGCACCTGCACGGACACGCCCTTCAGGACGAGGATGACGCCGTCGTAGACGACCTCGATGTTGTTCAGGGACAGCATCCGTCCATCCGTGTGATCGCTGGAGAATGGCGCGGGGCGGACGCGCCGCCCGCCCCGCGCCCGTCCGTCAGGACTTCTTCGCTTCGGCCTCGAGGTGCTTCTTGATGATGTCGCGGTAGGCCTGGAACCAGTCGGTCGACTTGACCAGCTTGCCGCCCTTCACGGTCCACACCTGGGCGAAGCCGCCGCCCTCGTGGTCCTCGGCCGAGAACTGCAGCGGCGGGACCATGCCGCCCAGCGTGAAGTTGCGCACCGCGCGCAGCCCGTTGCGCACCTCCTCGCCCGTCGGCATCGCGCCGCCCTTCGCCTTGACGGCGTTGCGGAAGGCCTCGACGTGCAGCGCCGCGACGAACACGCCGCGGTTATAGTAGACGGTCGAGTCCATCTCCTTCGGCACCGCCTTGCCCTGGGCCTTGTACATCGCCTCGATGTCGCGCAGGACCTGGAAGTCCTTGCCGACGCCGGCGAACTGCAGGGTGTTGTAGCCCTCGGCGAAGGCCATGCCGCCGGCGGCCTGGATATCGGCCTCGGCCGAGGCCCAGACGAAGCCGATCACCTTGCTCAGCGGGTAGCCCTTGCCCTTGAGCTCCTTGATCGCCACCGACGGCGCGCGGCCGAAGAGATGGGCGATCACGAAGTCGGGGCGGAATCGCCCGGTGATGTCGAGCACCTGCGCGCCCATCTCGACGCCCGGCGCCGGCACCGCGAAGGTGCGCAGCTCGAAGCCCTCGAGCTTGGCGAGGTCCTCGAAGATGCCCATGGGCTCCTTGCCGGCCGGGTTGTCGAAGAACAGGTAGGCGATCTTCTTGCCCTTGAGGCTGCCGCCCAGCCGGTCCTTGGCGAACTTGACCGACGCCGTCGCCTGCGACCAGTAGCTCGCCGCCACCGGGAAGACGTAGGGCGAGCGCCGGCCATCGGCCGCCGCCGCCGTGCCGAAGCCCGGCGAGGTGCCGAGGATCTTGTCCTCTTCCAGCCGCTTCGCCAGCGCCGCGGTGTGCGGCGTGCCGTACAGACCGGTCAGCACCGCGCCTTCCTTCTTGAAGCGCTCGTGCGCCTCGACGGCCGGCGGCACCTTGTACTCGTTGTCGATCTCCATGACGCGGATGCGGAAGCCCTCGACGCCGCCCCTGCTGTTCACCAGGCTGATGTAGTCGTGATAGCCGGGGCACAGGAACACGCCGACCGTCTGGGTCGCGCCCGTCCGGTCGCAGTGCAATCCGAACACCGCCTCTTTGCCCTGGCCGAACGCCTGCCCGGCCAACGCCAGGGAGCCCGCCACGATGGCCACTCCGAGACCTCTGCGCATCAAAGCCATGCCAACCTCCCTTGTCGTTCCCACCACGATGGGCCCCCTCAATACGAGAAAGGCCAGACCCGGAAGTAGTTCCGGATATTCCGCCAGAGCCGGTTCAGTCCCTCGGGTTCGACCACGAGGAAGAAGATGATCAGCCCGCCGAAGATGATCAGCCTCAGGCTAGCCGCCACGCTCGACAGCTCGCCGGCGTCGAAGAAGTAGACGCCGACCGACTCGACGAGCAGCCTGATCGCGATCGGCAGCAGGGTGACGAAGATGGCGCCCAGGATCGTGCCCAGCACCGAGCCCAGCCCGCCGATGATGATCATCGCCAGATAGTCGATCGAGACGACGAGCTGGAACTGCTCGTAGTTGGCGATGCCGAAGTAATAGGTGTACAGGACGCCGCAGACGCCCGCGTAGAACGACGAGATGGCGAAGGCCATCAGCTTGTAGCGGTAGATGTTGATGCCGATGATCTCGGCGGCGATGTCCTGGTCGCGCACCGCGACGAAGGCCCGGCCGATCCGGCTGCGCATCAGGTTCAGCGTCGCCACGATCGCCAGGACGGCGAAGAACAGCAGGAAGAAGTAGAGCTCGCCCTGGGTGTTGAGCGCGACGCCGAACAGCGACGGACGCGGCACCTCGATCGACGCCTGGGCGCCGCCGGAGATCGCCGGCACGCGATTGAAGGTCCACTCGATGATCAGCTGCCCGGCCAGCGTGGCGATCGCGAGATACAGACCCTTGATGCGCAGGCTGGGCATGCCGACGATGACGCCGATCAGCGCCGCCATCAGCCCGCCGGCCGGCAGCGTGAGCCAGAACGGCAGGTCGAGCTTCACCGCCAGGTTGGCGGCCGTGTAGGCGCCGACCGACATGAAGGCGCCGTGGCCGATCGATATCTGGCCGGTGTAGCCGACGAGGATGTTCAGCCCCAGCGCGCCGACGATGGCGATGAAGATCAGATTGAGGATCGACAGGTAGTAGGAGTGCACGAAGAGCGGCAGGACGATGGCGAAGATCGCCAGCAGGACCACGACGGTCCAGCGCGCGACCGGCAGCGGGTAGAGCGCCATGTCGGCGCCGTAGCTGGTCTTGAACACTCCGGATTCGCGATGGAACATGGCCCGCTTTCCGCCCTAGACGCGTTCGATCTTGCGCTTGCCGAAGATTCCGTAGGGTCGGAACATCAGCACGAGGATCATGAGGAGATAAGGCGCGAAGTCCTTCGTGCCGCCGCCGACATAGGGGTCGAGGTAGCCGGCCGCCAGCGACTCGACGATGCCGATGATCAGCCCGCCGACCAGCGCGCCGCCGATCGAGTCGAGGCCGCCCAGGATCACGACGGGAAAGACCTTCAGGCCGATGACCGCGACGTGCACGTCGACGCCCAGCATGCTGCCCCACAGGACGCCGCCCAGCGCCGAGACGATGCCCGCCATCGCCCACGCCAGCGCGAAATAGCGCTCGACGTTGATGCCCATGGCCATGGCGACCTGCTGATTGTCGGCCACCGCGCGCATCGCCACGCCCATGCGGCTCTTCTTGAAGAACCAGGTGAAGGCGACGAAGAACAGCACCGCGACGATGGCGCCGACGACCTGGATCGGCGGCAGGCTGGCGGCGCCGAGGCGGACCGGCTCGTCGCCGACCGGCAGCGGCAGGGCGCGCGTCTCGCCGCCGATCGTGATCGGCGGCAGGCCGCGCAGCATGGCCGCCAGGCCGATCGTGGCCATGATGACGGCGACGACCGGCCGGCCGAGCAGCGGGCGCAGCACGACGCGTTCGAGACCGAAGCTGAAGCCGATCATCAGCGCGACCGCCAGCAGCACCGCGGCGATCACCGGCATGCCGCCGATGCCCAGCGCCAGCGCGGCGGCGAACGAGGCCAGCATCACGAACTCGCCCTGCGCGAAGTTGATCGCGTCGGTCGCCTTGTAGACGAGCACGAAGCCGAGCGCGATCAGCGCGTACATCAGGCCGATCGAGGCGCCGTTGACGAGCAGCGCCCACAAGAAGCCGAGGTCTTCCGAGGACATCCCGCCCCTCCTCAGGCCGCCTGGCGGCCGGACGCGTCCGCCGCCGGCACGTCGTGGATCGCGATGGTCTGGGTGATGGTCGACTTGCGGCCGTCCTCGAAGGTGATCTCCAGCGTCACGTCGACCGAGGACTTGCCGCCGTAGAACGCGTCGATCACGGCGGCGTACTTCTCCGCGACGAACCGCCGCCGCACCTTGCGGGTGCGGGTCATCTCGGCGTCGTCGGCGTCGAGTTCCTTGTTGAGCAGCAGCAACCGGCGGACGCGCGCCGCGTCCGGCAGGCCGCGATTGGCCTTGGCGACCTCCTCGATCGCCAGCCGCGCGACCTCGGGCTTGCGGCTGAGGTCCATGAAGCTGGTGTACGCCAGGCCGCGCTTCTCGGCCCAGTTGCCGACCGTGCTGATGTCGATGGCGATCATCGCGGCGACGAAGGGGCGCTGGTCGCCGAAGGCGACGACCTCGCGGATGAAGGGGCTGAACTTGAGCTTGTTCTCGACGAACTGCGGCGCGAAGGGCGTGCCGTCCGCCAGCTTGCCGACGTCCTTGGCCCGGTCGATGATCACGACGTGGCCCTGCTTGTCGACGAAGCCGGCGTCGCCGGTGCGCAGCCAGCCGTCGTCGGTCAGGGTGTCGCGCGTGACGTCGTCCTGCTTGAAGTAGCCCTTGAAGATGTTGTCGCCGCTGACCTGCACCTCGCCGCCCTCCGCCACCCGCACCGCCACGCCCGGCAGGGTGCGCCCGACGGTGTTGGGATTGGCCTCGGCGTCGGGCTGCACGGCGATCAGTGCGCTGGCCTCGGTGGCGCCATAGACCTGCTTGAGGTTGACCCCGAACGAGCGGAAGAAGCGGAAATTGTCCGGCCCCAGCGGCGCGCCGCCGGTGTAGCAGGTCCGGGCGTTGCGCAGACCCAGCTGGTCGCGCACCGGGCCGTAGACGAAGAACGTGCCCAGCGCGTAGCCGAGGCGATCCATGAACGGAACGGGCCGGCCTTCCGAGCGCGCCAGCTCGACCCGTTCGGCAAGCCCGCGAAAGCGCTCGTACACCCAGCGCTTCAGCGGCGTGGCGTCGCCGCTCTTCACCTGCATCGTCGTCAGCATGTTCTCCCAGATGCGCGGCGGCGCCAGCAGCGCGTCGGGACCGAGCTCGCGCAGGTCGCGCTGCACCGTCTCGGGATTCTCCGGGCAGTTGCCGACGATCGGCACGACGAGGCCGACGCCGACGGTGAAGGTGGTGTCGCCGACCCAGGCCATCGGCAGGTAGGACAGCCAATTGTCGCCGATCCTGACCCCCTCGGCCGCGGCGAAGCTCTCGGCGACCGAGATCATGTTGCGATGCGACAGCATCACGCCCTTGGGATTGCCCGTCGTGCCCGAGGTATAGGCGATCATCGCGAGGTCGTCGGCCGAGCCCTTGGCCGCCTCGGCGGCGAACATGGCGGCGTCCGCCGCGCGGCCCGCCTCCTGGACCTCGGCGAACGAGCGGATGAAATCGTGCTTGCGATAGGCGCCCATGCCGCGCGGATCGTCGTAGATCAGCCAGCGCAGCTTCGGCAGCCGCTCGCGCAGCGACAGTATCTTGTCGACCTGCTCCTGGTCCTCGGCGACGACGACCGACACCTCGGCGTGGTTCAGCACGTAGACCAGCTCGCTGGCGATCGAGTCCTGGTAGACCGGCACCGAGTATCCGCCCAGGGCCTGCGCCGCGATCTGCGCGAAATACAGACGCGGCCGGTTGTCGCCGACCACCGTCAGCTTCTCGCCGCGCGCGAAGCCCAGGGCCTTGAGGCCCAGGGCGAAGGCCCGCGTCTCCTCGAGGTACTGGGCCCAGGAATAGGTGCGCCAGATGCCGAGGTTCTTCTCGCGCAGCGCCGGCTCGTCCGCCCGCTCGCGCGCGTTGCGCAGCATCAGCTTGGGCAGCGTATCGGTGTCTTTCGACCGCAGGACGCTCATGCCGCCGCCGCTCCCTTCGAGGTGCCCAGATAGGCCTGGATGACCCGCGGATCGCGCTGCACCTCGTCGGGCGTGCCGCCGCCGATGCGTCGACCGCGATCCAGCACCACGACCTGGTCGGAGATGTCCATGACCACGCCCATGTCGTGCTCGATGAGGACGACGGTGACGCCGCGCTCCTGGTTCACGTCCAGGATGAAGCGCGCCATGTCCTCCTTCTCCTCCTGGTTCATGCCGCCCATGGGCTCGTCGAGCAGGAGGATCTTGGGCTCCAGCGCCAGCGCGCGGCCGAGCTCGACGCGCTTGCGCAGGCCATAGGCCAGCGCCGCCGTCTGCTGCTTGCGCAGGTCCTGGAGCTTGAGGAACTCGATGATCTCCTCGCAGCGCTGGCGGTGCGCGATCTCCTCCTTCCGCGCCCAGCCCCAGTAAAGCGCGCTCGCCAGCACGCCCGACTTCATGTGCACGTGGCGTCCGAGCATGAGGTTGTCGAGCACCGTCAGGCCGCTGAACAGCGCGATGTTCTGGAAGGTCCGCGCGATGCCGAGCGCGGCGATCTCGCTGGGCCGCTTCGACGTGATGTCGTCGCCGCGCAGGCGGATGCTGCCGGTGTCCGGCTTGTAGAAGCCCGAGATCATGTTGAGCAGCGACGTCTTGCCGGCGCCGTTGGGGCCGATGACGGACAGGATGCGTCCCTCGGGGACGGTCATCGCCACGTTCTCGACCGCCGTCACGCCGCCGAACTTCTTCGAGACATCCGCGATATCGAGGACGATCTTCGCCGCCGGCGCGCCTCGCGCGCTGGAAACCGACGCTTCTGTCATGGCCCTAGCCCCGTCCGGCCACGGCCGACGAATCGTTCGATGCCAACCCAGTTCCTCCCATACGGCCCAGCCACTTTCGCCTCGTTGTCACCGAAAGAGTCCCGGCGCCGTGCGTTCGTTAGGCTGCGTTCTGCCCACTTGTCTTGACCGATCATGCTGCGTCCGTACGGGAAAGACAACACGAAGCTGACGCGCGACGGCGGCCGTCGGATCGCCATGCGGGTTGTCGCCCCGGCCCTCTGGTCATACCATCGCGCCCGCCGGACCCACGGGGAGGCCTCGCCATGCGCCGCTACATCGTCTGCCTGACCTTCGACCACGACCACATGTCGGGCTTCATCTCGCGCGGCATGACCTCGCCGACGGCGATCTCGCGCGGCGAGTACGATCTCGTCGCCATCCCCCGCATCGTCGAGCTGCTGAAGCGCTACGACATCAAGGCGACCTTCTTCACGCCGGGCCACACCATCGACAGCGCAACCGCCAGCGTCGAGTCCTATGTCGCGGCCGGCCACGAGCTGGCGCATCACGGCTGGACCCATCGCCTGCCCGTCTCGCTCAGCCGCGAGGAGGAGGAAGAGGAGATCGTGCGCGGCAACGAGTCGATCAAGCGCGTGTCGGGCAGATATGCGCGCGGCTATCGCTCGCCGGCCTGGGATCTGAGCCCGCACAGCATCGAGCTGCTGCTCAAGCACGGCATGCGCTACGACAGCTCGATGATGGGCGACGACTACGATTGCTACTGGGCGCGCCAGGGCGACCAGGCCGAGCTGCTGAAGCACTTCGTGCGCGGCCGCGAGACCTCGCTGCTGGAGATGCCGATCTCCTGGTCGCTCGACGACTACCCGCACTTCGAATACATGCGTCTGCCCACCGGCGGCGTGCAGCAGGGGCTGATGAACGCCGGCGGTGTGCTCGAGAACTTCGTCGACGACTTCATCTACATGACCCGCGTGCGTGAGCGCGGCATCCTCACCTACACTTTCCATCCGCATGTCATCGGTCGTGGCCATCGCATGATCATGATGGAGCGGCTGATCCAGAAGCTGATCGAGCATGGCGCGGTGTTCATGACCATGGAGGCCGCCATGGCCGAGTGGCTGTCGTGGCGCACGGCGGAGCGCCGGGCGGCGGAGTAGTCTCTACCTTCCCCCGCTTGCGGGGGAAGGTGCCCGAAGGGCGGATGGGGGTGCCGGCATAGCGGTCAGTCGCGGACAGTGGGGTTGTCGTACCAACCACCCCTATCCGGCGCTTCGCGCCACCTTCCCCCGCCAGCGGGGGAAGGTATCTCGTCTTACCGAATCGCCAGCCTCAGCATTCGGCAGATCGTGACCATCTTGCCGATCGGGTGATCGACGAAGAGCGTGATCGCTTTGCGCGCCGCGGCGCGCTCCGCCGGCGGCAGGTGGGCGGCGCTCGACGGCTTCAGCATCGCGGCCAGCGAACGCGCGCGCGCCCTGGCGCCGGCGAGGTTGTCGGCGATCGCGCCGCCGAGGCTGCCGTCGGCGTCGGCCGGCGCGAGCAACGTCCACGCCAACGCCAGCACACCCGGCCAGTGCGCGAGGTGGCGATACATGCTGGCCAGCACCCTGCCCTCGTCGCGCTCGCCCAGCATGTTGAGCCGCAGTACCAGCGCCCAGGTCTCGGGCGCCACATCGCTTTCGTTCAGCAGCCTGGGCAATGCGCCCTCGACGCCGCCGGTGCGACCGCCGCTCGCCTGCCCGCCCAACGCGACGTCGCCGTCGAGGCTGGCGAGCAGCGACGACAGCGCCAACAGATTCATGGTGTTGCTGCGGTCGTACGTCGCGATCACCGTCTTCACGCCCGACATCGCCGCGGCATCGAGACCGACCGATGTCAGTACCTCGGACGGTACACGCGGCAGGTCGAGCAGCCGCATGCGCGCGCGCAAACGCTCGGCCTCGGCCTCGATGACGCCGTCGACATAGAGCGGTCGCACCGCGCTCCACGCCCAGGGCAGCGCGCCCTCGATGGTGGCGAGGTGGCGCCAGATCAGGTTGACGACGCCGACGCCCAGGGTGGCGCGGATATCGGCGAACAGCGCGGCGAGCTCGCCGGTCGCCGCGCCCTCGTCGATCGCCGCGATGCTCACTCGGCGGCGGCCTTCGCCGAATCCTGGCCGAGCACCGTGAAGAACGAAGCCGACTTCGGCTGCTGCGGGAGCTCGACCTGGCCGGCCTGCAGGCGCGCGAAACGCGCCGGCTTGCCGCGCACGATCTCCCCCTCGTGCGTGCTGGGCATCGGGTTGCGCGCGATCGGCACGGCGTCGGCCGCCGTGTAGACGCAGATATAGAGGCCGCGCGAGTGATCGCTGCGGTTGGGCTCCGAGCCATGCGCCAGCTTGGTGTGCATCAGGCAGACCGAGCCGGCCTTGCCGTAACACGGCACGCTCTTGGCCTTGAGCTCCGCTTCGACCTTGGGATCGACCGCGCCGGTGAAGCGTTCGCCCTGGAAGAGCGAGAGCATCGGCCCCTTGTGCGAGCCGGGCACCACGGTCAGCGCGCCATTGGTCGGATCGTTGTCGTCGAGGAAGAGCAGCGCGGTGACGATGTCGTCGTTGGTGTGCGGCGTGTAGGCGAAGTCCTGGTGGTAGTCGACCTGGGTCTTCGCGCCGGACAGTTTCAGATTGATCTTGCAGTGATGGAACTTCACGTCGGGGCCGATCAGGTCGGCCACCATGTCGACCGTGCCGGCGTCGCGCATCACCTCGAGATAGGCCTCGGAGATGTCGGAGGGATTGTTGATGCGCCGGAGCGCCGGCTTGGCCGCGCTGTGCTCGGTACCCATGTCGAAGCGCGGCCGGCCGTCGACCGTGGGCGTTCCGAAGGGCTGGGTATGCGCGCGACTCTGCTCGACCCAGGTGTCGATCTCCGCCCGCAGCGCCGCGAGCTGCTTGGGCGTCACCGCGTCCTCGACGACGAGATAGCCGTCGCGCCAGAAATCCTCGACCTGGGACTTGGTCAGCCGCATGGTTGGTCTCCTGTGTCTCTACCGCCCCCCGTCATCCCGAGCGCAGCGAGGGATCTCGTGATAGCAGCGCCCCGTTTCGAGGAGATCCCTCGCTGCACTCGGGATGACGGGCGACGGAGCGCATTACCGTCGCAAGGTGATCATCAGCTCGTCGGCATAGGAATAGTCGCGCGGGTCGACCGCCGGCGGCCCGCCGCCGCGTGCGGCGAACAGGTTGCCGCCGCGGTAGCGCGCCTCGAAGCCGCCGGTGATTGTCTCGTAACCCGACAGCGAGCAGGCCACGATCAGCGGCGCGGTGCCCTTGGTCACCCTGATGCTCCCCGGTGTCGCCGGCACGGCGCCGACCGAGAGGTTGTCCCGCGTGACCTGGCAGGAGGCGCCGGGCGGATCGGACCGCACCGTTACCACCTGCTCGGCCGCCTCGTCGGCACAGGCCGACAGGCACAGCGCCGCTATGACCCAACCACTCGCTCGTCGCATCGCCGATCCTCGTACCCGATCTGTCCTTCTATCTCACCTTCGCCTCGGTGGGGAAGCTGTCGCCCATTGCTTCAATGCTTCGTAGGAGTCCGGCGGGTCGCCGGGCTTCCGTCCGCCCGAACTGATGATCTTGGCGTTCGGATGCAAGCCGGACACGTGGCGCCACAAGATGGGGGCCGCCAGGTGCGGCGGATCGGGCGGACCCAATCCCCGCAGCACGATCGGCTCCGCCTCGGGCTCCTCGAGAATCTCCGGCTCGGGCTTGAGTTCGGGCTCGGGCTCGGGTGGCGCCTGCGCCAGCCCGAGCTGGCGCTCCAGCTCGATGCGCCGCTCGCGCTCGAACCGCAGCACTCGCTGCAGGCCCTCGACCACCTCCCGAAATCGTCCCTGCTCTTCCGCCGAGACCTCCGGCGCCGGCTTCTCGCCGAACAGGTCGAGCCGCTTGGTCAGCTGGTCGAGCGCGCGCAGCTTGTCCAGCTTGATCCGCACCCGCCGCGGTCGCGACTCGGTGCCCTCGATGACCGTGAGGTCGACCAGCCCCGCCCGCTGGGCGCGATCCGCCCTGGCCAGGTCGATGCGCACGCCGCCGTCGGCGTCGACATCTACAAAGTCGTCGATATTGGCGAAGGCGATGCGGGCGTATTCCCTGGCCATGCGCTCGGGACCGATCGCCAGCGCCCGCGTGAGGCGCCGCTTGCCGTCGGCGATCGCCGCCGCGATCTCCGGCCGGTGCAGCAGCCGCGACGCGTTGCCCGCGGCGCTCTGCGGGCTGTAGCCGGCGCGGATATAGGCGTGGGTGGCGTTGAAGTCCTCGAGGTAGGCCGCCACGAAGCGGGCGTGGCGCGGCGAGAGGCGGTCGGTGGGTTTCGCAGGTTCGGTGGTCGTCATGGACGCCATTGTACGCGCTTCGGCTCGACACCCCCGAAATCCGCCCCTAGGAGCGTCGAAATGATGGCGTTTGAGAAGGTTTGCGCGATGTGCGCACGGCGACATATACGTGCCTAGCATATACAAATATGCATTATATATCAATTATTTATATAGTTTTATTAAACTAATATGAGAAACAGAATCAGATCATTTTGCATTCCGCAAATATCGGTTCGTTTCGTGTCAGATCGGCAGCTTGCGGAAGATCTTGTAGGGCACTGATTTGATGATGGTCATGATGACGAACCAGAACCAGGGGAAGTAGGACTCGCCCTCGCCCTTGCCGTCGGCCAGCTTCAGCGCCCGTTCGGCCAGCGCCCTGGGCTCAGCCATCAACGGGCCGTCCTTGACGTTGCCCCAGCTCATGCCGGTGTCGATGAAGCCCGGCTTGATGTTGATCACCCGCACGCCGGAACGACCCAGCACGATGCGCAGCCCCTGCAGGAAGGTGTGCAGCCCCGCCTTGGCCGAGCCGTAGGTGTAATTCGACGCCCGCCCCCTGTCGCCGGCCACCGAACCCAGCACCACGACCACGCCCTTGCGCTTCTCCAGCACCGGCTTGAGCCACAGCAGGACCGAGGCCGCGCCAGTGAAGTTGGCGTTGATGACATGCGCGCCGAGCTCGGGAGTGGCGTCGATCTCGGCTTGCGAGGGCATGAAGCCGAAGGCGACGAACACGCCAACCGACCCCTCGCCGCCCTCGTCGAAGCGGCGCACGAAGGCCTCGTGCGCGGCCATGTCGAGCGCATCGAACTCGACCACCGACACGGCGCGCTCGCTGCGCGCCCGAATGTCGGCGGCGCTGCGCTCCATGTCCTCCATGTCGCGCCCGGCGAGCACGATGTCGGCGCCGGAGGCGGCGGCCACCCGTGCGAACTCACGCGCGATCGGCGAGGTGGCGCCCAGGATCAGCCAGCGGGACATGGTCATGGCGCGCCTCCGCGGATTCCCAGCCGTCTGGACATGGTCGAACCCAGCCGCCGCTTCGGATCGACGCGCTCGAGCACGTCCTGGAACTCGGGCAGGCGCGGATACATCGCGGCGAAACCCTGCGCCGAGAGGCAGGAATCCTTGGCGAGATAGACGCGGCCGCCATGCTCCAGCGTGATGCGTTCGAGGTCGCCCAGCAGCTCGACGACACCTGGCCGGTTGGGGAAGTCGAGCGCCACGGCGTAGCCCGCCATCGGAAAGGCCAGCATGCCCGTCCCGGCCGGCCCCATCGCCTTGAGCACCGCGAGGAAGGAGCCGGCGCGCGACGCGCGGATGCGTTCGAGCAGCGGCACCAGCGCGGCGGCCGGTACGATGCTCTGGAACTGGCGGAAGCCGGGCTTGCCGTACATGCGGTTCCAGCCCCGCAGCGAGTCGAGCGGGAACAGGAACTTGTCGTAGCCGCGCAGGCTCTCGCGGCCATTGCTCGGCATGCGCGCGCGATAGAGCGCGTTGAAGGCGCGCACCGACAGCGGATTGAGCACCAGCGACGGCGGCGTGATCGGCAGACTCCTGGCCTTGCGTGGCTTGATCTGGATGCTGGTGGGCGACACCGTCGCCGTCTCGACGATGCCGCGGCCCAGGCCGCCGCCGCCGGCCAGCGCGTCGAACCAGGCCACCGAGTAGGTGGCGCTCGCCTCCTCGTGCAGCTTGGCCAGCAGCGCGTCGAGATCGGGCACCGGCCGCTCGCGCACGATCAGCGCGTTGGACGGCACACGGGTCAGGCGCAGGCAGGCGGTGACGATGATGCCGGTCAGCCCGATGCCGCCCACGGTGGCGTCGAACAGCGCCGCGTCGCTCTCGCGCGACACCCGGACGATCTCGCCATCGGGCAGCATCAGCTCGAACCACCCGACATGCGCGGCGAAGGCTCCGTCCTTCTCGTGGTTCTTGCCGTGCACGTCGTTGGCGATCGCACCGCCCACGGTGACGAAGGCCGAGCCCGGGCAGACCGGCACGATAAAGCCGCGCGGCAGGAAGATATCGAGCAGGCTGCGCAGGCTGATGCCCGCCTCGACGACGACCTCGCCCGTCGTGGCGTCGAAGCTTACCAGGCGATCAAGCCGCTCGGTCAGCACCAGGCGGCCGCCCTCGTTGACGGCGCAATCGCCGTAGCTGCGGCCCAGGCCGCGCGCGATCACGGTTCCCGCCCCGCCGCCGGTCATCGCCGCGCGCAATTGCGACAGCCGCTCCGGCCGCGCCGCCTCGCAGGTGCCGTAGGGCAGCCGTCCCCAGCCGCTGAAGGTGGCGGTCTTCCACATCATGCCGTCGCCCCCCGGATCTTGCCGTCAGCCGTGACGCGCCGCATGGCGAGCGGCAGGAATCCCATGCCCAGCGCCACCGAGAACCACAGCGTCGTCACGCGCACGAGCGCCGTGGTCGTCACCGCGATCTCGAACGACACGCCACGCTGCGTCAGCAACGCCACCATGCCGATCTCCGTGCCACCCAGCCCGCCGGGCAGCATGGTCGCCGAGCCCAGCACCATCGACACCGCGAAGGCCACCGCCGCGCCCCAGATATCGATGGCGCCGCCCAGCGCGCGCACCACCCACCAGACCTGGATTACCTCGGCGAACCAGCCGACGAGCGAGAGCAGCAGCGCCGCCATCAGACGCCACGGCGAGCCGAGCTTGGCCAATTGCTTGACCGCGATGCGCAGGCGGCCGAACAGCCTGGGCCAGCGCCGCACGACGCCATAGCCCCAGCCTACCATGATCGCGAGGTAGCGCGGGCGCACCGCGAGGAACACGGCGATCAGAGTGATGACGGCCATCGGCGCGATCGCCACGACGCTGGCTTGCAGGAGCGCGATGCCGATGAGCGCGATCAGCACCAGGGCGGTGGCGTCGGCGATGCGGTCGGCGGCGATCAGCGCCAGGGTGCGCTCGTAGCCATGCCCGTGGCCACGGCGCAGGAACCACAGGCGCAGCGCCTCGCCGATCTTGCCCGGTGTCACGGTCATGGCGAAGCCGGCGACGTAGTACAGCGTGTCGCGCGGCAGGCTCACGCCCAGCCCCAGGCCGCGCGTGTAGAGGTGCCAGCGCAACGCGCGCGCGCCGTAGTTGACCAGCGACAGTCCGAGGCAGCCGAGCACGACGCCGGGGCTGATCTTGCCGATGGTCTCAACCATCGTCTTCGACTCGCCGAAGGCGAAGACCGCGGTGGCGACGAGAATCGACGCCAGCAGACCGCCCGCGAACCACCACACGGCCCGCCGCCGCCAGGCCTCGGGGCCCGACCGAGGCGCGGTCATGGGTCTTTGCCTTCTCCCCGCCTACGCGGAGAGAAGGAATCCTCAAGCCACGCGGCCATAGATCAGCACCACGAAAGTCGCGATCCAGCCGATCACGCACCACAGGATCATACGGTCGGTGAGCAGGATGCGGGTCGGCGAGCCGGAGCGTTCCTCTACCATGGTGATCTGCAGGTAGCGCAGGATGCCGGCGACCACGAAGGGCGTGGTGTAGAACACCTTGGTCGTGCCCAGGCGCTGCATCACGTTGGTGTCGGTGGCGTAGATCAGGTAGGTCACCAGGAGCGCGCCCAGGATCACGGCGATGATCGAATCGAGGAACGGCTTGGTGTAGCCCTCGATGCTCTTGCGGTGGCTCGAATCGAGGCCCTGCACGAGATCGTCGCGCCTCTTGGCGACGGCGAGGAACAACGCCAGCAGGCCGGTGGCGATCATCAGCCAGGCGCTGGCCTCGACGCCGATCAGGAACGCGCCGCCCTCGACGCGCAAGACGAAGCCCAGCGCGATCACCATGACGTCGATGATCGCCACCGACTTCAGGCCGAAGGTGTAGGCGACGTTGACCGCGAAGTAGAGCGCCACCACCCAGAAGAAGGCGCGCGGCAGCCACAGGAAGGCGCCTGCCAGCGCGAAGGCCAGCAGCGCCGCCATCAGGGCGAAGGCCACCGGCACCGCCACGGTGCCCGCCGCCAGCGGCCGGTGCTTCTTGCGCGGGTGCATGCGGTCGGACTCGCGGTCGCGATAGTCGTTCAGCACGTAGACCGCGCTGGAGACGGCGCAGAAGCAGGCGACGCCCAGCGCGACGTTGCGCAGGCCGGCGACAGTCAGCGCCGCCGGCGTGAAGAACAGCGGCGCGACGACAAACGCGTTCTTCACCCACTGCTCCGGCCGGATCAGCCGGACAATCGCCAGAACGCTCATGGGGCTTCCTGTCGTGTCGGTGTCGGCATACTACACCATGGGGTTGAAAGCCAGCCGGACACTAGGGGCTGTAGCTACGCTCCCCTACCAAGGGAGGGACTCCGACCGTCCCCCAAGGGCGCGCTCGCGCGCCCGAAGGCAGGGGAAGGTGGCGCGAAGCGCCGGGTGGGGGTGGTTCGTGCTACGATTCCCGTTGCCGTGACTGACCGCTATGCCGGCACCCCCAATCCGCCCTTCGGGCACCTTCTCCCCCCGCGAGGCCGGGGAAGGTAACAGCCAAGGAGCTGTGACCATGATCAAGGGCCTGCACCACAACGCCTATCGCTGCCGAGACTCCGAGGAAACGCGGGCCTTCTACGAGGATTTCCTCGGCCTGCCGCTCACCCACGCGCTGCACATCCAGGAGACCAAGACCGGTCGCGACACCTCGGTGTTGCACACCTTCTTCCGCATGGAGGACGGCTCCTGCCTTGCCTTCTTCGAGGCGCCCGACCGGCCCTTCGAGTTCAAGGATCAGCACGATTTCGATCTGCACATCGCGCTTGAGGTCAGCCCACGGGCGCTCCAGGACATGTTGGCCAAGGGCAAGGCCGAGGGTCGCGAGGTGCGCGGCGTCGCCAACCACGGCTTCATCGATTCGATCTATTTCCGCGATCCCAACGGCTACGTCATCGAGCTCACAGCGAAGAAGCCGGGCCATGACGCGGCGATGAACGCGGAGCGTCACGCGCATGAGATCCTGGGCGCCTGGCAGGCGGGCAAGCGCACGCCCGCGGCCGCCGCGTCCTGAGCGACACCATGCCCGACGAGTCGCAGGAGCCGGTGATCGACTCGATCGCCGCGATCACGCCGGCCCTGCTCCAGGGCCTGAACGCGCTCGAATTCGCCGCGCGCCATCTCAATCCGGCGCAGCTGCCGCAACTCGTCGACGCAGTGGCCGACCGCGGCCCGCCGCTGCAAACGGCCATCGAGCGCTGCAGGGCGATCGAGTGGCCCGAGCATCTCGTGCCGGTGCGCGATCGGCTGGTGGGCGCCGGCGAAGCCGTGCTCGAAAGCCTGACCGGCCTGGTCGAAGCCGTCGATGCGCCGCAGCCGATCGCCGTGGCCTATCGTTCGCTGCGCGGCTATGCGCGTGCCGCCGAGGCGATCTATCCGCTGGCCGGCTCGCTCAGGCCGATCAACATGTTCTTCCTCGACTCCGCCGCCCGCGCCGACGCCGAGCTTGTCGCCAAGCTGGCGGCGCGGGCCAACCCGGACGCCGAGGTCGGCGTGATGCACAGCAGCGACACGCCCGGCGAGCGCGGCGGCTTCTCGCTCTACGTGCCGGAGTACTACAGCGCCGATCGCGAATGGCCGCTGGTCGTGGCGCTGCACGGCGGCAGCGGCAACGGCCGCGCCTTCCTGTGGTCCTGGCTGCGCGACGCGCGCAGCCGCGGCGCCATCCTGCTGTCGCCCACCGCCGTGGGCAGCACCTGGTCGCTGATGGACCCGGAAGTCGACGCCCAGAACATCACGCGCATGATCGCCTTCATCGGCGAACGCTGGCGCATCGACCACGCCCGCATCCTGATGACCGGCATGAGCGACGGCGGCACCTTCACCTATGTCGGCGGCGTGCGCGAGGGCGCGCCCTTCACGCACTACGCGCCGGTGGCGGCGAGCTTCCATCCCATGATGCTCGGCATGATGGATCAGGACCAGTTGCGCGCCTGCCCACTCTACATCGTGCACGGCGCGCACGACTGGATGTTCCCGGCGGTCATGGCGCAGCAGGCGCGCGAGACTTTCGAGGCGGCCGGCGCGCGCGTCACCTACCGCGAGATCCCCGACCTCTCGCACACCTACCCGCGCGACGAGAACCCGAAGATCCTCGACTGGCTGACACGCGCGCCGTGATCGCTCGCCGCTACGGCTGGTAGAGGCTGACGACGCCGTCACGATCGACGCCGACCAGCGCCGCGCCGTCGCGTCGAGTCACCTGGCCATTCCACGAGCCGTTCGGTCCCGGGCGCAGGTCCCGCACGTCGGTGAAGCCCTGGGCGCGCAGGATCGACCGCGCATGCGCCTCGCCCGAATCGATCGCAGCCTCCGACATCGTGTCCGCACCCAGCGTCATCGATGTCGCCGACAGCGGGTTGTCGCTCATCGCCTTGTAGACGCCGTAGCTCGGGAAGATGTAGCCCGGACCGATGCCCGGGGTGTGGATGGCGCCGGGCGGGATGTCCGACAGGCGCGGCGTCTGGGCGACGGCGGCGCCTGCGAATCCGATGCCCGACAGTCCCATGATCGCGAGCGCGAGAATCGTCTTCTTCATGATCGGATCCCTCCTCCGGACTATGGGTTTCGGTCGGCCGCGCCAAGCACGTCGACCCGTCCTTGAGGTGGGAGGTCCATGTGGCGGACCAGGGGCGCCACCGGGGCAATTATGAGAACGAACAAGGCGCGCCGCGGATGAACATTCTTCCCGTCTCCTCGGCTTCGCGGGGAGAACGAAATCAGGCCGACACGGGCCGACCGGCGTCGGCCAGCACCTTGCCGCCCAGGCCGATGAAGCACACGCCGGCGGCGCGCTCGATCCAATGCTTGGCGCCCTGGAAGCGGCGCATGACGGGACCGGAGGACATGAAGAGGCTGACGCAGGCGTACCAGGTCAGCGACGAGAGCGTCACCAGGCCGATCATCAGCGCCATCAGCCAGACCGGTGTCGACGCGCTGACCGCGGTGGCGAAGACGCTGGCGAACAGCACGATCGCCTTGGGATTGGTCAAGGTCACCAGGAAGCCGAACAGGATCGTGCGCTTGCCCACCTGGCGCATCGGCTGGTTGAGATCGATCGCCTCGGGCTTCGCGCGCAGCAGCTTGATGCCGAGATAGATCAGGTAGGCGCCGCCGGCGACGCGCACCGCCCAGGTCAGCCACTGATACTCCATCAGGATCGCCGACAGGCCCAGCAGGCTGAGCGTGGCGTACATACACAGGCCGATCGACACGCCCAATGTCGTCATCAACCCGGCGCGCGTGCCGTAGGTCATCGAGGAGCGCACCACGGCCACGAAATCCGGCCCCGGCAGGATGAGCGCGGGGATGAAGACCGCGAAGACGCTGATGAGAACGAGCACGTGATCCATGGCCTGGACCCTACCCCTGCTTCGCCCCGTCGGTGATCGCCACCTTGTCGCGGATCATCGCATCGATCTCACCCTCACCGTAGCCGGCCTCGGCGAGAATCTCGCGGGTATGTTGGCCCAGGCGGGGCGCGAAGGTGCCGGTGGGCGGTTCAGTCTCGGACCAGGTGCTGGGCTCGCGCATGGTGCGGATGCGGCCTTCCGAGGGATGATCCGCAAAGACGAAGAAGCCGCTGTCCTTGAGATGCGGATCCTCGAGCAAGGTCTCCAGCGTGTGCGGCACCATGTGCGGGATGTCGATCTCGTGCAGCAGCTTGAGCCACTCCGCCGTCGTGCGCTCCTTCACCTCGGCGGCGACCATGTCGTAGAGCTGGTCGATATGCGCGGTGCGCGCGGCGATATCGGCGAAGCGCGGATCGCTGCGCAGCATCTCGCCCTTGCCGACCGCCTCAAAGAAGCGCCGCCACTGGCCGTCGTTGTAGCACAGCACGGCGAGGTGGCCGTCCTTCGTCGCATAGGGCTTGCGCGAACGCGACAGGGTGCGGGCGTAGCCCGGCGGGCCGAGTGGCGGATCGAAGGTCGAGCCCTGCATGTGCTCGGCCAGCACGAACTGCGCCATGGTCTCGAACATCGGCACTTCGATGTGCTGGCCCACACCCTTACGCGCGCGCGCCAGCAGGCCGGCGAGCAACGCGTTGGCTGCCGCGCCGCCGACAATGCGATCGATCGCCGCCATCGGGATGAAGCGCTGCTCGCCGGTCGATCGGTGCAGCAGGGTCGTGACGCCCGACGCCGCCTGGATCAGGTCGTCATAGGCCGGCCGGCCGGCGTAACGCCCGCCGCTGCCGTAGCCCACCATGCTGAGATAGACGATCGACGGATTGGCCGTGCGCACCGCGGCGTAGTCCAGCCCCAGCCGCTTCATCGCCGCCGGCCGGATATTGGTGGCCAGCGCGTCGACCTTGGCGGCCAGCCGAAAAATCGCGTCGCGCGCCGCCTTCTGTTTCAGATCGAGCACGATCGAGCGCTTGCCGCGCGCGTTGTGGTGAAAGCCGCCACCCATGCCGCGATGGCGCGCGCTGCTGCTGTAACGGCTGGAGTCGCCTTCCGGCGCCTCGACCTTGATCACGTCGGCGCCGAGGTCGGCCGCGATGCGCGTGCACCACGGGCCCATCTGCACAGTGGTGAGATCGAGGATGCGGAGGCCTTCGAGAGGTGTACTCATGATGCCGACGATATCACCCGATGCACAGCGCTCGGCCCGCTGCGAAAGCATGCCCCCTATTCCGCGCGCGAACAGCGCGCGATGTCGTCCTGATCATCCGATGCCATGCGACGGACGACTTCCACGGCTTCATCAATGAGCTTCGCCATGGCGACAACAAATGATTGGGAGCGGCCGTGGTCGAGGCGTGGGCCACGATGTGGCGTCCCCAGCGGGATTCGAACCCGCGTCGCCGCCGTGAAAGGGCGGTGTCCTGGGCCTCTAGACGATGGGGACCGCGAGGCGCGGCGGATGTGTAGCGGTTCGTGGCAGGAAATCAAGTCGCCCAATGGCTATGCGACATGACGGTCCCACCAGTCCCGGGTGCGGTACCAGGCGCCAACCAGGGGCAGGAACCACGGGTTGCCGCTGTAGCCGGGCATCGTGGGAAACTCCTGGCCGTCGAAGGCGTTGACCGGCTGGTTCGACCCGCCAGCGATCTTGCGCGCGGTCTGGTAGCCCAGATACGACATCATCGCCACGCCCGAGCCATTGCAGGCCATCAAATAGTGCATCCCCTGCTCCTGGCCCATATGCGGCAGGAAGTCGAAGGCGAAGGCGACGTTGCCGGTCCAGGCGTGCGTCACCTTGGTGCCCTTGAGCTGGGGCCAGCGGTCGAGCATGTAGCGGTGCAGCACCGGCGCGCTGACCTCGGGCGGAACCTGGGTAAAACGCGCGCGGCCGCCGAAGATCACCCGCTTGTTGTCGGGTGACTGGCGGTAGTAGCAGAGCACGCGCTTGGTATCGCTGATCACCCGGTTCTTCGGAATCAGGCTCTGGATCAGGTCCTCGGGCAGTTCCTCGGTGGCGATGATGTGGCTGGCCACCGGCACCAGCCGGCGCTTCAAGGTCGGCGTCAGATCGGTGGTGTAGCCGTTGGTGGCGATCACCACCTCCTTCGCCTCGATCGGGCCCTTGCTGGTCAAGACCGTAAAGCCGCCGGTCTTGCGCTCGATCTTCTCGGCGTCGCATTGCGCGCAGAGCTTCGCGCCGGCGCGACTCGCGGCCTTCAGCAGGCCGCCGTAGTACAGCGCCGGATGCAGCTGGCCGGTGCGCTCCACCACCATGCCGCCGTAGTAGTAGTCCGAGGCGATCTCCTCGCGCTGGCGCTCGCGCGGGATCATGTAGGTGCCCAGCCCGGCGCTGTCGTTGTAGGTGCCGGTCTTGGCCGCCTGCTCGTTGTAGTGCCGCTGGGTGTAGGCGCCGCTGAAGCGCCCGCTCATGCGCCAATGGCACTCGATGCCTTCGCGCTCGATCACGGTCTGGACCTGCGCCAGCGAATCGGCGGCATCGGCCAGCATGCGGGCCATCACCTTCTTCCACTCCTCGGGGTCGCTCTTCACGCCCTTGCCCGAGAAGCCCTTGCCCAGGGTGGTGCCGCCGCTGACACCGCCGCCATTGCGCGTCGAGGCGCCGACGCCGAAATCGCCGCGCTCCAGCACGGTGACGTCGACGCCGGAGCGACCCAGCTCCAGCGCCGTCGACAGCCCGCCATAGCCGGCGCCGACCACCAGCACGTCGGTCTTCTTCGGCGGGTCCTGCGACAGATCGTTGCTGGGGTGCCACCACTCCCACCACCAGGGCATGGCCTTGAAGTCCTTGTGGAAGATGCTGTCGGCCATTCTTCCCTCCCTCTCACCGCGCCGTGGCGTTCAGGCCGCGGCCGAAGCGGCCGATCAGCACCAGCACCAGCGACACCAGCAGGATCTGCATCACCGAGACCGAGGCGATGGTCGGATCGATTTCCATCAGGATGTTGTCGAACATCTTCTTGGGCAAGGTCATGCGCGCGCCAGATAGGAACAGCGCCACGACGACCTCGTCGAACGAGGTGATGAAGGCCAGCAGCCCGGCCGAGACCAGGCTGGGCCGCAGCAGCGGCAGGGTCACGCGCGTGAGCGTGCGCCAGCGGCTGGCGCCCAGCCCCTCGGCCGCCTGCTCCAGCGAGCGGTCGAAGTCGCGCAGGCCGGCGCCCATCACCAGCACGACGAAGGGCAGCGCCAGCAGGGTATGCGCCACGACAAGCCCGTACCATTCGCCGATCAGCTTCAGCCGCGCGAACAGGCCATAGACCGCGACCGAGAGGATGATGTGCGGCACGATGAGCGGCGCCATCGCCAGCCGGTCGACCGTCTCCCGGGCGTAGAAGCGCCCACGGATCAGCGCGAAGCTGAGCGGCACGCCCAACGCCAACGACAGCACCGCCGTCGCCGCGCCAACCTGCAGCGAGCGGATGGTGGCGTCGATCCATTGCGGGTCGTCGAGATAGCGCTCGTACCACTGCCAGCTGAGCCCCGGCGGCGGGAACTGCATGTAGGGCGCCGAGCTGAGCGAGATCGGGAACACGACCAGCAGCGGCAGCAGCAGGAAGAAGTAGACCAGCGCGCAGAACGCGACCAGGGCGTGACGTGACCTCATGGCGCGGGCTCCGCGCGCATGCTCTTGCGGGCGAGGCCGTAGACGGCGAGCGTCGCGGCCAGCAGCACGGACGAGAGCGCGGCGGCGAACTGCCAGTTCAGCGACTGGCGCACCTCCTGCTCGATCAGGATGGCGATCATGATCACGCGGCCGCCGCCGAGCAGCGCGGGCGTAATATAGAAGCCCAGCGACAGCACGAAGACGATGACGCAGCCGGCGAAGATGCCGTTGAGCGTCAGCGGCAGGTAGATGCGCCAGAAGATTCGCCAGGTCGAGGCGCCCAGGCCCTGCGCGGCGGCGACGATGGCGGGATCAACGCGCTTCACCGCGCCGTAGATCGGCAGCACCATGTAGGGCAGCAGCACATGCACCATGCCGATCAGCACGCCGGTGAGGTTGTGCAGGAGCGGCAGCGGATCGTCGACGATGCCGCTGCCCACCAGCCAGCGATTGAGCACGCCGTTGCGGCCCAGCAGCACCATCCAGGCGTAGGTGCGCACCAGGACGGAGGTCCATAGCGGCAGCAGCACGAAGATGAAGCCGAGAGCCGCCCAGCCCGGCGTCGTGGTCGCCAGCAGGAAGCCCAGCGGATAGGCCAGCAGCAGGCAGACGATCGTGACGATGGCGGCGATCTGGAAGGTGACCCAGAAGACCTGCAGATAGAGTTTCTCGCCCAGCGCCTTGGCGAACCACTCCATCGTGCCGCCCTCGACGGCGAAGCCCAGCATACGCACGACGGGATAGAGGAAGAACACGCCCAGCAGCACGAGCGCCGGGATGGAGGGCGAAAAGCCTTTCACTTGAACCTCCCTTCCCCCGGACGGGGAAGGTAAGGGCCGGGTCTACAGATCGAAGACATGGATCTCGTCGGGCTCGATGCCGACGCTCAACCGTTCGCCGGGCTGGGGCAGCTTGCCGCGCGGCTGCTGGCGCACGATCAGCTCGCGCCCGCCCTCGCATTTCAGTCGCAGCTTGAAGGAGGAGCCGAGATAGACCGCCTCGACCACCTCGCCGACGAAGGGGTTGTTCGCCGTGGCCGAGAAGCGCTCCGGCCGCATCAGCACGCCGACTTTCGCGCCTGAGGACAGCGCCCGAGAGACCCGCACCTCGCCGCCGCCGTCGAGCGCGACGCGGCCGCCCTCGCCCGCGACACCGCGCAGGATGTTGCTCTCTCCCACGAAATCGGCGACGAAGCCGCTGCTCGGCCGCTCGTAGATGTCGGTGGTCGAGGCGATCTGCTGGATCGCGCCCTGATTCATCACGGCGATGCGGTCCGACAGGACCAGCGCCTCCTCCTGGTCGTGGGTGATGAAGATGGTGGTGAGCCTCAGCCGGCGCTGCAGGCGGCGCACCTCCAGCTGCATGGTCTCGCGCAGCTTGCGGTCAAGCGCGCCAAACGGCTCATCGAGCAGCAGCAGGCGCGGGTTGAAGACGATGGCGCGCGCCAAGGCCACGCGCTGCTGCTGGCCGCCCGAGAGCTGGCGCGGCAGCAGCGCTGGAAGGTCATGCGCCCCCAGACGGCGAAGATGCCCAGCGCCACGCTCGCCGCGACCAGCGCCGGCAGCAGCAACACCTGACCCTGGATCTCGGCGCGGTCGCGTTGCTCCAGCGCGTTGAAGAAGTCGCGATTCCAGAAATTCAGCCAGTACTGAACGACCAGCTGCAGCACGACGCCAATGGTCAGCAGACCGATCAGTCCCCACGCGATCGTAGGCGAGCCGCGCCAGAAGCCGCTTGCCGCGCGCCAGAAACGGCGCAGCGAGCGGGCGTCCGTGACATGGCGGGCATCGTCGTCAGGCATCGACATGGGTACGTGGCCGCGGGAAGGGCGAGGCGGATTGTCCCCGCCTCATGGCTTGGCCCGACGCGCTTCGGCCGCGATCAGACGCTTGTACCAGCGCGCCGATTCCTTGGGCACGCGCCGCTGCGTGGCGAAGTCGACATAGACCAGGCCGAAGCGGTTGGCGTAGCCCGCGCCCCACTCGAAATTGTCGAGCAGCGACCACACGAAGTAGCCGCGAACATCGGCGCCACGGCGCACGGCCTCGCGCAGGGACAGGGTGTAGAGGTCGAGGAAATCGACGCGCGCCGCGTCGTTGATGACGCCGCTCGCGTCGAGCACCTCTTTCGTGCCGGCGCCGTTCTCGGTCACGTAGATCGGCAAGCCGTAACGTTGCGAGACCTCGACGAGGGTGTCGCGAAAGCCGGACGGATCGATCTGCCAGCCGATCGGCGAGCGCGGCGCGTCGGCCGGCGCGTCACGCCAGACGAAGCCCAGCGGTGTCTTGGGATCGGCCGAGGCGTAGATCGGCGAGTAGTGGTTCAGGCCGAACCAGTCGACCGGACGACGGATGCGCTCCAGATCGCCGGCCTGCTGGAAGGGCTCGATCGCCGCGACGAGCCGGCCGGGATAACGCCCGAGGATCTGCGGGTAGGGAAACGCCTTGTTCCAGATCGCGTCGAGCATGCCGGCCGCCGCGACGTCCTCGCGCGACTGCCCCACGGGGTGGACCGGCTGCACGTTGTGAATGCAGCCCAGCGATGCCCGGCGCACCTTCGCGCGCAGGGCGTCGATCGCGCCGCCATGCGCGAGGTTCACATGATGGATCGCCCGATAGAAATGGGAGATGTCGTTGGAGGCCGGTGGATGCCAGCCGAAGACATAGCCGAACAGCGTGAAGACGCCCGGCTCGTTGAAGGTCGCGAACCGGCGCACGCGATCGCCGAAGCGGTCGCCGATCAGACCGGCGTAATCGGCGAACCAGCCGGCGCTGTCGCGATCGACCCAGCCGCCACGGTCCTGGAGCGCTTGGGGCAGATCCCAGTGGTACAGGCAGATCCAGGGCTCGATGCCGCTGCGCAGCAGCTCGTCGATCAGCCTGCCGTAGAAGCGCAGACCGGCCTCATTGACCGCTCCTTGGCCGGTCGGCATCACCCGCGGCCAGGCTATCGAGAAGCGGTAGGCGCCGACGCCGATGTCGCGCATCAGCGCGACGTCCTCGCGCCAATGGTGATAGTGGTCGCAGGCCACGTCGCCGTTGTCGCCGTTGGCGATCCGCCCCGGCTGGTGGGAAAAGCCGTCCCAGACGCTGGGGCCCCGCCCATCGGCGTCGGCACCTCCCTCGATCTGGTAGCTTGAGGTCGAGACGCCCCAGACGAAATCCTTCGGCAGCTCGGCATGGCCCGAATCCGGGCGATCCTGCTGAGCCAGATCGCGTGGCTCCATGCGGATTTCCTCGCTGTGTCGCGGCCGCCGGGCGGCAATATGGATAGATTGAGGGTGCCGCACCTCGACGGCATTGACCCAGGTCAGTGCGATCGGCGGCCGCCCGTCGGGATCCGATGCCGCCGGCCAACGGCCGCTAAGCGCCTAGCGCGCGATCGCCGCGTCCTCGATCTGGAACTGCACGTCCTCGCGGCCGTTCCAGCGATTGACCCGGGCGACGCCGGCGATGTGCAGCGGCGCGCCGCCCGATGTGGTCAGCGCTTCGCCCAACGGCCGGCCGGCGGCGCGGAAGGCGATGGCGTTGACCCGCGCGCCGTCGCCGCCGGTCAGCTGGCAGCGCACGTGATTCTCACCGACGCCCTGCCACCAGCTCACCACCATCTGGGGCAGCGCGAATCGCGGCTCGGGATTGCCGACGCCGAAGGGTGCGCAGCGTTCCAGCGTGTTGAGGAACTCCATCGTCAGGCCACTCGCGGCCAGCGCGCCGTCGAGGCTGAGCGACGGATCGAGCGCGCCGTTGGGCACCAGCGCCGCGACGCGCTCGACCATGAAGGTGGTGAACGCCTCGGCCATGCCCCGCGCCACTGTCAGCCCGGCCGCCATGGCGTGGCCGCCGCCGTTGATCAGCAAGCCCGACTGACGCGCGGCGATGACGATCGATCCGAGATCGACGCCGCGCACTGAGCGGCCCGAGCCCTTGCCGATCTCGCCATCGAAGCCGATGACGAAGACCGGGCGATGGAAGCGCTCGACCAGCCGGCTGGCGACGATGCCGATCACGCCGGGATGCCAGCCATCGTCCATCACCACAATCGCCGGCGGCGCCACGGCCGGCTCGCCGATGCGCGCCAGCGCCGCGTCGAGCACGGCCTGTTCGATGGCGCGGCGCTCGCTGTTGAATTGATCGAGCCGTAGGGCCAGCGCGCCCGCCTCGTGCGGATCGTCGGTCGACAGCAGCCGCGTGCCCATATCCGCCTGCCCGACCCGGCCGCCGGCGTTGACGCGCGGGCCCAGCAGAAAGCCGGCGTGGAATGTGCCCGGTGCCTCGTTCAGGCGCGCGACGTCGCCCAAGGCCACGAGGCCGACATTGCCGCGCTCGCGCATCACGCGCAGCCCCTGGCGCACGAAGGCGCGGTTGACGCCGGTCAGCGGCACGACATCGCACACCGTGCCCAGCGCCACGAGGTCGAGCCATTGCCTGAGATCGGGCTCGGGCCGGTCGGCGGTGTAGTGACCCGCCGCGCGCAGCGCGCGGTTGACGCCGACGATCAGCAGGAAGGCCACGCCCACCGCCGCCATCTGCTTGTGCGGGCTGTCTTCGTCCAGCCGGTTGGGATCGACCACCGCCACGGCACGCGGCAACTGTGGCTCGGCAACGTGATGATCGATGACGATCATGTCCAGCCCGGCTTCGGCGGCGGCGTCGAGCGGCGCGAAAGCGGTGATGCCGCAATCGACGGTGACCGCGACGGCGACGCCCTGCCCTTTCAGCTTCAGCAGCGCCGCGGCGTTGGGGCCGTAGCCCTCCGTGATGCGATCCGGGACATAGGCGACGATATCGGCGCCGACGCCGCGGAAGAAGCGCAGCAGCAGCGCCGACGATGTCGCGCCATCGACATCGTAGTCGCCATAGACGGCGATCTTCTCGCCACCGGCCACCGCCCGGGCCAGGCGCGCGATGGCCGCGTCCATGTCCTTCAGATGCGACGGATCGGGCAGGAAGCGCCGCAGGGTCGGCTCGAGGTAGTCGCTGACATCGTCGAGCGCCACGCCGCGCCCCACCAGCAACCGCGCCACCGCGTCGGGCAGCCCATGACGCTGCGCGATCGCCGCCGCCGCGCGATCATCCGCCCCGCGCGCGACCCAGCGCCGGCCACTGGCCGATCTCTCGACGCCGAGAAAGGCGGGCAGCACTACCTTCCTCCGCTAGCGGGGGAAGGTGGCGCGAAACGCCGGATGGGGGTGGCTGGTGCCACAGCTTCCACCATTGTGACTGGCCGCGATGGCGCCACCCCAATCCGCCCTTCGGGCACCTTCCCCTGCCAGCGAGGGAAGGTAAGCGACGTCACGCCCAGCTCGGCAGGCCGGTCTTCATCGTGTAGTTGTGCAGCGCATGCACGTAGCGCACGGTGCCGGTCTTCGAGCGCATCACCAGCGAATAGGTCTCGGCGCCGTTATGGAAGCGGCGCACGCCCTTGAGCATCGAGCCGTTGGTGACGCCGGTGGCGGCGAACATCACGTCGCCCTTGGCCATCTCCAGCATCGAGTACTTCTTGTTGAAGTCCTTGATGCCCAGCCGCGTCGCGCGGCCGCGCTCGTCGTCGTTGCGGAACAGCAGGCGACCCTGCATCTGGCCGCCGATGCAGCGCAAAGCCGCCGCCGCCAGCACACCCTCGGGCGCGCCGCCGGAGCCGAGATAGATGTCGACGCCGGACTCGGGCTGCGAGGTGGCGATCACGCCCGACACGTCGCCGTCGCCGATCAGCATGATGCGCGCGCCGGCCTCGCGGGTCTTGGCAATCAGCTCGCTGTGGCGTGGCCGATCGAGGATGCAGGCGACGAGGTCGGCGATCTCGACCCGCTTGGCCTTGGCGAGGTTCTTGAGGTTCTCCGCCGGCGATGCGTCGATGTCGACCACGCCGTCGGGCAGGCCGCCGCCGACCGCGATTTTGTCCATGTAGACGTCGGGCGCGTTGAGGAAGTTGCCGTGATCGGCCATGGCCATGACGGCCAGCGCGTTGGGTCCGCCCTTGGCGGTGATGGTGGTGCCCTCCAGCGGATCGAGCGCGATGTCGATCTTGGGCCCCTGCCGGGTGCCGACCTCCTCGCCGATGAACAGCATCGGCGCCTCGTCGCGCTCGCCCTCGCCGATCACGACGGTGCCCGCGATGTTGAGCCCGTTGAGCGCCTGGCGCATGGCGTCGACGGCGGCCTGGTCGGCGGCCTTCTCGTTGCCGCGGCCCATCAGCTTCGACGCCGCGAGCGCCGCGGCCTCCGTCACGCGTACCGCCTCGAGCGCGAGGTTACGATCCATCTTGGTGTCGGCGTCGGCCATATCACCCTTCCTCCTTGAAAATTCTCTCTCCCGCCCCCCTAAGGGGGAAGGCAAGACGACACGGCACCGCCTCAGAAATCCTCGATGCGGATCAGGTTCGGCGGTTCGATCACCGTGTCGAGCGCGGCGATCCGTGTGACGGCGCGCCGCATCGCCACCTCCTCGGTCTCGTGCGTGACCAGTACCACCGGCACCGAGTCATCAGGTCCATGCGAGCGGCCATGCTGCAGCATCGATTCCAGCGACACCCGCTCGTCGCGCAGCGCCGCCGTGACGTCGGCGATCACGCCGGGACGATCGAGCACCATCAGGCGCATGTAATAGGCGCCGCGGCGTTTCTCGATCGGCGACACGGGCCTGGCCGAGAGCTTGCCCGTGGGCACGACGAAGGGCGGCAGACCGTGGCCGCGCGCCACGTCGACCAGATCGGCGACCACCGCCGAGGCAGTCGGGCCGGCGCCGGCGCCCCTGCCCTGGAACATGGCGGTGCCGACGAAATCGCCCTCGACGACGACCGCGTTGAACACGCCGTCGACATGGGCGATCGGCGTCTTGTTCGACACCATGCAGGGGTGCACGCGCTGCTCGACGCCGTGCTCGGTCTCGCGCGCCACGCCCAAGAGCTTGATGCGGTACTCCAGCTCCTCGGCGAAGGCGATGTCGAGCGCGCCGACGCGGCGGATGCCCTCGACATGCACGCCCGCGAAATTCACCGGCGCGCCGAAGGCGGCGGCGGCGAGGATCGAGAGCTTGTGCGCGGCGTCGACGCCGTCGATGTCGAAGCTCGGATCGGCCTCGGCGTAACCCAGCTTCTGCGCCTCCGCCAGCACGTCGGCGAAGTCACGCTTGGTCTCGCGCATGGTGGTGAGGATGTAGTTGCAGGTGCCGTTGAGGATGCCGTAGAGCCGCTTGACGCGATTGCCGACCAGCCCCTCGCGCAACGCCTTGATGATCGGGATGCCGCCCGCCACCGAGGCCTCAAAGCCCAGCAACGTGCCCTTGGCCTCGGCGAGCTTGGCGATCTGCGCGCCGTGCAGCGCCAGCAGCGCCTTGTTGGCGGTCACCAGACTCTTGCCGTTGGCGATCGCCGCCTCGATCAGCGCGCGCGCCGGCCCGTCGGAGCCGCCCATCACCTCGACGACGACGTCGACGTCCCTGGCGCTCGCCAGCGCCAGCGGATCGCTCTCCAGGCGGATGCCCTGGAGGTCGACGTCGCGCTTCTTCTTCAGGTCGCGCGCCGAGGCGGCGACCACGACGATCGGCCGCCCGCAGCGCAACGCCAGGAGGTCGGCCTGCTCGCGCAGAAGCCGAACCACACCGCCACCGACCGTGCCGAGGCCGGCGACACCCACACGCAAGGGCTGGGACATCAGGCGCGCGCCTTGATGGGCGTGACGTTGTCGCCAACGCCGCGCAGGTAGAGATCGATCGCCTTCTCGGGATCCGAGAGCACGACCTTCACGTTGCGGATGGCCTGGCGGATGCGGTGCTTGTTCTCGACCAGCGCGATACGGACGTGATGATCGCCATACTCGCCGAAGCCGATACCGGGCGAGACCGCGATATTGGCCTGCGTCAGCATCAGCTTGGAGAAAGCCAGCGAACCCAGCTGCGCGAAGGCCTTGGGGATGGGCGCCCAGGCGAACATGCTGGCGGATGGCGACGGGATGTCCCAGCCGGCGGCCTGCATGCCCTCGATCAGGATGTCGCGGCGCTCCTTGTAGGTGGCGCGCGCCTCGGCCACGCAATCCTGCGGTCCGTTGATCGCGGCGGTCGCGGCGACCTGGATCGGCGTGAAGGCGCCGTAGTCGAGGTACGATTTAATGCGCGCCAGCGACTGGATCAGCTTCTTGTTGCCGGCGGCGAAGCCGATACGCCAGCCGGCCATCGAGTAGGTCTTGCTCATCGAGGTGAACTCGATGGCGATGTCGCGCGCACCCGGGATCTGCAGGATCGACGGCGGCGGCACGTCGTCGAAATAGATCTCGGCATAGGCGAGATCCGACAGCACCCAGATGCCGGCGCGGCGGCAGTAGTCGACGATCGGGCGATAGAATTCGAGATCGACCACCTGCGCCGTCGGATTCGACGGGTAGTTCAGCACCAGCGCCAGCGGCTTCGGCACGGAGTGGCGCACCGCGCGGTCGAGCGCCGGCATGAACTCGTCGATGTTGATGGCGCCGGGTACCGGAATGTGCCGGATCGAGCCGCCGGCGATGATGAAGCCGTAGGGATGGATCGGGTAGCTCGGGTTGGGCGCCAGGATGATGTCACCCGGCGAGGTGATCGCCTGCGCGAGATTGGCGAGGCCTTCCTTCGAGCCGATGGTGACGATGATCTCACTCTCAGGGTCGAGCTCGACGCCGAAGCGCCGCTGGTAGTAGGCAGCCTGGGCGCGGCGCAGGCCAGGAATGCCGCGCGAGTTGGAATAGCCGTGGGTGCGCGGATTGCCGGCGGCCTCGGCCAGCTTGGCGACGATATGCGGCGGCGTCGGCAGGTCGGGATTGCCCATGCCGAGGTCGATGACGTCCTGGCCGGCGCCGCGCGCGCGCGCCTTCATCGCGTTCACTTCGGCGAACACGTAAGGCGGCAGGCGCTTCAGGCGGTGGAATTCGCTGTCGTCCATCGGAGGTCCTGGGTTCAGGCGTCTTGTCGAGGGGGTGATAGAAAGTCCGGCCCGCTTGGGGCCGGACACTACGCTTGTTCGTATCGCCGGCCGGCGGTCAGAAGTCGAAAAAGATCTCGGCTCGCCGGTTGGCGGCGATGCCGCGCGCGGTGGTCGTGCTGTAGATCGGCTCCTCGTCGCTATAAGCTTCCATCACGATGGCGCTGCGCGGCACGCCGGCGCGGAGCAGCGCGTTGGCGATCGCGACGCCCCGCTTGACCGAGACGTCGAGGTTGCCGGCCCGCAGGCGCGACACGCTGCTGGCGTAAACGTCGTGGCTGGCGTGGGCGTAGATATAGACCACGCCGCCGTTGCGCCGATGGATGCGCGCCACGTCCTGGATCACCGCGAGGTCCGTGGCGTCCAGCCCCGACGAGCCTTGGCTGAACTGGATCACCGCCACCTGGATCGGGCCGCCGGCATAGGCCGTTGGCGGCGTGGCCGACAGAACGCCCGGCACGGGAGCCGGTGGCGGCGGCGCGGTCGCGACGGCCGGCGCGGGCGGTGGCGCCGGCGGTGCCGACGCAACGGCGGGCGGTGGCGGCGGTGCTGGCGGTGGCGCGCGCGTGACCGCAGGGGCCGGCTCGGGCGGCGGCGGCGCCGCGGTCACCGGCGCGGGTGGAGGTGGCGGGGCGCTGGCAATGGCGGGGGCAGCCGGCGCGGGCGCCCCCTGCCCTGCCTCGAGTTGAGCCAGGAAGCGACGATTAAGATCGTCGGCCGTCGTGCCGGCGGGTGATGGCATGGGTACAGTCGTCACCGGCGGCGGCGCGCTGGTGGCCCGAGGCGACGGTGCGGGCGGCGGCGGTGCGGGCGGTGGCGGCGCTGACGCGACTGTCGGCGCAGGCTCGGGTGGTGGCGGCGGCGGCGCGGACGTCACCGCCGGTGGCGGTGGTGGTGGTGGCGGCGCGGCAGCGGTGCTCGGAGCTGGCGGATCCTGCGGCTTGGGCGGGCTGGCCGGGACGACCGAACCAACCTGCTGGCCACGTGTCTCGTCGGCGGCGGCAACGGAGTCGTCGTAGCGCGCCCTGCTGCGGTCGATGGCGATTCCGCCGGTCGGCACACGTCGGTCGGCCGGCAGCGTAGCCGTCGTCGCACCTGGCGGCGGGGTCGGCCGGCCGTCGCTGTCGCAGCTGGTCAGGGCGGTCGAGGCGAGCAACGCCAGCAACAGCGCCCGTGAAACTCCACCTGACCTCAGCATCACGCCGTTCATCCGTTCGTTATCCCAGGACCGGCACCAGTTTGACGCCGCCGGAAGCGGTTCATAAGGTGATCGTCCCTTTTGCGCCAGCCCAGAGGGGGTTGCCCAGGCGCGCCGGCTATTGTCCGCAGTATCCCAAATGGCGTCGCGTGAGGCAATGAACCGCAAGGAAAAACGGTCCACCGGAGAGACCCATGGCCGATCCCCAATCGCCGCAGTTCAAGGCGCCCGACACCGCCGCCATGCAGGCGATGTGGCAGGACATCGCCCAGCGCAGCCGCGACGTGCTGCGTGATTTCGCCGAGCGTCAGAAAAGCCAGCAGCCGGCCGACGCGCAGTCGCTCGACCCGCTGAACCTCGCCGGCACCTTCGCCGACTTCACGACCAAGCTGCTGGCCGACCCGGAGAAGATGGTGCAGGCGCAGATCGCGCTGTGGCAGGACTACGCCAAGCTGTGGCAGGCCACGGCCGACCGTATGATGGGCAAGCCGGCGGAACCCGTCGTCGAGACGCCCAAGGGCGACAAGCGCTTCAACGACGCGGCCTGGCGCGACGAGGCGATCTTCGACCACATCAAGCAATCCTACCTGCTGACCTCGCGCTGGCTGATGGGCTTGCCGAAGGAGACTGTCGGGCTCGACGAGCAGGCGCGCAGGAAGGTCGAATTCCACCTCAAGCAGTTCGTCGACGCGATGGCGCCGACGAATTTCGTCGCCACCAACCCGCAGGTGCTCAAGGCCACGCTGGAAAGCGGCGGCGAGAATCTGGTGAAGGGCCTGCGCAACGTCCTGGAGGACATGCGGCGCGGCAACGGCAGGCTGGCGATCCGCCAAACCGACATGGACGCCTTCGAGGTCGGCCGCAACGTTGCCACCTCGCCCGGCAAGGTGGTGTTCCAGAACGATATGATGCAGCTGATCCAGTACACACCGTCGACGCCCGAGGTGTACGAACGGCCGCTGCTGATCGTGCCGCCGTGGATCAACAAGTTCTACATCCTCGACCTGAAGCCCGAGAACTCGTTCATCAAATGGGCGGTCGATCAGGGCTACACGGTGTTCGTGATCTCCTGGGTCAACCCCGACGCGCGGCTGCGCGACAAGAGCTTCGAAGACTACATGCTCGAGGGCCCATTGGCCGCGCTCGGCGCCATCGAGAAGGCGATCGGCGTGCGCGAGGTCTCGACCATAGGCTATTGCATCGGCGGCACATTGATGGCGGCCACCCTGGCCTATAGCGCGGCGAAGAACGACAAGCGCATCCAGAACTGCACTTTCTTCACGGCGCAGATCGACTTCACCGACGCCGGCGAGCTCACCGTCTTCATCGACGAGGACCAGATCGCCAACATCGAGAAGATGATCGAGCGGCGCGGCTACATGGACGGCGCCGAGATGGCGACCACCTTCAACATGCTGCGCAGCAACGATTTGATCTGGTCGTTCGTGGTGAACAACTACCTGCTCGGCAAGGAGCCGATGCCGTTCGACCTGCTGTTCTGGAACGCGGACGCCACGCGCCTGCCCGCGGCGATGCACAGCTACTACCTGCGCAACATGTACCTGAAGAATCTCCTGGTACAGCAGGGCGGCGTGACGCTCGCGGGCGTGCCGATCGATCTGCGCAAGGTGTCGGTCCCCTGCTACATCCAGGCCGGCAAGGAAGACCACATCGCGCCGGCGCCCTCGGTCTACAAGCTGACCAAGATCTTCTCCGGCCCGCTGCGCTTCATGCTGGCCGGCTCCGGCCACATCGCCGGCGTCGTCAACCCGCCACGCGCCAAGAAGTACCAGTACTGGATCAACGAGGCGGCGACGACGCGCTACCCGGCCACGCTCGAGGAATGGCGCGCCGGCGCGACCGAGACGCCCGGCTCGTGGTGGCCCGACTGGGATCGCTGGCTGTCGGCGCAGTCCGGCCCCAAGGTGCCCGCCCGCGTGCCCGGCGGCGACGGCTTGCCGGCGATCGAGGACGCGCCCGGAAGCTACGTAAAGGTCAAGACGGACGCCTGACCGCCGTGCGGATCGCGCACACGAACCGCACGATGTCGCCTGGGGAACGCCGGCTTGCCCCATCAGGCTTGCGCGGCTGGGGATAGCACGCCGTCGTGGCGTGTGGCGTCTCCTGCGAAAACGAGCTATCGTTCACTCAGTTTTCTTGGGGAGCACGGACTGAAATGATGACGCGACTTGCCACCGCCACCGCCGCGGTCGCCTTTCTCATGGCGGTTTCAGGCGCGGCCCGCGCCAACGACATGGTCTGCGTGATCCCGGGCGGCGGCTCGGCCGCGCCGTTCTGCCTCGACGGCTCGGGCATCGCCGCCCTCGACGGCAAGGATAAGGCACCGTTCACGTTCATCCGCCACGTCGCCGCCTGCGGGTCGCGCCTGGTGGTCGCCAACTCGTCGGATGTCGCCTTCCGCGATGGCAGCGGCGGCTGGACCAAGCCGGCGCGTCACGGCAAGCCGGTGATGAACGCGCTGGGTTGCGACGCGAAGGGCACGATCTTCATCGGCCACAAGGACGGCATCGCCAGGTTCGAAGGCGGCCAGTGGACTGACACGCCCTACTCTGCCGTCAACGTGACAAACGGCACGCTCGACGGCGTGAAGCGCTTCGTCACCAAGCCCGACGGTTCGCTGTGGGCGGTGCTGGGCCGCAGCCTGGCGCGCTACGAGGGCGGCGAGTGGAAGCCGATCGCCGATCTGCCGACCTTGCCCAACGAGCATGTGCGATTCAGCGACGCCACGGCCGACAGGGATGGACGGCTGTGGATGGCGCATGGCGGCGGGCTGTCGATGCATGACGGCAAGCAATGGGCCACCTTCAAGGAGAACCTGATCGGTCCCACTGGCATCGCGGTCGACGGCAGCGGCGCCGTGTGGATCTCGGTTAATGACGGCATCCGCATCTTTTCCGGCGGCGCCTGGAAGAAGGCGCTGATCGGTGGCATGGAAAAGCAGATCAAACCGCGCGACCTGGCCTTCGACGGCAAGGGCCGGCTGTGGATCGCCTCGAGCTGGGGCCTGGGCGTGGTCGAGAACAACGTCGGGAAATTCTGGCGCATGGCCAATTCCGATGTGCCGTTCGACGACATGCGTACCCTGGTCATGGCGGGCAAAGGCCCGGCGAGTCTGCCGGCGACGCAGGACAAGCCGACCGGCGGCATCAAGGGCAGGTTCGAAGGCGAGGAAAACACCGGACTCCCCGACGTGCGCGTCGAGTTCTGCAATGTGCGCCTGAGCCGTTTCACCACCTTCAAGAAGAACGACACGCCCTGCTCGACCCAGGCGCCGCTGACAATCACCACGCGCACCGCCAGGGACGGCACGTTCAGCGTCGACAAGGTGCCGCCGGGCGACTACTCGATCACCGTCGAGCGCGAAGCCGGCAAATGGGTGCTGGTCACCGGCAATTTCGGAGTCACCGCTGAGTTCGCGCGCGTGGCGAGCGGCAAGGTGACGTCGATCCCGACGGTCACGGTGAAGGCGAAGTAGCGGTCAGCCCATCCTTCTCCCCGCGACGGCGGGCAGAAGGGTGGCCCGGCTCAGCCCGCCAGCTTGCCCAGCACGACCAGCCGACTCGAATCGCCGTTCTCGAAGGCGATGACCACCTGGTCGGAGACCTTGGGTTTCGCCGCCGCAGGCCCGCCGAAGGGAACGCAGGTCAGCGCCCACGCCGAATCCGCGCCGGGCATCGCCGGTATGCGGAGTCGAACCCGCCCTCTTCCCATCGGGTCCATGGCATCGGTGATGATGCCGATCATGACGCCGTTGATTGCTGCCATTGTTTTCCCCCTCGCAGATCAGTGGTCGCGTCAGGCGCAATCGCGCAGCGCCTGGTCGAAGATCGACAGGCCGAGGTCGATCTCGGCGTCGGTGATGGTGATCGGCGGCGCGATGCGAAACACGCCCAGCCCGCCGCGGATCACCGAGGTGCTCATGCCCAGCTCGCGGCAGCGCGCCATGACCGCCCCGGCGAGATCCGGTGCCGGCGCGCGCGAATGACGGTCCCTCACCAACTCCATACCCAGCAGCAGGCCCCTGCCCCGGATATCGCCGACGACCTCGTGGCGCTGCATCAGGCTCTCCAGGCCGGCGCGCAGACGTACGCCAGCGCTCTTCGCGCGCTCGGTCAGCTTGTCGCGCAGGATGATCTCCAGCACCTTTAGCCCGACCGCCGCCGGCAGCGGGTCGTTGGCGTGCGTGGTGTAGAACAGGAAGCCGCGCTCGTGGCAGCGCTCCTCGACTTCTGGTGTCGCCAGCACGGCGGCCAGCGGCAGGCCCGCACCCAAGGTCTTCGAGAGCGTCAGCAGATCGGGCGCCACGCCGTCGCGCTCGCAGGCGAAGAGCGTGCCGGTGCGTCCGAGCCCGGTCTGCGCCTCGTCGAACACCAGCAGCATGCCGCGCTCGCGGCACTTCGCCTCCAGCGCCTTGAAATAGCCCAGCGGCGGCTCGATCACGCCGCCGGAGCTGAGGATCGGCTCGGCGATCACTGCCGCCAACGAGCCCGTGCTCTGGCGATCGACCAGCTCGAAGGCGTAGTCGAGCTCGCCGCGCCAATCGTAGCTGTCAGGCGTCACGCCCTTGCCGCCGAAGGTCGGGCGATAGCGATCGGGCGCCGGGATCACCAGTGAACCGGGCGCCGAGGGTCCATAGCCACGACGCGAGGCGTTGTAGGTCGCCGCCGACGCCGCGCCGGTGACGCCGTGCCAGGAGCGGCTCAGCCCGACGATCTCGAAGCCGCCCGACGCGAGCTTGGCCATGCGCAACGCCGCGTCATTGGACTCACCGCCGGTGCTTAACAGCAGCACGCGCTCCAGCTTGCCGGGTGCCAGTTTGGCCAGCATCTCGGCGAGGTCGACCACCGGCCGGCTGAGGATCGAGCTGTAGAGATGGTCGAGTTCGCCCACCCAATGGCGCACCGTGGCGACGATCTCTGGATGGCTGTGGCCGAGGATCGCGCTCATCTGGCCGGAGGCGAAGTCGAGGATGGCGCGGCCGCTGGAGTCGTAGATATACGAGCCGGCGGCGCGCTCGATCACCATCGGCTGGAACTCGCCGCCGAAACGGATCAGATGGCGCCGCGCGCGCTGCCAGAACGCGTGATCGGCAGCCGATGCCAGACTGTCCGGCGCCATGACGACCTCCTGCGTTTTCGTCCGAGGCCTAGCGGTAGTTGCCGCCCTTCGCCTTGGCCTTGGCCTTCGCCTTGCCGGGTTTCTTGCTAGTCAGCATACCGCGCATCTCGGCGCCCTTCTCGTTCCACCAGGCGTTCAAGATGGTGACGTCCCAACCGATGCAGAAGTGCTTCACGCCCATGTCGAGATAGCGTTGCGCCTGCGCCGGGTCGCGCAGCTCGACGCGCGGGTGGATGCCCTTCTTGAGCGCCGTCTCAATGGTCTTGCGTTCGGCCTTCACGACATCCGGGTGCGTGGCCTGGCCGGGCACGCCGATGCTCATGCTGTAGTCGGACGGGCCGAACTGCACCATGTCGATGCCCGGCACCGACAGCACGTTGTCGAGATCCTCGACGCATTGGCGCTTCTCGATCATCAGCGCCACGACCACGTCGTCGAGTGCCTTCACGAAAGCCGGCGTGCCCACCTCGCGGATCGTGCCAACGTCGCGGCGCATGCCGACCCCGGCCAGTCCGCGGGTGCGCGGCGACTCGGCGCGCACCGCCTTCACGCAGGCCTCGGCGTCGGCGACGGTGCGTACGTCGGCGAACAGGATGCTCTGAAAGCCCGAGCCGATGGCGCGCATGGTCTGGTGCGTCCACTGCGTCTGCTCGACCTTCATCATGCCGCCGATGCCCGCCACCTCCAGCGCGCGGCCGAGATTGTCGAGGTCGTGCATGGTGAACGGGCCGTACTCGGCGGTGAACTCGACGTAGTCGTATTGCCCGCTCTGGCCGATCAGCTCCACGAGCGTCGGCCAGGTCGACAGGATGTGCGTGCCCAAGGTCGGCTCGCCGCGATCGAGCTTCTGGCGCAGCAGGTTGCGTCGCATGTCTTACTCCCTCCCCAACAGGCTCAGACGTTCAAATACCGTCGGCTGAGCTTCACATAATTGGCGCAGGTGCGCTTGATCATCTCGAGGTCCTTCTCGGCGACGTCGCGCATCTTGCTCGCCGGGTTGCCGGCCCACAGCTCGCCCGTCTTCACCACCTTGTTGGGCGGCACGAGCGCGCCAGCGGCGACCACCGCGCCGCTCTCGACCACGCAATTGTCCAGCACCGTGGCGTGCATGCCGATGAAGGCGTCGTCCTCGACGGTGCAGGCGTGCAGGAGCGCCATGTGGCCGACCGAGACGTTCTTGCCGACGATGGTCGGCACGCCGCGCGCGGCGATGTGGATCACCGTGCCATCCTGGATGTTGCTGTTCTCGCCGATACGGATGCCCGGCCCGTCGCCGCGCAGCACGCAGGTGAACCAGATGCTGGCGTTGGCGGCGATGTCGACATCGCCGATCAAGGTGGCGTTGGGCGCAATAAACGCGCTGGGGTCGACGCGCGGCACGAAATTGTTGAACGGAATGATCAGCCCGGCCATCGACCCCACGCTCCCGCGGCACCTGTGTTTCTGGTGACACACCATGACCGACGGGCGACGGCGGTCAAGCGGCGGAGCCATGCGAGTTCTTGATTCCCGCGCTGTTCGGCGTATGTATCGCAGCGCGAACCGCCTTTGGTTCGTGTCGCGTTCAAAGGATAGAGGTGATGTCCACCACGGCGAACATGCCCCGGGTTTTCATCGACGGCGAAGCCGGCACCACCGGTCTTGGCATCCGCGAGCGTCTGCTCCAGATGCCGGGCATCGAGATGGTCAGCGTGGCGGCCGAGCGACGAAAGGACCCCGAGGCGCGACGCGCCGTGATGTCGGATGTCGACGTCGTGATCCTCTGCCTGCCCGACGACGCGGCCAAGGAGTCCGTGGCGCTGGCCGATTCGCTGGGCACCAGGAGCCCGCGCATCCTCGACGCCAGCACCGCGCATCGCGTGGCGCCGGGCTGGGTGTTCGGCCTTCCCGAGCTGACGCCGCAGCAGCCGGCCGCGATCCGCGCCGCGCGCAAGGTCAGCAACCCGGGCTGCTACCCCTCCGGTGGCATCGCGCTGCTGCGCCCGCTGGTCGATAGCGGCTTCATCCCGCGCGACTATCCGATCGTCGTGCACGCCGTCTCGGGCTACAGCGGCGGCGGCAAGTCGATGATCGAGGCCTTCGAGACCGGCAAGGCGCCGGCTTTCGAGGTCTATGGTCTGCGCATGGAGCACAAGCACGTGCCCGAGCTGCAGCTCTACTCCGGGCTGACGCGCCGGCCGATCTTCGTGCCGCAGGTGGGCAATTACCGCCAGGGCATGATCGTCAACGTGCCGCTGCATCTCGACACGCTCAGCAAGAAGCCCAAAGCCGCCGACCTGCACGCCGCGCTGGCCGACTGGTACAAGGGCAGCGACCGCGTCAGCGTCGTGCCGGTGGACAGCGCCGACAAGGCGGTCGACCGCCTCGAGCCGGAGGCGCTCAACGACACCGACAAGATGGAGCTGCGCGTCTACGCCAACGAGACGCACGGCCAGGTGATCCTGTCGGCGCGGCTGGACAATCTCGGCAAGGGCGCCTCGGGCGCCGCCGTGCAGAACCTCGGGGTGATGCTGGGTCTGGCGGCGTGACACGCAGGCTGCTGTCCTGAGCGAAGCGAAGGACCCAGCGATCTTCCGATCACACACGAACGGCGCCGGCACCCACCGGCGCCGTTTTCGTTTGGCGCTCAAGACGACGGTGGTTCTACAATCGTGCCCAAGCAAGACGCGAGGGAACGCCCATGCCGCAGTTCGAGTCCGACGGCCACGCCATCGCCTATGACGAGTTCGGCGGCCCCGACGCCAAGCGCCGCATCGTGCTGGTGCACGGGTTCAGCTCGAACAAGTCGGAGGGCTGGAAGCGCATGGGCTGGTACGACGCCTTCGCCGCCAAGGGCTTCAAGGGCGTGGCGCTCGACGCGCGCGGCCATGGCCAGAGCGCCAAGCCGCATGAGCCCGCCGCCTACGACCGCAAGGCCATGGCGCACGACATCGTGGCGCTGATGGACCATGTCGGTTTCGCGCGCGCCAACCTGCTGGGCTTCTCGATGGGCTCGCATCTCAGCCTCACCGCCGGGCTGCTGTGGCCGGAGCGCTTCGGCGACCTGATCCTGGGCGGCATCGGCGGCAGGCTGCTCGAAGACGAGCCGCGCGACGACAGCATGGCCGAGGCGATGGAGGCCGAGGATCCGGCGACGATCGCCGATCCCATGCGTCGCAGCTTCCGCCAGTTCGCCGACGAGCAAGGCGAGGATCGTCTGGCGCTGGCCGCCTGCTCACGCGGCGCGCGCTTCCCGATTGACCGCGCAGCCTTGAGCAAGCTCGATCTCGCGACGCTCGTGGTCGCCGGCTCACACGACGAGCTCGCCGGCAATCCGCGCACGCTCGCGCAGGCGATCCCCGGCGCCAAGGCGGTGAGCATCCCCGGCTGCGACCACTTCTCGATCATCGCCCACGCGCTCTTCAAGGCGAGCGTGATCGACTTCCTCGAAGGGTTCATGGATTGACCGTCCTGTCACCCCGAGCGCAGCGAGGGATCTCCCAGTGACGGAGACTCCCTTGCAGGGTGATCCCTCGCTGCGCTCGGGATGACAGGATACGGAAAAGAAAAAGGGCGCCTTGCGGCGCCCTTTCGCGTTCCAGCGCTGGAGATCGATCAGCGCTTGGAGAACTGGAAGCGACGGCGGGCGCCGGCGCGGCCGTACTTCTTGCGCTCGACCACGCGCGGGTCGCGCGTGAGGAAGCCGCCCTGCTTGAGCGGCGGACGCAGCTCCGGCTCGAAGCGGGTCAGCGCCTGCGAGATGCCGTGGCGCACCGCGCCGGCCTGGCCCGACAGGCCGCCGCCAACCACCGTGGCGATCACGTCGAACTGGTCGACGCGGCCGGCGATCTGGAACGGCTGCTGGATCATCATGCGCTGGGTCGGACGCGCGAAGTAGATGCTCTGGTCCTTGCCGTTGACCGTGATCTTGCCCGAGCCGGGCTTCAGCCAGACGCGCGCGACGGCGTTCTTGCGTCGGCCGGTGGCGTAGGAGCGGCCCTGGGCGTCGACCTCTTTGCCGCGCGCCTTGGGCTCGGCCGCCGCCATGCTGGCGACGATGTTGGCCGCGGACTTGCGCAGGCCGGAGGTGGGTGTGGTCGTCGGTTCGATGGCCATGGTCAGCCGATCCTCGAGTTCTTGCGGTTCATCGCGGCGATGTCGAGCTTCACGGGCTGCTGCGCCTCGTGCGGATGGCTCGCGCCCGCGTACACCTTGAGGTTCTTCATCTGCTTACGCTGCAGCGGCCCACGCGTGATCATGCGCTCGACCGCCTTCTCGATGACGCTCTCGGGGTTCTTGCCGCCCAGGCGCTGGGCGATCGTCGCCTGCTTGATGCCGCCAGGATAGCCGGTGTGCCAGTGGAACACCTTGTCGGCCACCTTGTTGCCGGTCAGGCGCACCTTTTCGGCGTTGATCACGACGATGTTGTCGCCGCAATCGACATGCGGGGTGTAGGTCGCGAGATGCTTGCCGCGCAGGCGCATGGCGATGATCGAGGCGAGGCGGCCCAGAACGAGGCCGTCGGCGTCGATCAACACCCACTTCTTCTGCACCTCGGCGGGCTTCAGGTTGAAGGTCTTCATCGGTCCAATCCGCTAAAACGGTGCGCGGAGATACGTGAGGCGACGCGGCAAGTCAAGCGTACGGCCGTACTGATGCGGCTATAAAGCAAGCAGAATCAATAGATTGGAAATGCGGTATTATTTTACCCCAAGCACTGTGCGTGGCGGGATCGAATAGGTTAGCGTGACATGGGCGATCGGCTCGGGCCGCTCCTCGGAAAAGACCGACATCTCGGCCACCGCCAGACGCTGGCCCAGCTTCAACAGGCGCGCCTCGCCGATCAGGTCCCTGCCCGCCTCGCCCGGCCGCAAGAAGTTGATGTTGAGATTGGTAGTGACGGCGCCCGCCACCTTGCCAATCTGCGAGAGGATCAGGAGGTACGTGCCGCAGTCGGCCAGCCACATCATGGTCGGGCCCGATACCACGCCGCCGGGCCGCAGATGGCGCTGATCGATCAGCGCGCGCACCTTGATATGGCCTTCACCGACCCCGTCGACTTTCACCGTGACATTGGCCTGCGCCTCGGGAAACTCCTCGCGCAGAAAGGCCTCGAGCTCGGGCCCGCTCATGACGACTGGCATGGTGCGGAAACTAGCTCAGGCCGCAGTCGATTGCGTACGCAATTCGGACCTGCGACGACTTTCCTCCGCCAGCCAGGACCCATCGATACGGCGGGACATGCCGTCAGCGGAAATTCTCGAAGGCCTCGACGACCATGCGATAGCCCAGCTCGCGGTAGGCCTCAAACTGTTCCTCGTCGAAGAACTGGTCGCCGGTGCTGTGGTGCGGGAAGAGCTTCTCGACGGCGCGGTACTTCAGGATCGACTCGCCTTCGCGACCGGTCAGGCTGTTCTTGATGTAGATCAGCCAGCCATACTCGCCGCGCCCGTAGTCGATGCGCCCGATCGCGTGGTGGAGCTTGCTGTTGCCCTTGGCGTCCGGCCGGATATCAGAGACGTCGATCTCGATGTTCACGGCCCGGTCGATGCGCGCGAAGCGGATGACGTCGCCCAAGCTGACGAAGGAGAAGGCGCCGTCCTGCTCGGCGTCGATGGCGACGATCACGCGGCAGCGGCGCCGGATCAGCTCGTAGATGCCGAGATTCTCGATGTGGCCGCCGTCCGACAGATTGACGAAGGCCGAATGCGTGTCGAGCGCGCCGACCATCTCGCGAAGCAGATGCTGGGCGCCCGGCTCCGGGTACCCGCCGCGCCACCATTGGCGCTTGAACGCGCCCGTGGCGACCCGACGGGGGTTGGGCAGCCAGTAGCCCAGACGCACATTGACCAGCGCCAGCAGGAAGCGCAGCGTGGGATTGGTGATGCGTCCGGCATTCGCCGCCGCCGCCGCGCCAGAGATCGCGACCGCCGAGGACAGCTTGAAACGGCTGTGCACCGCCTCGAGATCGGCGGTGCAGACATAGCCCACCTCGGTGCTGCCGACATGGGTAGGCGAGAAGGTGAAGAAGGTCGCGTTGCGCCCACGCCCGCGAAACTCGTCGCGGTCGGCGAAGTTGAGCGCGGCGTTGATCAGCGGGAACGGCGCCGTAGAGACGTTCATCTGACTCAACCGCATCTCGCCGCGCGAGAGCACGGTGTCGGCATCCTCGAGATTGGCCGAGAACTGGAAGGTGTTGGCGAGCTTGTCGCGGTAGTGGCTGTGCGGCGAGACGTCGTTGGCGTTGTAAACGAAGCGTGCGTTAAGCGCCCACAGGATCAGCGCCGCGACCGCGACGATCCCTCCGAGAGCCACCGCCTCCCAAAGCTCGGCGTAATGCTTGCGCAGGTAAATTGCCAGCTCGGCCGACAGCAGCAGGCTGCCCCCCACAGCAGCACCGGCCCTACCAGGGCGGCGGCAAGCAACAGTAAGGCCTTGCGGACTGCCTCCGGCAGCTTTCCGAATCGGCCGAGCCAGGCCGAGGCCGAAATCGTGGCGATGAACGCGCTGACTGCGGTCCAGTTGACGAGCTTGTTGTCATAAGCGGCCACCATCCAGTGGGCGGCGACCGGCTGAAGCATGACGAAAAGCAAGCCGGCGGTCACCATCAGCGACAGAGCCTGAGCTTGCCGATACGATTCGCGCGCCAACCCACCGGCGCCAGACTCCGTGCGCCACGATCCGCCGGGAGTCTGGTGCGCTCGATCGAATTTGCGCTTTCGCAACAGTTCGGCGATCAGCAGCACTACGACAATGCCGAGGGCGATCGCGCCATAGCGGCGCTCGACCTGGGCCGCGATCCAAGCGACACAGAGCCCGCCTGCCAAGAGCACCATCTGGCCGATCCATTCATGCCCGCGCTCCAGCAGGTTGCGCACCGGCCGGCTGACGACAAAGAAGGCCGCCCACAAGATGCCGAACAGCGCCGCCGTGGCGCCAAGCATCTCGTGCACCTGAGGACCGGTCTGTAGATGCGGGCAGCCCAGCATGGCGACGGTGAACGCCGAGAGGAGCAGCACAAGCGGCAGCATCGCCCACAGATTGAGGAACAGACCGCGCAGCAGGAGCACCGGCGCGAAGCCGTATTCCAGCACGCGCCCATGCGGAACCAGGAACTGCGCATTGGCGCGAAGGAAGCGGAAGAGCACCGTCTCGCGGATGCCGACGATGTGCGGAAACGGGAAGATCCAACCTTCGGTCGGCTCGCGAAACTTCGAGTCGGAAGCCGTCTTGCCACGCCGGTTGGGTGACGGCGCTGGCGGCGCCGAGGGCAGATCGGGCCTGCGGACGCCGGCGATGTTGGTGTTCAGACAGGCCGCGGCGTAGCCGCCGCCAGACACGCTCGACAGGTAGTCGACCAGCCGCATCACGTTCTTGGCCTCGAGCGCCTGCATCGCGCCCAGGCAGGTCGCGGCCGAACGGATGCCCCCGCCCGATAGCGCCAGGCCGATCAGCTGCGCCTTGGCTGGCGCGTCGCGCGGACCATCGCCCTCGTGCTGGTTGTCGGGCTCCAGCGGCCAGCGCTCGCGCCGGCCGTCGTCGCCTTTGCGCGGCGGCAGGTATCTCCTGGTCCGCCGGAAATGCTCCCGCTCGGCGAAGGCGACCAGCGGCGCGACACGCTTGGCCTCGTCGGACGCGCCGTCGTCGACCTGGAAACGCCGCGCATAGACGACGCCGAGCTCCTCGGCGAAGACCGCTGGAAAGCGCAATGAACTGCCCGACATGATCGGTCGCTCCCCCGGGCTGAAACGGCTAGACTCGCGTCCTCAACCCTACCGCCCTGTCGGCGCCAGAACCAGTGGGTGCAGCGATGCCCGATCCCGCAACCGCCAACGAGCCCGTGCTGCTGCGCGAGGACCACGGCCGCGTCGCCGTGCTGACCTTGAACCGGCCCAGGGCGATGAACGCGCTGTCCTCCGACCTGATCGCCGCGCTCGACCAGGAATTCGACCGCTTGAACGCGGACGAGACGATCCGCGTGGTGGTGATCCAGGCCAATGGCCGCGCCTTCTGCGCCGGCCACGATCTGCGTGAGGTGCGTTCCAGCGAGGACTACGCCTTCCACCACGCCCTGATGAGCCGCTGCAGCGCGATGATGCTGAAGATCGCGCGGCTGAAGCAGCCGGTGATCGCCAAGGTGCGCGGTATCGCCACGGCGGCGGGCTGCCAGCTCGTGGCGCAATGCGATCTCGCCATCGCCTCCGCCGAGGCGAAGTTCGCGACGCCCGGCGTGCATATCGGCCTGTTCTGCGGCACGCCGTCGGTGCCGCTCGGCCGTAACGTCGGCAGCAAGCGCGCGCTCGACATGCTGTTCACCGGCGAGCCGGTGAGCGCCGAGACCGCGCTGCGCGACGGTCTTCTCTCGCGCGTCGTGCCCGACGATCACCTCGACGCGGCGGCCATGGATCTGGCCCAGCACATCGCCTCGAAGAGCCCGCTGGTGCTGGCGCAGGGTAAGGCCATGTTTCACCGGCACATGGCGATGGATCTCGAACAGGCCTACGCCTATGCCAGCTCGACCATGGCCGGCGGCCTGATGCGCGAGGACGCCAAGCTCGGCATTGACGCCTTCGTGCAGAAGAAGCCGCAGCCCGACTGGCCCGGGCGCTAACCCTTTGAGAATCGACGTCGTCGGACCAATCAAGGAATACGGTTGATCCATACCAACTAGTTGGTTTGTTCCTCCATACTGAACGGTATGGACCTGCCGATATGACGCCTGCGACCGCACCCCAATCCCGCACGCGCCTGCTCGAGGCCGGATCGTCGGTGATCCGCGCCAAGGGCTACACGGCTACCACCGTTGATGACATCTGCGCCGAAGCGGGTCTGACCAAGGGCAGCTTCTTCCACCACTTCAAGAGCAAGGAAGACCTGGTGCTGGGCGCCGTCGCGCACTGGAACCAGTGGACCGAGGCGGTGTTCGCCGATGCCGGCTACCGCAAGCTCGACGACCCGCTCGATCGCATCCTCGGCTACGTCGATTTCCGCGCGACGATCCTCGATCGCGAGATCCCGCAATTCACCTGTTTGCTTGGCACGCTGGTGCAAGAGACATATGTCACGCATCCAGCGGTGCGCGAAGCCTGCGATCGCGGGATGTCGGCGTACATCGACGGCCTGACGTGCGACCTCGACGCCGCCAAGCGCCGCTATGCGCCGAAAGCCCGGTGGAGCGCCGAGAGCCTCGGCTACTTCATCCAGGCCGCGCTGCAGGGTTCGTTCATCTTCGCCAAGGCCAAACATGACGCCGAGGTCGCGCGCCACAACCTCGCGCATCTCAAGCGCTACCTGATCAGCCTGTTTCCCACCCGCTCACCGCGTCGATAAGGAGGCGTCGCCATGCCCAGCACCATCCGCCTGCATCGCGTGCTCAAGGCCCCGCCGGAGCGCGTCTATCGCGCCTGGATCGACCCGGCCGCCACCGCCAAATTCCTGCCGCCCAACGGCTTCACCTGCACCGTCCATCACATGGACGCCAGGGTCGGCGGCACGTTCCGCATGTCGTTCAGCAATTTCAGCGGCGGCGGCAGCCACTTCTTCGGCGGCGAGTACGTCGAACTCGAGCCCAACGAGCGCCTGCGCTACACGGACCGCTTCGACGATCCCAACCTGCCCGGCGAGATCAGGGTCACGATCGACCTGAAGAAGGTCTCTTGCGGCACCGAGATGCACATCGTGCAGGAGGGCATCCCCGACGTGATCCCACCCGAGACCTGCTACCTCGGTTGGCAGGACACGCTCAACCAGCTCGCCGCGCTCGTCGATCCGGAGATCCCGGGCTGACGCCCTACTTCAGGACGATGATCGCGCCTTCCTCGAACAGGTAGTAGCCGGTGGCGCCGTCGAACACGACGCGCGCCACCGTGTTGCCCGGCCGCCCGCCCTCGCGAGAGCACTTCACGGCGCCAGCAAGCACCGAATCGGATGTTGCCGGCAAGGTGCCGGGCAACATCGAACGCGCAGCGACATCGGCCGGCCTCGGCTTGATGTCGCTGTAGTCGACGCCCTTCTCGCAGCTTTCGTAGAGCGGATTGGTGAAGCGCTCGGGCGCCAGCACGATGCGCTGGCCCACCGCCTGGTTGATGCCCGCCAGGGCCCGCGCATCGCAGGTCGGGCAGATCACCCGCTCGATGGTCCATGACCGCTGCCACGGCTCGGTGGCGTGCGCCGTCGTCGCGGCCATGGCGCCCATGATCAAGGTCAGCACCAGGCGCATCTAGCGAATCCTCGTTAACGTATGTGCCGTCAGCCGCTCCTCGAGCGTGCCGGCCGGAGCGGTGATGCCCATCCCCGCCAGATAGGCGAAGAGCGCGCGCGCCGCGGTCGCGTTCGCCGCGGCCGAGTCGCTGTCGGGCAGGCTGTCCCAGCCGACGAATCCCGAGGCCTTGCCGATGGTCATCCACGTCGCATGACGTACCCGCTTGCGGCCCGCGACATCGTCGGCGCGCTGCTTCATCTCCTTCTCGACGGTACGACCCAGCGCCTGGTTGCCCGGCGCGCCGATCGACATGGCGCGCACATGGCTCAGCCCATCGAGCGCACCCGCCGCCTTGGGAAAGACGTGATCGACGTTCCAGTCGCTGCCGGTCGGCCGGCCGGCCATGCCCAGGCGCGTGCGTGCAAACTCATCGAACAGGTCGCGATAGTTCTTGTCGCGGGGATCGAGCCACAACTCCGGCTCGTTTCCCTGGATCCATACGAAGGCCTTCGACACCGCGCGCGAGCCCAGGGTCTCGAGCCGGCCGCCCAAGCGGATCGTGCGCGGCCCGCTGCCACCGCCCACGATGTTGTCGATGCTGGCGATGCCGATCCAGGCCTCGCCGCCAGCCAGGAATTGCGTGACCAGAACCTGCAACTGGCGCTGCAGCGGTGCGGGCCATCCCGGGATCATGGCGCTCTCCCTTCGCTAGTCGGCGGTGGGGTGGGGCACGGTTTCCTGAGACAGCGCACTGCGCTACCGATCGTAAAGACGGAGGT
>Ga0194124_10000286_pt1 | contig 80566 bp, 80 predicted proteins | sample TA2KigCas0mmetaG_FD_148605 | JGI IMG/M metagenome (GOLD analysis project Ga0194124, IMG submission 148605) | Freshwater microbial communities from Lake Tanganyika, Tanzania - TA2015031 Kigoma Deep Cast 0m | ecosystem: Environmental > Aquatic > Freshwater > Lake | place: Tanzania: Lake...
AACAGCTGACAACAATGTGATTACAATAGCCGCCGATTTCGAACCGCCCGACAAGGAGACATGATCAGGCACTCGAAACGAAAGCCCGAAAGCACTGTGCGCCGGCAAAGTTGGCGTTCAGTGTGAGGGTAGAATTCACCGACTCGTAGTGATGAAAGCAAGCGACGTGGCAACTACAACCAAAACCCCGAAGTCGACGAACGGCGCCCTGCTCACAGAAGAAGACATTCTGAAAATGAGCGACAAGGACTATATGAATCCCGCGCAGCTCGCATTCTTCAAAGCCCGCCTTCAACAACTCGAACGCGACCTGCTGAGAAATGCGGATGAAACCACCGAGCATCTGCGCGAGACGGTGCTGGTACCTGATCCTGCAGATCGCGCCACTATCGAAGAAGAACATGCACTCGAGCTGCGTACCCGTGACCGTGAGCGCAAGCTACTGAAGAAAGTGCAGCAGTCGATCGCTTCGATTGATTCAGGTGATTACGGCTGGTGCGAGGAAACCGGGGAACCGATCGGTATTCCTCGGCTGCTGGCGCGACCGACCGCAACGCTCTCGCTGGAAGCGCAGCAGCGTCGCGAGTTGAAGCAGAAACTATACGGCGACTAAGAAGCTGACAAGCGCGCGGGCTGTGCGAGCAGCTCGCCCGCGCTCGTCTTGCGCAGATTCAGACCCCACCGCACCGCCATAGCCGGGTCGTTTTGCGCTAGTATTGCCTTGTCTATTTGACTTGGCTTTGGCTGCTTGCTTTGACTTTCCGTGCTGGCTCTGACTTTGCCGCACGCTTTGGCTGTGTGCTGTGGCTTTGACTGCTTGCTTTGACTGCTTGCTCTGACTTTGCCTGCGATTCCGTTAATGACGCTCACCCATCTACACCAAAACCCACGACGCGCCCTCACGGTGGCGTTGTTGGTATTGAGTATGCTGCTGGCGCAGTGGGTGGGCCTGACGCACGCCATCGCGCACAGCGGCGTCGCGACTGCGCAAACAGCAAGCTCATCAGTTGGAGAGCCGCTCGAGCATACGAAATCCGCGAGTCATTGCGCTGTATTTGATGCCGCCACACTCGGCGCTGGCGTTGCCAGCAGCGATGTTCCATGCATTACGGTTGTTCAACACACTGCTGCAATCCAGCTTTTGATCAAAAGCGGACTGAGCCGCCAACCTACCCACCACTTCCAATCACGCGCACCTCCACAACTCGCCTGATACCGCGCATCAGGCGTCGCTGATTCTCACCATCACGATCACGCAGTCGGCGCCAGCGCCTTGAGCGCACAGCAGATCGAGATCCTTCGCGGCCCTGCCACTTTGCTGTATGGCTCGGGAGCGATCGGCGGCGCCGTCAATATCGTCAATGGACGCATTCCAACGCAGCTGGAACAGCGCCCCACGGGCGAGGCCGAGCTGCGCGCCAGCAGCGTGGATAGCGGCGGTGCTTTTGCGTTTAGCGCAGATCGTTCTGCCGGCGATATTGGCTTGCACATTGATGGCAATCTCCTGCGCGCCGGGGACTACCGAATTCCCGGCAACAGCGCTATTGATGGCAGTGGCGATACCGCGCGCCTGAGTTTTTCAGGAAACCGCGAGAACAACCTTGGCCTGGGCGCCTCATTGATTCAATCATGGGGCCATGTTGGTGCCTCGGTGTCACACATCGACAAGCTTTACGGCATACGCGGTCGGGAAGAGTCTTCCAAGATTGATCTGTTGCAAACTCGTTTTGATATCGACAGTCTGATCCGCTCACCCTTTGAGGGTTTTGATGCCTTACGTATCAAGCTTGGGCAAAGCGACTACCGTCATACCGAGCTCGATGCCGGTACCGACCCTCACGTCAGATTCTCGAACCGGTCGCTGGAATCTCGCATTGAGCTGGCGCATCAGGCGATTGCAGGATGGCGCGGCAGGCTAGGCATACAAACCGATGGCGCCACCGTACAGGCGCTGAATCTTGAGCACCCCGAAGCGTCCACCGTTCCCCGAACTCGCTCAAGCTCGGTCGCCGCGTTCGTGGTCGAAGAGACTGACATCGGTAGCGTCAGGCTGAACGCGGGTGCGCGTATCGAGCAGGTGGTGCGCCGACCGGTTGAACTTGCGCATCGTAGTTTCACGCTGGGCTCTGCTTCATTCGGCGCACTATGGAGCATGGTTCCGGGCTACGCGCTCGGCAGCACCTTGTCGCTCGCGCAGCGCGCGCCAACGCCGGAAGAGATGTATTCGAATAGCCCACACCATCCGACCGAAACCTACGATATCGGCAGCGCCAGCCTGAAAAAAGAGACTTCACAGAACATCGATGTGTCGCTGCAAAAAACCGAAGACAAGTTGCGCTGGAAGGCGAACCTATTCCAGAACAAGATCAACAACTTTGTATTTGGCGGCCTGGGGCCGGCGCGTTGTGAAGACGGCTCGACACTTCCGTGCGGCGACGGCCTGGAAGAGCTTCCCACCCGCACCTTCAGTCAAGCCAATGCCACCCTGCGCGGCTACGAACTTGACCTCAGCTACAACATGTCGGCCACTGGCTGGTACGGACGAGCTTTCGCCGATGACTCGCGCGACACACTGGACAACTTGGGAAATATGCCGCTGCAACCCGTCGCACGCGTTGGCACTACCGTTGGCTACCAAGATGCGGTGTGGCGCTCATCGTTATCCATCATTAACGCCAGCGCACAAAACCGTATTGCCAGCTCAGCGGTTTCAAATGAGACGGTTACCCGCGGCTATACCCGTGTAGATGTCAATATCTCTTGGCGGCAGCGTGTTGGCGAGAATGAGCTGACCTGGTTCGCAACTGCTCGTAATTTACTGAACGAAGATATTCGCTTATCAACATCGCTGCTGAAAGACTACGTGCCGCAGCAGGGTCGCAATTTTATTATCGGTATGCGCGCGCGGTTTTAGCACGCCCGGCAATGCCGTAACCAAGTTGTTGGTCAGATGCCACTTGCATTGTAGGCATGGGCGTCATCGCATTACTCTTTGCGCATCTGAGGCTACCGAGATGCGCTCATGAAATTCCTCGATCTGTTCTCCAAGCAAGCGCCCGGCGCCATTAAGCATGTGCGGCCGTCGACAACACAGACGGTCGCGCAACGCGAAGCAACAGCACGCAAAATTGACGCAATCGAATCAGAGATCAGCGCTGAAATCAGCGGCCATCTCGGCGCCGACATCGGCGATGAGATTAGCAATGAGCAGAGCAACCTACAACACGATTTCGACGAGCCGCTAGCGACAAGCCGTATCGAGCAGGCGATTTCCGAAGCGAGTATCTTGTACGCGAATCACCAAGTTACATCCGTAGTCTCGCTGCTACTTGATGCGCTACGACAGCCGAGCCATGAGGCTGCTGAAGCGGTTGCGTGGTACATGCTGCTGGAGCTCGCGAGTTTTGATGGTGATCAAGCGCGCTTCGAGGGCTTGGCCTTGCGTTATGCCGAGCGTTTCGAGACGTCACCTCCGCAGTGGCGCGCGCATTCGGGTGACGATGCCAGCGCACCAGCGGCTAGCCCCATGCTGGCGTTTCGGGGCAAGCTGCTCGGCACCACTGCACCCGCACTGACACAGCTCAAGCAGGCGGCGGCGACACTGTCGGCATTTTCGCTTGATCTGCGCAACCTCACAGAGATTGATGTCGCAGGCTGTGGCGATCTGCTGCACCTGCTGCCGGCGTGGTGCCAGGCCGGTAAAGGTATCCGTTTGATTCACTCAAACGCGCTGCTCGACATGCTACGCGCCACTACTCAGCAGGGACGGCGCGACGACGATGACGCAGCATGGCGTCTACTGATCGAATTATTGCGTGTCAGCGGCGATGAGGTCGGCTATGAAGACGCCTGCGTTGCCTACTGTATTACCTATGAGCAGTCACTGCCCACCCCGCTGGGATTGGTATCTCATGCCATGCCGGTTACGTCGCAGTTTCTTTTGCCGGCACAGGTTCGACATCCGGTAGATCAGCTTCTCGATGTATTGCGAGCCGACGCTGAGCATATTGATCGCATCATCATCAACTGCCAACAACTTCGGCTGATCGAGTTCAACGCGGCTGCGCCGCTACTGGCAGGCGTCGCAGCGCTGGCGCGAGGCAAGCCGGTAGAATGGCGTGATATGCCTTATCTGACCTCGACACTGCTACAACTGATGAGCGGCCACGGCAAACTGAACATTAGCCATCGGCGCCCCTGACAGCGTGGGTGTCGAATTTTAAAGAACACGCATGGAACAATTTCACGGCACCACTATTCTTTCGGTTCGTCGCGGCGCGCACGTTGCGCTGGGTGGCGATGGCCAGGTCACTTTGGGCAATGTTGTGATGAAAGGCTCGGCGCGCAAGGTACGCAAGCTGTTTCATGGCAAGGTACTGGCGGGCTTCGCTGGCGGCACCGCTGACGCATTCACGCTATTAGAGCGTTTCGAATCCAAACTGGAAGCCCACCAGGGCAATTTGCTGCGCGCATCGGTCGAGCTCGCTAAAGACTGGCGTACGGACCGGCTGCTGCGCCGGCTGGAGGCGATGCTGCTGGTCGCAGACCGCGAAGCAACGCTGATCATTACCGGTAACGGTGATGTACTCGAACCCGAAAAAGGCGTCGGCGCCATCGGCTCCGGTGGCAGCTACGCGCAAGCCGCTGCCTTGGCGCTGTTCGAAAATACCGATCTTACCCCGGCTGAGGTCGTTAAAAAATCACTCGGTATCGCCGGTGAGCTCTGCATTTATACCAACCTGTCGCTCACTATCGAGACGCTGGACTAACACCAATGAACCTCACCCCGCAAGAAATCGTCACTGAACTCGACAAGCATGTTGTTGGACAAGGCAAGGCCAAACGCGCGGTCGCCATCGCGCTGCGTAATCGCTGGCGTCGACAACAAGTGCCGGAACCCTTACGGCATGAGATCACGCCCAAAAATATTTTGATGATCGGCCCCACGGGTGTCGGTAAAACCGAAATCGCGCGTCGTCTGGCACGTCTGGCAGACGCACCGTTCATCAAAATCGAAGCAACCAAGTTCACCGAGGTGGGCTATGTCGGTCGTGATGTTGACAGCATCATTCGTGACCTGGTTGAGATCGGCATCAAGCAAAGCCGTGAACACGCGATGCGTAGTGTTCAGCAAAAAGCGCAAGACGCTGCCGAAGAACGCATTCTCGATGCGCTGCTACCACCCGCGCGTGATTTTGGCTTCGGCCAGTCGGAAGATAAAACGGCCAGCACTACCCGACAAACCTTTCGCAAGCGGCTGCGTGAGGGTGCGCTCGACGATAAAGAAATCGAAATTGAAGTCGCCGAGCCGCGCGCCACCATGGAGATCATGGCGCCACCCGGTATGGAGGAAATGACTGAGCAGATCAAGTCCATGTTCTCCGGCTTGGGCGCTGGTCGCACCAAATCACGCAAACTGAAAATTGCCGAGGCGATGCGACTGCTGTTGGATGAAGAGGCGGCGCGCATGATCAATGAAGATGAACTCAAACAGCGCGCGATCAGCGATGTCGAACAAAACGGCATTGTGTTTCTGGATGAGATCGACAAAATTGCGTCACGCACCAACACCCAAGGCGCCGACGTGTCGCGCGCGGGCGTGCAGCGTGATTTATTGCCGCTGGTCGAAGGCACGACGGTAAACACCAAGTACGGCATGGTGAAAACCGATCACATCTTGTTTATTGCCTCGGGCGCATTTCATCTGGCCAAGCCGTCTGATCTGATCCCCGAGTTGCAAGGGCGCTTCCCGATACGAGTCGAGTTGGAGTCCTTGTCGATCGCAGACTTTGAACGCATCCTGACCGCGACCGATGCCTGCCTGACTCGCCAGTACCAGGCGCTGCTCGCCACGGAAAATCTGGACATCGCGTTTCAGCCAGACGGTATTCGTCGCTTGGCAGAAATCGCATATTCAGTGAATGAAAAAACTGAGAACATCGGCGCGCGTCGGCTCTACACGGTGATGGAAAAACTGCTGGAAGAAATCTCGTTCAGTGCCGACACAGCGGCTGCGCAGGCAGTGCAGGTTGATGCTGCTTATGTTGACGCCAAGCTGGGTGAGCTGGCGACCAATGAAGATTTGTCACGCTACGTGCTTTAGCGGCCGAGCTGGCATCGCTTCATCGGTCTGGTTGACTCAATTGTGACGCTTATCACCTAAATAGAATGGCACGCAAATCAATCAGCCAGCGACAAAAGCTGTCATTTCGTATTGAGCCCTCACAGCGCGCATTGAAGCCGCGCAATCCGATCGCGGTCGCCGCCAAACAGCGCGCTGCCGGGCCTCACCGCAAAACCAATGCGGCTAATCGACAAGCCAAAAAACGCGATCTGATCCGGCTTTTACTGCAAAACAATAAAGACGAGTAATCATTACCCGAGCGCAGAAAAAGCACGCCGACTAATTGCAGCTCATACTTCGCCGCGCGCCTCGCGTGCCAATAAATCATGAATCGCTTGCTGTGGCGTGACTCGCTCGAATAACACGCGCGCGACCGAATCTACGATGGGCATGACCACGCCATGGGTCGCAGCCAGCTTACGAACTGCCTGCACGCAGCGCACGCCTTCCGCGACATGACCCAACTCAGTGGTAACATCGTCAAGCGATTTGCCGGCAGCGAGGCCTAATCCCACCTGACGATTACGCGACAAATCACCGGTGCAGGTGAGAATCAGATCACCCATACCCGTCAGACCCATGAACGTTTCGGCACGGCCACCCAGGGTCGTACCGAGCCGCGTGATTTCAGCCAGGCCGCGGGTGATGAGTGCTGCGCGCGCATTCAACCCCATGTCCAAACCATCGGCAATGCCGGTGGCAATAGCCAAGATGTTTTTCAATGCGCCGCCTACTTCAACACCAATCAAGTCGTCGGTGGTGTAAACACGCAAATGCGCGCCGTGCACCGCCGCGACTACCCTGCTGCGCAGGGTGGCATTGGGCGACGCTATGGTCAAAGCACAAGGCAAGCCTTGTGCGACTTCGAGCGCAAAGGAAGGGCCTGATAGTGCACCAAGAGGTAAATTTTCACCGCATACTTGTTGCACGACCTGGTGCGGCAGCATTGCGGTCTCTTGCTCAAATCCTTTGCACAGCCAGACCACGTTATCAGGCAACTCCTTCGCTACGGCGCTCAATACAGAACGCAGGCCGGTAATTGGCGTGGCAATAATCAGCAGCCCGTTGCGGGCATGCGCTACTGCTGCAGAAAGTTGGCTAGTGAATGTGAGCGCTGGGTCGAGCGTGATTCCAGGCAGGTAGTGCGCATTATTGCGAGTAGCGGACAGCGCATCGCACTGCGCAGGACTGCGGGCCCACAGCAACACCGATTGACGCGACGCCAGCGCGGTCGCAAGCGCTGTTCCCCATGCGCCTGCACCGAGTATTGCGATATTCATTCGCCCCAGACGTCGCTGGCTTTGGCGTAGCCAATATCACCGTCGCGGTGCCGTACCTTGAGCCAGCTTGACGCCACTGGCTCGGCCAACTCGAGCAGCACGCCCTTGTTCGCAGTGAATACGACGGCGGCTTTTTCGTCAGCGCTGCTGCGAACGATGGCCTGCGCCGACTCGACCAGCAGCATGCGCTTGCTCGACAATGACTTGTTCTCGACCCAAGCAAGATCGCCTGCTGCGTCGCGTACTCGGCTCCAATCGCCATTGTTGATGATGATTTTGACCGGCATACCAGCGGGCGCGGCGAACAGCTTGCGGCCTTTGGCACTGGGCGTGTCAAACATCACCGCCGGCCCCGGGCCGATCGACTTGAACTCACTCGCTGCCGAGACACTCGCGGCGGGCAATACACCCACCACGAGCATCGTGAACACAACGCACAATCGACGCATGTGCTTACTGCACCGGCGTTGTGGCAGCTTGCGCCAGCACTTGCTTGCGCTGCTGGTAAAACACCTCGAAGTTGATCTCGGTGAGGTGGATCGGCGGGAAACCGCCGCGCGTCACCATGTCGGCGATATTGGCGCGCAGGTAAGGGTAGAGGATGTTAGGGCAGGCGATACCCAGCAACGGCTCAAGCTGATCCTCGGGGATATTGCGCAACTCAAAAATGCCGCCTTGCTTGCCCTCGACAAGAAAAGCGATTTTGTCGCGAATCTTGGCGGTGATCGTGACAGTCACTGTCGCCTCGTAAATATCATCAGCCAGCTTTTGATTGCCGACGTCGATCTGGACTTCAATGCTTGGCCCATCTTGTTCAAGAAAAATCGCCGGCGAATTCGGCTGCTCCAGCGACATGTCTTTGAGATAAATACGTTGAATATTGAAACTGGCTTGCAGCTCTTGAGAAAGTTGATCTGACATGTGTCGCTTTCGTTGGGTGTTTACGTGAAGGATTACGTCTTAGGGGTGGTGCGAGGTTAGTTAAGATCAGCGCTGTTGGTGGGGCATGGTACGTCATCACGGTGGCGGTTCACAGCCGGGTGTATGCGCGCGCTCGAGGCTTGTGTGGTCGGCGAGTGACAAGGTAAACGCTGAACTGACGGGTCAAGATCTGATGCCGGGTATCAGCCGCGCAGCAAAGGCTCGAGACCACCGGCGCGATCGAGCGCAGACAAATCATCGAAGCCACCGACATGGGTGTCACCGATATAAATCTGCGGCACGGTGCGCCGCCCCGTCATCTCCATCATCGCGACCCGTTGCTCCGGTTCAAGGTCGACGCGGATTTCTTCAATCTCGGCCACCCCCTTCGACTGCAACAAGCGCTCTGCCATGTTGCAGTAGGGACAAACACCGGTGGTGTACATCTTGACCTTCGCGCCCATCTCGCCGTTGCCCCTTGGTTGGATGTTACTTCGCTGTTGGCAGCCCTTGCGAGCGCCATTCGTTGAAACCGCCGTCGAGCACATACACCTTGTCGAAGCCGGCCCGCTGCAGCACCGACGCGCCGCGCGCTGCGCGAGTACCAACGCCACAGACCAGCAGTACTGGATGCTGCTTATCGATTTCGCTGGCGCGCGGGCCTAACTGGTCGAGCGGAATATTCTTCGACTGCTGCAGGTGCCCGCCCTTGAACTCGTCATTCGAGCGCAGGTCGAGAATCGTTACCTTGCCCTGATTCAGCAGCTGCGTTGCTTGCAACGTGGAGAGCGTGTTCTTGGCACGAAACAGCAGCGGCCAGATCAAGGCGCCGCCGGAGATCAATGCGATCAGAATCAGTGCGATGTTGTCGATCAAGAATGTCACGGCATAGAAATTGGTTGGTAACTACCCGCGCATTATAAAATAATGCGCTGCACGAAGTTGCACGTGTCAACCAGTCACCAACCTTCCCAAGGCCCCAACCCTGCCCCCGCTGCACCCGCTCCATGTACAAAATTGTCTTTATGCGCCACGGCGAGTCCGTGTGGAACCGCGAAAATCGTTTTACCGGCTGGGCCGATATCGATCTGACCAACAAAGGCGAGGCACAGGCCCGGGAAGCCGGGCGACTGCTGATCGACGCCGGTTTTAGCTTCGATATGACCTACACCTCCGTGCTGAAGCGCGCCATCCGCACGCTATGGCTGACGCTGGAGACCATGGATTTGACCTGGCTGCCAGTGGTTCATCACTGGCGCCTGAACGAGCGTCACTACGGCGCCCTGGAAGGACTGAACAAGGCCGACACCGCCGCAAAATACGGTGAGGCCCAGGTGATGCTCTGGCGCCGCAGCTACGACATACCGCCTATGGCACTTGAACCGAGCGACCCGCGCGCACCCTTCGATAACCCGCGCTACGCTGACCTCAGCCGCGACGAGATACCGCTGACAGAGTGCCTGAAAGACACGGTGGCGAGAGTACTGCCCTACTGGAACAATGTCATCGTGCCAGCGATGCGCTCAGGCCGGCAGATACTGATCTGCGCGCACGGCAACAGCTTGCGCGGCCTGATCAAGCACTTGGACCAAATCAGCGACGCGGACATCGTCAAGCTCAACATCCCCAACGCGCAACCCCTGGTGTATGAGCTCGACGCAGAGATGAACCCGATTCGTAGCTACTACCTGGGTGACGCCGCCGCGATCGAGGCCGCCATCAACACCATCACGCAACAGGGCCGGACCAGCTAGTCCCGATGCCAACGGCTCGTCGCCTGCTAGCCATCCTCATCACGGCGCTTGCGCTCTCTTGTCTCGGCCTACTCGAGGTATTGGCGGCCGAGCCAAAATCAGTCGAGCGCACGCGCCAGAAGCAGCAAGCCGAGCAAGAGCGCACGGAACTCCGCCGCAAGCTCGACGGTCTCAAGGCGGATATCGCCAACACTGAGCAAGCGCATGGCCACGCCGCTGACGCGCTCGCCTCATCAGAGAAAGCGATTTCGAATGCCAACCGCAAGTTGCGCGAATTAGCTGCAGAGCAGCAGCGCACACAGCAGCAGTTGCAAGCGCTGTCGCAAGACCTGCAGCAATTGGAGTTAGCGGTAGCGCAGCAGCGCAAGCGGTTGGAGAAGATGCTGCGCGAGCAGTACCGAGCCGGGCAAGAGGATCGTTTGCGTTTGCTGCTGTCAGGAGATAACCCGAATCGCATCGCGCGCGAGCTGCGGTATCTCGGCTATGTCACGGCCGAACAGATCAAGGCGATTGAAAAACTTCAACAAGATATCGCCGCTGTGGAGACCAATAAATCCGATGCCGAGGAGGCTCGCGCTGCCTTGGACGATATCGCGGCCGAGCAGCGCGAGCAAAAAGCCGTTCTCGAAAAAGAGAAAAGTAAACGCAAGGCGCTGGTGCTAAAGCTCTCGGACAAACTGTCCGCACAACGTAAGCAAGCCGGCAATCTTTCACGTGATGAGGCGCGCCTGTCTGCGCTGGTCGATCGCTTGGCGATGGTGATCGCGCAGCAAAGAAAAGTCGAAGAGGAAGAGGCACGACGTCGCGCACGTGCGAAGGCAGCAGCAGCTGAACGAGAAAAAGCGCTGGCAGATAAATCGCGCGCAGACGACAAGGCCCGCGCGGGTGCCGCCAACAAGCCGGCGGCGCCCGCCAAACCAGCCGATCGACCTGCCGACGTAGCGCCCGAACCGCCACCGCCGCCAGATGGCAACGCTTTTGCTGCATTGCGCGGCAAAGGCAAGCTGCCGGTCAAAGGCGAATTAGCAGCAAGCTTTGGCGCGAAGCGCGCTGATGGACCAAGCTGGAAGGGTATTTTCATCAAAGCCGTCGAGGGCAGCGAGGTACGCGCCGCGGGTGCCGGCGAGGTGGTTTTTGCCGACTGGATGCGTGGCTTCGGCAACCTGATGATTGTCGATCATGGTGGCCAGTATCTGAGCATCTATGGCAACAACCAGTCGCTGCTAAAGCGACCGGGCGATCGAATTAAGGCGGGTGAGGTCATTGCGACTGTGGGTAACAGCGGCGGCAATGAACATTCAGGTTTATACTTCGAGCTCAGGCACCAAGGGCGGGCAATCGATCCGCTCGCTTGGCTCAACAGGTGAGACATGGGCAGCAAATTAAAAAATATCGGGTTAGTGGGACTCGGACTGATCGCCGGTATCGCCGGCTCGATGCAGTTCGATGCAATGGCCCAGCGCAACGCCAACTCGCCACTACCTATCGAGGAGCTGCGCACGCTGGCTGATGTGTTCGGACTGATCAAGACTGATTACGTCGAGCCGGTCGAAGATAAAAAGCTGCTCACCGAAGCCATTTCCGGCATGGTGTCGTCGCTTGACCCGCACTCTGCCTTCCTTGATAAGAAAGCAAAAAAAGAGCTGCGCGAAGGCACACAAGGCAAATTCGTCGGCTTGGGTATTGAAGTCGGTATGGAAGATGGCTACGTCAAAGTCATCTCACCGATCGAAGACTCGCCTGCGTACAAAGCCGGTCTGAAAGCCGGTGATCTGATCACGCGGCTGGATAGCACGCCGGTAAAAGGCATGACGCTGGATGAGGCCGTCAAGCGCATGCGTGGTGAGCCCAACACCAAGATCACCCTTACTGTCGCGCGCAAAGAAGAAGACAAGCCTTTGCTCATCACCATCATGCGCCAGGAGATCAAGGTACAGAGCGTCAAGGGCAAGGTCATCGAGCCGGGATTTGGCTGGATTCGTGTCTCGCAATTCCAAGAGCCTACGGTGGAAGACCTCGCCAAAAAAATCAATCAGCTGTACCAGCAAGACCCTAGCATGAAAGGCCTGGTGCTGGACTTGCGTAATGATCCAGGTGGCGTCTTGCCAGGTGCGATTGGGGTCTCGGCGGCTTTCTTGCCCAAAGATGTGGCGGTAGTCTCGACCAATGGACAGCTGCCTGACTCGAAAGCAACCTACTACGCCCGTCGCGAGTTTTATGGCACGCGTGCCGGTACCGATCCGCTCGCTCGGCTGCCTGAGGGCGTCAAGAAAGTGAAGATGGTGGTGCTGGTGAACTCCGGCTCTGCGTCCGCCTCGGAAATTGTCGCCGGCGCGCTGCAAGACTACAAACGCGCAGCGATCATGGGAACGCAGACCTTCGGCAAGGGCTCGGTGCAAACGATCCGTCAGTTATCTGCAGATACTGCGGTCAAGTTGACCACGGCGCGCTACTACACCCCGAATGGCCGTGCGATTCAGGCCAAGGGTATCGTGCCCGATCTGCTCGTCGATGAGTACGCCGATGGCGATGGCATGAACGGCATGCGTCTGCGCGAGGCGGACCTGCAAAAACATCTGTCTAACGACAAAGACAAAGAGGCCGACAAAGGCGCGGCGGTGGTCGACGAGCTGGAAGAAGCCAAGCGCTTATCTGCACTGGAAAAAAAACGCAAGCCGCTGGAGTTTGGCAGCAAAGAAGATTTTCAGTTGGCGCAAGCGCTCAACCACCTCAAAGGCTTGCCGGTACAGACATCCAAAACCGCCAAACTGGATAGCAAAAAAGACTAACGCCTTGGCAATCGGGTAGTCGCCGTGCATGTCATCGCTACCCGACCCGTCGACAGCGGCCGCACGCATTGCGGCCGTTTTTCATTCAAGATCTCGTAATGGATGATCAACAGCTGCTGCGCTACTCGCGCCACATCATGCTCGATGAGATCGGCATCGAGGGCCAACAAAAACTTTTGAACGCGCATGCGCTCATCATTGGCGCTGGCGGTCTCGGCTCGCCGGTGGCGCTCTATCTCGCGTCTGCTGGTGTCGGCAACATCACGCTGGTCGATGATGACCTGATCGATCTGACAAATTTGCAGCGGCAGGTTCTCCATACCACGGCACGTGTCGGACAGCCGAAAGCGCTATCCGGAAAGCAGACGCTGGCCGAGATCAACCCCGAGGTGAATGTAGTCGCATTACAAGAACGTGCGGATGAGACGCGTTTGCAGTCACTCGTGGCTGAGGCTAGCGTGGTGTTGGACTGCACCGATAACTTTCGCACGCGCCACGCAATTAACCGCGCCTGTGTGCAAGCGCGCGTGCCGCTGGTGTCAGGCGCGGCGATACGGATGGATGGGCAGGTTGCGGTGTTCGACCCGCGAAACTCGGAAAATCCCTGCTACGCGTGCCTTTTTCCGGCTGATCAGGTGTTTGAAGAAGTGCAGTGCTCCACCATGGGCGTATTCGCGCCGCTGGTCGGTATTATCGGCACGGTACAGGCTGCCGAAGCCCTGAAACTCGTGATGGGCATCGGCGAATCACTGGCCAACCGCTTACTGATGCTGGAGGCGGGCTCAATGGAATGGACCAGTGTGCGAACCGCCAAGAGCCCGGACTGCGCCGTGTGCGCCAACACGGCGCGCTAATCGACCAACATCTCGGCAAAGGCCGGGATGTCGATTCACCCCGATAACAAGCTGAGCTGCAGCGCCGCGCCCTCTGTCGGCTTGAGCTGAAAACCGCTCTTGGCGTAGCGGTGCCAGCGCCCGATCACGAAAGCCATCAGCAACGCAGCGCGCGCGGCGGCCTGGTCTTCGGCGGGCCCGCCCTGCGTCGCCGCAAGTTTCCACGATTGCCGCAGCGCCAGCTCAACGCGATCGACAAACTGATTCATGCGCCGCTGCAAGCGCTCGTCTTCGTTGACCAGCGCATCGCCTATCATGACCTTGGTCATGCCCGGATTTTGTTCGGAAAATTCGAGCAGCATGCGCGCCGTCGACAAAGCCTGATGCCGGCCGTCGTGCTCGCTTTGGGTGATCTTATTGACCAGCGTGAAGATCGAGGTCTCGATAAATTCGATCAAGCCCTCGTACATCTGCGCCTTGCTGGCAAAGTGCCGATACAGTGCCGCCTCAGACACATCCAGCTTGGCGGCAAGCGCGGCGGTAGTAACCTTTTCCGCTTTAGGGCTTTCCAGCATGCGGGCGAGTGCCTGCAGGATCTGTAATTTCCGCTCGCCTGTTTTGGAGTTCGGCATGATCTTGTCAGTCCGGCAAAGGTGGAACAGCCCGAGAAATCTGCATCGCTAACGGCGCAATCGCGCGAGGTACGCCGGAAGTTTATGTAGTGATTTTACTTGGACATCGGCATACCCCGGTCGGAAAAAAAAGCTGGGTGAAAAACCACTGAACCACACTGTGCGCATACCCAAAGATTTAGCCGACTTCAGGTTTTCAAGCGAGTCTTCGACCAGCACGCAGCGCGCGGCGGATAATCCGCGTTGTTGTAGTACGCGATGTAGCAATAGCTTGGACGGTTTTGGACGCCACTGCTGGTGCACGCGCATCGCCTCGATCGGTACATGCTCAACAAAGTGGCGGTGCAAGCCCAGATGCCGCAGTACCGAGCGCGCATAGGCGCGCGGTGCATTGGTCAGCAAGATTTTTCGACCCGGTAATCGACGTAGCAGTCGTCCGAGGCCTCGCTCCGCGCGGATCATGTCGGACAAGTTGTCGAACTGGTGCGCGTCACGCAAGAAATCAGACGCACGCACACCGTGATGTCGCACCATGCCGAGCAATGTGGCGCCATAGCGCTGCCAGTAGCGGACGCGTATGTCATTCACCGCGTCAGGGTGCGAGGGCAAATCTTGCTCAGCCAGTACACGCGCGATCAGCGCGTTCATATTCTGATTTATAGCGGGGAAGATCGCGTACGAAGCGTTATGCAGCGTGTTATCGAGATCGAATAACCAGACCAGCTTGCGCGCCACACGCGACCTCGTTTCGTAGTGAGTGAGCTGTGCCGATCGCGGCAAGCAGCCTGAACAGACAGGCGCTTAGTGAGAACGGATCATGGTGCCGAATGCCTGCTCGGTAAGCACCTCAAGTAGCAGCGAGTGCTCGATACGGCCATCGATAATATGCACCGTGTTCACGCCCGACTTGGCAGCATCAAGCGCCGACGAAATCTTTGGCAACATGCCGCCAGAGATAGTGCCGTCAGCGAACATATCGTCGATCTCGCGCGCGGAGAGATTGGTGAGCAGTTGACCGCTTTTATCCAGTACGCCAGGGATATTGGTCATCATGATCAATTTTTCTGCGCGCAGAATTTCCGCAATCTTGCCAGCGACGAGATCGGCATTGATGTTGTAGGCCTGGCCGTCAATGCCAAAGCCGATCGGCGAGATAATCGGAATAAAGGCGTCATCTTGCAGCGCCTTCACGACTGCCGGGTTGATCGCCTCGATTTCACCGACGAAGCCAATGTCAACATACTCGCCCGGCTTATCTTTGTCGGGCATCTGCATTTTGCGGGCGCGGATCAGACCGCCGTCTTTACCCGTCAGGCCGACTGCTTGGCCGCCATAGTGGTTAATCAGCATGACGATATCCTGCTGAACCTCTCCACCGAGCACCCACTCAACCACTTCCATGGTCTCCTCATCGGTGATGCGCATGCCTTGCACAAAGCTGCCCTGCTTGCCAATTTTTTTGAGTGCGCTGTCAATTTGCGGGCCGCCACCATGCACCACCACCGGGTTCATACCGACCAGCTTCAGCAAAATTACGTCGCGCGCGAAGCCGTGCTTCAATCGCTCTTCGGTCATGGCGTTGCCGCCATATTTGACGACGATCGTTTTGCCGTGGAATTTGCGGATATAGGGCAGTGCCTCGGCGAGAATCTCGGCTTTGATCTCGGGGGCGATCGCAGAAGTGGGCATGACTGTGCGCGCTGAATGGGGACAGAAAAGACCCGCGATTTTACTCCCAACTGCAAAGCGAGCGGGCCGATTTTTCGAGACTGCCGCGACTACCGGCAGGCGCGCAAGGCAGCGCCGGCAGACTTCATTGCCAAAGACTTCAGCTGCTCACGCTGAGCATCATCGTCAACCACGATCTGAATCGTGTAGCGTGTGCTGTTTAACGGGTACTCGCCGATTCGCGCATCGCCGACACCTGCGGCACGCAATTTCTCGAGATGCGCCTCCGCTAATTCAGCGCGCGTAAAACGCCCAAGAGAGATTCCCCAGCGCCGAGTTGGCTCATCCCGAATCACCGCGCTGTCATTGAAGCCCATGGCACGTAGCTGCGCCAGGCGCCGATTCGCCGCCTCCTCATTGGCCAGCGGCGGAATAAAGATCATCTGCGAGGTGGCAGCTTGCACCACGTGTCGCTGCGGGTTCAGGGTGGGCATAAGCTTGCTGAGCTGCTGCTCGAACGCCGCTACGCTTTGCGTATGGAACTCACCGATCTCGATACAACTGCTGCCCGCTACTGCGGCCGGGTTTGCCGAAGACGCCGGCGCGGCGGCACCATCCACCAAACGCAGACGCTCGGCATTCACCTGCTGCGACACATGGTCCGAGTTGCTTGCGAAAGGACGTACCGCTTGCAGCATCAAGAACAGAACAATATTCACCAGCAGCAGCAAGAAAAACAAAGCCCGCATTACGACTCCGAAGATTCCGATAACGCTGCAATATGCAACCCACGCAGCACGAGTTGATCGACCTGCTCGATAGGTGCCGGCAGGTACGGCAGCAGGTGTGACGCCGCTCCGCCAGAGAGTAGGCAACGCGCGCCGGGTAGTTTGGCGCGCGCTTGCGCGATCGCGCCGACTTGCGCGTGCAGGCATCCACTGACAATCGCATCCAGCGTATTGTCAGCGAAGTCGAGACGGGCGTCGTGCGTCTCCACACGCGGCAGCTGCGCCGTACTCAGCGCTAGTGACTGTGCCATCGTGCCAAGTCCGGGAAGAATCATGCCGCCCAAGAACCGACCAGAGGCATGCAGCGCATCAATCGTAGTCGCGGTACCCGCAGTCACAATGATCAAGGACTGCTCGGGAAATAGCCCGCGCGCGCCAAGCAAAGAGGCAAAGCGATCACAGCCAAGCTGCTGCGGATCACGGTAGCTGTTACTCACACCCGCTTGCTGCGCCCGAGCACGAAACCAGTCCAGCGACGTATCTTTCATACCTCTCGCTTGAAGCAAGGCCGAGAGCTGTGCCGCCATGGCGTCGCCAGCCACATTCGCAATGCAAGCGCGGTGCAGGTGATGCTGCGCCAGTATGTTTCCCAAATCATCAAGCTCGGCATGGAACAGCGCGCCGGCGGCTTCCCAGTGGCCGGCCTCGGCATCGGGATGCGCTAGCGCCCATTTGACACGCGTGTTCCCCGCATCGATGAGTAACAGCATCTAAGCCTCACCGTTTAATCGTACGCGAAGCGATACATCGCCCGCCGCTACCGCAATCACACCGTCTGCAGTCGCCAGCTGCAAACAACCGGAGGCATCAATACCACGCGCAATGCCTTCATGTAACAAGGTGTCTTGATCTGTCACCATCACTGAATGTCCGGCGTAAGCGTCCCATTGCTGCCAACGATCAATAAACGGGCCAAGACCCTCTCTATCAAACTGCGCAAGCATGTCAACCAAAGCATCTGCCAGCAGCGCTAACAAGGCATCGCGGTCTACGCGCTGAGCCAACGCCGCAACAGGGTGCGGCAGGTCATTATCACGCTCATGGTTAGGGTGGGTGTTCAAGCCAACACCTATGACTACCCACAGCGGCGACTGCGCATCACGACGGCCGGTACTGGTCTCAACCAGAACACCACCGAGTTTTGCGCCGCCAAGCAGCAGATCATTCGGCCACTTCAGCATTACCGGATAGTCGTGCGTCCGCAGCGCCGCTGCGATGGCCACACCAACCGCCAACGGTAATCCCGTTAGCCGCCCGACACCCCGCGTGCATGGCCAAGCAAGCGAAAAGCACAAACTATCGCCCGGTGCTGCGCGCCACGAACGCCCTGCGCGACCGCGCCCGGCGCTCTGCCGCTCAGCGACACGCAAAACTGGTCCGGATAAATGCTCTAGGCGTTGCCGCAAATCAGTATTGGTCGACGCAGTCTCGGCCACCACCTCAATCAATAAGCCATTGCGTGCTGCACGACACAGGCTTGTGATTCGATTTGCATCCAGCAGCGTACTCATGCGCGCATTGTATCGGTACTGCTGAGGCGGATGACGCCCGCCGTAAACTCCAATACACTGCCGCGCATGTTCGACGCACCGCCACCGCACACGACCTCATCGACGCGCCATAGTCGATCGGATGCCCGAGGCTCCAGCACTGTCCGCATCGGACTACTCTGCTACTTGGTACTGGTGATCTATGCGAGTTGCTATCCATGGGCAAGCTGGCGCAGCACCGGCCTGGCGCCCTGGGCCTATTTGTTCGAGGGGCTACCGCGTTACTGGACCACGTTCGACCTCATAACGAACATCGTTGGCTATGTGCCGCTTGGCGCGCTCATCGTGTTCGCGCTGTATCCGCGAGTCGCAGGCGCAGTCGTGGTGCTGTGCGCGGTTACCGCTGGTGTGATGCTGGCGCTGCTGCTGGAATGCATACAAAGTTATCTGCCGTCGCGGGTGCCAAGTATTCTGGATCTCATCACCAACGCCGCCGGCGTTTTGATGGGCGCCTTGGCGGGCCAACGGCTGTCTGCGCCGGTACTTCGACAGAGCCGCCTGCGCGCGCTCAAGTCGGATTGGTTCGGAGCGAGATCAAGCGCCGGATTAATCGTCGTCGTGCTGTGGCCGCTTGCACAAATTTATCCGCAGCCTTATCTGTTCGGTCATGGATTGTGGCTACCGACCTTGTCTACCATGCTGACCGATTGGCTCGACACACCGGTGGATATTGGCAAGCTACTGTGGCGCGATTTCAGCTTGGATATCGAGCACTTTCTGCTAGCCGAGATCGTAGTAACTGCGCTTGGCATGACCGCAGCGGTGCTGACGCTGCTGTGTCAGACCCGACGTCAGGCGCCGCGTCTGCTGCTGGCGTTGGGCTTGCTACTCGCCGCCACCATCACCAAGGCATTGGCACACGCGGTTTTGTTTTCACCGTCGGATGCATTCGCCTGGCTGACACCCTCTGCAGTAAGCGGATTTCTGGTGGGTGCGGTGATGCTGGCCGGATTATCATTTGCGCCGGTCGCGGCGCAGCGTCGTGCAGCGATTGCCGCTTTGATGATCTGCCTGTTGCTATTGAATGTGCTACCTTCGAATCCGTATTTTTTGTCGACGCTGAGCGAATGGGTGCAAGGTAAATTCCTCAACTTTAATGGCGCGGCACAGTTTCTTTCATTATTCTGGCCCGCGTTTGCCTTGTGGATTCTGTTAAGCCCGCCGCAGCGTCATGCATAGCGCGGTATCATTGGCGAATGCTGCCTGTCGATTGACTATCCCATGAGTGAGCTCTACTACCAACATCATGTATTCGTCTGCAACAATGTGCGAGACGATGGCCGCGCCTGCTGTGCAGAGCGAGGCGCTCAAGGCGTTCAAGAATACGCCAAGCGCCGCTTGAAAGCGCTGGATATGAATGGTCAGGGAAAAATTCGTATCAATAAATCAGGCTGTCTCGATCGCTGCGAAGAAGGCCCGGTCATGGTGGTTTATCCGGAGGCCGTCTGGTACACCTATGTCGATGAGCAGGATGTCGATGAGATCATCGATTCGCATTTACTGTCGGGTCAAGTGGTCGAGCGCTTGAAAATTTAACAGCGCGAGCAAGATCAGCAGCGCACTGCCGTCACCATGAACGCGCATACCCAATCCTTTTCTCTCGCTGGCCCGGCGGGTGCGCTTGAGTGCAAGCTCGACTTGCCGGCGCACACGGCACCGATAGGAATCGCACTGATCGCGCATCCCCACCCGCTATACGGCGGGAGCATGGATAACAAGGTGGTGCAGACGCTCACTCGGGCCTTCGTCGTGCTTGGTTATGCATGCGCTCGGATGAATTTTCGCGGTGTTGGCGAATCTGCAGGCGTGCATGACCATGGTATCGGTGAGACTGATGATATGGCGCTGCTTCACTCGCATATGACCAACCTATATCCGGGTATGCCAGTCGCGATGGCCGGGTTCTCATTTGGTACCTTCGTGCTATCGAGACTGCAGCAGCAACTCGCCGAGCAAGGCAAGCCGGCTGAGCGATTGGTACTGGTTGGTTGTGCTGCTGGCAAGTGGGATATGGCGCCGGTACCGTCGAATACCATACTGATACATGGCGAGCAGGATGAAACCATCCCGCTCAGCGATGTATTTGACTGGGCGCGCCCGCAAGATCTGCCGGTGGTGGTGATTCCCGGCGCCGATCATTTTTTTCATCGCAAGCTACACCATATCAAGCAACTGGTAATCGCTGCCTGGCCGACGCAGTAGCACCGCGCTCGATCACTACTGCGACTGATCCGCTCGAACCAGCCCTCGGCGCTATAATCTGGCGAGTATTGTTGCTGCATCACTCTCTGGATTCAATGAAAAAATTTTTGGTTGCTTGCGTCGCACTGTGTTTGTTTGTTAATGCTACGGCCCAATCGCTTGCGCCACCAACTATTGCGGCACGCTCGTGGTTACTGATGGACGCGAGCAGCGGCCAGGTTCTCGCAGCGCATGAACCCGATCTGCGAATTGAACCCGCATCGCTTACCAAGCTTATGACCGCGTACCTGGCATTTTCAGCCGTGCGCGATAAGCGTATTGATTTGCAGCAGACGGTGAATGTGTCGGTGAATGCATGGAAGGTCGATGGTGATAGCTCCAAGATGTTTATCGAGCCATCTACACCTGTGCGGGTACAAGATCTGCTGTACGGGCTGATTGTTCAATCGGGTAATGATGCAGCGGTAGCGCTGGCGGAGGCGGTGTCTGGCAGCGAGGCAGCATTTGTCGAGCAAATGAATCGGTCTGCTACCGCGCTTGGCCTTAGGCAGACGCACTTCGCTAACCCGCACGGCTTGCCTCACCCGGAAAATTACGCAACCGCCCGTGATTTATCGGTGCTGGCTAATCGCCTGATTACTGACTTCCCCGAGCTGTATAAAATTTACTCGACCAAGAGTTTTACTTACAACAAGATAGCGCAACCCAACCGGAACCGATTGCTGTGGCTGGATCCGACTGTTGATGGGGTCAAGACTGGACATACGCAAGCCGCTGGCTACTGCCTGATTGCATCAGCCAAGCGCGCCAATGGTGTGCAGGGTGATAGACGCATGCTGTCGGTGGTACTGGGCACGAGCTCGGATTCAGTGCGGGCGCAAGAAAGCCAAAAACTGCTGAATTGGGGCTTCCAGAATTTTGATACGCACAAAGTTTATGCCAAAGGCCAAGTGGTACTGACGCCAACCGTATGGAAGTCATCGATCAATGAGATCAAGCTGGGCTTTGATCGCGATGTATACGTCACTGTGCCACAGGGTACTCGGCCCAAGATTACGACGCAGGTCGAGCGCGCCGACCCCCTGGTAGCGCCGATTGCGCGTAACGCGCCCACTGGCACGCTCAAGCTATTAGCGGATGATCAGGTCATCAATAGCGTGCCACTGCTTGCGCTGGAATCCGCACCCACTGCGACTATTGTCGGGCGCACCATTGACACGCTGCGTTTGCTGTTACCCCACTAATGCACAAGGCAAAGCACCTGAAGTCTTCCGATTTGGCCGGTTCATGAGCGAAACTGCATGCCACTGCCCACAGACAGCTTGATTGAGTACCCCAGTGATTTTCCCATCAAGATCATGGGCGTGATGCAAGACACTTTCGCGCAGACGATGGTCGACTTAGTACAGCGCCATGATCCTGATTTCCATGCCGGCAAAATGAGTATGCGCCCCTCTTCCAAAGGAAATTATCTGGCGCTTACGGTGACCGTACGCGCGACGAGTCGCGAACAGCTTGATAATCTTTATCGAGAGCTGTCTTCGCATGCGATGGTTAAGGTGGTGCTGTAGCGCGCATGTCTACGCTGCTGATCCTGCGCCGCGGCCTCGAGCCTTATGAGCAGTGCTTTGCCGCCATGCGCAGTTTCACCGACGCGCGAGACAGTCAAACCCAAGACCAGCTGTGGCTGGTTGAGCACCCGCCGGTGTTCACCCTTGGTCTCGGCGCCGACCCGGCCCACGTGATTAATGCGCATCATCTTCCGGTGGTTCAAACCGACCGAGGGGGTGAAGTCACTTACCACGGCCCGGGCCAGGCGATTTGTTATCTGCTATTTGATCTGCGCCGTGATGGTCGGCGACTGCTGCCGCGTGACTTTGTATATCGCATCGAGCAAGCCGTGATCGATACGCTCGACACGTATAATTGTGCTGGTGAGCGCAAGGCTGGCGCGCCTGGTATTTACATCGCAGACGGTGACTGGCGCGGCGCGAAAGTGGCGGCCTTGGGCTTGAAGATTCGCGCCAACGGCTGCACCTACCATGGCGTATCGCTCAATGTTGCGATGGATCTGCAACCGTTCGGCTGGATTAACCCGTGTGGCTACGCCGGCCTGGCGACGATCGATCTGCATACCCTGGGCGTGCGAGCCAGCCTCGACGAAGTGCAAGATCAACTCGCGCGCGCGCTTGAAAAAAACCTGAAGCTCTAAACCATGTCAGATTCCAGCGATACCCTTGATACGCGGTACGACCCCAACCAAAAACAAAAGGGCGCAGGTAAAACTGCGCGGATCCCGATCAAGATTGTGCCGGCCGAGAGACTGGCCAAGCCCGACTGGATACGGGTCAAAGCGGCCTCACCCACAACACGCTTTTACGAGATCAAGGACATCCTGCGCAAGAACCAGTTAGTGACGGTCTGTGAAGAAGCCTCTTGCCCGAACATCGGCGAGTGTTTTGGCAAAGGTACCGCTACCTTCATGATCATGGGCGACAAGTGTACGCGTCGCTGCCCATTCTGCGATGTCGGACACGGCCGCCCTGATCCGCTCGATGTCAACGAACCAGAAAATCTGGCACGCACTATTGCCGCGCTGAAGCTTTCTTATGTGGTGATCACATCGGTTGATCGTGATGACTTGCGCGATGGCGGCGCCGCGCACTTTGTTGAGTGTATTCAGCAGGTACGCGCACTCTCACCGTCAACACGAATCGAAATTTTGACGCCTGATTTTCGTGGACGCATCGACCGCGCGCTGGACATTTTGCGCGCTGCGCCGCCTGACGTGATGAACCACAATCTCGAGACGGTACCGCGCTTGTACCGCGAGGCGCGCCCCGGCTCTGATTACGCTTTTTCGCTGGAACTATTAAAACGCTTCAAAGCGCTCTGCCCCGATGTACCGACCAAATCCGGACTAATGGTGGGACTGGGCGAAACTGATGACGAGATTCTTCAAGTCATGCGCGATCTTCGCGCGCACGATGTTGATATGCTGACCATCGGTCAATACCTAATGCCAAGCGGCGACCACTTACCTGTGCGTCGCTATGTGCATCCGGATACATTCAACATGTTCGAGCAAGAAGCCAAGAAAATGGGCTTTGTGCATGCCGCAGTCGGTGCGATGGTACGCAGCTCGTATCACGCCGATCAGCAAGCGCATCAAGCGGGCGTCATTTAATTTCTCGTCTAGGCGTACGGCAAGGCGACCCCAACAACGCTAGCGTCCATCTGCCCGCAGGTTGAAAAACTGCTGCAACCGTGTCGATGGCTAAGCAGGAACTCCGAAGACGGTACATGACCTGCTACAAGGCTGCAGCAACAACGCTAGCGTCCATCTGCCCGTAGGTTGAAAAACTGCTGCAAAGGTGCCGATGGCTAGGCGGGGGCGCCGCAGACAGTACATGACGTACGGCAAGGCGACCCCAACAACGCCAGCGGCACCTTTGCAGCAGTTTTAAGCGGAGAGTGCCTTTTCGATGAGCTTATTCAACCCCGCCTCATCAGGAATGCCAACGAATCGCTTCAGAATATTTCCGTTTTTATCAATGAGAAATGACGTCGGCGTCAGTTGTACATCACCGAATGCTTTGGCATTGCTTCCATTGGTATCTAAAGCGACTGTGAATGGCAGCTGCCGGGTCTCGGTGTAGTTTTGCACATACTGTGGCGGGTCGTAGCTCATGGCGACCGCGACCAATTCAAATCCCTGCTCGCGGTATTTGTTGAAGGTACCAACCATCTGCGGCATCTCGGCAATACAGCTCCCGCAACTAGTCGCCCAAAAATTGACCAGTACGACTTTACCGCGCAAGGATTCGGTGCTGAGCTGCTCTCCCTTGAGCGTATTGAATGTGGCGACCGGCGCCGGTTCGCGCTTGAGCAGCGACAGCGCCAGGAAGAGTACGACGCCCAGAATCGCCAGGATGGACATGGTTTGAATAATGGTCAAACCAGCGATTCGGCGCGGATAATGCTTGGACATAGATTTATTTGGGTGAACGAGCAGTGTCGGTGATTATAGACGCCCGGTCGACGCAGACGCAGCTCGACCGGGAGAGTTGGTTATTTGGTGCTTGCTGGTGCGCGATTATCTTCCGGTGACGGCTTCGCCTTCATCTCCAGCAATTCCTCTTCGCTGATGTACTCGAACAGGGTAACCACTTTACGAATATTCGCTGCCGCATTACGTGCAACTTCACCGCCTAGCTTGGCTTCGCGCTGAGTGACGCGACCTAACAAATAGACCACGCCGCGGTCGGTGTGTATTTTGAATGCACTGATATACAAATCTTTGGTATCGATGATTGCGGCTTTGACTTTACTGGTAATGAGCAAATCTGCAGAGCGAGCGCTGACGGAGGATACTGGCGCAATTTCAAGATCATTTTCAAGACGCTTGAGGTCACCGAGTGTTTTAATTTGTGCCTCGACCTCGGCCTTCATTTTTTCGTCGGTAACCTCACCGGTGATTACCACCATACGGTTGTAGCTGGTGACAGCAACCCGCCCTTTGTCGCCGGTGATTTTGCTGGCTCGACCCTCGCCTTTAAGTTCTATGGTTTTGTCATCGGTTTGCATGCCGATGGAGCGCCGATCAACAGCAGCCATAGACCCGACTGCGGTCGCGCCCACTACCAATGGCACACAGCCTTGCAGACTGGCACACAGCGCAGCGCCCAGTGCCAGCCCAAGTAGCGAGCGGCGAGCATTAATCGGTAGCGCTAGTTTCATTCGGCATCTCCTCCAAAAAGTGCGACGTCTATGCCGTCGCAAAGACAATGAATTGTTAACAGGTGCATTTCTTGAATACGCGAGACGCGCTGATGCGGCACACAAATATGGACATCCATGTCCGAGAGGATACTCGATAGTGCGCCGCCTCCGTTACCGGTTAGGGCCACGATGCGCATATCGCGCTCTTGCGCCGCCTCGACCGCTGCCACCACATTGCCTGACTGCCCCGAAGTGGAAATCGCCAGCAATACATCGCCGGCCTGCCCAAGCGCCTGGATCTGCTTGGCGAAAATTTCGTGGTAGCCGTAGTCATTACCAATCGCCGTCAGTACCGATGTGTCGGTGGACAGCGCAATCGCGGGCAATGGCAGACGCTCGCGCTCGAAACGTCCCACCAGCTTGGCGGCAAAATGCTGGCTGTCTGCGGCCGAGCCGCCGTTACCACAGGAGAGGATGCGATTGCCATTGGCAAGCGCGGTAAACATGAGATCGATTGCCTCGGCAATGGGTTGCGCTAGCGCAGCGGCGGCCTGATGATTCAGTTCGGCGCTCTCATGAAATTGCTCGAGTATTCGTTCTCTCCGCATACGCAAGATTATAAAGCCGTGATCGTTTCAAGGTGACTCTTGCTACCAAGCGCATGCGGGCGTCAGGCACTGAGGATGTGGCGCAACCAGGTCAGAGTAGTGCCATCGATGCAAACTGCGTCGAAGCGGCACGCGGGCGAGCTGGGGAAGCGCTGCATAAACACTTGCGCAGACTGCCACAGCCGCGCTTGTTTGGTGGGAGTGATACTGGCGGCTGCGCCACCAAATCGGTGGTTCTTGCGCTGCCTGACCTCGACAAATACCAAGGTTGACGCATCACGCATGATGAGATCGATCTCGCCACGCCTGCTTCGGAAGTTCCGTTTGATCAGTACCAAGCCGTGTGACTGCAAATAGGCCAGCGCGCGGTCTTCTGCCAGCCGGCCTGATTCAGTGGTGGTTTGCTTCATTGATGGGTGAGGGTGTTTTGTACAATACCAATGGCGTTGACCTGCAGCAGGGTGGCGCAATCAATTCTCATCGGTCAACCATGACAACTCCTCTCTCGTCTGATCTTGCCGCACTGCTCACGTCACTCGCCGAAGATACGGCATCGCAGCGTTTTCCGGCGGGCGCATTGTATGTGCTTGGGACCCCGATTGGAAACCTGAGTGATATCAGTATTCGAGCGCTAGGCGTTCTCGAGCAGGTTGATGCAATTGCTTGCGAAGACACGCGTCATACCGGTCAGCTGATCAAGCGCTATGGTTTTTCCAAACCATTGATTGCCACTCATCAGCACAATGAGGCTGCAGCAGCGCAAAAAATTATGGAGCGGCTGCGGTGTGGCGAGCGAATCGCGCTGGTTTCGGATGCGGGTACTCCGGCCATCTCCGATCCGGGCACACGCGTAGTCGACGCCGCACTCAATGAAGGTATTACCGTGATACCGATTGCCGGACCATCGGCAAGCGTGGCCGCCTTATCGGCCAGTGGCTTGAGCGGGGAAGGTTTTCAGTTCGTTGGCTTTCTACCGACTAAACACGCGCAGCGTGATTCAGCGCTACGCGCATTGACAGATTCAGCCGCTGTATTAGTGTTTTACGAGGCCCCGCACCGGGTGCTTGATACGGTGAGCGCCCTGCGAGACGTCTTTGGTCATCAGCGCCGCATCGTGATCGCACGCGAGCTATCGAAGCTGTTCGAACAGATTCACCGCTGCAGTTTATCCGACGCACCTGAGTGGCTCGCTGCTGATTCTGATCGGCAGCGTGGTGAGTTCGTGCTGCTGATCGAGGGCGCGAGTGGTGGTGGCAAAGAAGACGATGAATTAAAGGAAGCGCGCCGACTCCTGATGCTGCTGCTCGAAGAGTGCCCCGTCAGCCAGGCGGCGGCGTTGGCCGCAAAAATTACCGGACTAAAAAAAAATAAGCTGTATGCAATGGCACTGGAAATCGCAGATCAGCGCTCCTGACTTTGCGACAGCGACGCGCGCTTGGCTGCTTGTAAACGTGCAATTTCATCGGGTAGTAAACGCTCTACCTCAAGCTCGGCACTACCGCCACGCACCATGTCCAATTTTAGTGCTGCGGCATACGAGAGATCGATAATGCGCGACGCAATGAAAGGGCCGCGATCATTAATCCTGACGATGACTTGCCGACCATTACGCAGGTGGGTGACTCGCGCATAGGAGGGGATCGGTAGTATCGGGTGCGCTGCGCTCATCGCGAACATGTCATACGGCTCACCGGAAGCTGTTTTACGGCCATGGTATTTGCGGCCATACCAGCTACCGATACCTCGCTGCACGTAAGGCCGTGCATCGGTAATGGGCACGAACATCTGATCCATTACCGCGTAAGGCTTGCTCGGACCGCGCAGATACGGCTCTACCTTGGGATCAGCGTCGGGTGTGTCGAGCAAACCCGGCGGTACGCGGTCGGGCGGCCCATCGTCTTGGTAATAGGCGCCGGCACGCTTCGGGGTCGCTGTCGAGCTGATACTGGCAGAGGTGGTGCCGGCTTGCTCGCGCGTGCGGTTCTCTTCGCGGGCAGGAACCGTTACTGTACTACACGCAGACATCACTGCCAGCAGCACCAACAAACTTACTCGGCGGATTAACGATGAGCGCAGCGCGACATCCATATCAGGTCTGTACGAGCTTGCGATGCCGCTGAATGCTCATCAAGGTGCCGATCGCCAGCGACAATGTCATGAACGCAGTGCCACCGTAGCTCATGAACGGTAGCGGCACGCCCACCACCGGCAAAATGCCGCTCACCATACCCATGTTGACGAAGGCATAGACGAACACCGACAAGGTAATTGCACCGGCCAACAGTCTTGAGAACAAGGTGGGCGCATTAGCAGCGATCAGCAGACCGCGCCCGATCAGCATCAAGTACAGCACCAGCAGCACCGCATTGCCTATCAAGCCGAATTCTTCAGAAAACACCGCAAAAATAAAGTCGGTAGTTCGCTCGGGGATAAACTCAAGATGCGCCTGCGAGCCATTTAACCAACCCTTACCGATCAAGCCACCTGAGCCAATCGCAATCGTTGACTGAATGATGTGGAAGCCCTTACCCAGCGGGTCTGACGTTGGATCGATCAGCGTGAGCACGCGCCCGCGCTGATAATCGTGCAGCATCGACCACACCAGCGGCAAACTGGAAAGCCCCGCGATAATCATGCCGATAATTAAGCGCCACGACAGCCCTGCCAGGAAGATGACAAAAAATCCGGATGAAATCACCAGCATTGCAGTGCCAAGATCCGGCTGACGCAAAATCAAGCCTACCGGCGCAAGTACCAACAAGCCGGCTACCAGAAAGTCACGCCAGCGAATCATGCCCTCACGTTTCTGAAAGTACCACGCCAGCATCAGCGGCAGGGCGAGTTTCATGATCTCGGAAGGCTGAATAATGACGCCGACGTTCAGCCACCGGCGAGCGCCGTTTTTTACGAGACCGAACATGGCGACCCCAATCAGCAATCCAAGCCCAATCAGGTAAATCGGCAGCGCGAAGCGCATCAGTTTTTGCGGCGGTATAGCGGCGGCGACCCACATCACCATGATGCCGACCGCGATATTGCGGACATGGCCCTCGAAGCGACCAGGAAAATCCAACCCGGCCGATGACACCGCAAGACAGCCCAGCAACATGATCAGGCCGACGACAATCGCAAGCGAGCGGTCAAAAATCAGTAGTCGGCGCTTGACCGAATCGAGGATCAATCCGCGTGCGTTATCGGCGTAGGACAGCATCAGGGAGCGCTCCTTTGCTCGTTTTTCTTGATGGTACCTGTTGCCGTGTTTACCGTCGGCGTGGTTGGCTGCTTGGCTGCGGTAGCCGCTTTCGGCTCTGACTGAGCGGCCTCCGCTTTGGCAGGTTCTGGTTTGGCTGCAGCAGGTTTCTTCTCTTCGGGCTTGCCCGGATTTGCTTTCTGCAGCTCGGGTTTACCGGCTTCCGGTTTACCGATTTCTGGTTTACTAGCTTCCGGTTTACCAGCTTCGGGCTTTTTCGTATCAGGCTTGGTGGTGTCGGTACGGTTCTGCGGCTCTGCTGGCGCTGCCTCGACCTTAGCCACAGGCTCATCCGGGCGCTTACCCAAAAGGTAGTAGTCAATCGCAAGTCGGGCGATCGGTGCCGCAGCAGCAGCGCCAAAGCCGGCGTTCTCGACAATGACAGCAAGCGCTATTCTTGGCTTGTCAGCTGGCGCGAACGCGACATAAAGTGAATGGTCGCGCAGCCGCTCTGCGATCTTGCTGGCATCGTACTTGACAGTTTTACTCATAGCCGCTGCTTGCGCGGTACCGGTCTTTCCGCCTGAGGTATACGGCGCATTCGCGAAAGATCGGGCTGAGGTACCTTCTTTAGTCACACCGATCATTGCGCTTTTGACGAATTCAATATTCTCCTGCCGCAGCGGGATGCGATAACTTTCTTTGGGTACCGTGAGCTTGCGCGCCTTGGAGTTGGGGTCCTCGATGGATTTCACCAAGTGCGGCTTCATTACCACGCCATTGTTTGCCAGGTTAGATACCGCGTGGGCAAGCTGTATGGGTGTAAACGAGTTGTAGCCCTGACCAATGCCCACCGAAATAGTCTCGCCCGCATACCACTTTTGGAGCTCCGGGCGCTTGAAGGTTTTGCGCTTCCAATCTTGTGATGGCAAGACACCGCGTCGCTCATTTTCCAAGTCGATGCCCGTCAGCTGACCAAAGCCGAACGGCTTCATGAAATCATGAATCGCATCAATGCCTAGATCATTCGCCAACACGTAATAGAAGGTGTTACACGACTGAACGATCGATTTATACATATCGACCCGGCCGTGGCCTCCCTCTTTGTCATCGCGAAAGCGATTATTCCCGAACCAGAAATAGCCGGGATCGGAGATCGCCATCTCAGGCGTACGCTTGCCAAGCTCCAGCGAGGCCAGCGCCATGTAAGGCTTGAACGTTGACCCCGGCGGGTAGGAGCCGATCAGCGGCCTGTTCAGCAGTGGCTTGTCGAGCGAGGTATTCAGATCTTCCCAGCTTTTGGAATCAATACCTTCAACGAACAGGTTAGGGTCAAAGGTTGGCATTGAGACATAGGCCAACACATCGCCGGTAGCCGGCTCGATCGCAACCAGTGCGCCGCGTCGATCGCCGAATGCCTTTTCAATAATTTTTTGCAGCTCGATATCAACCGACAAAATCAGATTATTGCCGGGTGTTGGCGCGCTGCGCGACAAGGTGCGGTTAGCACGACCACCTGCAGATACCTCGATCTCATCGTAGCCTGTAATGCCATGTAGCTCGCGCTCATAGCTTTTTTCGATACCTTCCTTGCCGATGTACTCGGTACCTCGGTAATTCGCCGCGTCTTCACTCTCTTCAAGCCGCTCTGCCTCACGCTTATTGACACGTCCAATATAGCCAATCATGTGCGAGGCAGTCTGCCCCAACGGGTATTGGCGAAACAGACGCGCCTGGATATCGACGCCGGGAAAGCGGTATCGCTGTGCCGCAAAGCGTGCCACCTCTTCATCGGTGAGGCGGGTTCGAATCGGCAAGCTTTCAAACGACTTGGATTCCTCCATCTGGCGACGGAAGCGTTTGCGATCTTTCTGCTGAATGTCGACAATTTTGGCCAACTCATCAATCACCGTGTCGAGCGGACGGTTGATTTTGTCCGGCGTGATTTCCAGTGTGTAAGCGGAGTAGTTACGCGCCAAGATTACGCCATTGCGGTCAATAATCAAACCGCGATTAGGCACTGCTGGCACCACCGAAATGCGATTACTCTCGGCTCGCTCGTAGTACTCGCTATGACGGACTGCTTGCAGCCAGATGAAGCGCAGCATCAACAAGCCAAAGCAGATCAGCACCACCAAGCCAGCGACCGACAGCCGTACTCGGAACAGCTGTATCTCGCGTTCGGTATCTTTGATTTCAGTCACGGCGCAGGCCTACGACTCACAAACATGACAGACCGTCGCATCAGATCGGTCGGGTATCGTCACGGTCGACCGCTCGACGCTGCGGCGCCAGCAGCAACCAACAGACAATCGGCCAGACTGCGGTGGAGACAAAGCTTTGAATAAAGTAGCTCCAGCCTGGTGTCTTACCGGTGACCGCGAGCTGTACCAGTACCTGCACGACTTGCATCACCAGCAGCAGCGGAAGCACATGCAGCGCTTGCACCGTTGATCGGAACCACAGCACGCGCCGATGGATGGTGATCGCAAAATAAGACAGCAAGGTATAGGCCAAGGCATTTTCGCCCAGCAGCGAGGCGCTGTGCACATCCATCACCAAACCCATCAGGAAGGCGATACCAATGCCCACTTTGCGTGGCTGGTAGATACTCCAGAACACCAACGTCAGCGCAACGAAATCAGGTACCCAGCTCCAACCGCCCCAAGGGAACAGGTTCAGAAAAAATGCAGCCAGCAAGCTAAACGCAATGAACCCCGGGCTCACGGGCAACAGAATGTTCTGGCGATCCATCATCAGTCAGCACCCTCCCTGCGTGCGCGGCGCGGCCGATCCGAGTTGCTATTCTCTGGCGGGGGTGGCGGTGGCATCGCCGCCGGATCACCTAACAGCACCAACAATTGCCGGTGCCGGGACACGCCCGCTGCCGGTTGACACAAGATGCGCGCGAAAGCATCGGGCGTTTTTGTGTCCACTGCCATGACGGTTGCCACCGCCAGCCCGGCCGGGTAGACACCATCAATGCCCGAGGTGGTCAGCACGTCGCCCGGCTGGATGTCAGCATTCGATGCCATGAAGCGAAGCTCTAATTCACCGGTTTGACCGCGACCATAAGCGACACTACGCACGCCACTGCGCAAGACTTGCACTGGTATCGCGTGCTCTTTGTCGGTGAGTAGCGTAATTTCGGATGTAAATGGAAACACCCGAGTCACCTGCCCCACCACACCAAGATCATCGATCACAGGATGTCCCGGCTTGATACCGTGTGAGTCACCGCGATCAATGATGACCTTGCGCGAGAATGGGTCACGGGCGTCGTACAAGATCTCGCTCATGACGGTCTTGAGCTGAGTGCGCTCGGAAGCGTCGAGCAGTTTGCGCAAGTAAGCGTTCTCGGCCTGAAGCTGACGGCTCTGCTGCAACAGCTGCGCGTTCAACACCTGCTGCTCGCGCATCTGACGGTTTTCGTCTTTTAACGAGGCGAGTGAAGCAAAGTAATCGGTGGTGGCGAAGAATACATCGCGCGGTAACATGGCCACTACCTGCACCGGGTACAAAGCGACGCCGACTGCCTGACGGATTGCAGCGAGCGCTTTGAAGCGCGAATCGGCCATCAACAAACCGACCGCAATCAGTGCGAATAGCAGCATCTTGGCGCGCGCTGAGGCACCTTGCTTGAACAGTGGCGGTGGACTGTATTCCATCAAATGCACATGACGAGAAAATCAGCGCCCAACCGACACGACGGCGCCGAGGCTGACTCGGTAACTGATGGGGGCCGCTGCATACTCACTCTGGCGCGGCCCTTCACTTATTCGTAGGAGAACAAGGAGCCGAGCTTATCCATGCGCTCAAGCGCCATACCGGAGCCACGCACCACGCAAGTGAGCGGGTCTTCGGCCACCAGTACTGGCAAGCCCGTTTCTTCCATCAGCAGCCGATCGAGATCGCGCAGCAGCGCTCCGCCGCCGGTCAGCATCATGCCTTTTTCAGCAATATCTGCGCCCAGTTCAGGCGGCGTTTGCTCGAGCGCATTCTTGACTGCCGACACAATGCTGTTCAGCGGATCGGTCAGTGCCTCCAGTACTTCGTTGCTGGAGATCGTGAATGAACGCGGAATACCCTCAGACAGGTTTCGGCCTTTGACTTCCATCTCGCGCACTTCCGTGCCTGGGAAAGCCGAACCGATTTGCTTCTTGATGGTCTCGGCAGTTTGCTCACCGATCAGCATGCCGTAGTTGCGCCGGATGTAGTTGACGATCGCCTCGTCAAACTTATCGCCGCCGACACGCACCGAGCCTTTGTAGACCATACCGCCGAGCGAAATAATACCCACCTCGGTAGTACCACCGCCGATATCCACCACCATCGAGCCGGTCGCCTCGGATACCGGCAAGCCGGCGCCGATCGCAGCCGCCATTGGTTCTTCGATCAGGAATACTTGAGATGCGCCAGCACCCAGCGCAGATTCACGGATCGCACGACGCTCAACCTGGGTCGAACCGCAGGGAACGCAAATGATGATGCGGGGTGAAGGCTTGAACAACTTGGTATCGTGCACCATGCGGATGAACTGCTTCAGCATCTGCTCGGTGACGGTGAAGTCGGCGATCACGCCGTCTTTCATCGGCCGAATCGCTTCGATGTTGCCAGGTACCTTGCCCAGCATCTGCTTGGCTTCTTTACCGACAGCTTGAATGTTTTTCTTGGCGTTCGGGCCGCCCTGCTGACGAATGGCGACTACGGAAGGCTCGTCCAACACGATGCCTAAACCGCGCACATAAATCAGCGTGTTAGCTGTGCCGAGATCGATCGCGAGATCGTTTGAAAAATAGCTACGAAGGAATGAAAACATGAATATGAATCCCAGAAGCGCCTGAAACATGCCGTTTCCGGCGAAAGCCGGGTCGGTCGGGTCTTGGCCCGATTGCTGCCGAGTGCGTTATTTAACTTACCATTCTACCTTATAATCCGTATGAAATTGGCTGCCAGAAACCCGGAATCGCCCGTATTTCCTCAGCTTTCTTTAGCGAAAACAGACGCCGACTGATGCGCCGATCGCGCCAGTGCCCATCGGCGAAATTGCAACGCACAAGCCATCGATACTGCGCTACTTCCGCATCTCGCCCCTGCCCTTGCGCCGCTCGCCAGTCGCACGAATTGTCATTTTTGAACCCTATTCACCCGCAATCTGCCTCGCTATCCCATGTCCCTCTCCCTTTCCGACATCGCGAGACTCGCGAAACTTGCGCAACTTGATCTGTCGGCGCAGCAGTCCGCCGACACGCTGACCAAGCTGAACGATATCTTCGCTCTGGTCGAGCAAATGAAAGCGGTCGATACCAGCGGCATTGAGCCGCTTGCTCACCCGGTGGCCGTGTGGCGCGATGATCTGGCCATGCGACTACGCGATGATCGGGTCACCGAACCCAATCGCCGAGACGATTACCAGCAACCCGCTCCCAGCGTGCAAGACGGCTTGTATCTCGTACCCAAAGTGATCGAGTAAGCCCCCTCCATTCAAGCTGCTCGACGCACACACAGCCCTCTGCCAGGCGAACCTCGCGATCAAGAAACACGCATGCAAACACTTAAACAATTGTCAGCGCTGCTGAAAAGCAAACAACTCTCCGCCACCGAACTGGCGCAGTCTTACCTCGACCGCATCACCAGCAGCGACCTGAATGCATTCATCAGCGTGAACCCTGAGCAGACTTTGGCGCAGGCGAAACAAGCAGATGCTCGTCTCGCCAACGGTGACGCAGGCGAATTGATCGGCTTGCCTATCGCGCACAAAGATATTTTCGTCACCTGCGGCTCGCCCTCCACCGCCGGCTCGAAGATGCTTTCCGGCTACAACAGCCCATTTGATGCGAGTGTGGTGGAACAGTTCCGCACGGCAGGTATGGTCACGCTAGGAAAATTGAACTGTGATGAATTTGCCATGGGCTCATCGAATGAAAATTCATTCTTCGGGCCGGTGAAAAATCCTTGGGACAGATCCGCGGTGCCCGGTGGTTCATCGGGTGGATCCGCCGCCGCAGTGGCGGGCGGGTTGGCCCCCGCCGCGACCGGCACCGACACCGGCGGCTCGATTCGTCAGCCCGCCGCGCTGTGCGGTATCACCGGTATCAAGCCCACCTATGGCCGTGTCTCGCGCTACGGCATGATCGCTTTCGCTTCATCGCTTGATCAGGGCGGACCTATGGCGTGGACGGCTGAGGATTGCGCACTGTTGCTCAACGCAATGACCGCTTACGACCCGCGCGATGCTACCTGTATTGAGAGTGATGCTGAAGATTTCACGCGTCACTTAGGCGATTCACTCAAGGGCTTGAAAATCGGACTACCCAAAGAATATTTTGGTGATGGCCTTGCTGGGGATGTGCGTGCTGCAATCGAAGCCGCGTTGAAAGAATTTGAAAAGCTTGGTGCAACGCTGGTTGATGTGTCGCTACCGAAAACCGCGATGTCGATACCGGCGTATTACGTGATTGCACCCGCTGAGGCGTCATCGAATCTGAGCCGTTTTGATGGCGTGCGCTACGGGCATCGCGCGAAGGATTACGCGGACCTGAGTGATATGTACCGCAAATCACGCGCCGAGGGCTTTGGTGACGAGGTAAAAAGGCGCATCCTGATCGGCGCGTATGTACTGTCGCACGGTTATTACGACGCCTACTATTTGCAAGCCCAAAAAATTCGTCGTCTGATTGCCAACGACTTCCAGCAGGCTTTTGCGTCGTGCGATGTGATCATGGGTCCGGTTGCACCGACCGTGGCCTGGGACTTGGGCGCGCGCGTGAATGATCCGGTCGCTAACTATCTGGCTGATGTCTACACGTTATCAACCAGCCTGGCGGGCTTGCCGGGTATGTCGATTCCCTGCGGGTTCGGTCAAGGTGAAAAAAATGCGCACCGCCCGGTCGGGCTGCAATTGATCGGAAATTATTTTAATGAGGCGAAGTTGCTGAATGTAGCGCACCAGTTTCAGCTTGCCACCGACTGGCACACCCGCCGTCCCGCTGTCTGAAAGGATGAATGATCATGCAATGGGAAGTCGTGATCGGTCTTGAGACACACACACAACTCACCACCGAATCAAAAATTTTTAGCGGCGCGCCGACCGCGTTTGGCGCAGCACCGAATACACAAGCCTGTCCGGTTGATTTGGCGTTGCCAGGTGTGCTCCCGGTATTAAACAAAGGAGCGGTCGAGCGCGCGATTCAGTTCGGTCTGGCGATCGGCGCCCATATTGCGCCGCGATCGATTTTTGCGCGCAAAAATTATTTTTATCCCGATCTGCCGAAGGGCTATCAAATTAGCCAGTATGAAATTCCGGTGGTACACGGCGGCACCATCACCTTCGTGCTGGAGAAAGATGGTCAGTCAGAGGTAAAAACGGTACACCTGACCCGTGCCCATTTGGAAGAAGATGCGGGTAAGTCGCTGCACGAGGATTATCACGGCATGACCGGGATTGATCTCAACCGTGCCGGCACGCCCTTGCTGGAGATAGTCACTGAGCCGGACATGCGTAGCGCGGCTGAAGCGGTCGCCTATGCCAAGGCGCTTCACTCACTCGTGGTGTGGCTCGGCGTCTGTGACGGCAATATGCAAGAAGGCTCGTTCCGCTGCGATGCGAACGTGTCGGTGCGTCCGGCCGGACAAAAAGAATACGGTACCCGCTGTGAAATAAAGAATTTGAACTCGTTCCGCTTTCTGGAGGAAGCCATTAACTACGAAGTACGTCGTCAAATCGAATTGATTGAAGACGGCGGCAGCGTGGTGCAGGAAACGCGGCTATACGATCCGGACAAAAAAGAGACCCGCTCAATGCGCAGCAAGGAAGATGCGATGGACTATCGCTACTTCCCTGATCCGGATTTGCCGCCGCTGATGATCGCGCAAGAATGGATAGACCGCGTCAAGGCCTCGTTACCGGAACTACCCGGCGCGATGCGCGAGCGTTTCGTGAAGGATTATCAGCTGCCCGAGTATGACGCTATGGTGCTGACGCAATCAAAAGCGATGGCAGCCTATTTCGAAGCCGTCGTCGCTGTGGCTGGCAGGGAACAGGCAAAGCCCGCTGCGAACTGGTTGATGGGGGATGTATCGTCCACCCTCAACCGCGAAGGTATTGATATTGCTGCTTCACCCGTCAGTGCTGAACAGCTATCGCTGCTGTTAAAGCGACTTGCTGATGGCACCATCTCGAACAAAATTGCGAAGGAAGTTTTCAGCGCGATGTGGGAAGCGAAATCGTCGTCTGCAACACTGGCTGACGAGCTGATTGAATCCAAAGGCCTGAAGCAGATTTCTGATACCGGCGCGCTTGAGAAGATCGTCGACGAGGTATTGGCGGCTAACGAAAAATCCGTTGAAGAGTACAAGGCCGGTAAAGAAAAAGCCTTCAACGCGCTGATTGGTCAGGCGATGAAGGCGAGCAAGGGCAAGGCGAACCCTGCGCAGCTGACTGAGCTACTGAAGCAGAAGTTGGGCTGAAGTACGACGCCAAGTCAGGCCATCACGTCTAGGTGAAATCGTCTTCTCGCTGATGGCGAATTGCAATGCATTTTCAGCTCGAGTGCTACACGATGTACCAATGGCATACCCGGTGCGGAACACCATAATTCACGCGGTAACAACAGGGCTGTCTCGATGTTATTCATGGACCTCTCATGCAGCCCATATCAGGAACACCTGCCGCCGCCCCTTCCTCTGTGCCCGCCCCCACGCAAACGGTATCGTTAAAGCAAAACAGCGAAAACACCGCATCGGATAAAGCAGGCGAATCGATCGTAATCAGGCACAGCGAGAGGAAAGACAACCCACTGCCCATATCTGATTCCGTCGGATTCGCCACCCCATCGTATACCGAGCCCTCACTGCAAGTGCGTAGCGCGGCAGGGCCTAATACCGCGACAGCAATTAATACCGAACCTAAAATGCTTGCTGAAGGTGTATATATCGGTGAAGGCCGGGCCGAGAGTGGTGAAAAAGTATTTCTCAGGATGGAGCGGGTTACCCTAACCAACAAGCCTCTTTGGGAAAAATATCTTCAAAACACTCAGTCTCTGACCCAAGATACCCGCTCAGCCTTGACCTATGCCATGCGTCACACAAAAAAAATCAAGGGTGCTGATGGCGAAGTCTGTTTTATCAATGACCAATTTCGCGAGCTGGAGAAGTCTCTTGGCCTGAGCGAAAAAGAGTTTAATACTTTTATCAATCTGATTGGGAAAAACGGCTTTTACTGGGCACCAGAAAATAAAGCCAGAATAAAATCTTTGACGACCACTTACGCCGGAGCCAACCATCTCAGACTCGACACTGGAGGGCAACACTACGTTGTTTATGCTTCGAAAACAGCGCAATTCCAAATACCTGGTGGGAACGACATACTGGCTATTTCCGATCCCCTGACCCTTAAGCAATATAACGATCTGTACAATAATCTATTGATTTGCGTCGGCGTGGATTTCCCTGATGGCGATTACATGCATAGCAAAGGTATGTTCAGAAATCCCACCAGCACCATTGAAAAAACTCACAAAGGTTTGTCGATGGTTCTGCGCGGATTTAGCGGGGCAGTCGCGCAAAAATTTTTCCCGGGGAAAAACAGCTTATCGTGCAAACCCCTGTCGTCCATGCAATACATGATTTCCTCTTCATTGCAGCCGGAGGACTATAGCGTTGTCGGGCGCTCCCATGAACAGGTACTTAGCGAAGCTGCGGATTCGCTCCGCGATGGCAATGTCTTTGAAATGCCGAATACGTCGATCAAGCTCAGCGCGCTTGACCGGTTTTATCGGAATCACGCATCGACCACAGAACGGAATGAATAGTCTATGAGGCAGCGCGAAAACCAAGGCTTTGGTCGATTATCTGGCATGCATAATTCGCTGCGGCCGGCCATTTAGCCAAAGTGGGCGCGTCTGACACGGTCGCTACCACGATCAGTCATCCCTCAACGCCGTAGCGCTCACTATAAGCCGCCACTGCCGGCTTGAACTGCGCAAGTTCTGCGCTTGCGCCGGGGCCTGACAGATAGGTAAATAAATCATTCAAATTCGCGATCGGGATGACCGGCATGCCGTAGCTTTGCTCGACTTCCTGAACTGCGGACAGCTGCGACAGCGCGCCCTCGGCGCCGCTTTTCTCCATGCGATCGAGCGCGATCAGCACGGCGCACGGCGTCGCGCCCTGATCGCGGATCAGCTGCACCGACTCGCGTACCGAGGTGCCTGCAGAGATCACGTCATCGATAATCACCACGCGACCTTCAAGCTTGGCGCCCACAATCGCGCCGCCTTCACCATGGTCTTTCGCTTCTTTGCGGTTGTAAGCGAACGGCACGTTGTGTCCTTTGGCCGCCAGCGCCACAGCGGTGGCGGATGCCAGGGTGATGCCCTTGTAGGCCGGGCCAAACAGCATATCGAAACCTGCACCCGAATCAATGAGCGTCTGCGCATAGAACTCAGCCAGCTTGCCCAGGCGCGCACCATCATTGAACAGGCCCGCGTTAAAGAAATAGGGTGAGTGACGTCCCGCCTTGGTCACAAACTCGCCAAAGCGAAGCACACCGGCGCTGACGGAAAACTCGATAAACTGCTGACGAAGCTGGCTCATAATGACACTCGATGAATGAAGCTGAATGAATAATCCTGAGTAAAGACAGCGGTTGAATCCAGTGGGTCATTGTAGCGCGATGCGATTCTTTGCCTGCTGTTACCACTGCGCGAAGTTAAGTATTTGATATAAAGCTAGGCGATACAAAGCTAGGCGATATAAAGCTATCCGAACGAAAGCCATGTTATGAAAAGATATCTGAACCACAGCGGTCTGACAAAAATCTTTTTACAAATAAGCACTGCACATACATACAAAGAATGAAAATTATCTCCGCCAACCTCAACGGTATACGCTCAGCCGCCAAGAAAAACTTTTTTGATTGGATGGCCAAGCAAAATGCAAACTTTGTCTGCGTACAAGAGTTGAAAGCGCAGCAAGCCGATATGACGCCTGAATTTTTGGCGCCGCACGGATTTCATGGTCATTTCCATTATGCAGAGAAAAAAGGCTATTCGGGCACGGGCGTGTATAGCCGCATCAAACCGAGCGCGGTGACCATCGGCTTTGGTCACGACGAGTTCGACGCCGAGGGGCGATATGTGCAGTGCGACTTCGATGCGCTAACGGTCATTTCTCTGTACAGCCCCTCTGGCTCGTCGAGTGATGAGCGGCAGCAGGCGAAGTTTCGCTTCATGGATGTATTCCTGCCGCATTTGGAAAACTTGCAAAAGACCGGACGCGAAATCGTGATCTGCGGTGACTGGAATATCGCGCATAAAGAAATCGATTTAAAAAATTGGAAGAGCAATCAAAAAAACTCCGGCTTTTTGCCGGAAGAGCGCGCATGGATGAGCAAGCTGTTTGATGAGCTGGGCTGGTGCGATGTGTATAGACACCTTCACCCAGACAGCACCGGCGAGGCCTATACATGGTGGAGTAATCGCGGTCAGGCTTGGGCGAATAATGTCGGATGGCGTATCGACTATCACGTGGCGACGCCAAAGATCGCATCAAGTTCGACGGCGGCGGCTGTGTATAAAGAAGAGCGTTTTTCGGATCACGCACCACTGGTCATTGAGTATGACTGGTCGTCATAGTTCAACTCGCTAGTAGCAATGTCAGTGTTGCTTTATCCGCGAACTTGAAAAAGCGCCTTCAATGGATATTGAGGATGTCAGCGGTTTATGTTTCGCGCAACCTTTCAGTCCACGGCGCTATCTTTGGCAGTAGTAGCATGCCCGGTATTGCCAAGGCGAAGCAGACCAGAAAAAAAACAAACCAACCGGTCTGCGCCACCATGACGCCGGTGAGTGCATTAAAGAAGGTGCGCGGCACCGCAGCCAAGCTGGTGAATAGCGCAAACTGCGTGGCGGTGTAGCGCTGGTCGGTGGTGGTGGCGATGTAACCGGTAAATGCGGCTGTACCGAGCCCGACCGCAAATGCCTCCAAGCCAATCACGATGCCAAGCAATACAGTGCTGGGTTCGGCTGCAAGCGCAATAGGGTCGGCGACCGCCCCGGAGCCTAATCCTACTTGCGCCAGTAACGCAAAGCCGAGAATCGCCACTGCTTGCAGTACGCCAAAAATCCAGAGCCCTCGATTAACGCCCGTCTTTTCCAGCCATATAGCACCGAGAATGCCGCCCGCCAAGCTGGCCCAAAGACCTGCATTCTTGGCTACCAAGCCGATTTGGGTGCGGGTATAACCAAGCTCCATATAAAACGGTGTGGCCAACGCCGTCGCCATTGAGTCACCGAGCTTGTACAGAAAAATAAACGCCAGAATCAGCAGCGCGTGCGACCAACCGCTGCGCTGGATGAATTCACGGAATGGCTCAACCACCGCCTCGCGCAGGGTACGCGGCGGCGTACCGTAAATTGCAGGCTCACTGATAAGCAATGTCGTCAGAACACCAGGCAGCATGAACAAGGCGGTGATGCCAAACACCATTTGCCAGCTCATGAAGTCAGACAAAATCAGCGATAACGATCCGGGTATTAGCGTGGAGAGTTTGTAGGCATTGACAAACAGCGCCGTACCCGAGCCTTGCTCATGCTCGGTGAGTAGCTCGCGGCGGTAAGCATCCACCACAATATCCTGGCTGGCCGACAAGAACGCAACCACGCCCGCGAGTACAACAATAGCGCTCAGCTCAATCTGCGGCGAGAAAAAACCGAAGCTCGTAATAGCAGCGAGCAGCGATAGCTGCGTTACCAACATCCAACCACGACGACGCCCGAGGAGTGGGATGTTGAAACGATCCATCAGTGGTGACCAAAGGAATTTCCACGTATACGGAAAGCCCACTAAGGCAAACAGGCCAATTGATTTGAGATCAACTTGCTCTGCTTTTAGCCAGGCAGCTAACAAGTTGTAGAGCAAGAACAGCGGCAGACCGGAGCTGAAACCCAGCATGACGCAGATTGCCATCTTGCGATTTGCGTATCGATGCCAACCGCTCAAGGGCGCAGCTTGCGGCCCGGTGCTTGAATCATTCATCTGATTGCGCGCCTAATTACAGCGAAACAATTCAACGAGAATCCAGGCAAATTGTTTGGCACTGAATATCTCAGCAAATAATGCATCCGATATTTTGATGATTTATTCGAGGTATTAAGTGCTTTAGCGGTAGGCATCATTGCTTACGCAGACGGAACACCGCGAGACTGCCACGCCAGTGCGGCAGAAAACTCACCGGATTACCTTCCTCGCTCAGCGCGACAAAATCCACCACTTCTAACCCGACTTCTCGGGCCAGATCTTCAAAATCGCTAATGGTGGCGCAGCGCAAATTCGGGGTGTCATACCATTCGAAAGGCAAGCTCTCAGAGACCGGCATACGGCCCAGCATTAAAGATAGGCGATGCGGCCAATACGCAAAATTGGGAAACGACACAATCGCCTCGCGACCGACACGCGTAATATCGCGCAGCACTGGCTCGACATGTTTCATCATCTGCAGCGCGGACAAGCAAAGCACTGTATCAAAGGCATCGTCGGCAAACATCGCCAGACCTTCTTCGATATTTTGCTGAATGACATGCACGTCGCGCTCCACGCAGCGAGGAATTTTGTCATCGTCGATTTCAACGCCGTAGCCGTTACATTGTTTTTTTTGCTGCAGATACGCCAGCATCTCACCGTCACCACAACCCAAATCGAGCACCCGCGCATGCGGCGCAACCCAGTGCGCAATTAAAGCCAGATCGGCACGCAATCCGCTGATTGACGGCATGATCATGCGGCCTCTCCCAGCACGGTCGCCGCGCCTTGGCCGAGTTGCCGCCACACCTTGTCGTAATACGCACGCACTACCCCCATGTAGCGCGCATCATCCAGCAAGAACGCATCATGTCCGTGTGGCGCATCAATTTCGGCGTAGGTAACGCGACGCTGATTATTCACCAAGGCCTGCACAATCTCGCGACTACGTTCCGGTGCGAAGCGCCAGTCGGTGGTGAATGAAACAACTAAAAACTCTGCTTCGGTATTGGCCAATGCGGCGTCGAGGTTACCGTCATGCGCACGCGCCGGATCGAAATAATCGAGTACTTTGGTTATCAGCAGGTAGGTATTGGCATCAAAGTACTCGGAGAATTTTTCGCCTTGGTAGCGCAGATAAGACTCAATCTCAAAATCAACGCCATAGCCGAATTGATAGTCTGCGTTGCGCAAGTCGCGCCCGAATTTTTCTGCCATGTCGTCATCCGACAGGTAGGTAATATGGCCAATCATGCGCGCGACGCGTAGCCCGCGCTTGGGCACCACCCCGTGCGCGTAAAAGTCGCCATCGTGATACTCCGGATCTGTCAAAATCGCCTGCCGAGCGACGTCATTGAACGCAATGTTTTGCGCTGATAGCTTGGGCGTAGACGCAATCACCAAGCTGTGCGCGATACGACTCGGGTAGAGCATGCTCCACGCCAGTGCCTGCATGCCGCCGAGTGAGCCACCCATCACAGCCGCAAATTTTTGAATACCGAGACGATCTGCCAGACGCGCTTGCGCGTGCACCCAATCCTCAACGGTCACCACCGGAAAACTTGCGCCATAAGGTTTTCCGGTGGCCGGGTTGTTGTGCATGGGGCCGGTCGAGCCAAAGCACGAACCGAGATTATTGACCCCGATAACGAAAAAGCGATCCGTATCCAGCGCCTTGCCGGGCCCGACCATGTTGTTCCACCAGCCCTCGCTCTTGGGTTTGCCTTCGTAGCTACCCGCCACATGATGCGAGGCATTCAAGGCATGACAAACCAGCACTGCATTTGAGCGATCAGCGTTTAATGTGCCGTAGGTCTCGTACACCAGTGTGTAATCCGCCAGCGACGCGCCGCTCTGCAGCGGCAGCGGCTCGCTAAAGTGCATGGATTGTGGTGTGACAGGTCCTATGGATTTCATTTGAACGGTCAATAAAAAAGCCCGAGAGCACTGGCTATCGGGCTAGACTCGTATCGACTCGAGCTCGCTTTAGCCGTATTTGTCCGGGAAATTCCCGCGCGCCCGCAAGCTAAGGTCAAATCGGCGCAATAGGCGAAGGATAGCGAAAGCCGCATTACCCGTCAAACAACCGCCAAGGTGTTGGCGGTTGCGCCAGAGATGGCAGGGTTTACAAATAGTTTAGTCGCCTGGTTGACCGCAGGTCTAACGAGGGCTGGGGCTCAAAATATGCTTATCGTCTTGCCTGTTTCTTGGGAAGCGGGTCGGGGCAACACCTTCACTTTATCCAACTAAAAGCTATTCAATTTCTCCATCGCCTCCGCAATCGCCGCTGGCTCATAAGCTTTTAGAACTTTTTTCGCGGCTGGCTCGAGCAAGCCAAGATCGCTATTCAATATTTCCTGCTTCACCGACAGCAGCTGCGCCGGGTGCATCGAAAATTCACGCAGGCCCATTCCGAGCAGCAGTCTGGTCAACTTGGTATCTCCAGCAATTTCACCGCACACTGCCACCGGCACGCCGGCTTTGGCGCCAGCAGAAATCGTCATCGACAATAACTGCAAGACGGCCGGATGCAAGGGGTTGTAGAGATGCGCAACCTCATGATCCACTCGGTCGATAGCGAGCGTGTACTGAATCAGATCATTGGTGCCAATCGATAAAAAATCGAGTCGCTTGATGAACAAGGGCAGGGTTAATGCTGCTGCCGGAATCTCGATCATTGCGCCGATCTTGATGTCCTGATCAAATTTTTTCTTGCCATCGCGTAGCTGCTGCTTGGCTTGGGCGATCATGCTCAAGGTCTGATCAATCTCGAACGCATGCGCCAGCATCGGTATCAGCAAATTGATCGGGCCGTAAGCCGAGGCGCGCAGGATAGCGCGCAGTTGCGTCAGAAACAGCTGCGGCTCGGACAAGCAATAACGAATCGCACGCAATCCAAGCGCTGGATTCAGCGCGGTTTCCTCATCTTTATCAAATGGTTTGTCTGCACCTACGTCCAGAGTGCGAATCGTTACCGGCCGGCCCTTCATCGCGATCACCGCTTTGCGATACGACTCGAATTGCTCATCCTCTGAGGGCGCGCGCGCGGCCTGGCCGCTATGACCCATGAATAAAAACTCGGAGCGGAATAAACCTACGCCAGCCGCACCCGAATCAAGCGCGCTCGCGCAGTCATCGGGCAGCTCGATATTGGCAAGCAGATGAATGAAGGTGCCGTCGCGGGTGATCGCCGGCGTTTTTTTCAGCTTGCCAAGCTTTTTGCGCTCACGGAGTAGCTGCGCCTGCAGCTCACGGTACTGCTCCAACACGATGGGCGCAGGATCAACGATGACAGTACCTGCGTCACCATCAATGATGACCCAGTCATCGTCATCGATCAGGTGCGACGCATTCGCCATGCCGACTGCGGCCGGAATATCCAAGCTACGCGCAACGATAGCGGTATGCGAGTTTTGTCCGCCAAGGTCAGTCACAAATCCGACAAATGTGCGGTCACGAAACTGCAGCATGTCGGCCGGCGATATGTCATGCGCAACTATAATCATTTGCGGCACGTACTGATCGGCCGAAACAGGAGGCGCAGTCGGGAACGACTGCGCTGATCCGGTCAAGACTTTGAGCACACGCTCGCCAACTTGCCGGATATCGTTTTTTCGCTCGCGCAGATAAGCGTCTTCGATCTCATCGAATTGCGCCGATAAGGCATCAATTTGCGACAGCAGCGCCCACTCCGCGTTGTAATGCCGGCTGCGAATCATGCGCAGCGGTTCTTCAGACACAATGGGGTCAGACAAAATCAAGGCATGTACATCGATGAAGGCGGCGAGTTCAGCTGGGGCATCGACGGGGAGTTCTCGACGCAAGGTGCGTAGCTCTTCATTGACACGCTCGATAGCGCTGCTCAGTCGTTGGACCTCGGCCTCAAGCCGCTCCTCAGGCACCAGGTAATGCTTGACATCACGCGCCGCTGGCCGCAACAGATGCGCCCGACCAATCGCGATACCTCGCGAGACTGGTATGCCGTGCAGCGTGAATGAAGCCATTGCGTACCTATTCGCTCTCGCCGAAACGTTCCTCGATCAGTTGCACCAACGCGTCCATGCAGACCTGCTCGTCCGGGCCTTCGGTCTCGATGGTGACGTGGGTGCCTTTGCCGGCAGCCAGCATCATCACACCCATGATCGACTTGGCATTCACGCGCCGCTGGTTACGAGTCATCCAGACTTCACTCTGAAACTTGGCCGCTAGTTGCGTCAGCTTGGCCGACGCGCGTGCGTGGAGTCCGAGTTTGTTGATAATTTCTATGTCTCTGCTGATCATGGTTATCGTGCTTGGATAGTTTAAGTGGGCGCCAGTTTCACGCGGCCATCGACACGACAAGCGCCGTTTTGCCCGCCAGCCAGTGCCATTTCGAGTACGACGTCCAGTGTGTCATGACGATAGGTTATCGCCCGCAGCAACATCGGCAGACTGATACCTGCAATCACCTCCACCTCACCCGGCGTGCATAACTGCAAGGTGCAATTGGCAGGCGTGCCGCCTACCACATCGGTAATCACCAGCACGCCACTACCGTCATTAATACGCGCGATCGCTGCATGTGCCAAAGCGCGCACCTCGTCAGGGTTTTGATCGGCAACCACATCGATTGCTTCAACCTGTGCCGGCGCCGCGCGAAATATATGGCCGGCAGCAGCAATAAATGCTTGTCCCAATGGCGCGTGAGTCAGTAGCAAAATCCCGACCATGTTACGTAGTTTTTCTGTTCAGTGACGCTTGTCGTTAGTCGCAATGCCGCAGATACTCAGTGATTGACACGCTCGAGCGCGTCGACAAACAGTGCAGCGACATCGCACGCTGTCTGTTGCATGATCTCTTGAAAACAGGTCGGGCTGGTCACATTAATCTCGGTGAGGTAGTGACCAATGATGTCCAATCCTACCAGCGTCAAGCCACGCGCCCGCAGTATGGGCGCCAAGGTCTCGGCGATCTCGCGCTCGCGGTCAGATAACGGCATTGCAATGCCGGTGCCGCCGGCCGCCAAATTACCGCGCACCTCACCCGCTTGCGGCACGCGCGCCAGCCCATAAGGAACCACCGCGCCATCAATCAACAGCACGCGTTTGTCGCCGTGGATGATCTCGGGAATGTAGCGCTGCGCCATGATAGTACGGTGACCGTTGTCGGTTAAGGTCTCGATGATGGCGCCCAGATTCATTGCATCATCACACACCCGAAAAACGCCCATACCACCCATGCCATCGAGCGGCTTGAGAATAACGTCACGATGCTCGGCATGAAAAGCGCGCAGATGCGATGCGTTGCTCGTCACTAGCGTGGGTGCACTGAATTGGGTGAATCCGGTGATGGCCAGCTTTTCGTTGTGATCGCGAATCGCTTTCGGGCGGTTAAACACACGCGCACCCTGTGTCTCGGCTAGCTCCAGCAGATGCGTAGCGTAGACATATTCCATATTGAATGGTGGGTCAGTGCGCTCGACGACGACATCAAACAGGCTGAGCAATTGCTGCTCAGTCTGCTCGACACGATACCAAGCACCGGTGTCACCCGTTAACGCGATACGCGAAGCCTTGGCCGATACGCGCTCCTCATGAATAATCATGTCGGCGTGCTGAAATGCGTATAGCTCGTGACCACGCTTGAATGCCTCGCGCATCATGGCGTAGGTCGAGTCCTTTTTCAGATTGAAGCCGGACAGCGGGTCACAGGCAAAAGCGATTTTCATACGGTGAGTGCAGGGATCAATATTCCTCCGGATGAGGATCGGTACGTTCGATTTCGAGTGATGCCGCCAGTAATGCCAGACGCGCGACAACGCCGTACATGTAGAAGCGATTCGGCGCGGCGGTGCCGGGCTTGGCGCCGAGGTCGGGTAGCGAATGTTGCTGGGCAAACGCCAGCGGCACAAAGTGCGCGCCAGGTGAATTCAGGTTTTCGTCGACGCCACGCTCGGCGTGCACGCGATAAAAGCCACCGATCACGTAGCGGTCGATCATGTAGACCACCGGCTCGGCGACTGATTCATTGATGTGCTCAAAGCTATGCACGCCTTCCTGAACGATCACTTCGCTTACTTCCAGGCCTTCTTTCACCACCGCCATCTTGTTGCGCTGCTTTCGGTTCAGATCTTTCACCTCAGACGCATCGCGCACGGTCATGATGCCCATGCCGTAGGTGCCGGCATCCGCTTTGACGATGACGAACGGTGATTCTTTGACACCGTACTCTTTGTACTTTTTTCGAATTTTTGTCAGTACCGCGTCGACGTTTTGCGCGATACATTCTTCGCCGGTGCGCTCATGAAAGTTCACACTGCCGCATTTTGCGAAGTACGGGTTCACCATCCACGCATCAATATCGATCAACTTGCCGAATTTCTTGGCAATTTCGTCGTAGGCCGCGAAGTGATTGGTCTTGCGTCGTATGGCCCAGCCGGCATGCAGCGGCGGCAACAAGGTTTGCTCATGCAAACCTTCCAAGATCGACGGAATTCCAGCTGACAAATCATTGTTCAGCAAAATGGTGCAGGGGTCGAAGTTTTTTAGACCCAGGCGCCGGCCGTTTGCCGACCGAACCAATGGCTCCAGCGTGAGTGTGCCGCCATCCGGCAAGTCCAGCGTGGTGGGGCTCTTGATCTCCTCAGACAACGAGCCAAGACGGGGATTCAAGCCGGTCTGCCGAAAAATCTGGATCAGGCGCGCGACGTTCTGCAGATAGAAAGTATTGCGCGTATGACGCTCCGGAATCAGCAGCAGGTTTCGCGCGTCGGGGCAGTACTTTTCGATGGCAGCCATCGCGGCCTGCACGGCCAGCGGCAACATCTCTTGCGCGATGTTATTGAAGCCCCCGGGATACAAATTGGTATCTACCGGCGCCAACTTGAAACCGGAATTGCGCATATCGACTGAGCAGTAGAACGGCGGCGTGTGCTCTTGCCACTCGAGCCGAAACCAGCGCTCGATGGCAGGGGTAGCATCAAGAATCTTTTTTTCGAGTTCGAGTAACGGGCCATTGAGGGCCGTAACCAGATGGGGAACCATGGAAAACCTTGTGAATTCGGGGGACGCGGCGTGCGCGGGGGCTAGATTTTAACGGAATAAAAAAGCGCCCTCTTGCGAGGGCGCTTAACAGGGGCTCATGCGAGCCCGTACTGCGGGGAGATTAGCCGTGGTAGGCGGATTCGCCGTGGCTGGCAATATCCAGACCTTCGCGCTCTTCCTCTTCGGTGACGCGCAACCCAACAATCATGTCGACCACTTTGTAGGCGATGAATGCCACCACGCCAGACCAGATGATCGTCGTCAATACCGCTTGCAGCTGGATCCAGACTTGGCCCGCGATCGAATACTCCGGCGACACCGCATTGGCGACGTAGTCGTAGATGCCAGCACCGCCCAGGCTTGGCGCGGCGAACACACCGGTGAGCAACGCGCCAAGTATGCCGCCAACACCATGCACACCGAACACGTCGAGCGAGTCATCGGCACCCAGCAGACGCTTGAGGCCATTCACGCCCCACAGACAGATAACGCCTGCCAAAAGGCCGATCACCAAACCGCCCATCAGGCCCACCAGACCCGCTGCAGGGGTGATGGCAACCAGCCCCGCCACAGCACCCGAGGCGGCACCCAGCATGGAGGGCTTACCCTTGAGCACCCACTCGGCCAGACTCCAGGACACGACGGCTGCCGCTGTTGCCAGCAGGGTGTTGGCGAATGCCAAGGCAGCCGAACCGTTAGCCTCAAGCGCAGAACCTGCGTTAAATCCAAACCAGCCTACCCACAGCATCGACGCGCCCACCATGGTCAGCGTCAGAGAGTGCGGCGCCATCGCCTCACGCCCCAAACCTACGCGCTTGCCGAGCATGAAGGCACCCACCAAGCCCGCCATCGCCGCATTGATATGGACCACGGTGCCGCCAGCGAAGTCCAACGCACCTTTCTGCCACAACCAACCCGCCGACGCGGTCGCTTTCTCAAGCGATGCGGCGTCGGTGATCGCGTCCGGGCCAGGCCAGAACCACACCATATGAGCGATCGGCGCGTACGAGAAAGTGAACCAGAGCACTATGAACAGCATTACCGCTGAAAATTTTATACGCTCAGCAAAAGAGCCGACAATCAGACCGCACGTAATTCCCGCGAAGCTTGCCTGGAAACAGGCGAACACCATCTCCGGAATAACCACGCCTTTGCTGAAGGTGGCGCCGGGTGAGTCTGGCGTCATGCCCTTCATGAACAGGCGGTCCAGCCCACCAAAGAATGCGCCGCCCTCGGTGAACGCAAGCGAGTAGCCATAGATAAACCACAGCACGATAATCACCGAGAAAATCATCATTACCTGCATCAACACCGAGAGCATGTTTTTCGATCGCACCAGGCCACCGTAAAATAAGGCCAACCCCGGCAGGGACATCATGATGACGATGATGGTGGCGACCATCATCCATGCTGTATCGCCCTTGTTAGGCACCGGTGCTGCAGGTTCCGCAGCATCTGCCGCTGTTGCTGCTGCGTCAGTTGCCGCAGCAGCGGCCGGAGCGGTGGCCGCCGGCGCTGCTGCAGCCGGCGCAGCGTCCTCCGCGGATACGATCGGCGTTGCGCCAATCGCGAACAGCAGCAAGCCGGCGCTCGCAAGGTTAATCAACCACTTTTTCATTTGCATACCCCCTTAGAGTGCTTCTCTGCCGGTTTCGCCCGTACGAATACGGACAGCTTGCTGCAGGTCGTAGACGAAGATCTTGCCATCGCCAATTTTTCCGGTACGCGCAGCATTTTCGATCGCCTCAATCGCGCGCTCGACAATCGCATCGTCGACTGCCGCCTCGATTTTTGTCTTCGGCAGAAAGTCGACTACGTACTCGGCGCCGCGATACAGCTCGGTGTGTCCTTTTTGGCGCCCGAAGCCCTTGACCTCGGTGACGGTGATACCTTGTACACCGATCGTCGAGAGCGCTTCGCGCACCTCATCGAGCTTGAACGGCTTGATGATGGCAGTGATGATCTTCATTTCATCCTCGTTGCAGTTGGTCAGAAAGCTTTGGTAAGGGCAGCAAAGACTTTGTTGCCACCAAGGTAGCCCGTGTTGTTGAAGTTCCAAAGGCCTTTATTGGCGTTGGTGCCGGTGGCGGCGAGCGCGCCGGACAAGCCATTACCAAGATCCTTGGTAATCCCAAGTTTCCAGTCGCTGTAGTTGTAATCACTTGCAGTCGACACTGCTCCGCCGTTTTGGAAGCGCCACATGCCGTAATGCGCATTCGCGACCAGCCCCTCTGCGATCGGGAAATCACCACCAAGGTCGATGTAGTAGCTACCCGCTTTGTCGGATACATAAACGGCGTCGCCCAGTGCGTAGCTACCCTTCAGGTAGACAGGGCCGAAGCCGATCTTTCCATACACTTCCAGCGTGTTCGCGTTTGGCGTCGAGCCCAATTTGTGGTTCGGGTACATGTAGTAGATCGCGCCGACGTCGTAATTCAGGCCGGCGGCCATATCACCCTTAATGCCGCCGTAAAAATCCAACTCGAAAGGGGTGGTGCCACGACCGGCGGTGGTCACTGAGTCTGCGTAGCTGTCAGCGACCCAGCTAATCGTCGAGGCAAAAGTACCGAGATAAAGACCGGTTGGGGTGTGGCTGTAATCAACGCCGGCACTTACCGCAGGCTTGTTGCGCGACTGCGAGATACCACGGAATACATAGTCGGTCGCGATGCCCACGTTGTAAGCAACCACATGTTCTGGTGCTGCGGCTGCTTCATCAGCCGCATGAGCAACCTGTGCCACAAAAACAGAAGCAACAGCGCTGGCGAGAATTAATTTTTTCATTGGATTTCCTTTGTCTTTGGATCAGAATAAAAACCTGCGTCACGGTGACCGTGCATGCTGTGACCACCTAGCAGGACGTGTGCCAACATGGATCGCGGGAAATGCTTGCCAATTTTGCCAATTGCTTTAGCATTCGCACCCGGATTCCACGTCTACCCACCTAAAACCGCACCGCAACAGGGCGACCGCTTCAAAATGGTGCATGCATCCTAAACTAGTCATGAGCCAAGGCCCGAGTTTTCTTGACGAATTGCAACATCGGATCCGCGAGGTGCTGCAGCACTCGCCCACCAAAGATCTTGAGGCCAACCTGCGCGCCATGCTGCAGCAAGGCTTTGCCAAACTTGATCTGCTGACGCGCGAAGAATTCGAGTTGCAGGCGGAGGTGTTGGCGCGCACCCGCGCAAAACTCGAGGTGCTGGAAAAGCGGGTCGCCGAGCTGGAAACAGGCCGCAAGGACTGAGGTTCGCATGCCACTGGCTGTTCTGCGCAGTCGCGCACTGGCGGGTATGCGCGCGCTCGAGGTCACGGTCGAGGTCCATGTGGCCAGCGGGCTTCCGACGTTCACCATTATCGGGCTGGCCGATACCGAGGCGCGCGAGTCGCGCGACCGGGTGAGGGCAGCGATCCGCAACTCGGGCTTCGAATTCCCGCCTGGCCACATCACGGTCAATCTCGCGTCGGCGGACCTACCGAAAGAATCTGCCCGCTACGACTTACCGATCGCGCTCGGGATACTCGCCGCGAGCGCTCAGCTACCTGCTGCCCAACTCGATGACTACGAATTCGCCGGTAAATTGTCGCTGTCCGGCGAGCTGCGACCGATCCGCGCGGCGCTGGCCATGAGCGTGGCGGTGCAGAGCGCTGGCAGCCAACGTCAGCGCGCATTTGTGCTGCCGCGTGACAATATTTCGGAGGCTGCGCTCGTTCCCGGCGCGCGCATACTTCCTGCCGACTCGCTGCTGCAGGTGTTCGAGCATTTCAACACCACCGATGGCTCGGCGTGCCTGGCGGCGGTGCCCGCGGCAGTAGTCGCCGCTGCGCAAGACCCCAGCGACTTCGCCGACGTGCGTGGCCAAGCCCAAGCACGACGTGCGATCGTAATCGCCGCAGCCGGCGGGCACAGCGTACTGATGGTGGGGCCGCCCGGATCAGGCAAATCAATGCTGGCCGCGCGACTGCCCGGAATTCTGCCGCCAATGGCATTGGTTGAGGCTTTGGAGAGCGCCGCACTGCAATCCATCGCTGGCGGGTTTTGCGCCACGCGCTGGCAGCGACGTCCTTTTCGGGCGCCTCATCACAGCGCCTCATCCGTGGCGCTGGTCGGTGGCGGCACGGTACCGCGCCCAGGCGAGATCTCACTGGCGCATCACGGCGTGCTGTTTCTGGATGAATTGCCCGAGTTCGAGCGCAAGGTTCTTGAGGCGCTGCGCGAGCCGATGGAAGCAGGGCAGGTGACGATTTCACGCGCGGCCCGTCAAACCGATTTTCCGTGCCGCTTTCAGCTGCTGGCGGCAATGAACCCTTGCCCCTGCGGCTATCTGGGCCACCCGCAGCGCGCCTGTCGATGCGCGCCCGACGCGGTCGCACGCTACCAAGGCAGAATTTCGGGACCATTGCTCGACAGGATAGACCTGCAACTAGCGGTACCCGCCATGAGCGCTGGCGACATGTTGGATGCGCCTACGGGCGAGTGCTCAGCGACGATCGCCGCTCGCGTTGCGATCGCTCGAGAACGGCAATGGGCGCGTCAGCAAAGTACCAACGCTGAGTTATCTTCCGCCGAAGTTGATCTGCATTGCCAGCCCGACCCTGCCGCGATGGCGCTGCTACGCGCTACTATTGAACGTCTGCACTGGTCGGCACGGGCTTATCACCGCGTGCTCAAAGTCGCGCGCACCATCGCCGACCTCGAGGGCAGCGAGCGCATCGGCAGCGCGCATGCGGCTGAGGCGGTTCAGTACCGTCGCGCGCTGCACGCTGTGGCTTAGGGTGGCGGCCAGTACTGCTCGTCCGCAAGCGTGTCCGCACTGTGCGCGCTGTTAACATCGGCCGATGAGTCCTTCCCCGGTTGTCCTGCAGGGCCGAACGGCAACGCGCGTCGTGCTGGTATTCGGGCTGGCGTATTTTTTATCGTATGCGATGCGCGCCATCAATGCCGTCATCGCCCCCGCGCTCAGCGCCGACCTGCATCTCAGCAATGCCGACCTTGGTTTGCTGTCGGCGGCCTACTTTATGGGCTTTGGCATGATGCAACTGCCGATCGGCGTGTGGCTGGACCGTCATGGGCCACGCCGCACCGAATCCGCTCTGCTGCTGTTCGGCGCGCTTGGTGCCGCCATCTTTGCCTGCAGCGAGACCTTGCTTGGGGTGTGGGTCGGTCGCGCGCTGATCGGTGTCGGCGTATCCAGCTGCCTGATGGCGGCGTTCAAGGCTTTTCGGGTTTGGTATCCCGCCGAGCGACAAAGCCAACTCGGTAGCTGGATGCTGGTGATCGGTACCACCGGCGCATTGTCGGCGACGGTGCCGGTGGCGATGCTGATGCCCTTGATCGGCTGGCGAAAACTGTTTTTTGGTGTTGCAGGCGCCTTGTTACTGGCGGCCTGGGTACTGTTTAGCCGGTTGCGTGATGTTGAACAAGCGATGTCTACGGCGAATGCGGGGCGCTCCAACGGCAGCGCTGCGGCGGGCGCTGCTGCTGTTACGTCTGGCGGCACATCTACCAGCACATCTGCTGCGACACCTACCAGCACATTTGATAAGACATCAGACAGCGCCGCTGCCAGCGCTGAGCCTGGCTATGCCGCTATTTTTTCAGACCCGTACTTCCGCCGCATGGCCTTGCTTGGTGCGGTACACCAGGGCGGATTCATGGCGCTGCAATCGCTTTGGGCCGGGCCATGGATGATGACCGTGCTCGGCATGACGGTCGAGCAAACCTCGCATGTTTTGTTTTTATTCAATCTGTCGCTGCTGATTGCTTATCTTGGACTGTCGTGGTGGGCGCCGCGGTACGTAGCCTATGGTCAGCGCAGCGGCTTGCCGGCGCTACGGGTAGTCGCGATCGGGCTATCGCTGTCGGTCCTGCTACAGGGGCTGATGGTGCTGCTACCGACCGCGCAAAGCTGGTGGCTGTGGTGTCCATTCGCGATCGTTATTACGGTCACGACCTTGGGCCAGACCCATGTCAGCTTGGCGTTTCCCACCGCTCTGGTAGGCCGTGCCAACAGTGCCTTCAACCTGACCCTGTTCGTTGGTGCTTTCTCATTGCAGTGGGGCATTGGCGTGCTGGTCGACTGGTTTGCTGCTCTGGGTTGGCGCGATGCGCATGCCATGCGGATGGCGTTTGCTTGCTACGTGCTGTTGCAGGTGTTCACGCTGTGGCAATTTTTGCGGCAGTGGTCAACTGATTCGCCCGGCATTGGCTTGAACAAGCCTTGAATTTGACTACCCAAGCAATGTCGCCCGTGCTACGCTTTACAAATCGCTAACTGCCTTGTCCACAAGGCGCTGATTGTTGGAGGGTTGCCTGATGCTGGTCACGTTCAAATCCAAAGCCGCTGCAGAAATTCTGATGTACGCAACCCACGCCAAGCCCATCCTCGATTTGCTTGGTAAAGATACCGAGCGTGGCGTTATTACGGCTGACGAGACCGAGCAAGCGATTGCGCGAATTGAGTCGGAGATCGCTTCACGAAAGTTTTCCAAACCCGCATCGTCGCAGTTGGATGATGAGGTGGTTATTGACCCTGTCACTGGGCCGGGCGAAGCAGTAAGCTTCGGCGCGCGCGCGTATCCGCTGCTGGAAATGCTGCGGGCCGCGCATCGCGAGCATGAGGTCGTGATGTGGGGCGTGTAGGTGCGCAGAAGCGACGGCGCGAAGCCAGTCATGGACACCGGAATAATTGCCTGGATGGCGCTTGTCTGAGTCGCTCGCGTTGACGCTGCGTCACGCGGCACAGGTGCTCGCCCAGGTCGACGCAGGTCAGGCACTGCCAACGGCGCTGGGCACCACCTTCGAGCAGCAGCGCCTCAGCCCAGCCGCACGAGGCGCGGTTCAAGACATCAGTTATCGCAGCATGCGGCGCTGGGGCTGCGCACGTGCTTTAGTAGCGCTGCTGGCCAGCAAACCGGTAACGCCTACCCGTTTGCACGCACTGTGTTGCTGCGCGCTAGCGCTGCTGTCGGATGATTCACCGGCCTATGCCGCGCACACGCTGGTCGATCAAGCGGTTGCGGCCTGCGCGGAAGATGCCGACATCAGCCGTGCCAAGAACATGGTGAACGCAGTGCTAAGGCGCTTTTTGCGTGAGCGCGAAGGGTTAATGCAAACCGTGCTGCGCGACGACGAAGCCCGGCTCAATTACCCGCGCTGGTGGATTAATGAGATGCGCCGAGCATGGCCGCAGCAAGCCGAGGCGATACTGGCAGCAGGTAACCGCGCGCCCCCACTGACCTTGCGCGTGAACGTTCGCAAGACAAGCGTTGATGGCTACCTCGATCAACTGGTTAGTGCCGGTATCGGCGCTCGGCGTATCGGTGAGGCAGCGGTACGACTTGATCGCCCTGTGCCGGTGGCGCAGATTCCCGGTTTTTTTCAGGGACTGGTGTCCGTACAGGACGCTGCGGCGCAGCTGGCAGCGCCCTTGCTGCAGCTCGAACAAGGCATGCGGGTGCTGGATGCGTGTGCCGCGCCCGGCGGCAAAACCGGGCACCTGCTTGAGCTTGCCGATTGCGACGTGCTGGCGCTTGACCATGATGAGCAGCGGCTAATGCGCGTGAAGGACAACCTGCAACGTTTGGCCTTGCAAGCCGAGATCATCTCAGGCGACGCGAGCGCTCGGGCTTGGTGGGATGGCCGATGTTTCGACCGCATCCTGGCCGACCTGCCCTGCACCGCGTCAGGCATCGTGCGCCGGCATCCCGATATTCGATGGCTACGGCGTCAGCACGACAGCCGGCAACTCGCCCGGCGCTCGGTGGCTATCCTCGACAACCTGTGGGGCCTGCTGAAGCCGGGCGGCTTGATGCTGATTGTGACCTGCTCATTGTGGCCGGAGGAATCAGAAATGCAAGCGCAGTCATTCGTCAGCCGCCACGATGCCGAGCGGCTGCAAGCGCCCGGGCAGTTGTTACCGCACGCAGACGACGTATCGGATCATGATGGCTTGTTCTATGCGCTTCTGCGAAAACCGGTGCTTTGATACTATCGCTCAAATTTTCCTCGGGGCATCAGCCCGTTCTTGAGCGTGATCCAACGATTTTTACTGTTGTTCTGGCTGCTGTGGGTGCCAGCTTGGCTGCCTGCGCTAGCACATGCAGCCGAAGGGATCGAGTTCGTCGAAGCATCGCTCGAGACAAGCGAAGAGGGTTACCGGCTGTCGTCGCGCTTTTCGGTCGAATTACCGCGCTCGGTTGAGGAGGCTTTGTCGCGCGGCGTGCCGCTGTATTTCACCTTGCAAGCTGAGGTGACACGCTACCGCTGGTACTGGTTTGATGAAGTCTCCGTCAAAGCTACGCGAAAAATTCGGCTGTCATACAACGTGCTGACTCAGCAATATCGTGCATCGATCGACGGTAGCCTGCATCAGAATTTTTCTCATCTGGATGACATGCTCTCGCTACTGAGACGACCCGGGCGTTGGCTGATCGCTGATCCGGGAGCGCTCAATCGTGCCGGCAATTACACCGTTGCGATACAGCTGGCGCTCGATGTGTCCGAGCTACCAAAGCCGATTCAGGTAAGCGCCATGAGTAGTGACGAATGGCGATTGTCATCCGGCTGGAACAAGTTCAGCTTCCGCTCCGAGGCGAAATGAGACGCGCGCTGCGGTACTTGCTGATGGTGTCGGCGACAACCGTCGGTGTGCTGCTGTTTTTATTGGCGGTGGCCAGCGGCGATACCCAACTCTTCGATTCCTACTACTCATGGGTGCTCGGTGCCAACATCGCGGTCGGTGTTGGCCTGTTGGTTGTGGTGTTGTTTTTACTCGCGCGTTTATACAGTCGTTACCGCCGTGGACGATTCGGGTCGCGGCTGATGGCGCGTATGGTGCTGATGTTCGCCATGATGGGTATCGTGCCGGGTATCGTTATTTACCTTGTATCGGTACAATTTGTTTCACGATCGATCGAGTCGTGGTTCAACGTAAAAGTTGAGAGCGCGCTCGAGTCGGGTTTGAACTTGGGTCGAGCCGCGCTTGAGTCTTCGCTGCGCGATTTGCGACTGAAGGCGGCCGGTGTGTCGGAGGAGCTTGCAGACTTGTCCGACAGCCTGATTGCAGCGCGATTACCGAAAATCATCGAACGTAATCAGCTTCAAGAAGCAATCGTCGTGAATTCGAGTGGCAAACTGGTCGCCAGCACCAATACCAAGCTGACGCGATTGCTGCCGGACTTGCCAACCCCTTCGATGCTGGCGCGAGCGCACTCATCCGAAGGGTTTGGTGTGATCGATGGCATGCCGGGGTCCGACAAAGACGGCGTCATGCCGGAGCAGATTCGGCTAAGGGTGATCGTTCCCATTCGAAGCGATGGGTCGCTCTTCAAGTTGCGCGGCGACGCACGCTACTTATTATTGGTGCAGCCTGTCCCTGAAAAATTATTCGTCAATGCCGAAGCCTTGCGCGTCGCGTATGGCGAGTACCAAGAACGATCACTGGCGCGCACCGGGCTGCGCAAATTTTTTCTGGTGACACTCACGCTGGTGCTGCTACTCGCGATTTTCGCGGCGATGGTCAGCGCTTTTTTGTTGGCGAGCGATTTTGCCCAACCGCTGTTACTGCTGGCAGAGGGCACAAAAGCCGTGGCACAAGGCAATTTGTCGCCGCGCCCGATCATGGCGACGCCGGATGAGCTCGGCACGCTTACGCAGTCGTTCAATATCATGACCATGCAGTTGTCTGATGCGCGTGAGGCGGTTGAGCGCAATCGACGTGCACTTGAAGACGCAAAAGCCTACCTGGAATCGGTGCTCGCCAATATGTCTGCTGGCGTGATCGTATTTGATGAGCAATGGCAGCTGGTCACCTTTAACGCGTCAGCCGAGCGCATCTTGCGCCTTGGGCTCAAGCCATTGCTTGGTAGGGCGATGTCATCTATTCCCGCACTTACCGCATTTCGAGATCCGGTGATGCGCTCGTTTAGCCGGCTTAACGCACAAGCCGCTGCCGATCGCTCGGTTGGCGAGGCGCAGCACTGGCAGCAGCAAATCGAGATACCGCGCGAACGCGAAGACAACAGCGACAGCACCGACATCACCTTGCTGGCGCGTGGCTCGCACCTGCCGGTGGGCACCGGTAGGGGCTACATCATTGTGTTTGACGACATTACTGACGTCATCTCGGGTCAACGGTCGATCGCTTGGGCGGAGGTCGCACGGCGACTAGCACATGAGATCAAAAACCCCTTAACACCGATCCAGTTGTCGGCCGAACGACTACACATGAAGCTTCAGCCCAAGCTGTTCGGTGACGACGTGGCGCTGCTGGAGCGCGGTACCAACACCATCGTCAACCAGGTGGTGGCGATGCAGCAGATGGTCGACAATTTCCGCGACTACGCCAAGACGCCACCGCCGCTGCTGCAAGCGCTCGACCTGAATGCTTTGATCTCGGAAATACTTGAGCTCTACTCCGGCATGGAAATTTCGGACGCGATACAACCGATATTGCAGCCAAATCTTCCGATCATCCTGGGAGATGCAACTCAAATGCGACAGGTGGTACACAACCTGTTGCAAAACGCGCAGGACGCCGTTGCAGATATCCGACGCTTGGGGCGTGAACGCGCCATTCAGATTGTGACCGAGGCGTTTGACTACCCGGACGCCGATGGCCAGCCACGGACGGCGGTTCGACTGACGGTATCGGATAACGGTCCTGGCTTTGATCCGGCCTTGGTCAAGCGTGCCTTTGAGCCCTACGTCACCTCCAAACCCAAGGGCACCGGCTTGGGTCTGCCGGTTGTCAAAAAGGTCATCGATGAGCATGGCGGTCGTATCGAGGTACAAAATCGAAAAGATGGTCCTGGCGCCAAAGTTTTGATTTTATTAATGAAACTGGCTAAATATTCAGTTTGACAACTTTAATTGCAAAAAATACAATCCTGCAATGTAGCAATGTTGTGACGATTTAAAGAGGCGCCCCATGGCAAATATTCTGGTGGTCGACGATGAGATGGGCATCCGTGAGCTGCTGTCCGAGATTCTCGGCGATGAGGGTCACGTCGTCACGACAGCCGAGGACGCTAACGCTGCCCGCGAGCTACGTCTGTCCAGCAGCCCCGATTTGGTTTTGCTTGATATATGGATGCCGGACACCGATGGGGTCACGCTCCTGAAAGAATGGCAACGCGACGGGCTGCTCACCATGCCGGTGATTATGATGTCTGGTCATGCGACCATCGATACCGCCGTTGAAGCCACCCGCATCGGTGCAATGAATTTTCTGGAGAAGCCCATCTCGCTGCAAAAACTGCTGCGTACTGTGCAGCAAGGGCTGAATAGAGGGCAAGAGCCTGCTCGCGGCACGCTGCTAGGCGGTCCGCATCGCAACATGCTGGGGCAGGACAAGCTCTCGCTGGCGCCGCAGCTGCAGCAAATTGGTAATGGTCACCTGAACGGCATGCACGGATCCGTTTACCCCGGCACCGACAATGAGTTCCGCGTCTCTTTCGAGCTGCCCTTGCGCGAGGCGCGCGACGCGTTCGAGCGCGCGTATTTCGAGCACCACTTGGCGCGCGAAGGCGGCAGCATGACACGCGTCGCTGAACGCACTGGCCTCGAACGTACCCACCTGTACCGCAAGCTCAAGCAGCTCGGCGTTGACACCAGCAAAGGCTCGGTCAAGAAGGCCGGATGACTGTCGTCACGCTGGTGCTGGGCGGCACTCAAGACGCGCGCGAACGTGCGATTGCAACCGCCATTCCCAAGAATTTTCTGTGCGCCGCCATCATCGAGGGCCTGCCGAGCGGCATCAACGCACTCGATCAACTCGCGCCTGAGCTGGACTTGGAGGTCGCGCGTGTCGCCCCCGGCTGCCCCTGCTGCACCGGCAATCTCACCGTCAGAGTAACCCTCAACCGATTACTCAAGCGCACGCCGCAACAGCTGTATCTCAGTCTGCTGGATGCAACTCATCGCGAGTCAGTTTTAGCATTTCTGCAAGAACCGCAGTACCGAGATCGGCTAGTGATCGGCCCCGACCTAAGGTGCGAATGAAGTTTGATGGGCAGCAGCCTGAGCAGTCGATCAACCCGACACCGCGTGCCGGCGTCGTACTTGAAATCCGCACAAATAGCGCCACTTGTTATCCACATTCACGGTATCGTGCCACCCTCAGGAGCAAACGTATGAACCTGATTTATAACAGCGAGCATTACTCAGTCGTCGAGTTTCGGGCCGAGTCGGGTAAGGAAGCGATGCGGTTTGGTGGCTTTGAGATTCTCGACAAACCTTCACGCCGCGAGATTTTCCTCGCTGGCGAACTTGCCGAAAACTTCCGGCAACATGTGCGGGAGTTAAGCGCTCGGCAGCCGACTGAAGAAGAGATCGATGAATTCCTCGACAGCTACTCGCCGCTCATGGCACAACCCGTCGTGCTTCAGTAGGCGCGGCGCTCAGCTTGGGGCCATCATGCCCGCTTCGGCGGGCATATTCATCTCTAATGCAGACAACTTCTCGCCCTGTGACCAGCAATCAGGCTGGGCCGCATTTGCGCTTGGCTGAGGTCGTCGCACGGCACGCGCAGCAAGCGTTTCGCAAGCCCTTATCGGTATTTGGCGAACAACCGTTCGATCAGGCAATCAACGCCTGGCAGAGGCATGGTGGCGCACTCATAATTGACGCCGGCTGCGGCGTTGGCTGGTCGACACGAAAACTGGCGCAGCAATTCCCCGATGCTTTTGTCGTTGGTGTCGACCAGTCTGCGCACCGATTACGTCGCAACACACCTTGGAGCGGGCCCGCGCTCAATAACTTCATTACGGGTCGTGCGGAGCTGGTGGATTTCTGGCAACGACTGGCACTCGCCCGCATCCATCCGGCACAGCATTACCTGCTCTATCCCAACCCTTGGCCGAAAAAAGCGCAACTACAGCGTCGCTGGCATGGCCATTCGATTTTCCCGACCCTCTTGAGCCTCGGTGGCTATCTTGAATGTCGCAGCAACTGGAAAATTTATATCGATGAGATGGCGTTGGCGCTGACCCAACTCACCGGCATTGAAGTGCACACCGAACAATGGCCGGTCGACCCCGCCGACGCGCTGACACCGTTTGAGCAAAAATACGCAGCCTCCGGCCACACGCTCTGGCGCTGCGCGATTCATCTGCCGCAAGCTGATTGAGCCATGCTGGCTTGTGATACCGTCCCTGGTATCCCAACCAGATTCGGAATTCCCCATGTGCCAGCTTCTCGGCATGAACTGTAATGTGCCGACCGACATCGTGTTCAGCTTTACCGGCTTCGCGCACCGTGGCGGCCGCACGGACGAGCACAAAGATGGCTGGGGCATTGCTTTTTTTGAAGGCGCTGGCGTACGGCTGTTTGTTGATCATGAGTCCGCCATTGCCTCGCCCGTCGCCGAGCTGATTAAAAGCTACCCGATCAAATCAAAAAACGTCATCGCACACATCCGTAAAGCAACCCAAGGTCACGTCGCACTGGAGAACTGTCATCCCTTCATCCGGGAGCTGTGGGGCCGGTACTGGGTATTCGCTCACAATGGCGATTTGAAAGAATTTTCACCTGCGCTGGATGGCACATTTCGGCCAGTAGGCAACACCGATAGCGAGCTCGCATTCTGCTATCTACTGCAACAGCTTCGGCGCCGATTTGGCGATGCGCCGCCCGCACTAGACATACTGCAGCAAGCCATTGATCAACTCACACGCGAGATCGCCGGCTTTGGTGTTTTCAATATGATGCTGTCCGATGGCACCGCGCTGTTCGCGCATTGCTCAACCCGACTGCACTATATCGTTCGGCAGCATCCGTTCACGCAAGCCAAGCTGTCTGATGAAGATTTGTCGGTAGATTTTTCAGAAGTGACCACACCAAATGATCGCGTGGCGGTGATCGTCACAGAACCACTCACCACCAACGAGACCTGGCATTCATTTGAGAGCGGCGAGTTGAAGGTGTTTGTGGATGGTGCGCCGCTGTAGGATCAAGTAGCAACAGCACCCGACCTAAGGCAGTGATGATGCAAGGTATTGTGACTGCATGCAGCCTACCGAAAAACTGCAAAGGCTGACACGCCGGTGCGTGGCGCTCAAGAGCCTCTAACAACACTTGCCACATCAACGGCGGCCGCGACATCAAAGATTAGGCGCAAGCCAGCGCTGCAACAACTCTATCGGCACATTGCGACGAGCAGCCATATCAGTCACCTGATCTTCACCGATTTTGCCAACGGTGAAATACTTCGACGCAGGGTGCGCGAAATAAAAGCCTGATACCGCGGCGCCAGGGAACATGGCATACGACTCGGTCAGGCTCATACCGATATCTTCCGCTTCCAGGATACGGAACACATCTGCCTTGATAGTGTGCTCCGGGCATGCGGGGTAACCCGGTGCAGGGCGGATACCGCGATACTTCTCGCCGATCAGTTGCTCATTGCTGAGTTTTTCGTCCGCAGCGTAACCCCACAAATCCTTGCGCACGCGCTCGTGCAAGTACTCTGCAAAGGCTTCTGCCAAACGATCAGCCAGGGCTTTCAGCATGATGGATGAATAATCATCGCCAGCATCTTCAAAACGCTTCTCGTGTTTTTCAATACCAAGCCCTGAGGTGACCGCAAACATGCCGATGTAATCAGTGATGCCTGACGCTTTTGGCGCAATGAAATCGGCGAGGCATTGGTTCGGACGCGCCACACCATCAATCACCGGTTTTTCATTTTGCTGACGCAAGCCGTAATAAGTAAACGCGACTTCGCTCTTGCTCTCATCCGTGTAGACCTCGATGTCATCGTCACCGACACGGTTTGCAGGTAACAGCGCTATGACGCCATTTGCGGTCAGCCAGCGGCCCTCGACGATCTTTCTCAGCATCGCCTGTCCCTCGCGGTACACATGACTTGCCGATTCACCGACGATGGGGTCGGTCAGGATGGCCGGGAAGGCGCCAGCCAAATCCCACGTCTGGAAGAAGGGCGCCCAGTCGATGTACTGCGCGAGCAGGCCAAGATCCACATTGCGGAAATGTCGCCGTCCGATGAATTTCGGCTTCACCGGCGCACACTCGCCGCTAAATTCCAGTTGCATCTTGTTTTTTCGTGCTCGCTCAAGCGATAGCATCGGCAAGGCTTTTTTACCGGCATGCTGAACACGAATGCGTTCGTAATCGGTAGCGATCTCGTCGAGATAACGATCACGCGTATCGTCCGTTAATAACGACTGCGCCACCGAGACCGAGCGCGAGGCATCCGCCACATAAATGACCGGGCCCTCATAGTTCGGAGCGATTTTTACGGCGGTGTGCGCACGACTGGTGGTAGCGCCACCAATCAGCAAAGGTATTTTGCGTTCGCGGAACCACGGGTCACGCTGCATCTCTTTGGCGACATGCGCCATCTCTTCCAACGAGGGCGTGATCAAGCCAGATAGTCCGATAATGTCGGCGTTCTCTTCTCTGGCCTTGGCGAGGATCTCGGTGCAGGGCACCATCACGCCCATGTTCACAACTTCGAAGTTATTACATTGCAGGACGACGGTCACAATATTCTTGCCGATGTCGTGCACATCACCCTTAACGGTGGCGATAACAATTTTGCCTTTCGGCTTGGCGGCTTGACCGGTGCGACGCTCTTCCTGGGCTTTCTCTTCTTCGATGAAGGGCACCAAATGGGCCACCGCCTGCTTCATCACGCGCGCTGACTTCACTACTTGCGGCAGGAACATTTTGCCCTGCCCAAAAAGATCGCCGACGATATTCATGCCATCCATCAGCGGGCCTTCGATCACATGAATCGGACGACCACCTTTCGCCGCTACTTGCTGGCGTGCCTCTTCAGTATCTTCAACAATCCACTGTGTGATGCCGTGAATCAGCGAGTGTGACAGCCGCTTCTCAACCGGGGCTTCACGCCAGACTAAATTCTGTTCTTCTTTTTTACCGCCCGCCTTGAGCGTCGCGGCGAATTCGATCATGCGCTCGGTTGCATCGTCACGACGATTCAGCACCACATCTTCCACGCGCTCACGCAACTCGGGATCGAGATCGTCATACACACCCATCATGCCGGCATTGACGATACCCATGCTCATACCCGCTTTGATCGCGTGATACAAGAACACGGTGTGGATGGCTTCGCGCGCCGGATCATTACCGCGGAATGAGAAAGAAACATTCGAAACGCCGCCGGACACTTTGGCATGCGGGAGGTTTTCGCGGATCCAGCGCGTGGCTTCGATGAAATCAACGGCGTAGTTGTTGTGTTCATCGATACCGGTTGCGATCGCGAAAATATTCGGATCAAAAATAATATCTTCCGGCGGAAAGCCCACGCGCTCAACCAAAACCCGGTAGGCGCGTTCGCAAATTTCTATCTTGCGCTGGAAAGTGTCGGCTTGCCCGGTTTCATCGAAAGCCATCGCAATCACTGCAGCGCCATAGCGCCGGCACAGCGTGGCTTGTCGCAGAAACTCTTCTTCGCCTTCTTTCAGAGAGATCGAGTTGACGATCGCTTTACCTTGCACGCACTTCAGACCTGCCTCGATCACGCTCCATTTGGAGGAATCGATCATGATCGGCACTCGCGCAATATCAGGCTCGGAAGCGATCAGATTCAGGAATCGCGACATCGCAGCGACCGAGTCCAGCATGGCCTCGTCCATATTGATGTCGATGACCTGCGCGCCATTTTCAACTTGCTGCCGCGCGACGGCGAGTGCCTCTTCATACTGCTCATTGAGGATCATGCGCGCAAACGCTTTGGAGCCAGTGACATTGGTCCGTTCACCGACGTTCACAAACAAAGAGTCATCATCGATCGTGAACGACTCCAAGCCCGATAACCGCATCTGGTGGATATGCGTGGGCAGTTTGCGCGGCGCGATGCTGGCGACGGTATTGGCAATCTCTCGAATATGATCCGGCGTCGTGCCACAGCAGCCGCCGGCTATGTTCACAAACCCGCTGTCAGCAAATTCTTTCAATAAGGATGCGGTGATGTCCGGGGTTTCATCAAAGCCGGTATCCGACATCGGGTTGGGCAAACCCGCGTTCGGGTAGATGCACACAAAAGTCTCGGCGACCTTGGATAATTCCTCTGCGTAGGGTCGCATCAATGTCGCGCCGAGCGCGCAGTTGAGTCCGATGGTGAGGGGCTTGGCGTGACGTACGGAATTCCAGAACGCCGTCACGGTCTGGCCAGACAAAATTCGGCCCGAGGCGTCGGTTACCGTGCCAGAGATCATGATCGGCAGGCGCTTTCCGGTCTGCTCAAAATACAGATCGATCGCGAACAATGCGGCTTTGCAGTTCAGCGTGTCAAAGACCGTTTCGACCAAGAGCACATCAGACCCGCCCTCGACGAGGGCTGTGACTTGTTCGTGGTACGCAGTGACCAGTTGATCGAAACTGACATTGCGCGCACCGGGATCATTCACATCCGGAGAAATAGAAGCCGTCTTCGGCGTCGGACCGAGCGCACCCGCAACAAAGCGCGGCTTCTCAGCGGTGGAATACTTGTCGCACGCTGCGCGCGCAATGCGCGCTGCCTCGAGATTCATCTCACGCACCAAGTGCGCCATGTGGTAATCATCTTGCGCGATCGAGGTAGCGCCAAACGTATTGGTCTCGATCAGGTCAGCGCCCGCGGCCAGATACTGCTCGTGAATTTCCTGAATAATGTGTGACTGCGTCAGTGTCAGCAGCTCATTATTGCCTTTGACGAAAACCTCTTTACCCGGCACAGCAAAATCAGCAAAGCGCTGGCCGCGATAATCTTCTTCGCTGAGTTTGTAGCGCTGAATCATGGTGCCCATCGCACCATCAAGCACCAGGATACGGTGTGACATCAGCTCTCTTAGCTGAGCCTCTACCGGGGAAATAGCGTCGCGTTTCATTGTGTCTGGTAACTGCGCTGTTCGCGCAAAATAAAAAACCCGGCCTGCATTAGCGAAGCCGGGTGTGCGTTCCGCTTTAGCAGTATTTCTTGGAGAGGTATCTCCCGCGCCCGCAAGCTGGTATTGACAGAGTCAAATCGGCGCGCCGCGAATTATACGGGAATTCAGTTGCTTTGCTGCAGCCGCTGGCCGACGTGTATCTCGAAACCCTGCAGAAAATTCGCAGCCGAAAGACGTTTGCCGCCGGGCTTCTGTAGTTCTGTCAGTAATAAAGCCTGCTCGCCGCAAGCGACTGTCACACCGTGCGTATCAACGGCTAAAACAAGTCCCGGCTCGCCGCTTCCGGCAACGCGCTCAGCGCCCCAGATTTTTAAGGCAGTATCGCCGAGCTGTACCGATGCGCCGGGTGCCGGGTTGAATGCATTTATTTTTCTCAGCAGCGTATTGGCCGGAAGGCGCAGATCAAGCGACGCCTCCTGCTTCGAGATTTTCGCGGCATACGTCACGCCGTCGTTAGGCTGCGGCGTTGGGGTCAAGCGCCCCTCGGCCAAGCGCTGCAAAACATCGACAATCAGGCGTCCGCCGAGCGCGGCCAGCCGGTCGTGTAATGCGCCGGTGGTGTCTTGCGGTGAAATCGGCTCATGCGCGACCAGCAGCATGTCACCGGTGTCGAGCCCGGCATCCATCTGCATGATGGTGATACCGGTGTCGGCATCGCCCGACTCAATCGCACGGTGAATGGGCGCAGCGCCACGCCAGCGTGGTAACAGTGAGGCGTGAATATTGATGCAGCCTTGCGGTGGTATCGCAAGCACGGAAGGCGGAAGTATCAAACCATAGGCGGCAACCACCATCACATCATGCTCGGTGGAACCGAGTTGTTCGTGTGCTTCCTTGGCTTGATCGGAAAACTTACCGTCCAAACGTAATGATACGGGGATACCGGTTGTAGGACTGGAATCTGATGTTGCAGCGCGAACTGCTTCACCGGCGAGGCGTGCAACTGCATACCGCGTCCGGCAGGACGATCGGGCTGGGTCAATACCAGGGGAATTTCAAATCCTGCAGCGTGTATGGCCGCGAGTGCAACTGCAGCGAATTCTGGCGTGCCCGCAAAAATGACGCGCATGATCAGCGTACCGCTTCTGCTTGACGCTCTTTCCTTAGCTCGCGCTCTTCTTTCTGCAATTTAGTTTTGATGCGATTACGCTTGAGCGGCGAGAGGTACTCAACAAACACCTTGCCTTGCAGATGATCCATCTCATGCTGCACACATACCGCCAGCAAACCCTCGGCATCGAATTCGTGCAGCTTGCCGCTCGCATCATGCGCCTTGACCCGCACACGCAGAGGGCGCTCGACACCATCAAAAATTCCTGGCACCGACAGGCAGCCTTCTTCATACACCTGACGTTCATCGCTGGCCCAGACAATTTCCGGATTCACCAGCACCAACAATTGATCGCGTGTGTCGGAGACATCAATAACGATGACTCGCTGATGTACATCCACCTGCGTTGCAGCGAGGCCGATACCGGGCGCGGCGTACATAGTCTCGGCCATGTCAGCGACCAGTCTTGCCAGCGACTCATCAAATGTCGTGACAGGCTTGGCGACCGTGTGCAAACGCGGATCAGGGTATCGAAGGATAGATAGCAAGGCCATACAACTTTTGCGCAACAGTCGCGAAAAAATCTGCGAGAAAACGTCGATGGGGATATTCGCTCATGCACAATTTGCGCCGTATCAGCAGATTGCACACCTTCCACAATCGAGCCTCACGTCACTCAGCAAGAGTAAAAAACGATGATCAAGTCTAGCATAGCCGCTTGGTGGCTAGCCGTTATATCGCTCTCTTTCAGCAGCTGCGCAAGCGGTGCCAACCCATGTGTTGTACTTGATTCTGCTCCCGACTCGCACACCGTACAACGCGGCGATACCGTGTGGGATATCGCTGCAAAGTTTCTACAAGATCCTTGGTGCTGGCGTGACGTGTGGTCTGGTAATCAAGATCATGTCCCCAACCCCCATTGGATCTATCCGGGCCAACGCATCGTGCTGGATCGTGCGCGCGGGCTGCTAAGCAGTGCACCTGCCGGGAGTGGCTCAGTGCAGGTGACTCGGCTGTCACCCGGCGTGCGCGCCACGGCCGTCAAAAGCCCGACAGACAATTCGGATATCGACCCCATGCTGAGCGCAGTCGCCAACCGTTACCGCTTGCTAACGTTAGCCGACGCATCTGCCGCACCGCGCATCGTCGGCGTGAATCAAGGACGGCGGCTATTAAGGACTGGTGACGTGGTGAGTAGCACTGGCCCGCTCAACGCTGGTGCGGCGTTCGAGGTGCTGCGCGTGCTTCCGCTGTTGCGCTCATCGGAGAGCGGCGACCCACTGGCTCAAGCTGCCAAGCGCATCGGGCAAGTGCGCCGAGTCGCCCCGATGTCTGAGCAGTTGCTCATCGTTCAGGCGGATGCCGAGCTAAGTGATGGCGATTTGTTATTACCCGTGAAATCTGACAGCACACCACCAGTTTCTTCGGAGCCCGGGTGGGAGGCAAAGATCATCGCGGTGATGCGGGAAGGGCAGTGGGCGAGCCAATATGATGTGATCGCGCTGAACCTGGGGTTATTGGATGGGGTACGGCCCGGCAACGTGGTGCAGGTACCGCAGCCAGATAGAATCACGCTCGTTAATTCGCTCTCCCCCAACCGACCTTCCGATGCAACACTATGGGTATTCGACGCCTTGGACCGTGTAGCGCTAGCGCTCATCATGCGTAGCCACCAAGTACTCAGCGTTGGCTCTGTGGTGCACGCAGCACGACGTGACCTACCGGCAAAGGCGCCATGAGCGAGCGCGATGATCTGACAGCCTGGCTGCAACTCATGCTGACTGAGGGTGTTGGGTCGCAAACAGCGCGTGAGCTACTGGGTCGTTTTGGTTTGCCTGACCAGATTTTGGCAGCGGGCTTTCCGGCGCTACAAAAATGTGTGTCCGAGAAAATAGCGCTTGCACTATCGAGCCAGCCCGATGCCGGGATGCGCGCGCAAATCGAAAAAACGCTGGCATGGGCGAATCAAGCAAACAACCACGTGCTTACACTGGCCGACGCTGATTATCCCCGCGCACTCTTGAGCATCAGCGACCCGCCGCCGCTGCTGTATGCAAAAGGCCGCATCGAATTACTGTCACGATCGGGAATTGCCATTGTTGGCAGCCGCAACGCGACCGCGCAGGGCGTACAAAACGCCGAGCGCTTCGCACAAACACTCAGCGCGGCTGGCCTTTGCGTTATCTCCGGTCTTGCGCTCGGCATCGACGCCGCCGCACACAATGGGGCAGCTAGCCTGGTACCTGAGCATGGCTCGACGATTGCAATTACCGGCACAGGCCTTGATTTAGTCTACCCGGCCAGGCACCACCTGCTGGCACACAAAATCGCTGAGCAAGGCTGCCTGCTAAGCGAATACCCGCTCGGCACGGCGGCAATAGCGTCGAACTTTCCGAGACGAAATCGCTTAATCAGCGGCATGTCGCTGGGTGTGCTGGTCGTTGAGGCTGCGCTGCAATCTGGCTCACTCATCACCGCGCGCAGCGCATCGGAGCAAGGCCGCGACGTATTCGCGATTCCGGGCTCAATACATTCTCCGCTGGCCAAGGGCTGTCATCAACTGATACGGCAAGGCGCCAAGCTAGTGGAATCTGCGCAAGACATTCTCGAAGAATTGAATCCGCTGGTACGCGCATCACCGCGGCAAAATCATGCTGACCTACCCGCCACGGCTTTGTCGTCGCGCGTCTTCTCGGTCAACAGCGAAGACGAGTACGATCGCGCGCCACCATCTGCGCAAGAATATAAACCTACTGCGCAAGAAAGTAACTCCACTCCGCAAGAAAGTAACCCTACTGCGCAACACATCATGAATGCAGCGGCGCATGATCCCACCTCGGTAGACCAACTGACTGAGCGCACAGGCTTATCAGCATCCGAGATTCAAGCAGCTTTATTAATACTTGAGCTCGACGGAAAAATCGAGCGCATGCCGGATGGCCGCTTCCAACGACTCGTTTAATCGAAGACCGGCATCTGCAGCATGAGTCAACACATTTATCCGACGCGATCTGCAAGTTAATGAAATTAAAAGGAAAACTGCGCTAATTTCGTGAAATGAGCGAGTCTGCAATGCGCCTCAGCGCATTCTTACTTGTGCGTAAGAAAAGATGCCGTTACATTACGGAGATGTTTGAGGTACTTGTTTACCTTTACGAAACTTATTACCGGCCCGACGCCTGCCCTGATTCGGCGGCTTTGGCGAAGAAACTGTCGGCAGTTGGTTTCGAACAGGAAGAAATCTCGCGTGCGCTTGGCTGGTTGACTGACCTCGCCGAAACCACCAATGAGATGTTCAATCAGCAGGCGCACCAGACCGCGTTCTCGTTTGGTTCGCGCGTCTACGCCGACCAAGAGTACGAGATGCTGGGCACCGAGGCGATCGGTTTTATCGAGTTCTTGGAATCAGCCGAAGTCATCAACACCATCCAACGCGAAATCGTGATCGAGCGCGCCTGCGCAGTGCACGAGTCACCGATTCCGCTAGATAAACTCAAAGTTATTGTGCTGATGGTTCTCTGGAGCCAGGGCAAAGAGCCTGACAGCTTGATGTTCGACGAATTGTTCGCCGACGAAGAAAATACCCATCCGCCGCTGTACCACTGAAAACGCAGTGATTGCCGCTGCTCGCCACAGCATTCGCTGGCAAGGTGGCGGCGCCAACTGCGGGGCCAACCCGTACAGGATTGGGCCCCACGCGCCGCTGCCCGCAAAACCCTCGCTTCCGAAAAATCTGGCGATTACCGCGAGGCGCCGTAGCTCGCCGGCTTGCGAACTGCTTGACAACCCGCTTATCATTGGCCGCGTTTGGCTGCTGAACCCGCCGGTTCAGGCGCCTCCCGATTCCTATCCCCTATGACCAAAACACTCATCATTGCCGAGAAGCCCTCTGTCGCGAATGACATCGCGAAGAGTCTTGGCGGCTTTACCAAACACGATGAGTACTTCGAGTCGGACAGTTATGTCTTGTCCTCTGCCGTTGGTCACCTGGTCGAGATAGCCGCGCCGGAGGAATATGACGTCAAGCGTGGCAAATGGTCGTTCGCCAACTTGCCGATGATTCCGCCGCATTTCGCGCTCAATCCGATCCAGAAAACCGAGTCGCGCCTGAAGTTGCTGAACAAGCTGATTAAGCGCAAGGACGTCGGCAGCATCATCAACGCCTGTGACGCGGGGCGCGAGGGAGAACTGATTTTCCGTTTGATCGTGCAATACGCCAAGGCCAAACAGCCGGTACAACGGCTCTGGCTGCAATCGATGACGCCGGGGGCAATTCGTGAAGCATTCACGCATCTGCGTGATGACGAAGAGATGCTGCCACTCGCCGACGCCGCACGCTGCCGCAGTGAGGCTGACTGGCTGATCGGCATCAACGGCACACGCGCGATGACCGCCTTCAACTCAAAAGAGGGCGGTTTTTATCTCACTACGGTGGGTCGGGTACAAACACCGACGCTGTCGATCGTGGTTGAGCGCGAAGAAAAAATCAAACAATTTCAGCCGCATGATTTTTGGGAGGTAAAAGCCGAGTTCGTTTGTGCTGCCGGCATCTACGAAGGTCGCTGGCTTGATACCAAATTCAAGAAAGACGACACAGACCCGGAGAAGAAAGCCGAACGGCTGTGGAGCAAGGCCGCTGCAGATTCAATTGTTGCCGCTTGCCGTGGCAAGCCCGGTAAAGTCAGTGAAGAGTCGAAACCGAGCACTTCAATGGCGCCGGCACTGTTCGACCTCACCAGTCTGCAGCGCGAAGCAAACGCGCGTTTCGGTTTCTCGGCCAAAAACACGCTTGGTCTGGCGCAAGCGCTCTATGAGCGGCACAAAGTGCTGACCTATCCGCGTACCGACTCGAAGCACCTGCCGGAAGATTATCTCGGCACCGTGAAGCAAACGCTAGAGTCGCTCGGCGAGATCAATAATTACTACCCGCACTCAGCGCAGATCCTCAATAACAACTGGGTTAAGCCGAACAAGCGCATTTTCGACAACACGAAAATCAGTGATCACTTTGCGATTATCCCCACCGGTCAGCTACCGAAAAGTTTGTCGGAGCCGGAGCAAAAGCTGTATGACTTGGTAGTAAGACGCTTCATGGCGATTTTCTTTCCCGCTGCCGAGTATTTGGTAACGACGCGCTACACCGAGGTGTCTGGCCACCAGTTCAAAACCGAAGGGAAGATACTCACCACACCGGGTTGGTTGTCGGTGTACGGTAGGGAAGCGGTCGATCCGAATGCGAAAGAAGGCGAGAGTAGCGGCACACTGGTGCCCGTCGCAGCCGGTGAAAGCGTGAAGACCGATAAGGTCGAACCGCATGCGTTGGTGACCAAACCACCGGCGCGCTACTCAGAAGCCACTTTGCTGTCTGCGATGGAAGGTGCAGGCAAGTTGGTTGACGACGAAGAGTTACGCGATGCGATGGCCGGCAAAGGTCTGGGCACGCCGGCCACCCGCGCTGCCATTATTGAAGGTCTGTTAAATGAAAAATACCTGCTGCGCGAAGGGCGCGAATTAATCCCGACCGCGAAAGCATTTCAGCTCATGACGCTACTTCGCGGTTTGGGTGTGGCCGAGTTGACCGCACCCGAGCTGACTGGCGAGTGGGAATCGAAACTGTCACGCATGGAGCGTGGCGAGATCAGTCGGGACGCGTTCATGCGCGAGATCGCGCAGATGACGCAGACCATTGTCAAGCGCGCAAAGGAATACGATAACGACACCATCCCCGGCGACTACGCAACACTGAAAACGCCTTGCCCGAATTGTGGCGGCGTGGTGAAAGAAAATTACCGACGCTTTGCTTGCACCGAGTGCGAGTTCTCGATGAGCAAAGTGCCTGGCGGCCGGCAATTTGAAATTCCTGAAGTAGAAGAACTCCTCGCTCAGCGCACCATCGGCCCACTGCAAGGTTTTCGTTCGAAGATGGGACGCCCGTTCGCCGCCATACTCAAGATCTCTCACGACGCAGACGCCAACAACCACAAGCTTGAATTTGATTTTGGGCAAAGTAATCTCGACGACGAATCTGCAGAGCCGGTCGACTTCTCGGCTCAGACACCGCTCGGTGCTTGCCCGAAGTGTGGCAGCGGCGTGTATGAGATGGGGTTGGCGTATGTGTGCGAAAAAACCGTTGCCAGGCCCAAGGCATGTGATTTCCGCAGCGGCCGCATCATCTTGCAGCAAGAAATATTACCCGAGCAAATGGTCAAACTCTTGAACGAGGGCCGCACCGACCTGCTGCCAGGATTTGTCTCGCAGCGGACGCGCCGTGCTTTCAAGGCCTACCTGGCGCGCGGCGCAGACGGCAAAGTCAGTTTTGAATTTGAAGAGCGCAAGCCGAAGGCGGGCAAGGAAGGCGCTGATCAAGGAAAATCTGGTACACGGGTTGCGGCGAAAAAGCTGACACCCGTCGCACCGGCCAAGAAAGTCTCTGCGAGCAAAGCGCCCGCCAAGAAGGCCGCTGCCAAAAAGCCAGCGGCAAAAAAAATCACGGCAAAAAAAGTCGCGGCGAAAAAAGTGGCAGCCAAAAAAGCGGTCGCAAAGAAGGCCGCCTGAAAATTCTCCAGTTAAACGCCGGCGGATAGTGTTGTGCTGGTGGATTTTGCGCTGCGTTAAACTGCGGCGACATCAAACTGCAGTTTCCCCATCCTGCTAATGCGTAACGCCACCGACGCTTCCCGGCTCACGACTGTACTGTTCGCCAGCGGCATGATCCTGTCGTTGGCGATGGGTGTTCGACATGGTTTCGGCTTTTGGTTGCAGCCGATTTCGCAGCACCATGAGTGGACGCGCGATACCTTTTCTCTCGCAATGGCGCTGCAAAACCTGATGTGGGGCGTGTTTGGCCCCTTCGCAGGCATGGCTGCTGATCGTTTTGGCGCGCCGCGCGTCGTGCTGCTCGGCGCGTTGCTGTACATGGCGGGTCTTCTGGCGATGTCCAGCGCCTCCGATCCCACGCTGTTTGCGGTGAGCTCGGGTGTGCTGATTGGCGCGGGGCTCGCGTGCACCGCATTTGGCGCGTTGTCGGGTGTGGTGGGTCGTACGGCGCCGGTGGCCCGGCGGTCATGGGCGTTCGGTATTCTCGGTGCCGCCGGCTCATTCGGGCAGTTTGCGATGGTACCCGTCGAGCAGATGCTGATCGCTGGCGCGAGTTGGCAGGGTGCCTTGCACTGGCTGGCGGCGGCCGTAGTACTGGTCATGGTGCCGCTGTCGCTGCTATTGCGTGAGCCAGCACTGACCACCGCTTCTGGCGGCGCGTCGCAAAGTATTACTGAAGCGGTACGTGAAGCCTTTGCGCATCTTCCGTTCCGTTTGCTGGTAGCGGGATATTTTGTGTGCGGGTTCCAAGTCGTATTTATCGGCGTACATCTACCCTCTTACCTGAAAGATCGCGGGGTGTTTGATCCGAAAGTCGCCGTGATTGCGCTTGCCTTGATCGGCTTTTTCAATATCTTCGGCTCTTTCACCGCTGGCCAGCTAGGCGGCAGGCTGTCCAAGCCGAAATTACTGGCGGCGATTTATCTCGCGCGCGCATTCATCATCAGCGCGTTTGTGTTCGCTCCGCTGACCACGACGTCGGTATACATATTCGCCGCGGCGATGGGGCTGCTCTGGTTATCGACCGTGCCGCTGACGAATGGTGTGATCGCAGGCATGTTTGGCGTTCGTCATTTGTCGATGCTGTCAGGCTTTGTTTTTTTCTCACACCAGCTCGGCAGCTTCTCGGGCGTCTGGCTGGGCGGCTATCTTTACACGGTGCAAGGCAGCTACGACACCGTATGGCTGATTACGATCGGACTCGGTCTGGTCGCCTGCGCGCTAAGCCTGCCTATCAGCGAGGCGGCGGTAGCACGCGAGCCGCAAGCGGCATGAGGCTGCGGCTGCGCCCCGCCCTACTCGGCCTTGCCGCGAGCGTGCTGGCGGTACTCGGCTTTATTGGTTACTTGCGCCCGGCTTTTATGGTCAGCATCGCTAATCAGATCTGGCTGTGCTTTTAGGCCACCGGTAGAATAGGGTGGTGAACCTGACCCTAACTGAGCTCGAACAAGCCATCAACTACTGGCGGCGCATGCGCCCATCGCAGGGCGAGGAGCGGGCGCTGTCGGCCGAGGTCAATGCACTAGCTGATGTATACGCCCTGATGATCTTCCACCGTGCCGCTACGCTGCCATTGGACGACTTATCCGGCACCGCGCGCGAGCTGATTGTGGCTTGGCGCGACGCGCGCCAAGGCAACGCGGCCTAATCGACGAGCCCCTGATAATTGCCCGTCTCCCGAGGCAGGGCCCCAGTGGGGATTTCAAGGTGTTCGCGTTAATCGTTTATTAAATCCGCAGCAAATCAAAGCTCTCGTGTTAATTGTTGATTAATGCGCCCTCACATTATTGATGCGCCGCACAAAAAGTGCTTGACTTCTGGCTATGCCGCCCTTAAGTTCGCTTTGTTGCGGCGCACAACGGCCGCTTAACCCTCGAATTCAAGGAGAAATCCATGTTGGCCAATCAGGAACAATTCACCAAAGTCACTAAAAACTCTATCGACTCGCAGCTCAAAGCGATGCACGAGCTCGCCAATCAGGCGCTCAACAGCGTCACCGAGCTGGTCGAGCTGAACATTGCAACCGCGAAGCAGTCGCTTGAGCAGACATCGACCGCCGCAGCACAATTGTTGGCCGCCAAAGACGCGCAAGCCCTGATCGACGCGACCTCAGCTCAGGCTCAACCAGGCACTGAAAACGCACTGGCTTACGCGCGCCACATGGCTGCCATCATGACCAAGGCGCAAGCCGACTTTACCAATGCGACAGAGACCCGCATCGGTCAGACCACCCGTCAGATCAATCAACTGATCGACGAAATGGCCAAGTCAGCGCCAGCCGGCTCAGAGAATGTGATCACGCTGTTGAAAACCGGTGTTGCCAACACCAACGCCGCTATCGAACAAATGGTCAAAGGCAGCAAGCAGGCGCTAGCGACTATGGAAAGCGGTTTCGAAGAAATTACCACCCAATTGTCGGCAGCCAAGCCGAGTCGCGCCAAGAAGTAATTGCGACGGACGGTGGTGCCAGTAAAAACGGGCCGCGATGCGGTCCGCTTTTTTATGCAGGCGCCGCTTGTTTGGCCGCTATCGATTGCGCTACAGCTTCGGCTACACGAATGCCATCAATCGCTGCGGACATGATGCCACCCGCGTAGCCAGCGCCTTCTCCTGCCGGGTACAGGCCGCGTGTGCTGATGCTTTGAAAATCTTGCCCGCGCCGGATTTGAACCGGTGATGAGGTACGGGTTTCTACCCCCGTCAGCACTGCGTCTGGCATGGCAAATCCTTGAATCTGCCGATCGAATGCGGGCAGCGCCTCTCGTATGGCCTCGATCGCAAATGATGGCAGCGATGGCGCCAGGTCACCCAGACGAACGCCCGGTTTGTACGACGGCAGCACGCTGCCAAAGGTGGTCGAGGGCCGCTGCTGAATGAAGTCGCCAACTAGCTGGCCAGGGGCGCAGTAGTCGCCGCCACCTAATTCAAACGCGCGCGACTCCAGCTCGCGCTGAAGATGGATACCGGCCAGCGCATGGCCTGGATAATCGTCAGGCGTGATACCAACCACAATGCCCGCATTTGCGTTGCGCTCATTGCGCGAGTACTGGCTCATGCCGTTGGTGACTACACGACCCGGTTCGGATGTCGCCGCGATCACCGTGCCGCCCGGACACATGCAAAAGCTGTAGACGGAGCGGCCATTGCCGGCGTGATGCACCAGCTTGTAATCTGCTGCCCCCAGCATCGGGTGGCCGGCAAACTTGCCAAAACGGGCGCGGTCAATGAGCGACTGCGGGTGCTCGATACGAAAGCCCACCGAAAATGGTTTGGCTTCCATGAACACACCGGCGTTGTGCATCATCTGGAAGGTATCGCGCGCACTATGACCGATGGCGAACACGGCATGATCGGCGCGCAATGTTTCGCCACTGGAGAGCTGCAGTGCGCGCAGATGGCCATCGACAATCTCAAGGCCATCAACTTTTTGCTCGAACAAAAACTCACCGCCAAGCGCCACGATCTCCGCGCGCATCAGCTCGATCATTTTCACTAACCGGAAAGTACCGATATGCGGTTTGCTGACGTACAAAATTTCCGCCGGCGCGTCCGCTTTCACAAACTCTTCCAACACCTTGCGGCCATAGTGCTTGGGGTCGCCTACTTGAGTCCACAGCTTGCCATCGGAAAAAGTACCCGCGCCGCCCTCGCCGAATTGCACGTTTGACTCTGGATTAAGCTGATGCTGACGCCACAACGCAAACGTGTCTTTGGTGCGTTCTCGCACGACTTTTCCGCGCTCGACCACGATGGGGCGAAAACCAGACTGCGCAAGAATCAATGCAGCAAACAAGCCGCAAGGGCCAAAGCCGACCACGACGGGCCGCAGCGACAAGTTGTCGGGCGCATGCGCCGCGAAGCGATACGCCATATCCGGCATCACGCTGACCTTGGGCAGCCGCCGTGAGAGCAGGGTTGGCTCGTCGTGCAGCGCGACGTCGACGGTGTAGACCCACTGTATCGCTGATTTTTTGCGTGCGTCATAGCCGCGCCGAAAAATCTGCAAGCTGCGTAGTTCGTCGGTGCCGATGCCCAAACGCTTTAGCACGGCGTCACGCAGCGCATGCTCGGGGTGGTCTAGCGGTAATACGACGTCGGTCACGCGTAGCATGTGGTCATCCAAGAGAGCTGAAGCTCTGTGTGGCATTTGTTGCGCCAACGATTGTACCGAACTGATAACCAGCTATTGGTAGGAAGAGTGATAGCGCGCTATCATGCGCGCCTTACGCAGCCTATGCACCATGCCGTGCGAACTAGCGTTGGGCCTTAATTATCGTCGGCACACGCGTGTAGACACTTTTTTGCGAGCGATCGATTGCCACTCTTAGTTATCTTGCAGCGTTGCGCTGAGCCATGAATACCTCGTCACGCAAAACCGCACAGGTTTTACCGGCGGAGTGTTACAAAGTGCGCTTGTCCATGGTTCACGGTGACGGCGTGTTCGCCACGCGAAAAATTATTGCAGGCGCCCGTATCATTGAATACGGTGGTAAACGTATCAGCGAAAAGCAAGCCGATCAACGATTCGGTCTAGACCCTGACAACCCGTATCACACATTTTTTTTCAGCTTGGATAATGGCCGTCTGATTGACGGCGGCGATAACGGCAACGACGCGCGCTGGATTAATCATTCATGCCAGCCGAATTGCGAAGCGCAAGAGGAAAAAGGCCGGGTCTATATTCATGCGTTGCGCGACATACGACGCGGCGAGGAGCTTTGTTATGACTACGGCTTGGTGGTTGAGCAGCGCATGACGAAATCACTCAAGGCAGCGTACGCCTGCCACTGCGGTAGCAGTGAATGTCGTGGCACCATGCTGGCGAACAAAACGCGCCGCCGCTAAACCAGAGACCTCGACGTCAACGCATTGCAGGGTACAGCCTGTCTACCTCGCCGCATTCAACCTCACAAGCGCCCGGACGCCATAGTCGGTAGTGCCTGCAGGCCTGCTTCCTATTACTGCTACCAGCGACCAAGATCCTCGCGCGCAAGATCGAGAAATTCAGTGCGCATGGCGAGGTTGTCTTGCAGCTCCCCAAGCATGGCAGAGGTAACGGTCTCCTCACCGGCGGTGCGTATGCCGCGACTCTCCATACAGAGATGTCGACAGCGAACCACCACCCCGGCGGCGCGCGGCTCCAGCATCTCCATCAGGGCGTTAGCGACTTGCATGGTGAGCCGCTCTTGCACTTGTAGTCGCTTCATGAAGCACTCGACCAAGCGCGTTAATTTCGACAGACCGACGATTTTGCCGTTAGGCATATAGCCAATAGTGGCTTTGCCGAAAAACGGGGCAAGGTGATGCTCGCAGTGGCTGTAGACGGGGATGTTACGCACCACAATCAACTCGTTATAGTCTTCAGCACCATCCTCAAACGCCTTCATCACGTCCGCCGGGTTTTGTTTGTAGCCCGAGCTCCAATGCTCCCACGCCTTGACGACACGCGCGGGGGTTTCGGCAAGACCGGGCCGGTCCGGGTCTTCGCCTATGCTGGACAGGAAACGCCGCCAGTCGAGCTCAGTAAATTTTTCTGCCATGGTGGGGTGTCCTCGGGCCTGTTAGTGGCGCCCGCAAACCATATCAATATTACACTGTCGTATTTGCTTGGCATCGTAACCGAAATTCCCCATTCACACGGCTGAATACAGGTGAGTCCTGTGGGCAAGCGCTTGCGTTATGCTTCGCACCTTTACGCGCTGCGCTTGATTACCGCCTCGGAGTTGTTTATGTCGCCAAAACCCCTTGTTGCCACGCTGGCCCTGCTGGTGTTGCCGCTTTCCGCCGTATGCGCGCCCTTTGCTTATGTGCAGAATGAAAAATCCGGTAGCGTATCGGTGATTGATACGGCCACCGATGAAGTGGTGGCGAACATCAATGCCGGCGACACGCCACG